>Ga0209212_1000475_pt1 | contig 77118 bp, 60 predicted proteins | sample RifGroC2_FD_183996 | JGI IMG/M metagenome (GOLD analysis project Ga0209212, IMG submission 183996) | Groundwater microbial communities from Rifle, Colorado, USA - Groundwater C2 (SPAdes) (version 2) | ecosystem: Environmental > Aquatic > Deep subsurface > Groundwater | place: Rifle, Colorado...
ATGAGAAAGAAAAACGGGCAGCGGAGTTAATCATTGCCAACAAAGAACTTGTCTATCAGAATGATGAGAAAGAAAAACGGGCAGCGGAGTTAATCATTGCCAACAAAGAACTTGTCTATCAGAATGAAGAGAAAGAAAAACGGGCAGCGGAGTTAGTCGTTGCCAACGAAGAACTTGTCTATCAAAACAAAGAGAAAGAAAAGCGGGCAGCGGAGTTAGTCGTTGCCAACAAAGAACTTGTCTATCAGAATGAAGAGAAAGAAAAACGGGCAGCGGAGTTAGTCGTTGCCAACAAAGAGCTTGTCTACCAGAATGAAGAGAAAGAAAAGCGGGCAGCGGAATTAGTCGTTGCCAACAAAGAACTTGTCTATCAGAATGAAGAGAAAGAAAAACGGGCAGCAGAGTTAGTCGTTGCCAACAAAGAACTTGTCTATCAGAATGAAGAGAAAGAAAAACGGGCAGCAGAGTTAGTCGTTGCCAACAAAGAACTTGTCTATCAGAATGAAGAGAAAGAAAAACGGGCAGCAGAATTAGTCGTTGCCAACGAAGAAACTGTCCGCCACCTGCAAAACATCCAGGCTTTGCACAAAATTGACCAAGCCATAGCAGGCAGTCTCGACTTAAACCTTACTTTGAATGTCGTCCTCGAACAAGTCAAAACTCAGTTGAATGTCGATGCCGCCGCTGTTTTACTTCTCGACCCGCACACTCAGAAATTGGAATTCACAGTTGGGCTTGGTTTTCGAGGTAAAACCATTGAGCGTTCACGCCTGCGGCTAGGCGAGGGACTCGGTGGACGCGCCGCGTTGGAAAGAAGGACGGTGAGCGTCACTAATCTTCTTGAGAATAACACTCCATTAATCCGTGCCCCGTTTTTCGCTGATGAGGGTTTTGTAACTTATTTTGGGACTCCGCTCATTGCCAAAGGCCAGGTTAATGGTGTGCTGGAAGTCTTTCATCACACGCCATTTGCGCCTGACGAGAACTGGTTGGAACTTTTCAAGATTCTGGCTGAGCAAACGGCTATAGCAGTGGATAACGCCAGTCTTTTCACTGAATTAAAACACTCCAATGCGCAGTTGTTTGCAGCTTATGATTCCACCATTGAGGGTTGGTCTCATGCGCTGGATTTGCGCGACAAAGAGACAGAAGGTCACACACAACGCGTTACGGAAATGACGTTGAAACTTGCACGAGCGGCGGGAATTACCGAAGCAGAGTTGGTACACGTGCGGCGCGGCGCACTCTTGCATGATATTGGAAAGATGGGCGTACCAGACCACATTCTACTCAAGCCAGATAAACTGACAGACGAAGAATGGGTTGCCATGCGTAAGCATCCCACATTTGCCTTTGAGTTACTCTCGCCGATTGCATACTTACGCCCCGCGCTGGACATTCCCTACTGCCACCATGAAAAATGGGATGGAAGCGGTTACCCACGCGGGCTGAAAGGCGAGCAAATTCCACTGGCGGCGCGTCTCTTCGCGATAATAGATGTATGGGACGCCCTCCTCTCTGATCGCCCGTATCGTCAAGGTTGGCCAAAGGAAAAAGTGATCGAACATATCAAATCACGCTCTGGATCACACTTCGACCCAAAGGCGGTGGAATTGTTTTTGAAGAAAATATATGAAGACACAGAGGGCGCGGGCTAACACCGCGTGCAGTGGACGGGTCGGCACAGCACTCCCTTCGGTCGTTAGTTCAGGCCGGCGGAAGCCCCACGCGACGGGGTAAGAGCGTAATTTCCGCTCACTCGCCGCGTGCTCTGCGACACCTCGACAAGCTCGGTTCACGCAGGCTCACTCACAGAGTGCCCTTCGACAGGCTCACTCGCAGAGTGTCCTGTGGACAGGGCACGAATTAACCCGCTGGCTGAGCCAGCCGAAGCCACCGCCCGTCACGTGCCTTGCCCAGGGAAGCGACGACGCGTAAAGTGAGTTGGAGCGCTACTCGGTATTCTTATCTTCTGGCACCTGGTCGACGACTCGTTTGGGGTGATGTGATATGAATAGGTTGGAGAATTTACAAAAGAAAATGTATAATTTATATTGTAATTGGGGGACATTAGAGGAGTTCTCCAGCCAATCATAGCAAAATGGCACGATCGATGCTAGGTTGTACCTTATTCACTGACCACACAATTAAGGCACAGTGGAATGCTAAACAATTAATGGTTGGTAAGTATATACGAGAGCCAATAACCTCATCCCGATTCACCTAAGCCGAACACCAGGAGAAAACAGTTGCATAATTACGATCATAAGAAACTGATAGAAACTATCACGAAGTTAGACGAAGTACCTGCGGAACCCCACGCATTTTCAAATTGGGTATATGCGGAAGCACATCTGGCATTCCTGCGGGAAAACGCAATGGCCGATGAACTTGTAGTTTATGCGTCAAGCGAATATTCATTTGTCCACTCGGTGGTTGTACCGAATACTAGACTCTCACCTATCGATCAGGATGATCTAATGGGTTGGAGTTCGAACCCTTATGATTCGATTGCAAGTTACGTAATGGGTGGGGGACGCGATGATGTATGGATCGAACGGGGTATGAGTGGAACCGGCACTAAGACGATGGAAGACGCCATACAGCTGATCTTTGGACGGACCTTTGAGGGCTGGACGGGGGCAGGGCGTGATTACTTTGAGGTGCATCAGGAATACGCGCAACTCTCTGGTATCCACTGGCGCCCTGAAAAACGAGCATACTGCCGCTTCAATGAACACGGCGATCTTGAATCTGTGGTTTCTATTATCACCCGCGAAGACAAGGGAAGTAACATTAACCTTGCGTCGTTTAAGTGGGAACCGCTTGAAGAATATTTGGCCGCATCTGATTCCTCGTTGGTTAGAATGTTCGATTTCACCTTATTCCGCAAATCAGGATTCAACGGTTGGCCAAACGAACCACCGCAAAAATTCTATGACTCAGATCATTTCTTCTATCGCCAGCTAGTCGTACCGAATAATGCAGCTTACACACGCGGGATCCAGATCATTCGCTCTCGCCGTTCACAAGAGGCTATCTTTACTGATATAAAAGATGGATGGATTGGAAAGAAAAATAAAAAATATGCTGAGTTTATTGCAAATGACTGGCGCAACGGACGTATTGCGAAGATATCTACTGACCCGAGTTCCACAACTAATTATTTTGAAGCTGAGGGCAATTCACTACCTTTCGAGCTATCACCTGCTTTCTTCAGGCCCGAAGTTCTTTTGAAGTACAAGGCAGACAGAGACAAGTACACAGTGGGCGAACGGGAGGTTACATGCCGGGCAGCGTGGTACCTGAAAGGAATCGACGTAAACGAAGCAGGACAGGTGCATGCCTATATATGCGATCTACGTCGCCTACCTTATGAGGAGCAGTTACACTGGCTTTCGTTCAATGAGCCGCCGAAAACGAGCATTTCCAAACGAGCCTTCATCCATGACTTCAAGGGTGAGTGGGTTACTTTTATGGACTCATTACAAAATGTGTTGTCAATTATTCGCCGCTGGCATCATGATAAAGTTACATGGTGGACACTTCGGGACGAGAAGCTTCTTGATCGCGTTAATACACCCCTGACCGAAAGCCGTGACGAATGGGCTGAAGCATTCATGGACTTAGCGAAACTAGTCGTAGAAGGATTTGAGACGAAATCTTTACACGCGAAGCTCGATACTTTGCAGATTCCATATGGAAAGGATGATAAAACGATCGCCTTACTAGAAAAATTATTAAACAAAGGTGGCACATCTGGCGAGGTTCAAAAACTGGTTGGCTTGCGAACCGTCCAACTTTTGCGCACAAAAGCCAAAGGTCACTTTGGAGGCAGTGAAGCTGAACAACTAGCGCAGGATGCACTCATGGAGTACGAAACGTTTGGGAATCACTTCCAGTACGTTTGTACACAGGTCACTGACGATCTTAAGACTATCGAACAGCATATCTCAGGAGGTAATTAAAGCAAGTCAACGACCGCAAGGGGAGCTACCCAACGCTGAGTACACTTTCATGCTCGGACGGGCCCCCCTCGTTCCGCTTGCTTGCAGAGTAGGGCACGGATTAACCCGCTGGCTGAGATTGTCGAAACCTATGCCCAGTTCGCCACGTGCCCTTCGACAGGCTCACGGATTAACCCGGTGGCTGAGATTGTCGAAGCCGGCACCTCGTCCGCCTATCCCTGCCAGGCAATAACCCGGACATCTCCAACAACCAGCCCGTCATTGCGCAGAAAGACCGGGTTGAGATCGACCTCGCTGATTTGCGGATAGATAAATGGCAGCCGGGAAAATGCGGCGAGGGTTTGCGCCAGGGCTGCCAGGTCATACGGCGGTTTGCCGCGCGCGCCCTGGAAGCGGGACAGCTCCCCGCCCGGCGGAAGTACACCTGCCAGTTGGAAGCCGAAGCAGAGCCATATTATTAGAATGCCGATGGTATGACCTCCGGGAGAATTGCAAGCGGTTCACAGAACATGTTAGCGACAGTGAAAACTTCCGCTAACCAGGCAGTCATTCATTCATCCGTTAACCTAATCCGGTATCCTCTTTCGGATAAGAAAGCCATAGCTTCTGAGTGGTTTGGAACGGCCCTGGCGCCTTGCCGCGTGACCTTGATAGCCGCTATTGCGCTAGCGTAAACCAGCGCATCATGCAGGTCTGCTCCGCGTACCCGCGCGGCTATAAACCCAGCATCGAAGGCATCACCAGCGCCTGCTGTGCTGCTCACTGGGACCTTGAAAGCCGGGACAGAATCCTCGCCCTCCCGGCTGAAGAGGATCGCGCCATTTTCCCCACGTTTGACCACGACGATCTCTGGCCCAGCAGTCATGATCAGTCTGGCGCCTTCCCGGCAAGAACGACCTGCGCAGAGAAGCTCCAGTTCTTCAGCTCCGATCATGACGACATGGGAAGACGATATAGCTTTCCACTGCGCTAAGCGCAGCTCATCCTGAAAAATATTTCCTTCCAGCCTTAAGTTGGGGTCGAAATAAACAATTATTCCAGATCTGTGGGCCTCTTCCAACGCATCCAACAGAACGCTGCGGGACGGTTCTTCAACCAGGCATACCCCGCTCGAATGGATTAGCAGCGGCCGGTTGTAATCTATCAAGCGGATTTCCTCTTTCGATAAAAAAGTATGAGACGCACCTTTTGCGCAGGCAATGAAAGTGCGTTCGCCTTCATCATCGATGATGGCTAGCACGATGCCGGTAAACGTACCCGGTTTAATAACCGTCCATTGCGTATCGACGCCTACTTTATCAAATTCGCTCAGGATGTAATGGCCATAGGGATCATCGCCTAAACAGCCAACAAAAGCAGAGGGAATCCCTAATTTCGCAATGTTAGCAGTTACATTGGCGGTGGTTCCGCCCGGGATGATTGTGACCGCCGTGCTCCAAATGTTTCCCCCCTTTGGCGGCAACCGTGACGCGTGGGTGAAGAGATCAACCATAGCATCCCCAATCCCTACTGTTTCAAATCCTGGATAATTTTTATCCATAGCCACATATCCTCAAACAGGGTGGTTAATGGCAAAAAGCTTTTTGGGGATTGGAAATGGTGATGGCCTGGATTGCACTTTCATTTAGCCCAGCTGCTCTCATCGCTGGCACCACGAATTTTGGGATATTTACGTAGCCGATTCCATCCCATTTGCTCAACATGATTTTCAAGCACATATCTCCAGATATAAGTATACATTCCTCATTGTTTAATTCGATCTGTTTTTTGACGAAAGCGATCTTTTCCTGGTCACTCTGCTGCCACATGCGGTCATTAATCATCCCGCAGCCGAAAGTGTCAAATTCAATGTACACACCCCTTTTAACCAACGAATCGAGATACTGCGTGTGATTCCCCAGGTAATCTTGGTGGCAGAGGATTACCCTACGAAGGTCGCAGCCCTCTTCTTCGAGCATGTCCAGAATAAGGTGACTGACTGGTTCCCAGATATACGGGTGGACGGCCAGGGCGCAGCCGATTTTCTTTTGAGCCCGGCCGGCAGCTCTAAGGGACCGAATTTCAGCAGTCTCATCGATTTTGGATACAAAACCCACTTTGAGAAAACCCGGTTTTATCCCGCTATCATTGACCCCGTTAAGGAATTCATTTACAAACTGTCTTTCCAAATCCTCCACGCTTAAGGATTTGTCTTTTTCCGTCATCGAAGGCAAGGTGTACCGACCAGCAGCCATGATGACATTGACGCCAGTCGCCTTGGATACCTTCCATAGGCCTTGAGGATTTCTACCCATTTCACGGCAAGGGGAACAATCGACAATGCTCTTACCGCTGTATTGCATAAATGCCCTGGTTTCGAGCAGCGCGCTGTCCAGGTCATCCAGAACGGTATTATCTTTGAACGACCACGGGTTTAAAACCACCTCGTTCCGGTTTTTCAGGGTAATTTCCTGCCGAAAGAGGACATTTCCAGTGTCGCCTTGGGGCTCGCCGTTCCAATAGCAGCTTAAGTCTGTAAAAAGGTGCTCGTGGGGCAGGGTGAAACCCAGCCTGTCTTCCGGTATTGGACCCAACACACTCATTACAGAAGCCATCATTTCTGCCTTATCATTAACGGGTTGCTAAAATTTTTATTCGCTGCTGGTCGAGGATTTTGCGAACCTGCTCATGATCGTGATTGCCAGAATGGTGATGATGTAAGGAAGCATGAGAGGATATTGTGGCGGAATTACCTGGGTAGGAATGCGCAGGCTGGCTGCGTCTGCTATGCCAAAGATCAGGCTTGCAATTAAAACAGTTATCGGGTGGCCGCTTCCGAACAAAACAATAGCCAGGGCTACGAATCCGCGACCCGAAACTAGCGAAAGCGCGAACATGCCCAGATAACCTAAGGAAAGGTGAGCGCCGGCCAGACCACACAGCGCCGCACTGATCATGAATGCAGAAAAACGAACCCCATTGATGCTTTTTCCCGAGGCGGTCAACGCCAGTGGGTTCGAGCCGGCAGCCCGCAGCCAGAATCCAAAGGGTGTTTTATAAAATATCAGGTATGTCACCACAACCAGAACCAGAGAAATGGGAATCAAAAGCGAGTAATTGTTCAAAAGCGATTTAAGCAGTGGATTTCCTTCCAGAAAGGGTATTGAAAGTTCAGGCAATAATTTCGCATCCGGTGAAAGAAGCATGGATTGTTGACGATAATACTGGCGAATTATGTAGGCGGCCACACCGGCTACAAGAATGTTAAGCGTAATCCCAACCGCAAATATATCGGCTCGAAACCTTAGCACAAGAAGAGCGTACGCTGATCCAATTAACATTGCCGCAAGGACACCGAAGACTATTCCCAACAACCAGCTTCCAGTTGTAAAACTCACGATATAGGCTGCCAATGCAGACAGGAGCATCATGCCTTCCATCCCCACATTAGGTACGCCGGCTACTTGCATAAATGCCCCGCCCAGGGCAGCCAACAAAAGCGGCGTCATCAACCGGATCGAGGCACGAATAAATTCAACCAGGGTTTCCATATGGTTTCCTGTGAGGCCTAATTTTGGAGATTGTGGACCACAATTTGGAGCGGGTAATCACCATTAAGATAATGATGCTTTGAATAATGTCACTGAATTCAGTAGCTACACCCATCTTTGATTCCATGCCGACCATACTGCTCTGCAGGATGGCAAAAATCATCGCGACGACCAGAATCAACGCCGGGCTGTTGGCAGCGATCAATGCAATCAAGACCCCGGTAAAACCAACCGATCCTCCCATACCCAGGATGAATTTATGATAAACACCCAGGACAAGGATCGATCCGGCAAGACCGGCCAGCGCTCCGCCCAGGCACATGGCCAGGAAGCGCATTTTCTTATCACTGATGCCGCCGCAGCGCCCAAATTCGTCGTTTGCACCCAGCACCCGCCATTCATACCCCCATATCGTTTTCCGGTCCAGAAAATAAATGATCAGAAAGGCGATAATCGTCAGGAATAAACCTGTGCTTAGGTTGGAAAGGGGCACCATTCTGGTTAGAACGGCCGAGTCCTGCACCAGGGATGTTTCGGCGTTGGCAGCCCCGGGGGCACGGAATGGATAATTAACTAGGTATCCGGTCAGCAGTAAAGCCAGGTAATTCATCATGATGGTGGTGACGATCTCGTTCGCCCGGAAGCGGAGCCGCAAGAAAGCCGGGATGGCCGCCCAGATGGCGCCGCCCAACATTCCGACCAGAATCGCCAAGGGGATGTGGACGGCGGGTGGTAAGCCGGTTAGTGAAAAACCAATCAACGCCGCTGAAAACCCGCCGATTGCCAACTGGCCATCGCCACCGATATTCCAAATCCCAGCCTTGAAAGGGACCGCGGCTGCCAGAGCAACCAAGACGATGGTGAGCAGGCGTGAAACCATGTTTGCAAACCGAAAGTTAGAAGCAAAAGTGCTGGTAAATGCGCTGTTCAATACATCGCCGGGTGCTTTGCCGTCCAGCCAAAGCAGCAAAATGCCTAGGATGAGCGCTGCCAGAATGGCGCTGAAAAAGCTGAAGGTGTGTTGAAGGATTTGACGCCGAACAGACCCCGTCGATTTCATGGTTGGTTCCTCCGCGAACCGACCATGTACTGGCCTAATTCCAACCGATCGGTCTCTTGGGGCCGCATAATTGCTACTAACTCTCCAGAGTACATTACGCCGATGCGATCACTCAGGTTGAAGATTTCATCCAAGTCTCCGGACACCAATAAAATCGCACAGCCGGCATCCCGACGGCGAAGCATCTCGGATTGAACGTATTTGGTTGTGCGGATGTCAATGCCCTGGCTGGGATAAGCGACGATCATGAAGGGTGTTTCGAGTGAAAATTCGCGCCCAATGATCAGTTTCTGCAAATTCCCGCCCGAAAGACTGCCGGCGTTTATTTCGAGCGAACTGGCCACGATTTCATACTCTTTGACAATATCTTTTGCAAAATCGGCCATTTTGTTTTGTCTGAGCAGCAGACCCCGGCGGAATTGCGGCAAATAATGATGCCCCATAACCAGATTGTCGAGGATCGATAAGGTTATTGCTGCGCCTCGGGTGATGCGGTTTTCAGGGACGTAAGCTAATCCTGCCAGGCGTCTTTTGCGAATATCCCAGTTGGTCACATTTTTGCTAAAGAAATAGATCTCGCCTTGGCTGGCGGGCCGCAGGCCGACCATGGCTTCGACCAGTTCAGCTTGCCCATTACCGCCTACACCGGTCAGCCCGAAAATTTCACCCTTTTGGATATCGAAACTGACATTTTTTACCAGGTGGCTGCCGGCGGTCATGACGCAAAGGTCTTTGATCTGAACCAGGGGATCTCCATACGTGTGTTCGGTTCTCTGAACGTTGACCAGCGGTTCGTCACCGACCATGAGACGGATCAATTGCTCGCGATTGACCTGGTCGCGCGGCAGGGTTGCTACCAGCTTCCCCCGGCGTAAAACGCTGATTTCATCCGCAATTGCCAGCGCTTCTTCTAATTTGTGCGTGATGATAAGGATGGTCTTGCCTTCTAGTTTTAAAACTTTTAGGATTTCCAGCAGTTTTTGGATTTTTTGAGGCGTCAGGACAGAGGTCGGTTCATCCAGAATCAGAATTTGGGCGCCACGATAAAGTGCTTTGCCGATTTCGATGATCTGGCGTTCTTCAACCGAAAACTTCCCTACCGGTGCAGCAAGGTCGAGCGGCATTTCGAGCAGATCGAGGATTTCTTTTACTTTTTGATTGACTTTTTGATAATCAGAAAAGAACAAATTTTTTCGAGGTTCAATCCCCAACGAGAAGTTTTGAGCGATGGTAAATTCGTTTACGAGCGTAAAATGCTGGTGGATAAAGCCAATCGAAAGGCGCAAGGCATCGGCAGGGTTGTTAATAGCCGTGGGTTTACCATAGATTTCGATGCTGCCTGAGCTCGGAATTTCTTCTCCGAACAGGATTTTCATTAAAGTTGTTTTGCCGGCACCGTTTTCCCCTAAAACAGCATGGATGTGGCCCTCAAGGACTGACAAATTAATCTGATCGTTTGCGACAGTATCCCCAAATATTTTCGTGATCTGGTGTGTTTCAATTGCGTAGGCCACAAATTGTTCTCCTTGGGATGGTAAGGCCTGGAGAAAGGGTGGGCAGGGTGAGGGGAACCACCCTGCCCACAGAGCCAGGGATTATTCTCCGGTGTACTGCTCAACGACGATTTCGCCCTTAATGATCATTTGTTTATATTCTTCAATTTTGTCTTTCACATCTTGTGTGACCAGATCAGGGTCCATACCGCCGTAATCAATGCCTACACCATTCTTCGCCAGGCCGTACGTGTAAACTTCGTTGGCCTTTATTTCTCTGGCCAGGAAGGATTGGGTGAACTGGAAAATTGAATCGCCGACATTTTTGCGCATACTGGCCAGGACATACTCGGGCGCCAGCGATTTTTGGTTGCTGTCCACCCCAATTACATATCTCTGGGCGTCTTTAGCGGCCTCGAATACGCCTAACCCGGTAGGCCCGGCAGCCTGGAAAATAATATCCACGCCAGCCCCGAACATGGCCAGAGCAGTCTCTTTTCCCTTGGCCGGGTCGAAATGTGTACCGGCGTACTGGTTGAGGACTTCGATATCCTCCACCGCATAACTGGCACCCTGGTTGAACCCAACCTCGTAGTCGTGGATGACCGGCATATCGGCTCCACCCATGAAGCCAATATATTTGGCGGCGTCCAGGTTGGCCAGATCATCGGTGTGAGTGGTCATTAGAGCGGCCAAAGCGCCGGCCAGGAATGCCCCCTCATTTTGCAGGAATACCACTGAGGACATTCCTTCAATCGAACTGCCCCCATCCACATAAACAAAGGTTTTGTCCGCAAACTCTGGCACAACCTGTTTAAGTTGTTCGTCAAAGAAATAACCGGGAATGACAAAAATCAGGTCGGCTTGCTCGGCGGCCGAAATTAAATCATCCAGATACACAGTCGTGTCGTTGCGGGTCTGGATCATGATGGTCTTCAGGCCAAGCTCGCTTTCCATGCGCTTCAAGCCTTCATTGGCCGAATCGATGAACCCCATGTCGCCTACTTCGCCGCCGGCTACTACAGCCACAGTGATCGTCTTTGCAAGTTCTTCAGTGGGAACTTCGATTTGGGTGGGTTCTACAGTGGTCGGCTCAACGGGCGCGGGAGTATCAGCCGCGGTCGTTGGGGTTGCTTGAGGAGCACAAGCCACTAACATTGCCAGAATTATCAGAACGGAAAGGCCGAAAATCAACTTCTTCTTATTCATTTCTCTACCCTATTATGGTGAATAATCAGATTCGAACACACGGATCAGCAAACATGCTGAAAAGCAATCGAGTTTTCTCCTTCCACCTCCTATCCGCGGGATGTTTTGTTGGTTACGCTTTCATTGTTGTTTTCTGATTTTCTTCACGACATCCATTAATTCACTAACCCGTTTGCGATCGACGGGGTTAGAACTGACACCCTCTCTTTTGAGAGACGTACCGACAATTGCCCCATCGGCGTATTTGAAAATACTCTCGGCCAAATCTTTGCGAAAGCCACTCCCGACCAGGACCGGGAAATCTTCTACGGCGCCCTTGGCTTCCTTGATGTCCTCAAGTTTGGTAACTTTGCCGGTATGCGTTCCTGAGATGATGACAGCGTCCGAGAGAAAATATTTGGCATCCAATGCGGAATCGCCTAGGGGGCGGTTGACCAATGGAGCAGAATGCTTGATATGCACGTCCGTGAATATCTTTATCGATGGGTCCAAGAATTTGCGGAACCGTAACAATTCGTGCGGTTTGGGGAGCACCAGACCCGATACATCAACCGATGCTTCCGTGAAGAAGGTAGCCCGGATGAACTGCGCCCCCACGGCATGCGCCACGCTCAAAGACGCTTTAGGGTCGGAAAGAATGCAGATGCCGACCGGTACGGAGACTTTGCGCATGACGTGGTCGGCGACCACGGCGATGGCAGCTACCAGCTCCGGGCCGACTTCCTGGGGGTAATAAGTGGGGTCGGAGAAATTTTCCACTTCCAGCGCATCCACCCCACCTTCCTGAAGCTCATTCGCGTCGTACAGAGCACGCTCGATAACCTCTTTAAGGCCGTTCCCGTTATAGATGGGAGATCCAGGGAGTGGGGGCAGGTGCAGCATCCCAATGATTGGCTTTTTTACGCCAAATAAAGCCTGGAATTCCGAGAACCGTTTGTCGTCAGGATACATACCCATGATTTCGATTCCTTATTTTGGCCATACAGAACGGGCAACCTTCATAAAGCGTCCCAATTTTTGAGGATCGATAGGCGCTTCAGTATCGTTGTCTACCTTGATCCTGGTCCCTAAAATCGCCCCATCCGCAATAGCTTTATAAGCGGGTAGGTTCTGCTCATCCACCCCGCTGGCCACAATAACAGGCGTATATTCCACGGCTTCTTTGACCTCTTTGACGTCCTCTGGCTTGGTTTCGGCGCCGGTTGCAATTCCCGTGACCAGGATTGCGTCCGCCAGACCACGATGTTCCGTATCTTTGGCCGCCTGCCCAATCGGCCGCTGCGATAAGGGATAGCCGTGCTTGATGTGCACGTCGGCAAAGATTTTTACGTCAGCGTTCAAGAATTTTCGATAGCGCAGGACTTCGGCCGCAACACTGTCCATCAAACCTGCATCGACCACATACGTTTCGGTGTAATACGGTACTCGGATGAATTTCGCGCCAACCGTATTGGCAATCGCCATTCCGGCGACGGCATCGGATTGGAGGACACACATGCCAAGCACCAAGCCGGGTACTTCACGAGCAATATTGGCCGACACGTAGGTCATCGCTGCGATTGTCTCAGGCGGGACCTTCTTGTAAAACATAACGTCGCCAAAATTTTCTACGATCGCCCCCTCCACGCCCGCCTGACTTAGCAGACGCGCATCTCTTAACGCCAGATCGGTGATTTCATTCATCGACATCCCGTCATACTGGGGCGACCCGGGCAGCGGCGCTAAATGCACCATACCGATAATCGGTTTCTGCGTGCCAAAAATCCTTTCAAACTCTTTGAATTTATCGATCTTCTTCATCGTTAGTTTCCTTTCGTCAACCTTTGCAGGTCGTAAGTTTGGCAGATCTTTTTTATTTGCTCTGGCGGTATAGCTCAACATCCACGCTGTAAACCGATGCGTTGAAAACCACTTCGACGTATTCGATCGGAGTCCGGCTCTCATCTTCATTGCGGACATAGGTGGTTCGGGTCATTCTCAACACCGGAGAACCGGGCTTGATCTTGAGTTTGCGCGCTTCGTAATCACCGGCTAGGTCCGCCCGAATATTTTCATGGGCGTTCCAGATGGTTAAGCCCAAATCACTTTCGAAAGCCCGATAAAGGGATAGTACCGCGTGGTCCATGTTTCTTAATTCAGGCTGCCTGGCCGTGTTGAGCCAGGATACGGCCAACCCAATCGGTTCGGCGTCCGCGGTTCTCAGCCGGATGACCTTCAGAACTTTTTGGCCAACAGGGAGATCTAAAGCGTTGGCTGCATTTAACGGAAGCCCTTCTTCGGCCCTGGCTACCAGCACGACGCCAGGCGTACGGCCCAGGCGGGTTACCTCCTCGGTGAAGCTGGAAAGCATGGGCAATTTGCTGAGCACCTGTGAAATGACTGTAGTGCCAATCCCGGGTTCGCGGCGGACCAGCCCGGCGTTGCTTAACAGCCCAAAGGCCAGGCGGACGGTTGTCCGGCTGATCGTGTATTCGCGCATACAGTCTGACTCGCTCGGCAGTACATCCCCGGGGCGGTACACGCCTGAGGAAATCTGAGTCTTGAAAAATTCCGCCAGTTGGCGGTAGACAGGAATTCCGTTTTCTCGATTAAATAAATCGGTCGACATACCCTCTCGCATAAAACCAGAATATTTGTTGTAATATTACGATATTGTAATATTGTAACATATACAATCAAACAATACTCAGTTTATTGCTCTGAGGATAGTGCTTAAAGTCATTCAGTTTTTGTGATTTTTCGAATAACCCGTTTTATGTTGGATTGTATTAATCCTTACCCATTCTTCCACTCAAAGAGATAAGGGTCTATGCCGACAATGGCAACTTTTAAAAACGAGCAGGCCTCTATATGGATAACCGGATAATAAAAATCTAGCCCTATCCAATATGCTATTACTGCTGGGCAATGACCCTGACATCGCCAACGACCAGGCCGTCGGTGCGGAGAAAGACCGGGTTGAGATCGAGCTCGCTGATTTGCGGGTAGATGAATGGCAGCCGGGAAAATGTAGCGAGGGTTTGCGCCAGGGCTGCCAGATCGTAAGGCGGCTTGCCGCGCGCGCCCTGCAGCAGTTTGATGCCCCGAATCTCATGGATCATTGCCATGGCTTCTTCCGGTTCGACCGGGGCGACGCGCAGGACGATATCGCGGAAAATTTCAGTATAGATTCCGCCCAAACCGAAGGCAACCACCGGCCCAAACTGCGGGTCGGTGGATAAGCCGAGCAGGACTTCCTGCGCATCCTTGACCATTGGGTAAAGTACCGCGCCACGGAAATCTTTACTCTTGGCAGACTCTTGGATCGCTGCAAAAGCCTGGCGGGCAGCGTCCGCATCGCGGATGCCGACGATGACCCCGCCGACATCCGACTTATGCAGAATATCCGGCGATACGACCTTCATCACGGTGGGATAGCCAAGCTTTTCGCAGGCCTGTACCGCTTCCTCTGCGGTGGCGGCAACGCAAAAATCAGGTACGGGGATGCCATTTTCTTTCAGCCAGGCCATGGCCTCCGGTTCGAGCAGCTTCCCATTGCCCGGCAGCTTGCGAGCGTTCACAGCCGCTGGCACGTTCCTTTTACTGACCGATTTGCTGCGGTGCCCTTCGTAGCGGGCGATTTCTGCCAGAACGCTGACCGCCTGTTCACCGCTGGGGTAACAGGCGATGCCGGCCTGCTTCAAATAATTCGTGCTCTCAGTCATCAGTTGTTCTGGGACAAAACTCGCCAGAACGGGTTTGCCGCTGCTGCGGGCGCCATCCGCCACGCCGCGCGCCAGCGCCAGGTTGTCCAGGTAGGACGTGCCAACATTGATGGCCACGGCAGCATCGTACACCTGGAGCGCGCTGTTCAGGGTTTTGCGGTAGCCTTCTTCCGTCCCTTCCACGGTGAGGTCGATGGGGTTTTTCAAGGAACAATGCCCCGGCAGGAAGCTGCGCAGTTGGGATTGCAGGTCAGTTCCCGGCTCGGTAACACTCAGGCCAAGCTCTTCCGCGTGATCGGCCGTCAGGACGCCCGGGCCGCCGGAGTTGGTGACGATGACGATCTTTTTGCCCTTCAAATGCGGAAGCCGCGTGAAACCTTCGCAAGTGTCGAGCAGCGATTCGACTGTGCGGACGCGAATCGCGCCGCTGGCGCGGATGGCGGCCGCGTACACCGCGTCAGAACCGGCCATCGAGCCGGTATGCGAAGCTGTGGCGCGCGTGCCCGCCGATGTGCGGCCAGCTTTAATGACCAGAACAGGTTTGCGCCGGGAGCATTCAGCCAGCGCGTCCATGAATGCCCGCCCGTTCGTCACGCTTTCAATGTAAAGGGCAACCACTCTGGTCGCCTCGTCCCCGGCCAAGTAGTTCAGGAAATCAACCTGGTTCAAGTCGGATCCGTTGCCATAGCTGATAAATTTTGAGATGCCAAGCTCGCGCTGCTGCGCCCGGCCCAGGACAACGCCGCCGAGAGCGCCGCTTTGGGTGATCAGACCAATTCCGCCGGCTGGCGTACGCACTTCGAGCGTGGGGAAGAAGTTGAAACCGGCGTTGGCGATGCCGGCGCAGTTCGGGCCGATAAAGCGGATCCCATGCCGGCGGGCGACTTCCTTGATTTCCTTTTCGCCGTCATGGTTACCCACTTCGGAGAAACCCGAGGTGATGATCACCGCGGAGCGGATGCCCGACCGGCCGCATTCATCGAGAACGCTAGCCACGGTCGAGGCCGGGGAAACGATGATGGCCAGGTCAGGAACGCCCGGGATGGCCGAAGCCGAAGAATAACCGGGGATGCCCAACGCGCCTTCTGATTTGGGATTAACGGCGCAGAGCTTGCCCTGGTAGCCTCCCTGCAGAATTTGCTCGGTTAGGATCGCGCCCAATTTCCCCGGCGACATCGAGCCAATGATGGCGGCGGATTGGGGATTAAAGAAACTCGTAAAATCCATCAGGAAACCACCAGCGGCATTCCCAGGCCGGAACGATAGGCGAAGCTATTTGCCTCGGTGTTGCGTTTAAAGCGGGTCTGGATGATATGTTCCACGTCTTCCGACCGGATCAAGGTTCCAAGCGCCGTCTGACCCATGATCACGCCCAGGACGTAAAGGTTGGCGTGCACCAGTTCGCCGGCGTATTCGGGAAGCTGACCGGGATCGATATGCACCAAACGCGCCCCGGCGAGTTTGACTTGTTCGGTAATCTGGGCGAAGGTGGGGTAGGGGGCTTTCCCCAGAGCGACGGCGGTGGGCGCCCAGATGTCGCTGTAGAGGACAAAATCGCCGCCGGGCTTGATGAAAGGGATGGCTTTGAGCGATTCGGACTGTTCCATGGCAATGACCATATCCGCACCCCGTTGGGGGATGTTCGGGCCAACATTTTCCCGCCCCAGGCGCAACTGCGCTTTGACAAAACCGCCGCGCTGCGCCATGCCCTTGCTTGGATAGAAGTTGGCCGGGATATCCTTGTAATGAGCGACTTCGGCCAGCACTTCGCCGATGGTTAGAATGCCCTGACCGCCTACTCCGGCGAAAAAGATGTCATATTTCATACTTCCTCCGCTACCAGGGCGTCATGGTGACAGGTTTCGATGCAAACCCCGCAGCCGTAGCACAGTTCCGGGTCGATCTCGATGGCGTTCGCGCCAAGGCTGAACGCCGAACAGCCGGTGACCATCAGACACAATTTGCAAAGGTTGCAGTTTTCTTCGACCACGTGAACTTTGCCGGCCTGTTTTCCCTGCCGCTGGGCCTGGATGGCGCATTCCTGCCTGGCCAGCACGACTTTAACGCCCGGCAGGGTCATTGCCTGATGGATCACCCCGGCTGTTTCTTCCACATCAAAGGGGTCCACCGTCCAGAAATGTTCGATGCCCAGTGCCGGGATGATGCGGGCAATATCGATTTCCTGGTAGGTACTCGCGCCGTTATTGCAGGGCGTGCCGGGATTGACCTGCATGCCGGTCATGGCCGTCCAACGGTTGTCCATAATTACCAGGGTCAGGTCAATCTGATGCTGGATGGCATTGACCAGACCGGCAATCCCGGCGTGGAAAAAGGTCGAATCACCGATGGTGGCGATCACGGGCGTTTTCACGCCGGCATGGACATAGCCCTGCGCAAGGCTCACGCTGGCGCCCATCGAAATCTCGGTCCAGATCAGGTCAAAAGGCGGGTTCATGCCGAGGATGGTGCAGCCGATATCGCCCGTAACCATGACTTCATTTTTCTTCAATCGCAGCTTCTTGATCGCTTTATCAATGGCGATATAGGTGCCGCGGTGCGGACAGCCGGCGCAAACCGTGATGGGGCGCGCGGCAGCCAGCTTGAGAGCCTGGGTGTTTCCGCTTAGCAAATTCTCCGGAATCCCAAGGCGCAGCACGGACTCGATGCCCTGGACGACCTGCGGAACCCCATACTCACCGATGCGGCTAAAGACCCCGTCGAGCTTTCCGGTAATTTTTCCGCGGTAACCCATCCTTTGCGCTTCCACGTACATGCCGCGCTCGATGAGCGGCTCGAGTTCTTCCAGAATCAGGATCGTCTGGCAGTGCGCGAGCATTTTGCGCGCTTCGGCGGCAGGGAATGGATGGACAACTTTTATTTCGAGGGTGGAGACGTCCTCTCGATTAAACCCGAAAGGGGCGGCTGCCTCGAACCCTTCCTCAAGGTACGCGGCAGCGATTCCGGAAGCCAGGATGCCCAGTCCGCCGGGTTTCCTGGACAGGCTAAGCTTGTTAATTTTGGCCTCGTCTGTAATTTGCCCGGCCTGCTCGAGGCGCTGAATTAAATCCCGGTGCTGGTTGGTGGCAATGACCGCCCCGGCCTTGGTGTAGCGCTGGATATCCTTGATCAGCAGGGGGGCAGCCTGCGAAACCAGAACCGGCTCCTCGATCTCTACTTCGGCGTATGAGTCGGCAATGCCGGTGACCAGACGCAGGAATACCGGGCCTTTGATTCTTTCCGAAAGCTCAAATGCAAATTTGGTCAGCTCGTAGGTCTCGGCAACCGTAGCCGGTTCGAGCATGGGCATATCCGCCATCACCGCGAAGGAACGCGAGTCTTGCTCGCACATGCCAGCACTGGCGCCAGGATCGTCGGCAACATACACGACCAGACCGCCATCACAGCCTGAGTAGGCGACTGAGATGAGGGTGTCATAGGCCACATTCAGGCCGGACATTTTCATGGTACATAATGCGCGATGCCCGCTCCAGGCCACCCCGGTCGCGACTTCCAGCGCGACTTTCTCATTAACACTCCACTCGACGTGGGTGTCAACGAGATCCATGGCTAACAGGCTGGACAGACAGCCCGTCGAAGGTGTGCCGGGATAACCCGTGACGGCTTTAACGCCAGCCCGCAGCGCGCCATAAGCAATCGCTTCGTTTCCGGTGATCAGCTTTTTCAAATTACCCTCCAACTCGAACTTGCAGTGCACGCTCCAATGCAGCTAAAGCGCGTTCATTTTGGTCAGGCGTGCCAACGGTAATGCGCAGGCAGGTGGGCAATCCCTGGGGACCAAGCGGGCGAACGATCACGCCCTGGGCTAACATGGCCTCATAGACTGGGCCGGCGGGAATACCCAGATCCACCAGGATAAAATTCGTGTGGCTGGGGGTGGCTGCCAGGCCCATTTTCGAAAGCCCCTGGTAAAGCTGGTCGCGGCCTTGTTTTGCAGTACGAACGCTGCGGTCAATGAATTCCCGATCATCCAACCCGGCCAGCGCCCCGGCCTGGGCGACGCGATTAACCGGGAAAGCATCGGCCACCTTTTGCAGAATCCGAATGATGCTTTCGTGGGCAATGGCATAGCCCACGCGTACTCCGGCCAGCCCCATAACCTTCGAAAAAGTGCGGGTGATGATGAGGTTGGAGTGATCTTTTAAATACGGGATTGTTTGCGGGTAATCGGGGTGATCGACATATTCATAGTAAGCTTCATCGGAAATCAGCAGGCAGTTTTCCGGAACGGCAGCGAGCAGCCGTTCGAACTCATCCCGGTAGGTGATGGTCCCGGTTGGATTATTCGGGTTACATAAGAAAACGATTTTCGTTTTTGGGGTTAGCGCTGCGATGATGCCGTCTATATTAAAACGACGATCCTGAGTTTGAGGAACCAAGATCATCTTGCCAGCCATGCGGGATGTGACGCTTTGGTATGAGAAAAAAGAATACTGGCTGGTCACAACCTCGTCGCCGGATTCGATAAAGGCCATAGCGATCATGGAGAGGACGCCATCGACGCCGTTATTGACAAAGAACTGATTGGGCTTGAGCTGGAATATCCGGGCCAGTTTTTCCACCAGCAGGGGAGATTGGGGTTCCGGGTAATAATGAACATTTTCTTTAATTTCATCGATCATTGCCTGGAGCGCCATGGGGGAAGGCCCGAGCGGGTTCTCGTTGGAGGATAGTTTAATCACGTCTTCCAGGCCTAACTCCCGTTTAACCTCTTCGATGGGCTTTCCGGGCACATATTCCTTGATGTCGAGAATGGCCTGCCGTGTGATTTTATGGATATCGATCATTGGCTCTCCCTGGCTGGTTCTGGTGAATATGGAAAGGATTCATGTATTTCCTGCAAGCATCCCATCAAAGTTTTAACGACTGAGAAGATCAGTATGAGGTCAAGTTTTCTCTTTCAAATGCGCGATCAAGATCTGAATGGTCTTGGTGATGTGTTCTGTATTGATTTGAGCTGCCTTTTGCCCGTCCCCGGCTTCAAGGGCGGCTATGAGCTCGCCATGTTGGGTGAAATCATTCTTGCTGATATCTACTTCATCTGTGTTTGGATACAACAGGTCATAGGCAAACATCAATTCCCATAATTGCTCCAGAATGGTTGCTAATATTCGGGAGCCGGATGCCCGGATGGCGATCCAATGAAAATCGCGGTTGGCGGCTTGTGCTTGTTTCACGGAATCTGGCAGGTTCCCGGCCACAGTCAGGGGTAGCAACTCGCGCATTTTTTGCACGTCCTCTGGGCTAATGCGGCTGGCTGCCAGCTCCATGGCCCGGCCTTCCAGCAGGGCGCGCATCACATACACTTCATGCAAATCGTCCAGCGATAATGCAGCGACCTTGACCCCTTTAAAAGGCTCATGGGTTGCCAGTCCCTTGGCAGCCAGGCGCGCGAAGGCTTCGCGAACCGTCCGCTCGCTTACGCCTAATTCTCGCGCAATTTCGACCTGCCCCATCCGTTCCCCGGGCTTGATCCGCCCGGTGATGATCGCCTCGCGAATGGAATCGTAGGCGATGCTGGCAAGGTCTGCATGTTTGGGTTTTACATTCGTGGGTTTTTTGGGGGTGGTGTTCATAAGCATATGCTGACTTTCAGGGATTCACTGCGATATGCTGTGGGAACCTATTCGATTGCAGCCGAAGTTGGCGCTCTTCCAGCCTGCGCTGGAAATCTTCTTAACAGGTATTCTTTATAGCATGCACCTATACGAGATGGCTGATGAGCCATCCATGTAAATTGTGCACAATTTATAATTCATTATAGGAAAACGGATAACATAAAGTCAATATGACAAATGTCCATCCGACTGAAACATGCCGGCCGCGATTCGTTCCTGTACTTCAGGCGCAGGTGAGTTGCTAAACCGGCTCGCTGCAATTCTCGAGGGTGGGCAGGAATTGACCCTGGCCAGGTTCAGCGACAATTTCGCCGTTCCAGAGAACGCGCTTGCCGCGCTGGAACGACATCTCAGGCCAACCTAATACTGAGCGCCCCTCGAAAAGGGTGTAACCTACATTACTGTGCTGGTTTTCAGCGCGGATGGTAAATTCGCGGTTCGGGTCAAATACGACCAGATCGGCATCTGCGCCAACCGTAATACTGCCCTTGCGCGGAAACAGGCCGAAGATACGCGCCGGGTTCTCGCATAATACCTGCACCAGACGCACCAGGCTGAGATGACCTGCGTTGACGCCGCCCAGGTAGGTCATAGGCAGCAATGTTTCGATTTGCGGTGAGCCAAAACCCTGCACCAGAAAATCGCCATTCACATCTTTGGCCTTGGGGGCATGGTCTGAAGCCACGACTGAAAGTGTGCCGTCGCGCAGGGCAGCCCACAACGCCTCATTATCGCTAGCTGAGCGGATGGGCGGGCCAATTTTTGCCAGTGCGCCGCGGGTTTCGATGATATCCTGCGTCAGGTTCAGGTACTGCGGGCAGGTTTCGGCATAAACGGGCAAGCCCTCTTGCTGCGCCATGCGAATCGGACGCAGAGCGCGCTCGGCGGTTACGTGAGGAATATAGACCTTACAGCCCACCACCTCAGCCAGGCGAATGGTGCGGAAAATGCCTTCTTCTTCCAGCGCAGCCGGGCGCGAGGCATTAAAGAACCTGGCTGAAGCATTCGGTCCCTTGAGATATTTATCTTCCAGGTAATCGATGGCGCCGCCGTTTTCGCAGTGCACGATCGCCATGCCGCTGCGCTCCGCCAGGATGTCCATCGCTTTGATCAACTGGTAATCGTCGGTATACCAGCCCTGCTTGAGATAGGTCAGGAAGAACTTGAAGGTGCGGACGCCCAGTTCCATTACCTTTGGAATCTCAGGCACTTGCCGGGGAGCTTCGAACATGCCGCCGTGCAGACCAAAATCAAGCAGAGAGCGGCGCTGACCATCCAGCAGCATCTTCTCTACCTGTTCGTAGAGGCTTTCCCCGGTGCGGGCGTAGGCGAAATGCAGCAGGGTGGTTGTGCCGCCGTAAGCTGCGACGCGCGAGCTGGCCTCTACGTCATCAAGGTACACCGGGTGGACGTGCACGTCAATAATCCCGGGGAAGATATATTTGCCGGTCACATCCAGTACTTCACGCGCGTGTTCGGCGGAAAGATCCGGTCCAAGCGCGACGATGCTTCCATTTTTTACGCCAACATCGGCCTTGCTGATGCCGGTCCCGGCGACAACTATCCCACCTTTAAGCAGTATGTCGAAAGCCATGTCCATAGTCACCCTTGTTTCATTTCAATCGCTCAGGCTCGTTCGAGCGCGGCCAGAACTTTTTCCGGTGTTATCGGGATTTCAGGGATGGAGACGCCGAGCGCATTCGCGATGGCGCTGGCTGCAGCGGGCGCGGCTGGCGTCAGAGAAGGCTCGCCGATGCCTTTGGCGCCAAATGGGCCAAGCCCGGTGCCCGATTCCAGGATGATGGCCTGAATGTCGGGGTAATCCATCGAGGTTGGGATCAGATACTCGGTCAGGGATGGAGTCTTGATCACGCCTTCTTTGACGATCAAGTTTTCCATCAGACCATAGCCAAGACCCTGCATCCCGCCACCGATGATCTGGCCTTCCGCCGCCGCCCGGTTGATCGCCCGGCCGATATCATGACAGGCGGCAGCCTTTAGAATGGTGACCTCGCCGGTCTCGGTGTCGACAGCCGCTTCGACCGCAAAGGAGCCAAAGGTAAAATCGGGCCAAACCTGGCCCTGGCCGGTTTCGGGGTTGATCGGGTCCGTGAAGGGCGCCTTAAAGAGCGCCAGATTGGACAGGTGCATGCCTTCAGAAGCGCACATTTTTGCCAGGTCTACCAGATCGAGCGTCTGGGAAGGGTCGCTCTTGATAAAGGCTTTGCCATCCGCGATGTCGAGCGCCTCAATATCTTCCTCGAAATACTTGGAGGCGCGATTGAGCAGCACATTGCGCACAGCTGTGGCAGCCATCAGGGCAGCGTTACCCGACATATACAACTGGCGGGTGGCGGTTGAAGTGCCTGAAAGGGGCGTCAGCGCGGAATCCGTGGTGTAGATGGTAACCCGTTCGAGTGGAACTCCCAGTACCTCGGCGGCAATCTGACATAAACTGTTGGCCTGTCCGGCACCCAAGTCCGGCACGCCCGCACGGATGGTGACTGTGCCATCCAGTTCGAGGCCGACCCAGGCCTGGGATGTGTCGTGCATCCAGGTTATGCGGCCATAACTCTGGAAGTACGATGCAAAGCCCTGACCGATTTTTACTGAGCCGTAATCCGGGGTTTGCTCGCCCAAAGCCGCCATCGCACGCGTGGCGGTCTCTTCCAGCCAGGTAGCGCTTTCGATCACCTGCCCGGTGGCAGTGCAATCGCCCGTGCGCAAAAAGTTCACCTTACGCACTTCCAGCGGGTCCAGGCCCAACTGGCGGGCAATGTCATCCATCTGTTGTTCGTAGGCAAAGCAAGCCTGCGGACCGCCAAAGCCGCGGAAGGCGCTGGTATAAGGATTATTGGTAGCAACCGAGATTGCATCGACCTGTACATTATTGATGCGGTAAGGCCCGGGAGCCATTACTGTGGTGTAGAGCAGAACGTAAGGCGAGAGATAGGGATACGCGCCTGAATCGGAAATCATTTCGATTTTTGAGGCGGTAATCTGGCCATTTTTTTTGACGCCCGTGCGATGCTTGATGACATACGGGTGGCGTTTGGCATGCGCCAGGAAAGATTCTTCGCGGGTATAGACCATTTTTACCGGGCGAGCAGTGTGTTTGGCCAGCAAGGCCAGGTAGATCTCGATCGTGATGTCTTCCTTGCCACCAAACCCGCCGCCCACCATGGTCCCCTGGATGTGAATCTTGTTCTGCCGGACGCCCACTGCGCGGGCGATCGTGCGGAAGTGCTCGATCACCTGGGTGGAAACGCGGATCGTGATTGCGCCGCGCTCATCGATCCACGCAACGCCGGCTTCCGGCTCCAGGTAAGCATGTTCCTGGTAAGGAATACGGAACGTGTTTTCTACGATCAGGTCCGCCTGTTCAAAGCCGGATTCCACGTCGCCTTTGCGAATCTTCCAGCGGGCGACGATATTATCGGGGGGAGTGACTATTGGAGCGCCGGGTTTCATGGCCTCAAGCGGGTCGTAAACCCCAGGCAGGGGTTCATAATCGATCTCGATCAACGACAGGGCTTTATCTGCAATTTCCAGGGTTTCCGCAGCGACCAACGCGATTGGTTCGCCGTAAAAGCGAACCTGCTCGCTGGCCAATACCGGCACATCCGAGCCAGCGCGCTGTTTTTGACCGGTCTGCCCGGGCATGTCACTGACCAACCTGGCATTAGGCACATCGAAACCAGTAATGACGCAGGCGACGCCAGGCAAGGCACGGGCTTTGCTGACATCCAGCCGGGTAATGCGAGCGGAAGACTGCTTGCTGCGAAAAACTTTCCCGTGCAACATGCGCGGCATGGAGTAGTCGCCGGCATAGACGGTATCGCCGACGGCTTTGCCCATGGCGTCCACCTTACGCAGAGGTTTGCCTACCGTGCGTAGTTCAGGCAAGTTGACCTGGGGAAGGGGTTTCACCTGATATTTCATCCCTCACCTCCAGCATCCATCTTTTCAGCCGCGGACTGAACGGCCTGGATGATCTGAGCATAACCGGTGCAGCGGCAAAGATTGCCCGAAATCGCGTCGCGAATTTCTGCGTCGGTTGGATGTGGTTTGTGATCCAGAAGCGCCTTGGCCGATATGATCATTCCGGGCGTGCAGTAGCCGCATTGAATGGCGCCTGCATCGGAGAAAGCGGTTTGCAAGGGGTGGGGATGTTCGCTTGTGCCAAGACCGGCTGCGGTGAGGATTTCGCCCTCATCGGCCTGCGCTGCCAGGACGAGGCAACTGTTGACGGCAACACCGTTCAAAAATACGGCGCAGGCGCCGCAGTCACCTTTTTCACAGCCGGACTTGACATCGGTGTAGCCCAGGTCACGCAGCGCAACCAGCAGCGTCAGGTTTGGATTGAGCGCAACGTAATGGGTGCGCCCATTAATATGGAGCGTGATCATTTGGGGTTTCATTTCAATACCTCTACAGCTTTGGTCAACAGGCGTCGCACGGTTACCGCGACGACGCGCTTGCGATAGGCAGCAGTCCCGCGAATATCATCGATCGGGCGGGTTGATTCGGCCGCCAGACGGGCAGCTTCTGCGATCAGCGCGGAGTCCAATACTTTGCCTTTCAGCAGCGCTTCAGCCTCGTGAGCGCGGAAGGGTTTTGGGGAGACAGCGCCTAGAGCAATGCTTGTTTGTTGGCATACCCCGACATCATCCAGCTCCACCATCACTGCCGTGCTCAGAACCGAGATGGCATCTGCTTTGCGCAGGCCAACCTTGGTGTAAGCGCCAGCGCTCCTGGCAGAGGGGACCGGCCAGCGAATGGCATACAGCAATTCGCCCGGCTGAAGTAAAGTTCTTCGCACCCCGGTGATAAAATCCTCCAGCTTGATCCAGCGGGTGGCGACCTGGCTCATCAACTGCACCTCAGCATTCAGTGCCAACAGCGGGGGAGCCGTGTCTGCTGCCGGTGAAGCATCGACCAGGTTGCCAGCGACCGTGGCGCGATTGCGTACCAACGGGTTGGCAAATAAACGGGCAGCTTCCCTGAGGATCCCAGCATGAGCGCCAATGAGCGGGTGGTCGATCAGCTCGGTGATGGTTGTGCCACCGCCGATTACGATGTACCCATCTTGCTTGCTGATTCCGCGTAGTTCCTTGAGGTGGCTCAAATCGACCAGCGATTTGCCATTATGGTGCCCATCGCGCAGTTCGACCACCATGTTGGTGCCGCCGGCCAGCAGTTTCCCATCCGGTCCGTAATGCGCAAGCAGGGTCAAAGCCTCAGCCAGATTTTTGGGGTGGTGGAGTTCAATCTCAGATTGCATGACGCCTCCTTTATTCCTGGTGATCGGCGCAGCTAAGGACAGCCCGTACAATGCTGGCGTAACCAGTACAACGGCAGTTATTACCTCGCAGATAATGCCGGACCTGTCCTTCATCGGGGTCTGGTGTCTCGTTGAGTAAGGCTTTGGCGGTCATCAGGATCCCAGGCGTGCAATAGCCGCATTGGAAGGCGGTGTTTTCGATAAAAGCCTCTTGCAGGGGATCCAGCTCACCCGTTTTAGGGTCTTGTAACCCTTCGACCGTGGTGATCTCCTTCCCGGCGGCTGAAATAGCCAAAACCAGACAGGAAAGCATGGGTTTGCCATCAATTTGAACGGTGCATGCACTGCATTCGCCGATGCCGCAAGCATACTTGGTGCCAGTCAACTCGAGCTTTTCGCGCAGCACGTTCAGGAGCAGTTCGTTGGCGGCTACCCAGACTTTAGTCTTGCAACCGTTGACAGTCAGCTCTACCTCAGTCAGGTGGTCTGTTCCCAATGCTTTAGTGAGCGGCAGGTGGTGGTGACCATTCGCCTGAGGTGCAGCAACACTGGCTGGTTTTGGATTCAGTGCGAGAGGCCAGGCCTGGTTCATGGCATCCTGGAGCAGGACATTCGCGATTCGCCGGCGGTACCAGGCGCTCGACCGCACATCATCAATTGGAGAAATTGTTTCAGCTACCAATTTGCCGGCATCTGCCAGTAAATCCTGGCTGAAAATCTGTCCGTTGAGCGTTTCCGCCACGTTGGGCAGCAGAATCGGTGTTGGCGCGACCGATCCCATGGCAACCTTGCAGCCAGTAATGCGCTCGCCCTGGCGGGTAAAAGCAATCGCCAGACTGGCCTTTGCCAGATCAGCCACGACGCGCGACGCTTTCAGAAAGACACTGGTCGAGCCCGGTTCGGGGGCGGGAAGCGTGATCCCAACCAGCATTTCGGTTGGCTTTAAGTCGGTTTTTCCGGGACTAAGGAAGAATGCTTCCAGCGAAAGCGTGCGTTTACCCTGCCGGCTGGCAAGCGTCAATTCTGCTCCCAGGGTTAATAAAACCGGAGCTGTATCCGCGGCAGGAGAGCCATTGCAAAGGTTGCCGCCAATCGTGCCCATTGTCTCGATCTGCGTACTGCCAAAGGAAAGGCAGGCGGCAGCCAAACCCGGGAAGTTAACCCGGATATGCGGATGCATGGCCAGGGTATGGATGGTCACCAACGGACCGATCTCCACGGAGCCGTTGGGATTCACTTTAATCTCGTTCAGGCCCGGAATCTTGGTGATGTTGATGATCGCACCGGGGTTAAGGCGTTCCATCTTCATCAAAACGATCAAGTCGGTGCCACCGGCAAGCAGCCGCGCCCGGCCGTCATATTGTTCTAGCCAGTACAGCGCTTCTCCGATGGTGGAAGCTTCCAGATAATCGAAATTGCGCACCAGTAGATGGGAATTCGTCATTTCGTTGGGAGCGTGTTTATCCATTAATGCACCCCCTCCTTCACCATGTTTTCTTGTTCCATTAAGGCTCCCAGAATTTTTTCCGGGGTGATCGGCAGTTCGTAAAAACGGATGCCGATGGCGTTGTAAATGGCGTTTGCATAGGCCGCCGGGACGGGGTTGAGGGCAGCTTCACCGATGCCCTTGGCTCCTAAGGGGCCGGTAGGCTCGTAGGTATCGGCAAAATGCGTGTTGAGGTCTTTCAAAGCCGGGCTTTCCATTATTCCCGGAGTTTTGGCATCCACCCAATAACCTTTGGATAGAAGTTGTCCCTGGTCGTTCCATTCGTTATCCTCATAGAGCGCCATGCCCAGACCGCGGGATAAGCCGCCTTCCAATTGGCCAACCGCTCCATCCGGGTTGACCACGGTGCCGCAGTCCACCCCCAGGGCAGTCTGCAGCGTGCGCACGGCACCCGTCCAGGTGTCAACTTCGATTTCCAGGAAGATGGTCACATAGGCCGGCGGGCAGTTTGTCGGGCGGTAGCTATCTACGGCCGCGATGGTCTTCCAGCTCTCGGACCAGGTGCGCGAAGCCAACTGCTTGAGCGTCATTTTTCTATCCGGAATGGAAGGGACATAGATCACAGCCTGGCCTTGCTCATGATCCATGCGCAGCTTGAGCGCATCGGGTTGGACGTTCAAATAATGCGCGGCTGTTTCGAAGATCTCCTTCTTCACCTGTTCGGCCACTTTGACGGCGGCTCCGCCGCCGGCGTATGTGCCGCGGGTGGCATGGGTGCAAACATCGTAAACGGTCGAGAAAGTATCCGAGGGCACCACATTGACCTTATCCAACGGAACGCACAGGGTCTCGGCTACCAGTTTGGCGATGGCTTCCCACGTGCCGCCGCCGTGATCGACCATGGCGGTAACCACGTCCACTGAGCCGTCCTGGTTAACTTTGACCAGCGCGCCGGAGAAGTCGATTACATCGCCGGGTTGGGGAGCGCCGGCGCTGGTGGTATGGAAACCGCGTCCCAGCCCAATTCCACGCCGGAAGCGTCCGCTTTTTGTGTCGGGGCTTTCCCGCTTATCCCAGCCGATAATTTCCTGGCCTTTGCCCAACAGTTCGGGCACCCCATCACTCCAAACGATCGAGCGCACCATTGGCCCTTGGCCCCAGAAGGTCATGCCAAGGCCGACATAATTCTTCAAGCGCAACTGAAGGGGGTCTATGCCCAGTTTCTCTGCCAGTTCGTCTAACAGGGATTCGATCGCCAGGGTGGCCTGGGGATTTCCATAGCCCTGCATGGCGCAGCCGGGAGCCTTGTTGGTATAAACGCCAACGCCTTTGTAGCGCACATTGGGGAGACGGTAGAGCGAAACAACCCAGCCGATGGACACTCCCAGGAATGAATATCCCTGAATGATATGCGCGCCGAGATCTGCGATCATTTCCATTTCGACCCCGGTCAGAGTTCCATCTTTTTTGGCGCCGATCTTGATGTGGGCATCCGTCCCAAAGCGCCCGTGATCGTGCATGTCTTCTTCGCGGGTCAGGGTCAGCCTGACCGGCCGGCGGGCCTTGAGGGCTAAGGCTACCCCAATCGGAACGACCGAGTTCATTTGGATACTCGATCCAAATGTCCCGCCAACCGCCATACGTTTGACATTGATCTTGCTCAAGGGGATATCGAAGATCTGGCCCAGGACAATGCGTGTGTTATGGATGGATTGGGTGGTAGCCCAGACCGTGATACCGCCGTCGGGTTCCGGGCGGCACAACACGGATTTTGGCTCCATTTGTGCGTGATAAATTTTGTGGGTTTTAAAAGTACCCTCAACGAAAACATCGGATTCTGCAAACGCTTTGTCAACATCGCCCTCGATTACGTCACGCGTGCAGGCGATGTTATTTTCGATTTTAATTTCCTTGTCGCCGTACATAACCGTGTCGTACAGCGGCGCGGCCCCGGGCTTCATGGCCTCTCTTGGATCAATGAGCACCGGTAAGGGTTCATATTCAACCTTGACCGCCCGGGCAGCTTTTTCTGCCAGTGCTTCCGTCTCAGCGGCTACAGCAACAACCGGTTCGCCCATGCGGCGGACTTTATCGGCCAGGATGTAATGATCTTTGTGCAGGGCCCACTCGACGGTGATGATGCGTTCGTTGTAGCGAATGGGGGGAATATCCTTGAAGGTCAGAACGACGGCTCCCATCGCCTCTGCGGCGCTGGTGTCGATCGATTTGATGCGCGCATGGGCGTAAGGTGAGCAAACAGTTCGCCCGTAGAGCATGCGCGGGAGCGTCATATCGACCGTGTATTTTTCCTGGCCGGTTACACGCGCCACCCCATCCTTACGCGGGGTGATTTGTCCAACAACTTGAAAGTTCTTATTCTCCATATGATTTCCTCCGGAGATAATGCAGGGTTTCCCTGTACCCTCCCGATCCTTTCGGGAGCAGAAAAAATCGGAATGACCGGGACACCCTTACACTTTGCCCATTACGGATGCGATTAATGCCATTCGGACAAATACGCCGTTGCCTACCTGGCGAAAATAGGCCGCATTGGACAAGCTGTCGACATCGGTGGTAATTTCATTCACGCGCGGCAGCGGGTGCATGATTGTCAGTTTGGGTTGGATGCGTTCCACCATCTCACGGGTGAGAATGTAACTGCCTTTCAGGCGTTCGTATTCAGCCGGATCGGCAAAGCGCTCTTTCTGGATGCGCGTCATGTAAAGTACATCACCCTTGGCCAGGGCGGCTTCCAGGTCGGTGGTCTCTTCGAACGCGACGCCGTGATCCCGCAGCTTGGCGAGAATTTCCGCCGGCATTTTCAACTGATCCGGGGCGACCATAATCAACTTACAGTTATAGTGCTTGTAAATTTCCACGCCAGCATGGACCGTGCGTCCATTCTTGAGATCTCCGCACAGTACGATGGTCGTTCCATCCACACGCCCGCGCTCGCTCTTGATCGTGTACAGGTCAAGCAAGGCCTGTGTAGGGTGCTGCCCGGCGCCGTCGCCGCCGTTCAGTACCGGCGCTTTGGCGACGGCAGCGGCTTCTTTGGCGGAACCGATCTGCGGGTGGCGCATCGCGATGATATCCGCATACTGGTCCACGGTGCGGATCGTATCGGCCAGGGTTTCTCCCTTGGCGGTGGAAGTGGACTCGGCTGAAGAGAACCCGACCACGTTACCACCCAGACGGTGCATGGCGGTCTCGAAAGACAACCGGGTGCGCGTGCTGGGCTCGAAAAAGAGCGAAGCCAGGACATATCCTTTCATCAAGTCGATCGCCGGCTTTTCCTTGAGCTGCTTGCGAAAATCATCGGCCACCGCCATGGTGAAATCAATTTCTTCCCGGGAAAACTGCGCCCCATCGAGAATATCTTTGCCTTCCAGGTTTACCATAAGACCTCCATGTATGTGCAGGATTATTTTGATGCGATTAAAAGGTATTGACGACCTGCGCCAGCCGGGCCACGCCTTCTTCAATTTCATCGGGCGTCAGCGCGCAGAAGGGCAGCCGGATAAATTGATCGCCGCCGGCATGAGTGAAAAAGTTCCGTCCGTCTGAAAGCTGCAGATTAGCTCCTTCGGCGCGTTTGAGCAAATCATCCGCCTTCACATTGGCTTTGAGGGTGACACCCACAAAGAAGCCGCCTTCGGTTCTGCACCAGGTGGCAGTGGACGCCATGTGCTGGTCGAGCGCTTTGAGCAAGGCATCGAGACGCTGCCGGTAAAGATCCTTAAGGCATTGGATGTGGGGTTCGAGCCAGCCACGCTGCTGGTAATCGTAAACAATGGCTTGATTGAGATAACTACTATTAATGTAGGAGTCCTCAGCCCAGCGAGCGATCGGGTCCGCCATACCCTCAGGCGCGATTACATAACCCACGCGCAGCCCCGGGCAGATCAGTTTACTGAAGGAAGACATTTTAAAAACGCGATCCGGAGCTAGATCAAAAATCGAGGGTACATCCTGGCCGCGGTAACGCAAATTGCGATAAGGTGAGTCTTCGATGATCCAAAATTCGTATTCGCGCGCCAGGTTGGCTATTCTCTGCCTTTTTTCGAACGAGAGCACGGTTCCGCTGGGGTTTTGAAAATCGGGAATAATATAGAAAATAACAGGTCGGTCTCCGCTTTTCAAACTGGCTTCGACTGCGTCAACGTTCAAGCCGTCTTGCTCGAGCGGAAAGCCTTTAATTAGCCCGCCAGCGCGTTTGAAAACTGTTAAAGCGCGGTCGTATGAAGGATTTTCAGCATAGACCAAATCGCCAGGTTTAAGCATGACGCGCGCGCTCATATCCTGCAGGTTAAGCGAACCCTGGCCCAGAATCACACGCTGTAGTTCAACGTTATTTTGCTGCGCAAGTTGCTGGCGCAGCGGGGCAAACCCGCGCGAGGGCCCATATTGTAAGACCACATCGGAGTATTGAGCCAGAACCGACTTCGTGCACTCCACCAGTTGATCGGGATCAAAACTTTCGGTGGGGGGAACGCCACGGGTGAAACGGATCAACCTATCCTTCATTTTTTCGATATCCTCCGCGTCAACTTTCAGAATTTTTATTAATTATTGCCGTTCTGGCCGGGTGCACTTAAAGCAGTTGCGATGCGGCCAGCGTATTCCCGGCACAAAGCAGCATATTCTTTGACTTTATCCTCGCTGTAGCGCAGCGTAGGGCCGGCCAGACCTAACGCGCCTACAACCCGACCTGTCCAATCCCGGACAGGCGTGGCAACACCCCATGCGCCGGGATCGGTTTCTTCCAGGCTGTGTGAATAACCCTGCTTCCGGATTCGAGCCAGCTCGGCTTTCAGCGCATTAACATCCGTAATGGTGTTGGTGCATAATTTCGGCAAGCCCTTATCTTTGACAATCGCCATGATTTCCTCTTCTGGCAGGAAGGCAATCAAGGCTTTAGAAGAAGCTCCAGCGTGCGCTGCGCGTTGTTCGCCAACCTTCATTTTCAAACGCACAGGGTGGTTGGTCTCGGTCATTTCGATACAGACGACTTCATGGGCATGATAAACGGTTAGAATGGCCATTTCACCTGAAGCCGTCACCAATTCAGCCATGAAAGGTTTTGCAATCTCCCGAATTACGGAATTTTCAGCCGCGACGCTGCCCCACACAATCAAGTGATAACCCGGGCGCCATTTTTTGTCGTTCGCACCCCTACGCAAAATGCCGTGGGATTCAAGGCTAACCAGGAAGCGGTGAAGCGTGCTTTTTGGCAACTCGAGATGCTCGCTCAACTCCGCCAGAGACACAGCATCGTGCCCCTGGGTGAAGTAATCCAGGAGATCTACGAGACGATCGATGGTTTTGACCGCAGAGTTTTCCATAAGGTGATTGGGGAACTTGGTAAAGCGGGGAATTTGTAAATTCCATATAATGGAATTAAGTTCTACTATATAGAATATTATCAAATTCCCACTGGGGTGTCAAGTATCTTAATGCCTGAATTCAACATCGTAACGCTTTGCTATCTTTTCGAGATCAGTCAGCACTTTGGGATTCAAGGGTATGCCCTCAATTGACCTGCGTTCGATCTGCTCATATTCCTTCTCCCCGTGAATATAGATCCGCTCCTGCCCGGCAGCTTTCGCGGAATTCTTCATTCTTTGCTGCAGGTCATCCATCGAAGCAGCAAATTCTTCCACCGGTCGGAATGCATCCACGCGCAGGGCGCCGAAAACGTGTCCGAGCCCGGCCGGCAAGGGTTTGCCATCTTCGGTATGCGGGTAAACCTGATTGGCATACAATGCCCCTGGCAACACACCACACAGAACCTCAACCAGCAACCCCAGACCGTAGCCTTTGTGGCCGCTGAGCAACTCACCGTTCCCACCCAAAGGCTCCAGGCCGCCGCGGGTTACCGGAGAATTGGCGTTCTGAATGACCTTGGCCGCATCTGTTGTTGGCACCCCGTTTTCGTCCGATGCCCACCCCTCAGGGAGTGGTTTTTCCAGCCGGTTGTAAACTTCAATCTTGCCAAATGGCACGGTGCTGGTGGCCATGTCAAGAACGAAAGGTCTTTCCTTGCCAGCGGGCGCAGCCACCGCGATCGGATTGGTTCCCAACATCGCATCACGCCCAAAGGTTGGCACGACAAACACGCGCGAATTGGTCATGGACAGGCCGATGCAATTATGCGCCAGCGCCATCATGGCGTAATAACCGGCAATGCCGTAATGGTTCGAGTTACGCACCGTTACGAAACCCATGCCATAAGCTTTGGCTTTTTCGATAGCCATGTTCATCGCGCGGTACGAAACCGGTTGGCCCATACCCCCGCCTGCATCGATTAAGGCAGTGGTTGGAGTCTCCGTCAGCAGTTTCGGTTCAACGTTGGTGTGGATTACACCGCTTTGGATAAACCCTTCGTACATACCAAGCCGGGCGACACCGTGGCTGTCAATTCCACGCAGGTCTGCAGCAAGCAGAACATCCGCAATGATGTTGGCATTTCCCTCCGTTTCACCCAGTTTTTGCATAACCTGGATGCAGAGCGCTCTTAATTGTTCTTTCCCTACCCGTGTGAACTCGGTTTCCATGTATTTTCCTTTTCTATCCAGCCGTTCTTCGTTTGTGAAATCTGCCGATGTAAATCTTCAGTGTGAGCTTTAATGAGTGTTCACTAAACGCGGGATGGTTGCCGAGCCCACCGGTAAGACCGCCAGACGCGCTTTTGTACCGTGCGATTGTAAGATGGCATCTACGCCCGATTGGAGTGAGTCGACCGGGTGGATTCCGATAGCTTCCAACTCCGGACCCGTAATGCCGGGCATATACCCATATACCTGTTTTTCGGCGCGGATGAGCGTCAGGAAATAGCCAAGGACATTGTAAGTCACCTTGCCGTTGCGGCTGGCAATGTTACGCAGGAAATCGTCAGGATGTCGGTCCGGGGCTGCCAGCAGTCGATAAAAGGCCTCGCTGCCGATCCCGTCCGGGCAAGGCGCCACGACAAGGATACTCCCCCCGGGGCGCACCATGACGTCTGCATACTCAACAGCGCGGATGGCCTGATAATAGTCCACATCGTAGGGGTAGGCCGAGACAACAGCGATATCAACCAGGCCGGGACATTCTACTTCATACACCTGTTTGGCCAGTTTAACTCCGGCGCTATGGATCTCTGCCGGCGCACCGGCGAAAACACGCCCAATTTGGCCATCCTGGCAGAGCACCACATTGATGAATTGGTCCACTCGAACCATCCCGCCGGCTTCATTGATATCCTGTCTGCACGGCAGATCGACGCTGCCGTAATGCCGGAAGCTCAAGACGGCCAGCGCATGATTGCTATCGATCGTTTCCAGAGCCGCGACACCGGGCACAATCAGTTTCCAGCCGCCCGCATAACCGGCATAATCACTCGGGTCGATATGGCCGATCCCAAAAATGCGGTCGCTTTCCAACAGCAGGTGGTTTACCCACACCGGAGTTCCGCGGCTGGTCAAGCCCAGGAATACCTGGCTGCTCTGGTCGGTACAATCATGTTGTTCGGTTCGGTAGCGGCCGTACAGTTCTTCGCCCAACTTCTCGCGCAGTTCGCTCTCACTGCAAGGGCGGTGGGTGCCGGTCGAAACCAGCAGGGTGATATCTTCGTCACGAACCTGGCGGGATCTTAAGCGTTCGAGCAGATGCGGCAGGATCAACGGAACCGGCGTCGCGCGGGTGTAATCATCCACCAGGATCAGAACTTTTTCTCCGGCGGATACGATCTGCTCGACCCGCCGCGTGCCAAGGGGATGGTCCAGTGCTCGTTCGATTTCCTGGTGAGGATTCGAACAGGCCTCAATGGCGGATGGCCAGAGTACGCCGACCAGATTTTCGTCAGGCACATTGAAGGAAATATGTTGTTTCCCGTATGGAAGAGAAATGCCGGTCGCCATACCTTATCCTTGTGCGATAATCCTCTGGAATATCAACTCGACCAGTTCCTAGATAGGAGGGTAATTTTTCTTCCTGATCCAGATAAAGACCGAGCCGCTGAAGAGGGTGATCCTGCCCACATTACGCCAGTAATGGGCTGCCTTGAAATTAATCTTTAGGCAAGAGTTAATAACCTGACATTCACTTCGGGTTGTGACCTTACCCTACAAATCAGGTTTTATTCCTCATCCCGTATCAACGGCATTGTGATACAGGTGGGCCCTCCTCCTCCCTTCGTGAACTCACTCATATCTAATTCGATGACAGTAATGCCCCGTTTTCGCAATTCGCCAGTTACATAAGGATTACCAGCGGGCATAACCAGTTTTCCAGGTTCCAATACCAGGAAGTTGGATGGGCACCCATTTACCTCCTCCTCCGGGATTTCGATAAGGTCGAAATCTTTCTGGTGAAGAAGATAATCAATGAATTCGTATCCCACTCCCGGTGGGTAGATTACCCCAATTTTTGGTGCAGCTACGCCAAAGACCATATCGAGGTGGAATGCCCCACCTCCACTGCCTGTTTGGGCTTTGCGTGTATTAAGTGGACCCGGTAAATGCACAATGTGAGTGTCTTCTACGCCAAATTCCCGGACAATCGAAGCCACTTGTTGAACTCCCGCCAAATTCGAACGTTGGCTTATTGCCAAAGGAAGACTTTTCTTGTCCAACCAAACTGCGTTGCTACTTTCAAAGAAACCCATCCCATGCACTGTATATACGATCGGACAACCTAAACCGCCGATGGTTTTTGATTGATAATATTCCAGGCCCCGCTTATAACCAGGGACGCAACGACAAATAATTGCACCCCCTTTGACCATCAGGGTCTCATGAGTGTATGTTGCGCTGCGAAGTGGAATACCGTACGTCCCAAGGATTGGTTGTTGAGCATTGAGCGGGATTGTTTCAACCCCATTTTCGTTTAAGACCCGGACAAACTCATTGTGTTGCGCTTGCATCCTTTGTAGGTTAATTGAACCTGAAGGTAAGTTTAGATAATCGGGATCCTCTTCTCCAAAGGCAGCTTCCGGTCCTGGACGATGCACAATAACCGCGCGTAGCCTGGCATAACTCGATTGACCACCCCAACTGCGATGCCAGGTCTTCTCGAATTCCTCCATGTAATTGCTATCAAAATAGCTTAAAGGAGGCTTTCCTGGGCGGTAAAGAGGAATTTGTTTGAGTAAATTTGCGTAAGTCTGTTCCATGTCAACTCCTTTTTTGGGGATTTTTTCAAATCCTTTGTTAAGAATAAAGTTGGGTTAAGCTAGGAGGAGGAGCGTTAACCTCTCCTCCCGCGTTGATGGAAGGGGGCGCAAACGTATAGTTCCAGTTACTCATAGACAGAAAATGTCAGGTACATTGCAGCGTTCTCTATCCTAAACTCACATGGATCTAAAGACCCAGGTAGAATTTCTTAATGTGGTCGCTGGATGACAGATAGGAAGCAGTGCCTTCCATTGCGATCTGGCCATTCTCGATGACATAGCCGCGGTCAGCCAATTCCAGAGCATAGCCTGTGTTTTGTTCAACCAGGAGTACGGTTAATCCGATGCGTTTCAGGGCGTGAATTTTTTCATAAATTTCATCGACGAGCTTGGGGGCAACCCCCAGCGAGGGTTCGTCGAGCATGATCAGTTTGGGGCGTGAGACTAGCCCGCGCCCAATTGCCAGCATCTGGCGTTCGCCGCCGCTCAAGGTGCGCGCAAATTGGGCGCTGCGATTTTTCAAAATCGGAAACAAAGTGTAAATCTCATCGAGAATTCCGGTTTTAAGGATGCCCTGGTTGCTGTATGCGCCCATCATCAGGTTTTCGAGAACCGTCATATTCGGAAAGACGCGCCCGCCCTCCGGAACGTATGCAAGGCCGCGCCGCACGACCTGATCCGGAGAAAGGCAGAAGATATTGTCGTTCTCGAATTTAACCTCCCCCGATTGCGCCCGTACCAAGCCAGAGATCGTTTTAAGCAGTGTGCTTTTTCCGGCTCCATTTGGCCCAATAATAGCGACCATTTCATCTTGATCGACATGGAAGGTCACATTCCGCAAGACCGACACTTTTCCATAACCCGAATTCAGATTATTGATTTCTAGCATGGACGGCTCGCTTTCCAAGGTAGGCTTCGATGACTCTCGCATTGTTGCTGATCTCATTGGGCGTGCCGGCCGCGATAATTTCGCCGGAATCAAGCACGACAATCCGCTGGCACAATCCCATTACCATTTGCATAACATGTTCGACCACACAGAAAGTGATCTGACTTTCCTGGTTCAGCTTCTTGATCAAATCCATGAAGACTGCCAGCTCGGTGGCATTCAATCCGGCTCCCGCTTCGTCCAGCAAGAGCATTTCTGGTTCGGTTGCCAGCGCGCGCGCCAGTTCGACTTTACGTAAGGAAGCCAGGCCTAAATCTTCGCAGACCCGCTTGCGAATATCGACCAAATCGCAAACTTTGATGACCTGGTCTACCTTATCCTGTACATTTTTTTCATTGAAGCGATTATATGCGCCCACCCGGACGGTATCTTCGACGGTCATATGCGTAAATGCGCGGGTAACCTGGAAGGTGCGCGACATTCCCAGCTTGCATATTTTGTGCGGCAGCCAGTTGGTGACATTCATTCCCTTGAAGAAGACTGTGCCTTCTTCGGGTCGATATAAGCCGGAGATCGCGTTGAAGAGAGTCGTTTTTCCGGCGCCGTTTGGTCCAATTAACCCGACGATTTCGCCGCGGTTCACCTCGAGACTGGCGCGATTCACGGCGACCAGGTTGCCGAACTTCTTTGTGAGATTAGTGACTTTTAATATCGGCTCTACGTCCACGGGTTAACTCCACAAAATAGGTTTGAGCTTTCTTTATCCCACGCTCGACAAGGGGCGCAATCCCACGCGGTTGATACAAGGCAACCACAATCAATATGATCGCATAGACTGCCAGGTATAACCCGGCCAACTGGCTGCCCAGGCTGGCGCGCAGGACCTCGCGGAAGCTGACCATGACAATCGCTGCCAGCGCCGGTCCATAAATAAATCCCATTCCGCCGACGATACCCAGGATCGCAATTTCCATGCTCATGGAGGTGTCAAAGAAAGCGGGATGAACGTATCCGTAGATACTGGCAAATATCCCACCGACCACACCACAGATAAATGCATAAATAGCCAGCGCTTTGAGTTTGGATGACTGGGAATTAACGCCCAGGACCTCCACTGCGTCTTCATCTTCGCCCAGCGCCAGGAGGGAATACCCGAGTTTTGAGTAGCGGATCCAACGGTTGACCAGCAGCACGACCACCAGGATGATCAGCATGAGATAGTAATACGGCATGTAATCGTTGAAGCGCAGGCTGTACCACGGCGAGGTTCCAATAGGTAAATATTTTTCGGTGGGTCCGCCTACTTCGTTCCACATCATGAACAGCGATTGCAGCACAACTACCAGTGCGGATGAAGAAAGAGCGTACCACAACTCCTTGACCTTGAAGCCGAATAAAGGGAACCCGATCAGCATCGCCAGGGCGGTCGCAACCAGGCCCCCGAGGAACATTCCCACCCAGGGGGTGATGTTCCAGCGGATCAACAGTGTACCGGTGGTAAAGGCGCCGAGGCCGAGGTAGGCTGCCGCTGCCAGATCAAGCTGGCCGGCCATGCCGCCAATGATGTTCCATGCGCTGGCCAGGATGGCATACAAGAGCACTGTGGTCATCAGCAACATCACGTATTGGCTTGCATTGAAAATCAGTGGGATTGCCAGCGCGATCCCAACCCCGATCAGGATAAGAATATTCCGCGGATTAAATAAATTTTTGACATTCACTAGCGCCTCCCAAAGAGCCCTCTGGGCCGCAGCCAGAGTACCAGAATAAAGATTGCGTAGACGCCCAATAACCGGCTGCGGGGATCGAAGAAGGATACCGTCAGCGATTCGACGACGCCGACGATGATGCCGGCTACGATTAGTCCGGGGAGCGAGCCCAAACCTGCCAGCGCCAGCACGGCCCAGCTCAACAGGCCAAAACGGATGCCGCCAACCGGATCGGTTTGTTGGAAACTCATCACCAATCCACCTGCCAGGGCGGTGATACTGGAACCGATTGCAAATGTGAGGGCATAAGTTTTATGATAATTGACGCCCATCAACGAAGCCGCGCCCAGATCGTCCGAAGCGGCGCGCATGGCCCGTCCTGCCCAGGTCTTACTCAAGAAATAAGCCATACCCGCAATAAAAATGAGACTGACCACCGCCGAAAAAAGGCGGGAGGTCAGTATTTGGAAATCTCCGATTTGAATATTGCCCTGGATGAATGAATACTGCAAAGCGCGGGGTTGAGCTTGCCAAATAATTAATGCCGCCGAGCGCATTAAGATCTGGAGACCCACGGTTACTGCCAACTGAACCACATACATCTGACGCAGCGTTCGGTCAATGAGCAGGTAATAGGTGATAATGCCAAATAAAAACATGAGTGGAGCTGTGATCAATGGTGTAGCCACAGCGTCCCAGGCCAGGGCGGATCCCACGGCGAAAGAGAGATACATGGAAAGCATCACAAAATCACCGTGGGCAAAGTTCGTGACGTTCATGATGCCAAAAACAATGGAGAGCCCAAGAGCAATCAAAGCATAGATTGCTCCCATCAAAATACCGGTGATAATCCCTTGAGTGGCAGTTTCAAACATCTTATTTAGAATCCTTATTGGAATGGGTAGCAGCCAAAACCGCTTACCTGGCTTTCCCCGGTTAATTTCATCTCCCGGGGAAAGCCATCTGCCGTGACGTCCAGACCTTGAGTTAAGTTATTCAGTCTGAACAGGTGATTTGGAACTTATTTTGCCACGTAGTAAGGGTTCGGGAAGACCGGTTTGGCTTCGGCATCATCGGGTGGATAAACCACTACAGGTTGGCCATTCTGGACCTGCAGCACAACCACACCAGGGAACAGGTTTTGGCCGGTAGCGTCAAATTTGATCTGATTGCCGGGATAGGTCTCCACCGCTGGGCCGGAGGTCAGATCGAGCGCCAGGAAGGACGCGCGCAAATTGTCCGGGTTGAGGGGATCATCCGGGAAGTTCGTGCCGGAATACTCCAATGCTTCGTACAGGACCATGGCGTCGTAGTAATTCATGCCCGCGCCTTCGGTGGGGATGTAACCGTACGTAGCCTTGTATTCACCGACGAACTTCTTATTCTGCGGGGTGTCTTTGGCAGGATTGTAGCTGAAGGTCATCGAAATGCCTTCGGCCGCATCGCCCAGCGCTGCAATCGAGGCGGGATCGACATAACCACAGGCGCCCGCACCGGCGATGAATTTTGGATAGTAACCAGTCTCTTTGAAAGCCTTGCCGAATACGATCGCGTCATTGAAGTAGGGGGTGTGGATAATGACGTCGGGATTGGCCTTCTCCAACTGCTGGACGATTTGGGTGGCGTCGGTGATGTCGTAGGGGTATTCCAGCGTCGTCACGATCGAGACTTTATCCTTCAAGGCTGCTTCGGTGGCGCCCAGCGAGTTCGCGCGGCCGTTAGCTGAATCCTCGTTCAGAATAGCCAGAGTTTTCACCTCAACTCCTGCCGCCGCAGCAGTCTCTTTGACAAATTGATAGGCCATGGCGCCATGGTTGGTCGCTGTGGGACCAGGGCGGAATAGATATTGGCGACCCATCTGCGTAACTTGAGGTACCAGCGCATCCGCGATCAAGATCACTTTTTCGCGATCGGTCACTTCCGAAGCGGCCATAACAAAGCGGCTGATATATTCACCCAGGATGGCAACAGGACGGTTCTTGCTGATCATGCTTTCCGTGGCCAGTTTGGCTGAGTCAGCGGTACCGCCTGCGTCCTCCACCACGATCCTGAGTTTTTTGCCGCCCATTGATTTAATGCCGCCGGCTTCATTGATATGCTTGATGGCTAACTCAGCACCGATCTGTCCTTCTTTACCAAAGACAGCGAATGAACCGGTGAGGGGCTGAACAACGCCCACCACGATTTCATCCGGAAGTGCTTTCGCAGTTGGGGCGGCTGGAGCCTCAGGTGTTGCTGGCGTACATGCCCCGGCCAACAGGACAAAGATCATCGCCAGCGTCAGAAGTACAGTACTGAACTTACGGTCCTTCATTGTTCCTCCTTACGAAAGTCGATTGAACAGGTTGATGAAAATCGATGGGACGCATAAATTGATTCCTGTCACCTCCTTCGATCGTTACGCTGATCGCCTCGCTCTGGACGGGTTAAAAACACACTATTTCAGGAAAACAAAAATTTTCCCGAGGGAGGATAAGAGCACCTACAACCCAAAAACAAAAAGCATGCGTCAATAATCAGAGAAATATTGGCTCAACTCAGTCGTGAATACAGGCGGGGTTATTTACTTGTGAAACAGGGGGGATTTCAGCGATGTTCCGAATAGTGGAATGCAATTCGCATATATAGAATTATAGCGCCGCCCATACAAAAGTCAAGCGTTTTTCCTGAAATATTAGCGAAGAATGTCATCAAATTTGACGATTTTGGGTGAAAATGATTATGACTGTCCGTATAAAGAAATTCAACTTTGCCTTATTTAAATATTTCCTCTGCACTCGGTGATATGGTTGGTAAATCCAACCAGACTTTGAGTTGTTGATTTGCGAGACACCTGGGTATTCTCAAATGGCCAAAAGTAATGGAGGTTGTATCTGAGAATTAATCCGGAGCCAAGTGTGGCGCTAGTCCAAAGTTATCTATCAAAGATCATCTTTCACGATTTAAGCGACCCGCGCCATGCTGGGAAAATCGGTGGACAGAACTGAGAACTGATGGAATAATATTTGATATTGGAAATATCATCTCTGGGCTGAAGATCGTCGAATTACTTGTCTAATAATTTTTTGGACTTTTCGAACACATGGGGATTTATATGAACAAAATAAGTTCTCCTTCATTCTCTGAGAAACTTTTCAATCGCGCGGGCGGGTTGTATCCGATCCTATTGCTTTTGTTCATGCAAATTGTCAATACTCCATTGCTAATATTGTTGACTGCAATGCCTGCCCAGCAAAACGCAGAATTTAGCACAGCCCAGGGTATGAGCCTGTTGGTGGTTGGCAGCATTGCCGTGTTGGTCAGGAATGCCCTGCTGCTCGGACAATTTTATCTATTTAATAAAGATTTATTAATTCATCTTTCTCAAATAGGTAAACCGGGGGCAGTCAATATCGACCCAGAGCAAGAAAAACGTGCCTGGAAGCAAGCGAATACTGCATCCAATATTTATATCCTATTCGAATTCGTGGGGCTCATTATTTTGGTACTGGTACCCACATTAGTATTTGGATATTTCAGTCTGAATCTCAGCTTTGAGCATATCATTCAACTCAGCCTGGCGGCGGTGGCAGCCAGCCTGGTAAACCTTATCGTTGGAATTCTAGTCCTCGATCAATTATTCAAGCCTGTTATCCATGCCTTGCTCCCCAAACAGTTTGAAACCCAACTGACCGGTTTGAAAGGCATGCGGATATGGGTGAAATTATCGATTGCCATTATTGGGGTGGCGCTCATTAGCCTGCTTTTGACGATACCCGCTGCCTATCACCAGATGAATCATATATTTTCGGATGTTTCTCGTTCCCCCCAGCTCGTGAGAACTTCCTTGTTAATTATCGTGAATTCAGGCGTTGGCGCAATTGTCGTGGGAGTATTCCTATCTTTCCGGCTGGTAACCTATTTCTCCATCCCCTTCCGCAAGTTGATCGACTTATTTCGAGTGGTCGAAACAGGCGACCTCAGCCGCCGCATCGAGGTATCCTACTCGGACGAATTTGGCGAATTGAATATCTACTTGAACCATATGATTGAGCGTCTCCAGATACTGACTTCCACGCTGGAACAGCAGGTTGCCGAACGTACCGCCCAGCTCAGTCAGGTCAACGCGCAACTGGTAGTCGAACTCAAGGAACGCGAGCGCATGGAAGAGCAACTCGTGTATACCGCCCTACACGATCCGCTTACGAATTTGCCTAATCGGGTTTTATTTAAGGATCGTCTAACACATGCGATGGAACGCGCCAGGCGGCACAAGAATTTTACCTTTGCCTTATTCTTTATCGATTTGGATCGTTTCAAGGTGGTGAATGACAGCCTGGGCCACAATGTCGGGGACTTATTGCTGATCGAAAGCGCACGCCGTTTAGCAGCCTGCGTCCGCAGTGAAGATTCTGTCGCGCGTCTGGCAGGCGATGAGTTTGTCGTCATGCTTGAAGACCATGATAGCCCCACAGATTACATTCAGGTTGCGAATCGGATCCTCCGCGAACTGGCAATGCCGTCTGATTTTGAAGGCAAGATGGTATTTGTATCCGTAAGTATGGGCATTGTGTTCGGCGACGCTAGATACGAACGGCCGGAGGATATCTTGCGCGATGCTGATATTGCAATGTATCAAGCCAAGCGACAAGGCCGAGGTCAATATGTAATTTTCGACCCAAAGATGCTTGAGAGCGTAATGACGCATCGGGAACTCGAGGCTGACCTGCGGAAAGCTGTAGATAACCACGAGTTTATTGTTCACTACCAGCCAATCCTTGATCTGGCAACCCACCGCATCGTCGGATTTGAGGCGTTGGTGCGCTGGCAGCATCCAACGCGGGGTCTCATTCCTCCATTAGAGTTTATTCCCACTGCTGAAGATATCGGGCTGATTATTCCGATCGGTTACTGGGTTCTAGATCAGGCATGCCGCCAGATTCGCGCCTGGCAGGAACAGTATCCTGCCGACCCACCTTTGACAATTAACGTAAATTTGTCGAACAAGCAATGCGCCCAAATCGATTTGGTTGAAAAGATTACTGAAATTCTGCATAAAAACAAATTGAATGCCAGTAGTTTAAAATTGGAACTGACAGAAAGCTTAATCGTTGAAGATTTCGATTTTACTTCGGCATTACTTTTGCGGTTACGGGAATTAGGCATCCAGGTGCAAATTGATGATTTTGGCACGGGATATTCATCACTGGGTTACTTGCACACGCTGCCGATTGACATGCTCAAGATCGATCGTACTTTCATCAGCCAACTCGGAACTGGCAGCAGCGGTTCAGAGATCGTTCAGACGATTTTGGCTCTGGCACATAGCCTCGGGATGAAAGTGATTGCGGAGGGTGTGGAGACAGAAGCCCAGCTGTCCAACCTTGAGGCGATGAAATGTGAGTACGTACAGGGATTCCTTATTGCAAAGCCGGTTGATAGTCAAGCGGCAACGGCTTTGTTGGGTACGTCGTTTGCCAAATTAGAATAATAAATGATGGGCCATAGAAAGCAGGGTGGGGTGAGTTATGGCTGCACCACACCTACGATTTGTGCTCCAACGCCGGTTCGGCTGACCGGCCTGGACGGATTAATCCGACGTCCAGAGCCTTGCCCATGCCGGATTTTATGCATGGATTGGCACGCTGCGCACAGCGTCCTGCGGAAAGCACACCCTATGAATTACCGCACAAAAAACTAAAAAGCGCTTGCCATAGACCAGCCAAAGCTGCACAGAGTAGGTCGCAAATACAGGTAGGCGGCTATCCCCTGAAGGATCGTCCACAGGATTCGCTTATGTACAGCACCTGCCTCGCTTGTGCACAGAAGTCCCTTCGGTCGTCCTCAGAACTCGCTTCGCTTGCAAGTTCATGGCGGTAATCCTAGCCTTAACATTCCAGTATATCTATTCGGAAACCCTGTTTAGTTCAGTACTCGTTCGTCCTGGAACAGCTCAGTTTAGGCAGAATCTCCATTAGCCACTTTACATTTTCTTCGTAAAGTATCATTATTATGTAGTATGGAACCCAAAACCGGTTGGGGAGGAATCGCCTATGCCAAGTAATCAGAATGAATTTATCCGTCTGGATTGCCCCCGTTGCGGCGCGACCCTTCAGGATGAAGGGGATAAGCTGACTTGCCAGTACTGCGGGGCAAAGCTGATTCTGAAGCGATCTGCCGCCAGCCAGGGGGCTCAATCTGGCAATCGGCAAAGTTCCAGTACTGTCGTTAACGGCCTGACCCTCAACTCATTCGCATATTATGATCCTCAATCCGGCCTGGAGGCTTTTTCTATTCTGGTACCCAAAGGCTGGCAGGTGAGCGGCGGCGTCACATGGGTGCCCACCCGCCCAGCCGCACCGGTTCAAATCAGTCTCCAAATTGCCAATCCTGACAACCCGGAAGTTTTCGAGGCGTTTCCAGTTCTATATTTCACCTGGACGAATAATTTTATGATGCAAATGAGCATGCCAGCGGGCAGCCTTTATTTTGGCTATGAAGTCCGCAAGCCGCAGGCGGCTCGCGAAGTGATGCACCAGGTTGTCCTGCCGCGCTACCGCAGGATGTCCGATCTGGCGATTGTCGATGAAGGACCGGCCACGGAGCTGCAGCAGTTTGTCACCCATGAGCAGGCTAACCAGGCGCAAGGTGGGCAGTATTCGACCGACTCGGTGCGGATGCGCTTGCATTACACGCTCAATAACCAGCCCGTGGCTGAAGAAATGTCCGGGGTGGCGGAATACACCCGTATCCTTGCTCCGGGCATGTTTGGCAATATGGAAAATATCTACTGGAGTATGGGACACGTGACCAGTTTCCGATCCAGCCGCGAACGGTTGGAAAGTTACGCCGATCTCTATCGGGCGATTGCCACTTCGATCAAGCTCAACCCGGCCTGGACGGAGGTCGTTCAGCAGGTCATTCAAGGTTTGACGAATAACACGCTGCGCTCCATCGACCAAATTGGCGCACTGTCCCGCCAGATAAGCCACACTTTCAATGAGATCAGCGATATGAATATGAAAGGCTGGCAGGAGCGCTCCGCCGCCTACGACCGGATGTCTGAAAATTTCAGTCAGGCCATCCGCGGCGTGGACCCTTATTATGACCCGAATACCGGTCAGAACATTGAGCTCCCGTCCGGGTATACCCAGGCCTGGTCGACACCGCTGGGCGAGTACATTTTGAGCGATGACCCCAATTTCAACCCCAATATCGGCTCGAACCAGTCCTGGACGCCGCTGACTCCTCCAAAGGAATAACCGGCCGAATTCATTAGCCAGGTGGGGTCGTCCCAAAAGTAATCTCCCATATATACGGGACGGGGTGGAACCCGTCCCCTACCGGTAGGTGCGGGCTTCCCGGCAACAATCATCGCAGGGAGAACAAAGAGAGCGGTCGTTTGGACAGCTAATCCTCGAATTTAGGAATAGTTTCAAGAAATTTCCATAAAAAGCTTGACATATCTCCTATTCCTGTGTATAAACCAGCACATTATGGAAAGCCCTGTGAACATCCCTGTTGCTTTTGAGGCCAAGGCTAAGCGCCAGCCCACATCTGGATCTTCGGTGATCGGATATGTGGGCAGTTATTGGTTAAACAGGTCAAGCTAAACACTGGCGGATTCCGCCCGGTCAAATCCTGTAACCCAACGCGCTCTCCGATACCGGAGAGCGCGTTTTACTTTAAATCTGCTCGAGGACAATTATGGTTGAAATTTTGGACAGCACCCTGCGCGAAGGCGAACAGACCCCTTACGTCAGTTTCACTTTAAAGGAAAAGCTGGAAATTGCTCGCCTGCTGGACCAGGTTGGCGTGGAGATGATCGAGGCCGGGGACCCGTGCGTATCACCCGGTATTGCTACTGCAGTGTTAGACAAGGTGAGGGTTTTCTGAGGATGGATCTCACGTTTATTTGGTGCTCAAGCCCCGATATAGGCTTTTTTGACTCCTTCATCTTCAGCTAGATCGGCGCTCAGGCCTTGAAGCACTACTTGCCCCACCTCCATCACATATCCATAATCCGCCAGCTTCAAAGCCAGGCGGGCGTTCTGCTCCACCACCAGCACAGTGAGGCCAGTTCGGTGAATTTGGTCAATCGTCTGGTAGAGCTCTTTCACCAGGTTTGGCGCCAACCCTAGGGAGGGTTCATCCATCAACAAAAGGCGCGGGCGCGACATCAAAGCGCGCCCAACCGCCAACATCTGCTGCTCACCACCCGAGAGGGTTACGGCGCGCTGTTTCAGGCGCTCTTTAAGGCGCGGGAAGAGCTGGTAGACCTTTTCCAGATCCTCCCCGACATACCTCTTATCTTTAAGCGAGTATGCCCCCAAACGCAGGTTTTCCAGGACCGTCAGGTTGGTGAAGACACGCCGCCCCTCGGGGACCATGGCAATCCCCAATCCTACCCGGTCATACGGCTGGACACCGACAATATTTTTGCCATCATAAATGATTTGGCCTGTGACCTTCTTTACCAGCCCGCAGATACTACGCAAGGTGGAGCTTTTACCGGCGCCATTGGCCCCGATCAAGGTGACAATGCTACCAGCAGGCACCACGATGTTCAGATCCTGGATGGCATGCACGCCGCCGTAGTGGACATTTAAATTCTCAATGCGTAGCATGCTTATCCCTCCCCCAGATAGGCGTCGATAACTGCCTGGTTTGACTGTATCTCAACAGGGTTACCGGTGGCGATGGTCTTGCCGTAATTCAGGACTGAGATCTCTTCGCAGATGCCCATCACCACCCGCATATGGTGTTCGATCAATAAAATTGTCAGGCCGTAATCCTGGCGCACCTTGAGGATAAAATCGATCATCTCGTCCTTTTCTTCAGAACTCAACCCGGTAGCGGGTTCATCCAGGAGCAACACTTTCGGTTCGGTAGAAAGTGCCCGCGCCACTTCCAGCTTACGCTGCAAGCCATAGGGCAATGCACCAGCTTTTTCATTCACATGCACTGCCAGGTCGAGCTGCTCCAATAGCAGCATGGTCTGGTCAATAGCGCGTTTTTCATGGGCAGAATAGCCAGGCGTGCGAAGCACGGCTGCCACCGGGCTGGAGCGCATGCGGATATGGTGACCAATCATCACATTGTCAAACACAGACAGATCGCGGAACACACGGCTGTTTTGGAAAATGCGTGTCAGTCCCATCGCTGTAATGCGGTCGGGGGTGAGATTGGTGATCTCTTTCCCATCCAGAAAGAGATTGCCCTGAGTAGGTTTGTAAAAACCCGTGATGACATTGAACACCGTTGTCTTGCCTGAGCCGTTGGGTCCAATCAACCCGGCAATCTTGCCTTGTTTCAATTCCAGGTTGAAGTCCGAAACTGCCACCAGGCCGCCAAACTGCATGGTCAGATTAGAAATGTTTAGCAGGCTCACGCTTCACCCCCCTCTTTCTTGGTGCCGGGGCGTTTGAACCTGGATAGCAGCCAATCCCAGGAAAATTCATTGGAGCCCATCAAGCCACGCTGGGCAAACAAGATCAACACCAGGAGCATCACAGCGAAGGCGAGCTGGCGCAAACCGGGCAAGCCAGGGAAGTTATAGCTGAAGATCATGCGCGGTGCTTCTACCGTGCGCAACAATTCCGACATAACCGTATAGATCCCCGCGGCAATCACCCCCCCGGTCAGGCTTTTAAGACCACCTAAAATCGCCATCGTGATCACGGCATAAGTCAACGCCGGGCGAAAGGTGTTAGGGTCCACGGTGCCGAGAATTTCTGCAAACAACCCCCCAGCGATCCCAACAAAGAAAGAAGAAAAGACGAAAGCCAGAGTCTTATGCCGGTAAAGGTTCACACCCACAGCTTCAGCAGCAATTTCATCCTCGCGTACGCATTTCAAGGCGCGCCCATAGCTGCTGGTGATCAGCCGGTTGGTCAGAAACACAGCCAAGATCACCGCCGCAACCGTCCATCTAAGGCCGCTCAGGTAAGGCACTCCTTTCAGCCCCATGGCGCCATTTGTGATACTGGGAATGTTGATCAGGAACAGGCGGATGATCTCGGAGAAACCAAAAGTCACAATCAGCAGATAATCGCCATGCAGGCGCAGCGCAGGCGCGCCGATCATAAAACCCACCAGGGCGGCCAAAACGCCGCCTAAAAGAAGCGCCGGAAGGAGCGGCCACTGGGCGTTGCTGATCAACGGGTGGGGCGCCTGGAGCAAGAAGCTCATCAGCTTGGCGTCAGGAGGCAAAGTCAGCAGCGAAACGGTATAGGCTCCAATAGCAGCCAGACCGGCATGCGCCAGCGAGAACTGTCCGGTAATCCCATAGACCAGATCGAAGCTGGTCACGAGGATAACGTAGATTCCCCACATATTCAGGATACGAATGACGTAATCATCCAGAGCGGATTCGCCAATATAAGCCAGTAGCAACAAGACTGCCGCTAAACCCCAAGAAAGCATCGTTGATCGGGTTGGAAGGCGAAACATATCAGACCTTCTCCTCTCTCATGCGCACGTTAAAAATCCCGCCCGGCCGGAACAGCAGGAACAGAATCAAGATGATATAAGCGATAATATCCCGAAAAGCGGTCAGGTCGGGGAAAAAGGCTACGATCATTATCTCGCCCATGCCTAGAATAAACCCGCCCACCATGGCGCCGGGGATGCTGCCAATGCCGCCCATTACTGCCCCGATAAAAGCCTTGAGGCCAGGGATGACCCCGGTGAAGGGATCAACATACGGGAATTTGGAGCAGTACATAAAAGCTCCTACGGCGGCGAAGGTGGTGCTCAGGATAAATGCAAAAGCAATGATCCGGTTGTGGTTTATGCCCATCAACTGCGCCACCTCGATATCTTTGGAGATAGCGCGCATCGCCCGGCCGACATCCGTATAGAGCACCAGGATAAAAAGCAGGGTGAATAAAATGATCGAAACCGCAACGATGAAAATATTGACAACCGGCAATGCGACTGTCCCATAGTTCAGCACCTGGTCCAGGATTTCCGGATGTGGGAACGGCTTGGCCCGCGAAGTGAATAAAACCACAAATAAGTTCTGCAACAGAAATGAAACACTGATGGCGCCGATAAACGAAGAGGTTTTCTGCTCACGCAGGGGGCGATATACGCCCCGGTCTACCAAAAGGCCCAGCCCCACGACCACCACCACCGCGATTGCGAAAGAGAAGTACCAGGGGATTTGGTAGCGGAAGACTCCCCACATGGTGATAAACGCCGCCACCATAAAGAACTCACCATGGGCGAAATTGATCAGTTGCACCACGCCATAGATGATGGTGTAGCCGATCGCAATTAGAGCATACAGGCTGCCTAGGGCAATCCCATTAATTAGGAATTGCATAAACAGTTCAAAATCCATCCAACCCTCACCTTCCGCGGCGATCTCCTCACGATCTGAAAAGACCGCACGCCAGTCCGGTTATAAAATTGGGGTTTTGCAGTAGTTGATGTCCCGCAAAACCCCAATTGACTAGATTAGAAACGATTAATCACCTGGTGAAACCAGATAGCGAAAGACTTTCTTGCCGTCTTTGATCTCAATCACTGGCACAGCCAAGATGCCGTTGTGGTTCTCATCGAACACGGTCACACCGCGCGCCCCGGTGAACTTGGTCTGTAGGAGCGCTTCGCGGATCTTTTCTGGATCCACCGAGCCAGCGCGTTCGATCGCATCCAGGAGTAGCATATAGCCGTCAAAGCCCGTTACCGAGAAGGTCTCCGGGTCAATGTTATATTTGGCGCGGAAGGCCTCTACAAAGGCGGCTGCTTCGGGGTGGGTGAAGGCATCCGGATGGAATTGAGCCGTGTACATGAAGCCTTCAGCGTTCTCACCAGCGATCTGCACCAACTCGGGCACATCCGCCGAATCGCCTGCCAGGAAGGTGGCGGTGATGCCAAGCTGCTTTGCTTGTTGCAGGATAGCGGCTAACTCGGCATACTCGTTAGGCGCAAAGACGATATCCGGATTGAGGGATTTAATCTGGGTCAATTGTGCGGTGAAATCCCGGTCGCCGGTCTGGAAGGACTGATAAGAGAGGATGCTCTTCTCATCTCCTGTGTAGGCGATGAAATTAGAGCGGAAGTAATTGGCCAGGCCCACGGGGTAATCCAGGGCAATATCGACTAGAAGCACGGCGGTCTTGGCGCCCAATTCTTCCACAGCGAACTTGGCGGCCGCCTGGCCCTGGAAGGGGTCAATAAAGGCGGCACGGAAGGCGTAGAGTTTGCCCTGAGTTACCAGGGGATTGGTGGCTGCAGTCGCCATAGAGGGGATTTTAGCCTTTTCCAGGACTTCATTTTGGGCCATGGACATCGAACTGGAGTTGACGCCCACAACGCCAACCACTTTATCTACCTCGACTAGGCGTTGGGCAGCCAAGGCTGCTTCGCTCTTTTCGCTCTTATTGTCCACCAGCACCAGCTCGACAGGCTTGCCAAGCACGGTGGGCTTGGTATCATGCGCCAACTGGATGCCTTTCCAGGTCATATCGCCATAGGCGGCTCCCCAGCCCGTCATGGTTTCGTTCACCCCGATCTTGATCACGTCGGGGATCACGTCGGGGATCGCGGCGGCCGTGGGCTCTTCAACCTGCGGCTGCTCTGTGGTAGGCGTCTGCGCGCAGGCTGATAACAGCAATGATAAAGCCAGCAAGATGCTCAAAACATGAAACAGGGACATACTCTTCTTCATTCCTCTGGTCTCCTTTCAAATTATATTAAAAAAATGCCTCACTATTGCAACGGAGGAAATTTCCTACCCTAGTGAGGCTACTACAAGTATTATAAGGATTTTAATCACCCGAAATAGTAACGATTGTTAGCAATTAATTGACATTATGTCATCCATTCGGGGAGCAAGATTTGAGCCGAGGTCACCTGGACTGCAGGCTTGGGCAAGCATGGACAGGTTGGCAACGGGCTGGCAATGAATTATTCCGGGAATATGGGTATATTTTTGCCAGGCTAAGGACCCCCAGACAAGAGCAATAGGCTTGTTCTGGGAATGGGTGTGATTTGAGCGTTGCGTTAATAAAATTAGTAGTCTGCGAACCTACCGCTTCGGCCCTTGTAGGAGTTGTATAGCATTGACCTGATCCACAAATTGGTGATTGGATGACATATACTCATGCAAAGTCGAAACGCGCCCAGGCTTTAAGCTGCGGGGATGGATAGCGCCCTATTTACCTTTGTAAAAGACCTCCATCATATGTTTTGTGCCATGAATATCAACTTCCTGGTGGATCAGGATATCGGGAACGGAATACAGGTGCTTGTCGAATTCCACATGGAGTTGATATTAACCCAGGTTGTCTTGCGAGAAGCATACGGAGATCTGACTGGGATGAAAAATTTTGCCTTCTTTGAAACTAGGCTTATTACGGAGCTGGTTTGCCTTTTTACCCAATCAGCACGCAGACGTAACTCGCAGACAGGATTACACAGTGCTCAACGCCCTGTTCGGGATGGGAGCTTCTCTTCATAAATTCTCTACAACTTTTCTTAAAAGGCTTGACATATCCTGCATAACTGTGTATAAACCAGGACATTATGGAAAGCCCCGTGAACATCCCTGTTGCTTTTGAGGCCAAGGCTAAGCGCCAGCCCACATCTGGATCTTCGGCGATCGGATACGTGGGCAGTTATTGGTTAAACAGGTCAAGCTAAACACTGGCGGATTCCGCCCGGTCAAACCCTGTAACCCAACGCGCTCTCCGATACCGGAGAGCGCGTTTTACTTTAAATCTGTTCGAGGACAATTATGGTTGAAATTTTGGACAGCACCCTGCGCGAAGGCGAACAAACTCCGTACGTCAGTTTCACCTTAAAGGAAAAGTTGGAAATTGCTCGCCTGCTGGACCAGGTTGGCGTGGAGATGATCGAGGCCGGCGACCCGTGCGTATCACCCGGTATTGCTACTGCAGTTGAAAAGATCGCCGGGCTGGGATTAAAAGCTGAAATCGTGGCGCATTCCATGGCAACAAAAAAAGGGATCGACAAAGCCAAAGCCTGCGGCGCCAACCGGGTGGCGATTTTCTACGCCACGTCGAAAATCCACCTGGACGCCAAGCTTCATAAGACGCCAGATGAAGCCATCCAGATTATTCGCGAGCAGATTACCTACGCCCGCAGCCTGGGGCTCAAGGTTCGCTATACGCCTGAGGATGCCACCCGCACTGATTTTGACTTCCTTGTCAGGGTTTGCAATGTCGCCATTCAGGCTGGAGCTGACCGGATCAGCTTTGCCGACACATTGGGCATCATGCAGCCGCATGCCATGTACGAACAGGTTCGCGCGCTACGGGAAAACCTCCTGCCCTGCAAAATTGATTTGCATTGCCATAATGACTACGGGCTGGCGCTGGCTAATGCCATGGCGGGTATCCGCGCCGGGGCCGACTGCATTCATACTACTGTCAACGGCATGGGTGAACGCGCCGGCATCCCCGATCTGGCTGAAACCATTCTGGCATTAAACAACCTGGAAAGGGTCGAGCAGTATAACATCCTGCCCTTGATGCCCGTCTCCAATTACATCGAAAAAGTTTCAGGGTTTTTTCTGGCGCCCAACAAACCCATCACCGGGCAGAATGCCTTCACCCACAAAAGCGGGGTTCATACCGACGGGGTTTTGAAAGACTCGCGTACTTATGAACCTTTCGATCCCGCCCTTTTGGGACGCGAACGAAAAATCGTCATCGACAAATACACCGGCAAAAGCGCGGTGGCTGCCAGGCTGGATGAATATGGAATCGAGGTCAGCCCGGCAGAACTGGAAGTGATCGTCTCTCGCATCAAGAACCTCGACGAAAACAGCAAACAGCTTTTTGATACCGACATAATCGATATCGCCGAACAGGTAACCGGCCGCGTAATCGATGTCATCCCTCACGACATCCATGCACTGGTAATGGTGGAGACCGAATCACACGTGTATATCCCCTCTGTAGTGCGCCGGTTGCGCGGCTTCCACCAGGTCAACAACGTTTACGAGGTCACCGGCGATTATGACATCAGCGCTATCGTCAATGTCGATAACGTGATGGCGCTGAACAATCTGATCGATCAATTGCGCACAGTAGCAGGCGTGAAACGCACCGAGACGCGCGTGATTCTTAAAAAATATTTTGCAAATGGCAATGGAGGCAATAATGGGAACATTGGTTGAAGAGATTTTATCCCGCAAAGTCGGGCGCGAGGTGCAAGCCGGCGAAATCGTGCTTGTGGATGTTGATACCATCATGAGCCACGACAACACTACCCCGCTGGCGATCAAAGCCTTTCGGGAAATCGGGAAGCCGATATTCGATAAAAATAAAATCGTTATCCATTTTGATCATGCCTACCCGGCGCCAAACCTGCTGGCTGCCGAAGCCCAAAAAAAGGGACTGGATTTTATGAAAGAACAGGGTATCAGCCAGTTCTATCACCAGGGCGTTTGCCACCAGGTGATGATCGAAGAGGGTTTTATTATCCCCGGCGCAATTGTGATTGGAGCGGATTCGCATTCCAACACCTACGGCGCATTGGGCGCATTTGGCGCCGGGTTCGGCTCGACCGAAATCGGCGTGGCTTGGGTAACCGGCAAGTGCTGGTTCAGCGTTCCCCCAACCATCCGGATTGAGTTGAGCGGCACGACCCAGCCGGGTGTCTTTGCCAAGGATGTGATGATCTTCATTGCCGGTAAACTTGGCATGGACGGCGGGACCTACCGTTCCATCGAGTTTGGCGGCGATTATATCGACCGTCTGCCGGTGCACGAGCGCATCGTCCTTTCGAACATGTCCACTGAGATTGGCGCCAAATGCGGGCTGATCGCAGCGGATGCGACCACCCTGGCTTACCTGGCGGCTGAGACACGCGCGCAGGGAAGTTATGAACCGATCCACCCGGTAAACCCGCAGTATGAAAAAATCATTGCCATCGACGTTTCGACCATCGAGCCGCAGGTGGCCTGCCACCCGGATGTGGACAACGCCAAAGCTCTGCGAGAAGTCGAAGGTCTGGCGATCGATGAGGTCTATATCGGCACCTGCACGAACGCGCGTTATGAAGACCTTGAAATAGTGGCCGGCATCCTCCAGGGTAAAACCGTGCATCCGCACACCCGCGTGATCGTCACGCCTGCCTCGACGAAAATTTATAAAAAAGCCATGCAAAATGGCCTGATCGAAATCCTGATGGATGCCGGCTGCACCGTAACCGGCACCGGCTGCGGCGCCTGCATCGGCCGGCACGGCGGCGTGCTGGCTCCCGGCGAACGCGCTCTGACCACCATGAACCGCAACTTTATCGGCCGCATGGGCAGCCCGCTGTCAGAAATTTATCTTGCCAGCCCGGCTTCCGCTGCGGCTGCTGCTCTGACCGGCAAAATCACCGATCCCCGGCCTTACCTGGCCTGACCTGTAATTCATAACAAGGAGCTTGATATGGGAAAAGCCTGGACTTTTGGCGAAAACATGAATACCGATGAAATCATCCCCGGCCGGTTCAATATCACGATCGACCCGCTCGAACTTGCCAAAAACGTTTTCTGCGAGGTGAAACCCGACTATGCCGCCAGGGTCAAGCCGGGCGACGTGGTCGTAGGCGGACAAAACTTTGGCTGTGGTTCTTCGCGCGAGCATGCCCCGGTGGCAATCAAAGGCTCGCAGGCCAAATGCGTCATCGCCGCGTCCTACGCCCGCATTTTCTTCCGGAACGCCATCAATATCGGCCTGCCAATCCTGGAATGTTCGGCGGCTGCAGCGGATATCACTGAAGGCGACGAGATCGAGGTCGATCTTGTCACCGGAAAAATTCACAACCTGACCAATGGACATGTCTATCAGGCCCGCCCGCTGCCAGCCTTCGTCATAAAGATCGCGGAAGCCGGGGGCATCGTCAATTTCCTCAAAAACCATGATGTTCAAGAGTTGATGGCATAAAGGAGAAGAATGGGTTACCAGATTTGTTTGCTCATTGGCGACGGCATCGGGCCTGAGATGGTCGAGCGCGCCGAACAGGTATTGAAAGCCTTGCCGATCGACCTGGAATTTACCCGGGCTGAGATCGGCTTCTCGGCTTACCAGCGGCATGGCACCCCGCTGCCGCCTACCACACTGGAGGCCATTTGCGCATCGGATGCCGCTCTGCTTGGCGCTGTGACCACTCCTCCCAACATCCCCGGTTATTTTTCGCCGGTGGTGCGCATGCGCCAGGAGCTTGAACTTTACGCCAATCTCCGACCGATTCATTCCATCCGCCACCCGTCCTCCAGGCCAGGCATCGACATGGTGTTTGTCCGCGAAAACACCGAAGGGCTGTACGCTGGCATCGAGCGGGTCGAGGAGGATGGCAATCGGGCGATCACGGAGCGGGTCATCACCCGGCGCGGCTCGGAACGCATCCTTCGTAAGGCTTTCGAGCTTGCCGTACTGCAAGGACGAAAAAAGGTGCATGTCGTTCATAAAGCCAATGTCCTGCGCCAGACCTGCGGTCTTTTCCGTCAGGTAGCGCTTGAAGTAGCCGAAGAATATCCGACCATCCTCATGCAAGAACTGCTGGTGGATGCCTGCGCTATGGAACTGGTTCGCGCGCCGGAACAGTTCGAAGTGATTGTGACGACTAACTTGTTCGGCGACATCCTCTCGGATGAAGCCTGCATGTTCGTTGGCGGGTTGGGTGTGGCGGCTTCAGGGAATATCGGCTTGCAGGCGTCTGTGTTCGAGCCGGTTCATGGCAGCGCGCCAGCCCTGGCAGGCAAAGGGATCGCCAATCCGACTGCCACTTTCATGGCAGCCGCCATGCTTCTCGACCATATCGGCGAGCCCGCCCATGCCGCCCAACTGCGCAGCGCTGTTGATGCCTGCATCGCCTCCGGGCAGACCACACCGGATTTGGGCGGCAGCTTATCCACCCGGGATTTTACGCAAATCGTTATCCGGCAATTGCATACCCAACTGGATGCGGGTCTGGCGCACAGAATGAATGGGTTTGGAGGTAAAGAATGATCCATGTTGGTTTCTTATATACCCGACTGCGCGTCGAAGAAAAATACCTGCTGGATGAATTGGAAAAACACCAGGATGTCCATCTCGTCCGGATCAACGACGGCAACTGTTTTTTTGATATTTCCCATTTGGATGAGCCGGTGGATGTGCTCTTTGAGCGTTCCGTTTCCTATTCGCGCGGGCTGTATATTTCGAAAATATACGAAGCCAATGGCGTCATGGTGGTTAATTCCGCTCAGGTGGCCGAGCGCTGCGGCGACAAGTATGTCACCAGCCAGATTCTCGTCCGGGAGAATATCCCCACCCCACGGGTCTTGATGGCTTTTGATGAAGACTCCGCGCTCCAGGCCGTGGAAACGCTCGGTTATCCCTGTGTACTCAAACCGGTCATCGGCTCCTGGGGGCGCCTGCTGGCCAAGGTCGACGACCGCCAATCCGCTGAGGGGTTCATCGAACACAAAGCCGCTCTTGGCGTGAACCACCAGGTTTTTTACGTTCAGGAATACGTCAACAAACCTGGCCGGGATATCCGCGCGTTCGTGGTGGGTGAGGAACCCATTGCGGCCATTTACCGCACTTCCGAAAACTGGATCACCAACACCGCGCGCGGTGGGATTGCCTCGAACTGCCCGCTTACGCCTGAACTCAGTGAAATTTGCCGCCGCACCGCGCGAGCCATGGGCGGCGGTCTGCTGGCGATTGACGTTTTCGAAACCGAGAACGGTCTGACGGTCAACGAGGTGAACCACACCATGGAATTCCGTAACAGCATCACCACTACCGGGGTCAATATTCCAGCCTTAATGGTTGAATATGTGATCGCCCAGGCAAAAAGCCAGGCTTGACCGCCAATCATTCAGCGAAACCCAGGGAGTAGATATGTTGCCTGCCAAATGATGGCCAATTTAATAGGTTAACGGACGAATTTTAAATCCGGGTCGATTTGCTATTGACTAATCTCATATAGGTGGTAAAATTCGCCCCAATATGTTCACCACGAAGTCGTTCCCTCGTACCCGTCGTCCGTTACCCACTTCCCCTCTGAAGGTTGGGATATCTTGTTATTGACGACGGATAGAACGTACTGAAATACCAGTAAAAGTCAGCATAACAGCCCTCCTTCACAGGAGGGCTGTTTTTTTTGATCCATCCAGATTCGGAGGTTTAGTTAATGAAGGCACCTAAAAAACAGCAAGTCAAAAAAGTCGTCCTGGCCTACTCGGGCGGGCTCGACACATCGGTAATCGTCCCCTGGCTCAAGGAAAATTATGGTTGCGAAGTTGTGTGTTTCTGCGCCAATGTAGGTCAGAGCGATGAGAATTTAGGCGGATTGGAGCAAAAAGCGCTCAACAGCGGCGCCAGCCAATTGATTGTGCATGACCTGTGCGATGAGCTTGCCAGTGACTATATTTTTCCCATGCTGAAAGCCGGCGCTGTATATGAGCATAAGTACCTGCTCGGTACTTCAGTGGCGCGGCCTCTGATTGCCAAACACATGGTGGATGTGGCTCATGAGGTGGGTGCGGATGCCGTGGCGCACGGAGCGACCGGCAAGGGCAACGATCAGGTCCGGTTTGAACTGACCGTGATGGCTTTAGATCCCCGTCTGAAGATCATTGCCCCCTGGCGAGAATGGGAAATCTCCTCACGCGAGGATGCCATAGACTATGCCGCCAAACACAATGTGCCGGTGACGGCCACCGTAAAAGCCATCTACAGCCGCGATTCGAACCTCTGGCATCTTTCGCATGAAGGCGGCTTGCTCGAGGATCCATGGAACGAACCTGAAGAGAGCATGTTCCAGCTCAGCACCTCGCCTGAGAATGCGCCGGATGAACCCGTGTATGTGGAAATTGAGTTCGAGAGCGGGGATCCGGTAGCGGTTAATGGCGAAAAGTTGTCCCCTGCGAAGGTGATCGAGACCTTGAATGCCATCGGTGGCGCGCACGGAATTGGCCGTGCAGATCTGGTGGAAAACCGCCTGGTTGGAATGAAGTCGCACGGTGTATATGAGACCCCCGGTGGAACCATCTTGCTCTACGCCCACCAGGATCTAGAGTCGATGGTGCTGGACCGGGAAACCCTGCACTTCAAACAAGGGGTCGCCAACAAATATGCCGAACTGACTTACAACGGGTTGTGGTTTACCCCGCTGCGCGAGGCATTGGATGCTTTTGTGAACAGCACCCAGGGCCCTGTCACTGGCACAGTCCGGTTGAAGCTCTATAAAGGCAATATCATCAGCGCCGGCCGCAAGAGTCCCTTTAGCCTGTACCGCGAAGATTTCGCCACCTTCGGACAGGAAGATGTCTACGATCAGAGCCACGCGGAGGGTTTCATCCGCCTGTTTGGGCTGAGTATGAAAGTCCAGGCGCTCAACGGCTTGCCCGTAGCAGGACTGGATATGCCCAAACCAGACTATTCCAAGTTCAAGCGTGACTGATGCCAGGTTCAAAGGAGCGATGATGACCCTCTGGGGCGGACGTTTTTCAAGCAAATTCAATGAACAGGCCTGGGACTTCAATACATCCCTGCCATTCGATCAGCGCCTGGCGCTGCAGGATGTGCGCGGCAGCGTTGCCTGGGCAGGGGCGCTCCTGAAGGCGAAAGTGCTCTCACCGGACGAAAATGCGGTCATCACCAGCGGGCTGAATGCCATTGCTGATGAGTTCAGCAGCGGCGCCTTCCTTTTTGCCCAATCTGACGAGGATATTCACACGGCGGTCGAGCGGCGTTTGGGCGAACTGGCTGGCCCGGTTGCTGGAAAGCTGCACACCGGACGCAGCCGCAACGACCAGGTCGCTACGGACTTCCGCCTGTGGATGCTGGAAACCCTCCCGCTTTTGGATCAAGCCATCAAGGGTTTGCAAAAGGTATTGGTGACCGTGGCAGAACGCAACCAGAGCGTGTTGATGCCGGGTTACACTCACCTGCAACGCGCGCAGCCAATCACTCTCGCGCACTGGTTCATGAGTCATTTCTGGCCGCTGCAACGCGATCGGGACCGCCTGACCGACCTGCGTGACCGGGTGGCGGTCTTACCGCTGGGCTGCGGCGCGTTAGCCGGGACGGCTTTCGAGATCGACCGGGTTGCCCTGGCCGAAGCTCTGGGTTTTGACCTGCCCGCTCCCAATAGCCTGGATGCTGTTTCCGATCGCGATTTTGCCGCCGAATACCTGTTTTGCGCAGCAATGATGGGGCTGCACCTGAGCAGGCTTTCCGAAGCCGTCGTGTTGTTTACCACCGCCGAGTTTGGCTTCTTTGAGCTTGACGACGCCTACTCCACCGGCTCCAGCCTGATGCCGCAGAAGAAAAATCCGGACTTGTTTGAACTGGCGCGCGGCAAGGCCGGGACGCTCATTGGCATGTTGACCGGGCTAATGGCAGCGCTCAAAGGGCTGCCCTCCACCTATGACAAAGACTTGCAAGAGGACAAGGTTCCGGTCTTTCAAGCCACCGACAACCTGCTGGCGGTGCTGCCCATTCTGGGCCAGGCATTGGAGACTATGACCGTCCGATCGGAGCGCATGCGGGCAGCCATTGACTCCACCATGCTGGCGACGGACCTGGCAGATGATCTGGTTCGCAAAGGGGTTTCGTTCCGCGACGCTCACGCGGCAGTGGGGAAAGCCGTCCATCTGGCGGCCGAAAAAGGAGTCAGCCTGGAACAACTTTCCCTTGCAGAATGGAAAAGCGCGGGTCCGTTCGAGGCGGATTTGGCTCAGGCCTTCGACCCAATGGTTTCAATCGCCCGACGATCTGCTGTAGGTGGGACATCCCCAACAGCAGTTTTTCAACAAATTCAAAAAGCTAAATCAATTATCCAAGGAGATCAATCATGAATACCGTTTCTTGCCCAGAATGTGAAGCTGAAATTACACTGGACGCCAGTACCGAGGTTGGTGAAATCATCGTGTGTTCCGACTGCGGTGTAGATCTTGAGGTGACCGGGCTAGATCCGGCCGAGGTAAACCTTGCGCCTATGGAACAGGAAGATTGGGGTGAATAGCAAGCTGAGTAGCAGCCTTTTACTGTTCGTAAAATGACCGGGTAGGAGTTGAAAACGATGATGCCAAAAAGATTACGAATTGGGGTGATCTACTCGCGGGTGCGCGTCGAAGAGAAATGGATTTTCGGTGCTTTAGAAAAGCGTGGCCTGGATTACGATCGACTGGATGACCGCGGGATTTCCTTCGATCTGCAAAACCCAGCTGCATGGTGCGCTTTCGACGCCGTCCTGGAACGCAGCATCAGTTACAACAGCGGGTTATATGCACTGCGGATGTTGAATGCCTTCGGAATCACGACCGTGAACACTGCTAAAGTTGCAGAAATCTGCGGCGACAAATTAATGACCAGTGCCGCCCTGGCCCGAGCCGGTGTACCCCAACCCCACAGCGCGACTGCTTTCACCCCCGAGGCAGCGCTGGAGGCAATCGAGGCCTTTGGCTACCCGGTGGTTTTGAAACCTGTGGTCGGATCGTGGGGCCGGCTGCTGGCAAAAATAAACGACCGCGATGCTGCCGAGGCGTTGCTGGAACATAAAGCCATGCTTGGCTCGGTGCAGCATTCGGTTTTTTACATTCAGGAATACATTAAAAAACCCGGGCGGGATATTCGCGCCATTATGGTGGGGGACCGGGTGCTGACGGCCATTTACCGCAAGTCGGACCACTGGATCACCAACACTGCCCGCGGCGGTGAGGGTGAGATTTGCCCCATTACACCGGAGATCGAATCGTTGTGCTTGCGGGCGGCTCAGGCAGTGGGCAGCGGCGTGCTGGCTGTCGATCTGGTAGAGCATCCTGAAAAAGGGCTGCTGGTCAACGAGGTGAATCACACCATGGAATTTCACACCGCACAGCCCATTAGCGGCGTGAACATTGCGGATGAGATCGTGAATTACGTTCTGGAAGTGGCAAAAAAATAAAGACCATGAGTCTGAATCCTACGGAAAGTGAGCGTAAAAATGATTAGCGTTTCAATTGTGGGCGGTTCGGGTTACGGCGGTGGAGAATTGCTGCGTTTGCTGCTCGGTCACTCCCAGGTGGAGGTGAAGCAGGTAACCTCCCGTTCGCATCTGGGTGAGTATGTCTATCAGGTGCATCCCAACTTGCGCAAGCGCACGCAGCTTAAGTTTACCGACCCGGCCCAATTGGAACCGGTAGATGTGCTCTTTCTGGCGCTGCCTCATGGACAGGCGCAAAAAAAGATCGACGAGTATGCTGCCCTGGCTTCGCAGATCATCGACCTTTCGGCAGATTTCCGGCTGAAGGATGCTGCATTGTATGAAAAATGGTACGGCGTCTCACATGCGGCGCCTGCATGGCTGGGAAAATTTATATATGGACTGCCAGAACTGCACCGCTCGGAGATAATGGAGGGACGCTATATTTCTGGCGTGGGCTGTAACGCCACAGCCAGCAACCTGGCGCTGCTCCCGCTTGTCCAGGCCGGGTTAATCGACCTTTCTGCACCGGTCATCAGCGAGATCAAGGTCGGCTCCTCCGAATCGGGGGCAGAGGGCAATGCCGGATCGCTGCATGCAGAACGCGCCAACGTCATCCGCACATTTTCCGCTTTTGGGCACCGTCATACCGCGGAAGTCATTCAGGAAACCGGTATTCAGGATGTGTCGTTGACCATGACGGCCGTCGATCTGGTGCGCGGCGCACTGGCGACGGTGCATGCCAAAGTCAAGCCGGGAACCGCGAACAAGGATTTGTGGAAGGCCTACCGGGCAGCCGCGAATGAAAACCCTTTCATCCGGGTGGTGAAAGAACAACGCGGGATTTACCGGGTTCCCGAACCCAAAATCGTAGCCGGATCCAATTACGCGGATATCGGTTTCGAGCTGGATGAATCAAATGGACATGTTGTTTCGATCTGCGCCATCGACAATCTAATGAAGGGCGCTGCAGGAACCGCAGTGCAATGCTTGAACCTGATGAAGGGCTGGGACGAGATGACCGGCCTGGACTTCCCCGGCCTGCACCCGGCTTAACGGCGCAGATGAATCAGAATGGATCGATTGGAGAGCACAAATTTGGCGAAAACACTGGTGATCAAATTGGGAGGTACGGAGGGGGTAGATTTTTCAGCAATCTGCGCGGATGCAGTGGAACTGCTGTCGCAGGGTTACCGGCTGGTCCTGGTGCATGGCGGCTCTGCGGAAGCCACCTCCCTGGGAGAAGCGTTGGGTACTCCCCCGAGGTTTATCACCTCGCCTTCCGGGTACACCTCCCGCTATACCGACCGTTCCACCCTGGAAGTGTTTCTGATGGCCGTCAACGGCAAAGTCAATTCGCTTTTGACCGAGCAACTGCACGGTCTGGGCGTCTGCGCTTTTGGTTTGAGCGGTATGGATGGACGATTAATGGTAGCGGCGCGCAAAGAGGTGATTCAGAGCGTGGAAGCCGGAAAACGCCGACTTATTCGCGATGATTATACGGGCAAGATCGAGCAGGTCAACGCCGGATTGCTGGAGATGCTGCTCGGAGCAGGCTATTTGCCGGTCATTGCCCCGGTGGCAGTCAGTCCAAAGGGTGAAGCGCTCAACGTGGACGCTGACCGAGCTGCGGCCATGATTGCTTCAGCGCTGAAAGCGGATACCCTGATACTGCTCACGGCTGTTACCGGCCTGATGGAGAAATTTCCCGACGAGTCGACCGTGATAAAACATGTTTCCCCACTTCAACTACCGGCCGCTTTAGATATGGCGCAGGGACGCATGAAAAAGAAGGTTTTGGGCGCTGGTGAGGCGTTACAGGGCGGGGTCGGTCGGGTCATTATCGCCGATGGGCGAGTGCAACAACCGGTTACCCGCGCTCTGGGCGGATCCGGCACGTTGATTCAATAAATTTATCAGGTGATGGCCAGGCTGCTGAATCATTTCTTTTAGTTGGAGCGGCGGGGCATGCTTTATTGGGAGATGCGATGAATATCATTGAAATGGAAGCCAAATACACATCCGGGGTGTATGCCAAACAACCCATCGCCTTTGTGCGCGGGCAGGGGGCGACCCTCTGGGATGAGGAGGGAAACGAATACATTGACTGTTCTTCCGGGCACGGCGTGGCCAATCTGGGGCATGCTCACCCTAAAGTGGCTGCCGCAATCGCTGAACAGGCCGGTAAGTTGATCACGCTATTTGAAACCTTTCCCAATGATCAACGCGCGGCACTGATGGAAAAATTAACCAGTCTGACTCCTGGTCTGGAACGGGTCTTTTTCTGCAACTCCGGCACGGAATCTGTGGAAGCGGCGATAAAATTTGCGCGTTTATCCACCGGCCGGAGCGGGATCGTGGCGGCCATGCGCGGTTTTCACGGGCGCACGCTGGGTTCACTTTCTGCCACCTGGAACAAGAAGTACCGCGAACCCTTTTTGCCCCTGGTCCCGGATTTTCAACACGTGAGTTACAACAATATCGAAGCGCTGGATAAGGCGGTATCGGATGCCACCGCGGCGGTTATCCTTGAACCGGTACAAGGTGAAGGAGGGGTTTATCCGGCTGATCCTGCATACCTGGAAGCAGCCCGGCGCATTTGTTCGAGCCGCGGGGCATTGCTTATCATGGATGAAGTTCAAAGCGGGTTTGGGCGCACAGGCAGATTGTTCGCCTACCAGCGTTACGGCATCACCCCGGATTTGCTATGCTGCGCCAAGTCGCTGGCTGGCGGAGTGCCCATGGGCGCAGTGCTGATTGGCGAACAGGTAAAAAACCTCGTACCTGGCACTCATGGTTCGACCTTTGGCGGAAACCCGCTTGCCTGCGCGGCTGCACTGGCGGCGTTGAGCGTCATCGAGGAAGAGGATCTTGCCGCCCAGGCGGAGGAAAAGGGGGCCTATTTGATGCAAAAATTGAAGGCGATTCCCTGTTCGAATATTCGCGAGGTGCGCGGCCTGGGATTGATGATCGGCATCGAGATGAAACAAAAGGTTACGCCATACCTCAAAGCTTTGCAGGAAAAACACATCATTGCCTTGAACGCCGGCCTGACGGTCATCCGGCTGCTGCCCCCACTGGTAATCACCTACGAGCAGTTGGACCAGGTCGCAGCCAGCCTGACGGAAGTGCTCCTTAACGAAAACTTGGCTGCACAGCAATCCACCGCAGATTAATCGTTGAATCTTATGTTAAATTGCTTTCCCGGCAGGGATGGATGATGGATACTTTGATTGGACTGGTTTCCCAGTACAGCCCATCCGGACAGGAGCGGGCAGCGGTGGAATGGCTGGTTGCGCGGATGAAAGACCTCGGTTACCAACAGGCATTTACCGACGCGGCTGGAAATGCAGTCGGAGTGGTGGGCAGCGGACTGCGGCAAGTGGTGCTGTTAGGGCATATCGATACCGTCCCCGGGAAAATATCCGTGCGGGTGCGGGATGGCGTATTGTACGGGCGCGGCGCAGTGGATGCCAAGGGCCCGCTGGCGTGTTTTGTGGATGCGGTGGCGCGCCTGGGTGAAACGGACGGCTGGCAGTTCGTTGTGATCGGCGCGGTCGAGGAGGAACGAAATTCAGAAGGCGCGCGGTTTGTCGTGGACCAGTACCGGCCGGATTTCGCGATTATCGGTGAGCCAAACCGGTGGGATCGGGTTGCTCTGGGGTATAAAGGGACTGCCCTGGCAACGGTGACGGTTCGGCAAAAGCAGTCGCATAGCGCCAGCGCTGAGCAGACGGCCAGCGAAGCCGCGGTGAAAATATGGCTGGCGGTTCAGGCTTTTGCAGAGCAATTTAATGCGGTCAAATCCCGCGTTTTCGATAAGATTCTACCCACATTACGCGGATTGAAATCCGGACAGGATGGTTACGAGCAGTGGGCGCGCTTGACTCTGGGCGCACGCCTGCCAATAGATGTATCTCCGGAAGATTGGTATATCAAGCTGAATGATCTGGCTGATGGCGCTGAGGTTGCCCCAATAGGATATGCCATTCCTGCCTGGGTGTGTGAGAAGAACACTTTGCTGGTACGGTCTTTCTTGAGCGGGATACGGGCTCCAGGCGGAACCCCTTCGTTTGTCTATAAGACTGGAACGGCTGATTTGAATATCGTCGCACCGGCCTGGCAGTGCCCTGCCCTGGTATACGGGCCAGGCGATTCAGCTTTAGACCATACCCCGAACGAATCGATCGTTCTGGCGGAATATCAAAAAGCCGTGGGGGTTCTTGAAAGCGCGTTGCGGGACCTGGTCAAACGGCCGCCCCCTGGCGCCTGATCGTAATCCATGCAGAAAATAAATAAGACACCCGAGGGCAGGCAGGTCATGTGATTGTTTATTTCTAGTGTAAATTCCTGTCACGAATGAGAGGTAGCGGTTGCGATCAAGATGGCAGGCAAGGACTACCGGCCACCCGCAAGCTGAGGACAAAAGGATGGCTAATCAAGCAGATAAACAATCAATTCTCAGGGTCTGACCGTTTCACGGAGATTATTGTTAAATTGAGAGCATGAATCTTGTTGAGCACGCCGAGCAGCGCACTTTGATCCGCTAACATCCCGCTCAAGGTCGTCTTCCCATCGGCAGCGAAGTTAATCACCAGCCCGTTGAACCAATCAGACCATTGATCCGTAAGGTGTCCTTCAATCCGAATTTCATAGGCGTACGGATTGTTCATTGGGCATCCTATTTAAGCAGCAAAGGCCGGGTACTTTCAGCCCAGGCGCGAATGGCTTTCCAATTCCGGTGATCGCCTTCCTTCCACACGCCGAACAGAACCGCAATACGCATCGCAAGCACATTGAATGAGAAAGGCAGCCTGGAGAAATCCAGGGCACCGGCAAAATAACCCTCACTAACGGGATGCACCAGTTCGCGCACCGGGCTCATCCACCCCTTTACGCCTTCCAGGTATTGACCTGCATTGGCCATGGAGAGGGTGATACATACCATGAAAGAAGCAAATGGCTTTCTGGAGAGCTCAGACTGGTGATCGCGCATGAATTGCATAGCCTCCGGCAGCCATTGCTGCCCATGAATGGCGCTACCCGCCACGACCGCCTGGTAGGGCGCCAGATCGTTGACATTTTTCATCGGCAGCACATCCACCTGCGCGCCGCCCTCGGCCAGAGATTTACCGATCGCTTCGGCAACGCCGGCAGTGGAACCGGCCTGACTGGCATAGGTGACCAAAATTCTTTTTGACATATTTTCTTCTCCAAAGGTATATTCAGGGTAAGTGACAACTGGCTGGGGGGCATCTAAAACAGTTAGCCCTGAACCGACGAGTGCTGTGCCGCCCAGGACAATTCCAGCGGCTTTTATAAAGTCACGGCGTGAGATGGATTTTGCTTGCATCTTTACTCCTGGGGGATAATTGAAAACATTTGCCGGACGACCAAGTCCCATACCAGATCCCGCAAATTAATGATTAATCTTCCAGACATGGCAACGCCAGCCAAATAACGCGCCTTAGGCTTCGACGATTCCAGCGCTTGTTGGATCACTTTGGAAACCGCTTGTGGCCCGGGCTCTTGCCCACGCATTCTGTCCGATACTTGTTGGTACTTTCGGTAGAACGATCGATATGGGGATGCGGGGTTTGACACAATCTCGTCTCCATGAGCATGCACTGTTTGATCAAAATTAGTCTTGATCGCACCCGGCTCGACAAGAACGACCTGAATATCGAAAGGCGCTAACTCCAGTCGCAAAGCGTCGCTCAGGGCTTCCAGGGCAAATTTAGTTGACGAATACGAACCGTTTACCGGAGTGACCATCTTGCCGGCAATCGAGCTGATGTTGATGATCCGTCCGGCTTTCTGCTGACGCATATGGGGAACGACCGCCCGAATCATGCGCATGGCCCCAAATACATTGACTTCATACATCTGCCTGATTTGGTCATCGGTGAGTTCCTCGATAGCGCCAACCTGGGCATACCCGGCATTGTTCACCAGAACATCGATTCGGCCAAAACGCTTGAGGGTGGCAGCAACCGCGTTCTGAATGGATTCTGGATCCGTCACATCCAATGGGAGCTTTAGCGCGGTAACCAGACCATCCATGGTTTCCATATTTCTGGCCGTCGCAACAACGATATAACCTGACTGTGAAAGTCGTTGCGCCAGATCGCGCCCGATGCCCGTAGAACAGCCTGTTATCAAAACAACTTTATTCATTTCTCCTACTTTCATTCATTCCTTAAATTCTTGCTGCGCATAAAACTAGTCAAGGCAGCCCAAAGACAAAGCGCCAATCCTGATATGGTCGTTTATTTTGACGCTCGTTCAGGATTTTTTCCCAGCTTGATGAGGTCAAGGGCGATCAAGAGATACCAGAACCACAGGATCACAACCGAAAAAATTGAAACATAAACGCCGATTACCGGGATGTATAAACCAAAGGCAATCACATTGGACAGAATTCCCAGATATGCAGCGGCCTTGCTAAATGATCGATTGTGGAGCATCGCCACTGAAATGACGATAGCTGCTATGGAGCCTAAAATGTAACTGGTATGGAACGCCGAACCTGTCCAGTTAGTAATCATTGCCTGACCGGCTGCCAGTGTCATCGTTCGTATGGTTTCATTTACTGTGGAGAAATACTGGTTGCTCAAAGTGAGCATAGCAATTGCTGGATTTGACCCAATGAGAAGCACCGTCGTGACCAGGCCAAACATGAGTCCGATGAGTATCAAGGATTTACTGGTTTGTCTAAGGACAACATATAGCGCCAGAAAGATCAGCATTACAAGGACTTGATCAACCACCAACAACAAGTCCAGGTCGAGGAGCCCGATAAGCGGCCTTTCATTGAAAAGATTAAACCAACCCACCACCGTATCTGGAGGCGGATTAATCAGGTAAACAGCGATTTGGATTGGAAAAAAAACGAGCGAGAGCAGAGCTGCGAACCCACCCATTTTGTAAAGCGACTTCCAACTGGAATTGTCGTTTTCAGTTATGAACTTACCCATTTTTATTGCTTGCACTTGTTCTTCCATTTGACTACTCCTTAATTTTTTGTTACACGTAATATAAGCTGCTCTCAATCAGGTGTCACTGAACCAAAGTGGTGTTTTTTACAGCGGGTTAAAAGAAATAGCAGGTGTACCAAAGTACACCTGCCCGTTTGGGGAAAGATTAAATCACCAGGAATTATCGGTCGGTGGGCAGTAATTGGAGCTGCCGGGCGCGGGCAACAGCCTGGGTGCGGCTGTTGACGTTCAGTTTGCCGAAGATATTGCCGGTGTGTTTCTTCACTGCGCTAACGGTGATGACCAGCTTCCTGGCAATCGTCTGGTTCGAGTCGCCGCAAGCGATGAGCTGCAGGACTTCCACTTCACGATGGGTCAATGGCACCACCAAAGGAGCATCCAATTCCGCAACTTTTTTATCGACCGTAAAGTTCAACGCAATGGGTTTGCCGGTTTCTTTAATCGAGCGCAGGGATGCCGGGAAGGCAGCCAAAATCTTTTGAATATAATCCGGGTGGGTTGATCCTGAGGAATCGTGTTGAGACAGGGCTCTCAGACCTTCGTGGATGGGCCGCCCTTCTTCGACAAAAACGCTGATAAAACCTTCCGTTTCGGCCAGTTCCAGCGCTGCGGCTATATCCTTCAGTCTGCGGCCATCGTCCCCCATCGCCGCATGCATCTGACTGCGCAGCAATAGCGTTTCCAAGGCGATTGGAATATGGCGGCATTGGAGTTCTCCGGCAAGTATGATATCGGCCAGCTCGATCCCGCGTTTTAGATTCAACTGGTCCTGTTTTAACCTGGCCAGAGATAAAAGGATCCGTAATGCACTGTTATACAATAATCCAACCGGATTGGTGACAGCGGAACCAGGCGCAAGATCGGGAAAACTGAAGGCGTCCGCGAAGGTAAATCCTTCCGGTCGGAGGATGGCTTGAGCCGTTTCGGGGCGGTCAAATGCCAACTCCACGCGAACACGTTGGGAGATCAGCTCTTCTCGTATCATTGCCGGGGGAATCCGTTGAGCCAGTTCATGGGCTTTGGTTACTTCCTGGGCGGCGGCTTCCCAGTCATCTTCCATCTGTGCCATGCGGGAAAGCATCACGTGGTTGAAAATCTCCGGATCGCTATAGCCGCTATGCCCGCTGGAGGAAATCGATTGGCGCAAATACTTCTGGGCTTCGACGAGTTGGTGCCAGTAATAATTGATTTGTCCTATCTCTCCATACAGAGTCGCACCGAAGGGAGTTATTTTCCCGGAGTCCTCCATCCGTTTGATGCCCTCGGAAGCGATCTCAAATGCAAGGTGAAGCCGGCCTTGCATTAGTTCCATGCGTGCCTGTCCAGAAATCCCAAGCGTTTCGAAGGTAGAGTCGCCTATCGCTCTCGCATTCCGGACGATCATCTGGAACGTCTCGGCTGCATGGTTGTAATCCAGCATCTGTTCGTAGGTGGTCGCCAGATTCACATAGACGATGCTGCGCACAAGGAAATCTTCCTCAGGCAGAATCTGCAGCGCCTGGCTGGCTAAATCCCGACTTTCTTCCTGCTTTCCCTGCAGGCTCGACCATTTGGATTGCACAGCAAGCCATTCACCTTGAAGAGATGGCCCCAGGTCACTTGCGCCGGGGTCGGAAAAGATAGTTTTCAAACGTTCGAGGAATGGAGAGATTTGATTCACTGAACCGCGCAATAAATTCAGCCAGGCAAAAGCCAAATTAATTTTCGGGCTCTTCTCAACGCGTTCTTTCGGAATGGCCTTCAGCCACCTTTCGACCGTCCTCACATGCGCCTGAAGGATCATTGGCAGAGCGATTCTTTCGACTAATTTGACGACCCGGGCATAATCTTTCGCTGCCAGGGCGTGTTCGATTGCTTCCGGAATTAAGCCTGCCTGCCCATACCAATCCGCAGCTCGTTGGTGTAACGCCTCGATGGCCTCAGCCGGCAGGCTCCATTGGATGCGCGACTGGAGCAAATCAGCAAACATGTGATGATAACGAAACCATTTGCATTCGTCATCTACTGAGACGACGAAGAGATTCGCTCGATATAATGCCAACAGCATGGATTGACCATCCATACAACCTGTGACTGCTTCACATAACTCTGCATTCAGCGGTTCCAGCAGCGAGGTCTGCAGTAAGAACTCTTGCACTTCCCTGGGTTGGCGTTTAAGCACTTCCTCCACCAGGTATTCTGAAATGTAGACATTACTGCCGGTGAAAGCCTTGACGAACCCCGCAATGTCGCTGCGCCCTTTCATGGAGAGGGCGGCTAATTGCAAGCCGGCGGCCCATCCTTCCGTGCGCGCTTCCAGAGCGGACACGTCTGCTGCGGTCAAATCCAACCCCATCATGCGGTTGAGGAACGTTGCGGCTTCACTGGCAGTAAAGCGCAAGTCCTGGGCACGTAATTCGACCAACTGATTTCGAACGCGAAAGCGCGCCAGCGGCCAGGGTGGGTCGATTCGCGTGGACACCACGATCTGGAGCTTTTCAGGCAGATGTTCGAGGAGGAAAACCAATGCGGAATGGATGGCTTCGTTCTGAATGGTGTGGTAGTCATCCAAAATGAGGGTGAGGTTATGGTTAAGCCCGGCAAGATCATTGATCAGGATGGTTGCGACAGCATCATCTGGCGGCGGTTGCGGTGTTTGAAACAGCATTGATGCCGTTTCTCCCACCGCGCTGTGCACGGTTTGACAGGCTGCAATGAGATATGGCCAGAATTGGATCGGGTCATTATCCCTTTCATCCAGGGATAGCCAGGCGACCGTCCCCTTTTGCAGGTTTGCATATTCGCTCAACAGGGTCGTTTTGCCAAACCCTGCCGGGCAGGAAAGTAGGGCGAAACTACCTGGCTGTTGTAACCCGCCCTGTAATTTTTGGGTCAGGCGAGGTCGCACGACGCCGTCAGCCCGAGCCGGTGGAATATAGAGTTTGGTGGACAGCAGGGAAACAACCATTCTGAAATCGATTATACATCGCGTCAAATTTAGCCGGGGACGAGAGCGCATGGTTTTTCCCGAGAACCTGTTGTGAGGTCAGGTATGGTATCAATAATCAGGGGTTGCAACCCAATTATTGAGATACCCTATTGAAAATCTCATATATACCCTTATAATAAAATAGTTATTCAAAGCAACGCGCGATTGTTCATTAATTGACTGGTTTTGGTCTATGACGACATCGTAAGTTGTTTCTTTTTTTTAAAGCGGCGGTAATGACCTTCCCGCTTTATTTCGGCATATATTTTCATAGATAAGGAGAAATCCATGCGCACTCTAAAGTTTTGGTTGATGCTTATTGTCCTGGTGGTCGCGCTAACCAATACCCAACCTTCCTTCGCAGAAGGGTCGGGGCCGCGTTCAGCACCAATCTATGGCGCCGATTCACCGGATGCAATTTCAGGCGAATATATCGTTGTATTCAAAGCGGGAACCGCCGGTGAAGGCGTGGGTCGAACGATTGAACAGGCGCGCGGTAACGGGGCATCCGTCCATTTTGTCTATACCACAGCACTGACCGGTTTTGCTGCCTCTCTGCCTGAGCAGGCGCTCAACGGGCTGGTCCATAATCCAAACGTGGAATACATTGAAGTCGACCAGACCGTCACGATCGATACCACTCAATCGCCAGCGACCTGGGGCCTTGACCGGATCGATCAGCATTCACTGCCGCTCAACAATACCTATACTTATAACAGCACGGGCGCTGGCGTCAGTGCTTATATTATCGATACCGGCATCCAGGCGTCGCATAGCGAGTTCGGCGGAAGGGCCAGCGTCGCTTTTGACTCGGTCGGCGATGGACGGAACGGTGTTGACTGTAACGGTCATGGAACCCATGTGGCCGGGACAGTCGGCGGCGCAACCTACGGCGTGGCCAAGGACGTCTCGCTGTATGCAGTGCGCGTGTTGAATTGCAGCGGCTCCGGAACCATCTCGGGCGTCATCGCGGGCGTTGACTGGGTGGCTGGAAACCATGCTAACCCGGCTGTCGCGAATATGAGTCTGGGCGGCGGCGCTTCCACTGCGCTCGATACAGCGGTCAATAATTCGATCAATGCGGGCGTAACCTATGCAGTTGCTGCCGGAAACAGCAAACGCGACGCCTGTAAATTCTCCCCGGCGCGCGTCCCGGCCGCTTTGACCGTCGGTGCGACAACCAGCACCGATGCGCGCGCTTCCTACTCGAATTACGGTCCCTGCCTCGACTTGTTTGCACCGGGTTCAAGCATCACCTCTGCCTGGATCGGCGGCAATTCAGCCACCAATACGATTAGCGGAACATCGATGGCCACTCCGCATGTGGCAGGCGTTGCAGCCCTGTATTTGTCGGCCAATCCCACTGCTGCGCCTTCAACCGTTGCCGCTGCCATCAAGGGCGCAGCAACCCCTAACGTAGTCAGCAATGCCGGAAGAGGCTCCCTCAACCTGCTGCTTTACTCGCTGGTTCCGTAATCCGCAAACTAACCCATGTTTCTACAAATGTCCCCGGCGGCAATCCCTACCGGGGACATTTTGCGATTAGCAACAGAGAACGATCGAATCATACTTTCGCTAGACCTAAATCGAAAAATTATGACGAGTCTGGTTGCCTTATTCTTAATTGCGGATTGAAATTCCGGAATTTTATTGCATAATAGTGTGACAAGAAATTCCAGAATTGAAATTCCAATTGAAGAATGCGTTCAGTCGATTTCCCTCGGCGCCAGCGAATCGTATGTCGAAAGGTCGAAATTGGCTTTGTGATCTCTCAATTTGCCGCATGAAAAAGCGGTACGGTAGCGAACGCCTGTAGGACTGATGAGTTGCCAGGTGACTCTGGTTGCTCCAACCTTGTTATTGTTGGTGCATGGAATACGTTTATCTCAGGTTGGCCGTATCGGTCAGCAATGCCAGGAAGGACAAATCGCAGGATATGCGCGAACAAACTAAAGGCTATTTTGGCAATAATGTTGCACCGTTACCACGAATTGTTATCGATAGTCTGATTGCTTCATAAAAGGCCGCCACAATGTCTTTGTATAAGAAAACATGGGTTATTGCAGGATCATTGTTCATAATATATCTCGTGCTCTTTGTGATAATAGCCAGCGCATGGCTTCTCGAGCGTTATCGTTTGCTGGAAGAAGACATGATGCGTGAGAATGCTGGGCGGGCGTTCAATGCAATTTCGCAGGATATGACAAACCTTTCGGCCATTGCCGGTGATTGGGCTATCTGGGATGATACATACAACTTTATCGAAGACCGAAATGATGATTATATTCAATCTAATCTTGTAGATGGGACTTTTAGCGGATTGGGTCTCAACGCGATGATCTATGTTAATTCCTCTGGGACGATTGTATACGCGAAGGCGTTTGACTTAATCAACAATAAAGCCGTAGCTGTACCTTCAAGCCTTATCGAGCATTTAACAGGCGAAGGCCCTTTACTTGTGCATCCCAATTCAGACAGCGGTCATACCGGCATCCTTTTGCTGCCAGAAGGACCCATGCTGGTCGCTTTTCAACCCATACTGACAAGCGAAGAAGCAGGTCCCAGCCGTGGAACTTTGCTCATGGGGCGCCATCTGGATGAGGTTCAAATTCAACAACTGTCCGAAAGGACCGATTTAACCGTTGCGATGCTCCCATTCGATTCGGCTGAAAGTTCCGCGGTAATGGCGGAACTGGTGGCAACGCAACCTGGGGAGAATAACACCCTGGTTCGAACAATCAACAATAATTTAATCGCTGGTTACAGCATTCTTGAAGACATCTACGGGCAACCAGCTCTGATTTTGAAAATTAGCATGCAACGAGATGTCTATAATCAGGGTTTCAGGAGTATCTTGTTTTTTATTGGGAGCCATATAGCGATAGGCCTCTTGTTGATCATAGCTACTTTAATAATTCTGAACAAGTCAGTGATAAAAAAGTTTTCACTTCTTAGTGAAGATCTCAAAATGCTGATTAATCCCGGCGATCTCAGCAAAAGAGTTCGAGTGAGCGGGAATGACGAAGTAACCCGGATGGCATCCGATATTAACGCCATGCTCGAAGTATTGGAAGATAACAATAAAAGTCTGGCTGCAAGCGAAGAATGGAACCGGACATTAGTTGAAGCATTCCAGGATTCCCTTTTCATTATTGATCGGCAGGGATGTGTGGAATATGTGAATGATTATGGGGCCAATTTGTTTCGAATGAATGCGGAGGAAATGAAAGGCAAATCAATAACTGATTTGTTCCCGTCAGAGCTGGCGAAGAATCTAAAAGTGAATGTGCAGCATGTTTTTAATAAAGGGGAACCGGTATGGAAAACTTCCAGCATCCCATTTCCTTCTCAAATCATCTGGATGAGCACTGGCCTTTTTCCTATAAGAGCAACCGATGGCTCCATACAGTCAGTTCTGGGGATTTCACGCGATATCACTGAACAAAAAAGAATGAGCGAGGCGCTACAGGTTCGTGAAAAAAGATTTAGAAATATTTTTAAATATTCTCCGATTTCACTTTGGGAGGAAGATATCTCGCGCCTTGTTGCTAAAATTGATGAATTACAACTTTCCGGCGTGAACAATTTGAGGTCATATTTCGAAAACGCCCCCCAGTTGGTTTATGAATATATGGATCTGGCGGAAGTAATCGATTTCAACCAGGCGACTTTGGACTTATATCAGGTCAAATCGAAAGGTGAATTACTGGAGAATGTTAATAAAATATATTGCGAGGAGACGCTGCCATCTCTCATTGATGAAATGGTCGCTATCGCCGAAGGGAAGACCCATTTTTCTGGTGAAACGGTCAACCTGACGCTGCATGGTGAACGGACTGACATATTATTGAGTTCAGAAATCATACGCGATAAACAAGAGAACCAATACCGCAGGCTTGTTTCTGCCAGGGATATTACCAGGGAAAAGCAGAATACAAAGGCGTTGGCGCAGAAGAACAAGGAACTGGACCGTTCCAACGATCAATTGGAAGAGCTCAATAACATGGTTTCGCTGGTCAATGATATGAGCAACCTTTTCCAATTATGTGAAACCAGGCAGGAAATTTTCTCCGTTATCAGCAGTCATCTTTCGCTAATATTCAAAAACACCAGTGGCATCCTGTATGAACTCGATCCTTCCCTTAACAAGTTCAAAACCATAGCCAATTCGGGGAAAATGGCACAAGTAAACGAGCAGGAATTTGAATCGGATTCCTGCTGGGCATTGCGAAAGGGTCGAATACACAATTTCAACACAGAGGGCGATGGAATCGTATGTGAGCATTTGAATCCCTACGCGCCAACCTCCACTTTGTGCATTCCACTGGTATCCAATTGGGTAACTCGGGGATTATTCTCCCTGATCACCTCGGACGCTGCGGATGAACTGGAAGAAGCATTTTCTTCCGAGAACAGGAAGAAAATTGCTTTGATTATCGCTGAGACCATATCATTAGCATTGACGAACATGGATATGCGCGAAAAACTCTACGAACAGTCCGTGCGCGACCACTTGACTAATTTGTACAACCGGCGCTACATGGAAGAAACGCTTGACCGCGAAATCAGGCTGGCAGAACATAAGCACACATCGCTTGGCGTTATCATGATCGATATCGATCACTTTAAGAATTTCAATGACAATTTCGGACATGAAGCCGGCGATGAGGTCTTGAAAAATATCGGCAGGCTTATGCAATCTCAAGCTCGTGTGGGCGATATAGCCTGTCGTTACGGCGGCGAGGAGTTTGTTATCATCCTGCCCGATTCCACGTTAAGTGATTCCTGGCAAAGAATGGATGCATTACGAACCCAGATCGATCAGTTGAATCTTTCCTCCAATGGCAAAGAATTAAGCGGGATTTCGATTTCAGGGGGGCTTGTCGAATTCCCAACAAATGGGAAGACATCGAGTCAGTTGTTGCAGGCCGCCGATCAAGCGCTCTATCGCGCTAAAGCCGCCGGCCGCAATCGAATCGAAACCGCTGATCGTTCATTGCCCACTGAATAGGGGTAGTCATGTGCCCGTCACTTCGCTCGCTAACAGAGTGACCTGCGGGCAGGATGAAATGTTTTGTCATGTTGAGCGCAGCGAAACATCTTGCCGATTTGTTAAGAGACCCTTCACTTCGTTCACCCACAGGGTGCCCTGCGGGCAGGGTGA
>Ga0209212_1000476_pt1 | contig 77070 bp, 59 predicted proteins | sample RifGroC2_FD_183996 | JGI IMG/M metagenome (GOLD analysis project Ga0209212, IMG submission 183996) | Groundwater microbial communities from Rifle, Colorado, USA - Groundwater C2 (SPAdes) (version 2) | ecosystem: Environmental > Aquatic > Deep subsurface > Groundwater | place: Rifle, Colorado...
CCCTCGCCGTTGACCTCCATCGCCTTTTCACTGTTGGCTTCACAGCCGTCAACATCGGTGTAGGCGGCACAATTAATTACAGTGTCGGGCTTAAACTCCGAAACAACCTTTAATACCGACTCGATCGAAGTGATATCGATTTCGTCGATATCAACTCCCCGTGCCCGATCGCCGAGAAGATCCATCAGATCCCGCCCCAGCATGCCGTTGGCTCCGACAACCAGAATCATCGGGCACCTCCGCCATACTGCTTCTGGTAATACTCGCGGTAGTCCCCGGAAGTCACCCCGGCAACCCATTCCTGGTTGCCCAGATACCAGTCGATCGTCTCGGCAATGCCCTGTTCGAAGGTATAGGCCGGTTCCCATCCCAGGTCGTTCTTGAGGCGCGAGGCGTCGATCGCATAGCGCCGGTCGTGGCCGGGGCGGTCCTTGACAAAACTGATCAAGCGACGGTTCTCGCCAGGTTCCCGCCCCAGGCGGCTGTCCAGAAGATCGCAGACCAGGTTGACGATATCGATGTTTTTCCACTCATTGTTTCCGCCGATGTTATAGACCGAACCGGGGACAGCCGTTTTGAGCACCACCTCGATCGCCGTGGCATGGTCGCGCACGTGCAGCCAGTCCCGCACGTTGAGGCCGTCACCGTAGACCGGCAGCGACTTGTTGTTGATGATGTTGTGGATCAGCAGCGGGATCAACTTTTCCGGAAAGTGGTATGGGCCATAGTTATTGGAGCAGCGCGTATTGAGGGTCGGCAGGCCGAAGGTCTCGTGATAGGCCCGCACCAGCAGGTCGGCTCCGGCCTTGCTGGCCGAATAGGGCGAATTGGCTGCCAGCGGCGTCTCTTCGGTGAAGAAACCGGTATCTCCCAGGCTTCCGTAGACTTCATCGGTGGATATCTGCAGGAAACGGAACCCTTCCACGGCGCCGGACTGCCAGTGTTTGCGGCTCTCCTCCAACAGCACCTGCGTTCCAAGCACGTTGGTGCGCACAAAAATCTCCGGGCCGGTAATGGAGCGGTCCACGTGCGATTCGGCGGCAAAATGCACCACGGCATCGATCCTGCGATCCGCCAGGATCTGTGCAACCAGCGGCGCATCAGTGATGTCGCCCTTGACGAAACTGTAGTCGGGATTGTTCTCGATTGCGGTCAGATTCTTCAGGTTTCCGGCATAGGTCAGGCAGTCCAGATTTGTAACTTGACACCCTGGATTTGCGGCAATAAATGAATGGATAAAATTGGAACCGATAAAGCCGGCTCCTCCGGTAACAAGGACAGACGCGGGAGCAAATTTCACGTTGTGGACTTCCTCTCGAAGTTATTTATACCGGTTCCAGATCAAGGATGATCTCAAGGCGGCGAGGAATGAGGCAGCGAGGCGTACAGATAAGTACGTTGAGCTGACGAAGACGAGCCAACGAAGAGAGGGACTTGATATGGAATTGGGATACAAGCGTTCTTTTTTAGCATATTTCCTGCTATGATTGGAACACTTTACTGCATCTGATTTTCATTTCAGGGGAGATACGACCATGGAAAAAGCATCAAAATGCCGCTGCGGAGCGGACCATCATGGACATCTGTGCATGTTGCGCAGCAATGGGCTCTACGAAGAGATCCAGCAAGTAACCAGCGATCCGAAGTTTTACTGCTTTACCTGCGGCGGCGAGGCCAATTGCGCCGAAAACCTGTGTGAACCGGCCAAGATCGAGTAAATATGAACCAGGACTGTCCCGATCACTCATCCCTTTGGCGGAGAGTGATCGGGACATCTTCTCCTGTAAGCCCACCTCCTCAATTACAAATTCTCCCGTTTTCATCCTTCCGAATAACTGATCAGCCTGTTACACGACAAGCTTTCTCATATGTAAAAATGTTATACAGAATCTGTCGAAAAACTTTACAGTCGCATGATACTTGACTGATAACTGCCTGACGAAACAGAGCTGGATACCATAAAGCATAATTTGCATATACACGTAAATAACCAATAACAGACAAAAAAGATCTTGTTTACTAACTCGATAAAACAGGCACTTGTAGGCACGGTCGATGCAAAAAAAGTTGTAGATATCGTATCAGCTTAACGGAAAGGTTGGCACAGCATGAAAAAGTTCCCTGTGGTTCCTGTCGCAATCAGATATGTCATAAAAGCAGGCGCACGAGGTGCGCCCCTGAAACGCGAATAGAATAAGAGGTGTCATCATGAAACCCCGCCTGCAACTCCTCATTTTTTCTCTCTGCTGCCTGCTCCCGTTAATGGTCTGGGCGGCCGGCCCCTTTCAAGACTGCGGTGACGGAACGGTTGCAGATACCGGAACTGGATTGATGTGGACCAAGGATGCGAATCCGATTGCTACACAGTATGGCTATACTGACGACCCAGGATATCCCGGGCATATATCTTTCAATAGCGCCTTTACACAAATTACCAGACTCAACACCGGTGTCTATAAAGGCTATAATGACTGGCATCTGCCAACCATAAATGAGCTTAAGTCACTCGTTTGCGGAGCAGGAGCTCCTGTCTGGGCTTATAACGGTTGTGATGGTAGCAACTCAGCAACTGGATTCGTCAACACTCCTGACAATTGGCTTACTTCAATCGGATTTATGTCAGTTCAGAGACATTATTGGTCATCTACTTATAACCCATTTATACAAGACAGTATCTGGTGGATAGAGACGAGCAGCGGAAATGTTTTCAGCAACGGCAGTCAGGTAGTCGCTAATGGAGGAGGTATCGGTTATGCCTGGCCCGTTCGCGCTGGAAGTTGTCCGGTTATATACGGTCACATTTCCGGCACCGTCACCAATGCCGTCACCACTGCACCACTGGCGGGAGCTGCAGTTGTAATCAACGGCCAGACATATATCACTGACGCGGCCGGCAGATACCTGAGCGGCAACCTACTAGCCGGCACATATACCGTGACAGCGAGTATTTCCGGGTTTGTCCCCCAGAGCGCCTCGACATCCGTGATCAAAGGGCAGACCGCAACCCTGAATTTCAGTCTTGCGCCGAACACAGTCATCTCTGGCACTGTTACCAATGCCAATTCCGACCCTCCAGACTCACCGCTGGCAAATGCCACGGTGTTTATCAACGGGCAGCCCTACACCACCGACGTAAACGGAAAATACCTGAGCACTAACCTCCCACCAGGCAGCCATTCAGTTAATGTGAGCAAAATAGGCTTCGTCGACCAGAGTGTCCCGGTGACTCCGCTGGCGTCACAGACAAATATCGTCAATATCAGCCTGGTCCCCTTCCCGGTTACTGTGACTACTATTGTTAGCGAATACCCGGATGCACGATACTTCCTGCCTGGAATAGGTCTTCCGGTTAATTACACTGCCACCATAATCTGGAATGGACATGCACCAGGCACGGTCAGGTTCATAACTTCAACCACCAGTTTTGATGTCCCGGCCACCGGCACCAGCGTTGCCGGTTCAGTTAATGTTGGGCTGAATATTAATCAATGCGACACCCTCAAGGTAATGGCAGTGGCCGCAACCGGTGACAAGACCAAGTCAGTAGAAAAGGTAGCGGATTTTTTTGTGACTCGGGAACCATCAATTTTCGCCGCACCCGGTATAAATTATAATTTTTTGGGCACTCCTAAGATTTATAAATTTGACATGGCTCTCCCGAGTCCTTTCATGGACATGGTCATTCCCAAAGGAACAATCCCTGAAAACATTCCATATCTTGGAGATTCTCCCTTTACAGCCCAATGGACTCCTGCCTTCAGTTTTGAATTTAACACTTCCAACGGCTTGGCATCGTATGATCTTAAATTTGGTGATGCTACCTACAAAGATGAGTTGGAGCAGAAATACAACAGTCGGAACAAGCCATGGGGACTGAGTGAGTTGTTCAGGGCTACCCAGGATGCTATAAAGAAAGGGAAAATTGACAAAGCTGTTATGCCGGACTTTAAAGCCGGAGGCATGCAGTTTCTGTTTTACCCCCACGCCAAAATTGAATCACAGTTTGTTCAGATGAACTGCTACTCCGGTACAAATGTATGGAAGCCTAACATTTCCGTGGGTATAGCAGGAAAAGCTGATTTTTCCGTAACGCGTCAATTTCCCTCGTTCGGCACCCTGCCAGTTCCGTGGTACTTCAAAGGGGGATTTGGATGGGAAGCGGATTTTCTTTGGAAAGCAACAGATTCGCTGACAAATGGAACCCTAAGCGGGCAGGCAACGCTCGCACCATACATTATCGGTACCGCTGGGCTAGGTATCAACGATTTGATCGGCGTAGACGGCACGTTTACCGGCAAAGCAACGGCAAACCTGAGCTTACCACACTTGATCAAGTACGTAGAGTTCAAGGCTGATGTTGCTGTCAACGCAACAGCATTACTGTTCCAGTGGAGTCTTGTCAATTTCGGACCATGGGATGGCTGCGTCCCTCAGGCAGAAGCGTGTCCCCCGCAACCCGTTCCGGCAAAAGCTGCATTTGCCAGCCAGACTGGTGCCGACAGTGCACTTATTCCCCGTGACTACCTGAACGCGCCCAACGCCGGCAACTTTACCAGCGCTCCGAAATACACCCTCAAGACCTTTGCCGCGCCGGTGACACAACCATACAGCGTGGCCATTTCACCCATTGTGACTTCAGTATTCCCGCTCTCGGATTCGTTCCTCTCCTCGGCCGGGAATAACGTCAATCTCCTCTATGTCACCGACAACCCGATCCGCAGCGCCGCCAACCGGACCATGCTGGTCCATTCAACTTTTGACGGCACTGCCTGGAGCGCCCCGCAACCGGTGGCCAATGACGCCACGGCGGATTTCCATCCGGTGGCCATCACATTCACCGATGGCACAGTCATGGCTACCTGGGAAGATGAAAACACCGTGCTGCCTGATACCGCGACCTTGAACGATGCCCTGTCCAGACTGGTAATCAATACCGCTGTCTATAATCCAGTCACCGGGACCTGGGGCACGGCGGTGCGCCAGAGCGGCGCCGCCTCGCTGCAGCACTCCCCCAAACTGTCAGGTAAAGACAGCAACAACGTCCTCCTCACCTGGCTCGGCAACGAGAATAACGATATGTACGGCAGTTCCCTTGCGCCGAACAGGATCTGGTACTCATTCTTCAACGGAACAGCCTGGAGCATTCCACAGGTGGCCGCCACGATCCCCAATGCGCTCAAACGCTACTCCGTGGTCTATGATGGCACGACAGCGCACATCGTTGCGGCGCTCCACAGCACGGACAACCTGACATCACTTGCCAATCTGGAGCTCTACAGCATCTCCTGGATCAACCGGACTTGGGGGGCACTCACCCGCCTGACTACGGACACGATCATCGACGACAATCCGCAGCTCACACTGGACTCCGCCAACAACGTCATACTGACCTGGGTTAAGGGGGGCGAACTGTCCAGCGCTTTAAATTTCGATTTTTTCAACCCGACTGTGATCCGGAATGACACCGAATATTCCAGCAGCCTGGCTGACTTCAAACAGAGTGCTACCACCGACGGCCGTGTGGCCATCATCTATGCCCAGCCTTCGGAAACCGGCAGTTCCGACCTGTTTGGCGTCATTTTCGATCCGCTCTTCCGGATCTGGGGAAATCCGAAGCAACTGACAGCCGATGCGGAAACCGAGAGCCATCCCTCCATCGCCTTTCTGGGTACCGAAACGGTGATCGCCACCTATAACCGGAAACTGCTGCTCAACGCCGACGGAACCGTTCCCGCGACAGCATCCTTTACCGATCTCTACATGCTCAAACACAACCTGGGCGTGGATCTGGCCCTGGATGGAGCCTACTTCTTCGCCACCCCGCCCAATCCGCTCCCTGGCGTTCTGGCAACACTGACCGTTACCGCCATGAACGTGGGTGACAAACCGGTGACCGATGCCGTGGTCAGTTTTTATCTTGGCGATCCGGCCCTGGGCGGAATGAAGATCGGTGAGACAATTCTTGTCGGGGTCTTCAACGCCGGTGAGAGCAGGGACGCAACCGTCTCCATGTCCATCCCGCCGACGACGGTTCCGATTTCGGTTTACGCTGTCATCGATCCGGCCGCGCTCCTAGATCCACTGAACCGGTCAGACAATACCGCTGTCATCAACCTGGTCACGCCCGACCTGACCGTCAGCACGGCCACCTGGAATAAACTATCGGATAACCTGGTCAACATCAGTGCCAGGGTTGCCAATCAGGGTGCTCTGCCGTCGACTGCGGCCACCGTCACATTCCGCAGTGACGGCCCAACCGGTGCGGTATTATCAACCCAGCTGGTCCCTGCACTGGCGGTAAACGCGACCCAGGATTTCACCTTCGCCTTCGACATCAGCGCCCTGTCCGCTCCCAATTACCCGATCTTCGTAGCAGTGGACGAGACCAACAGCGTCACGGAATACGACAAGAACAACAACAGTTACTCAATCACTTTCCCGGGTAAACCGCAGGACCAGCTCATGCCGCTGATGATCCAGTTCAGCGGCAGCGGTGGCGGGACAGTGAACGACACGGCGGCAGGGATCAACTGCATCGTCGCCTGCCAGAAAGACCTCGTCTGGAACACGGTGCTTAATCTGTCAGCGGCACCTGACCCCGGCAGCAGTTTCGCCGGATGGTCCGGCGCCTGTACGGGCACAGGCACATGCCAGCTGTCCATGAATGCGCTCAAGAACGTCACAGCCATCTTCAACCAGAACAACGATACGATCCCCGACCCGTTCGGTTTCACCGCCCAGACGGACGTGGTTCCAAACACGGTGGTTTCCTCAAATCCAGTAACCGTGTCAGGAATCAACGGCCCGGCTGCCATCAGCATCGTGGGCGGAACCTATTCCATCAACGGCGGCCCCTACACCGGCGCAGCCGGTACGATCGTCAACGGTTCCACGGTTACAGTAAGATTGACCTCATCGACCGGTTTCTCCATCACAACTTCCGCCACCCTGTCCATCGGCGGGATAGACGGGATCTTCAGCGTCACCACCATGGGCATGAATGTCAGCATGACCGTGAATATCATCGGCAGCGGCAGCGGTTCAGTCAAGAGCGTACCCAACGACCCGGTCAATGGCCTGAACTGCAACTATCCGCCCCAGTCGGGAAAATGCTCCTTATCACAACCGGTCGGGGCTACCTTTACCCTCAACGCAGTCAACGCCACAACATCCATTTTCGGCGGCTGGGGCGGCGCCTGCATCGGTTGCGGTTCAAACCCGAACTGCCTGATCTCCACGGACCTGAACCTGGTCTGCAGCGCCACATTCAACCAAATTCTGCCGGTCCGGCTCGGCAATACCGACTATCTGACCATACTCGATGCCTATGTAACTGTCGCAATCGATTCGGTCATGAAGATCCAGGCGACTGCCTTTACCGGGGGCTTTACACTTGACAAGAATATTCAATTGACGCTGGACGGCGGCTACAACGCCGACTACTCGGCCAAGTCCGGCACGTCGACCATTGCGGGAACGGTAACTATCCAGAAGGGGAGCCTGATTGTGGACCGACTGATTATCAGGTAACAGCTGTATTGCTGAACATCACGGCTCTGATAAGGAGGAAAACCGGATGAGAGCGATAATTAACAACATGATTCTTATAGCGGTTACCTGTTGCCTGACGCCGCTTGCAGCCTGGGGCGAAATGGCCCTGGTTCCACAGACGGGTCAAACTTCTTGCTATAGCGATACCGGAGCCGTTATCCCCTGCGCCGGAACCGGCCAGGACGGCGACACGCGAATGGGTGTCCCCTGGCCGGAACCCAGGTTCACCGAACCGAACCCGCCGAACGGAACGATTACAGACAACCTGACCGGGCTGATCTGGCTGAAAAACGCCAATTGTTTCGGTGTTCAATCTTGGTCAGGTGCCATCGCTTCCGCTAATGGATTGGCCAGCGGCGCTTGCGGCCTCAGCGACGGATCAACTGCAGGTCAGTGGCGGTTACCCAACCTACGTGAATCAAATAGTTTGATAAATCTTCAGCAGGTAAATCTTGGAGTTTGGCTGAGAAGTATTGGCTTTATCAACTTAATAAACGGTTCATGGTCCTCCACTACCTCAAATGTTAATACTAACTTTGCATGGTACTTCAATGCAGGAAATGGCGGTGTGATGAACACCTCAAGTAAGGGTCCTCCCAACTCAAACTCATATGTAATGCCGGTACGTTCGGGACAAACCAGCACAGCCCCGGTTCAACTCCCCCGAACCGGGCAGACTGCAACATATGCCCCAGCTGACGACGGCGCCTTACAAATGGGAGTAACCTGGCCAATCCCGCGATTTACCGACCTGAACGACGGTACCGTACACGACAAGCTCACCGGCCTTGTTTGGCTGAAGAATGCCAATTGTTTTGGAGCACTGCCTTGGGGTACTGCAATATCATCCGCCAACGGACTTACCAATGGTCAATGCGGACTCATTGATGGATCGATAGCAGGTGACTGGAGTATCCCCAATTTGGCTCAACTTGACAGTCTAATTGATATTTCCCGCACCTCTTTCCTGTCATCTCCGTCTCCCCCGCTTCCAGCAGGTCACCCATTCACCAACATCCAGCCAAGCAGCTACTGGTCCTCATCTACCTTAGTCACTTCTACCTCTGGAGCTTTTGCCTGGATTATCAGAATGTACGACGCAGGTGTAAGTTGGCAAAACAAAACCAACACATCCATCACATGGCCGGTTCGTTCAGGTCGAATTTGGGTTTTGGATAATATTGTAGTTCAGGGCAATAACGTGTTTGGCACTCAGGACCTGAGCTCGACCGGTACCCAGATGGAAGTATCTCTGCAGAACAAAGGCATAACCCCGCAAGCAGTCTCTGACATAAGGCTTACTGGAACTAACGCCGAGCAATTCACCATTGTTCCCGGTGGCACAAACCCTTGCGTCAGCCTAACTCCAACCTTGGCTGTTGGTGAAAAATGCAACCTATCCATCGGTTTCATTCCAACAAGTGTAGGGAACAAGAATGCCCTGTTGAAGTTGACAATCAACGGCACGACTCTTGATATCCCAGTGACCGGCACCGGCATCGCCACTATATCAGGCACGGTCCGCGACCTTTCCATCGGCGCACCTCTGGCATCGGCCACGGTGACCATCACCGGTGGTACAACCACTCAGACAGACACTCTCGGCAACTTCATATTCAACTCGCCTCCAGCATATGGAACATATGACGTTACCATCAGCAAATCTGGCTACGGGAACGTCACCATCACCGGGGTGGCCCTCTCTACCACGCAGAGCGCGTTACTGAAGTTCGGCCTTACCACCAATGGCTTGCTAGCCATCAATTCCACAGTGCCGTTTCCACCGGCCGAAATCGGCAAGCCCTATATCAGACCGGTCATCACCAACGGCGGCAGCGGCCCGTTTGTGTTCTCCGTGGACCCCACGACTCCCCTGCCGCCCGGCCTGACCATTGACCCTGTTATCGCCACGATCAGCGGCACGCCGACCACGGCCGGCACATACCCATTCACGGTCATTGTCACTGACAGGCTTAATGCGCAGGCGCGAGGCTCGTTCACCATCAAGGTGCCACCGGTTCTCATGATCACCAATGCCGACATCCTGCCCCAGGGGATCCGCACTTTCCTCTACACCCAGAGCCTCATCGCCACCGGCGGGACCGCGCCATACACCTTCAGCTATTCAGGGGGGCCTCTCCCCACCGGCATGAACATCTCGACCGACGGAGTAATATCAGGAGTTCCTTCAAATTCGGGAACCTTTGCCTTTATCGCCAAGGTCACCGACAGTAACGGATGGACAGCCTCCAAGAATTTTTCTGTCACTATCATGGACCTCACCACCCCCGGGCCACTCAACATCAACGACACCGTGCCATTTCCGCCAGCAGACACAGGAACTCCCTATGCCACGCAGGTCTACGTTGCCGGCAGTGCCGGGCCTTTCACGTTCACAATGGCAGCTGGTGGCAGCCTGCCTCCAGGCGTGGCCCTTGACCCGACCCTCGGCACAATCAGCGGCACGCCGACCATGGCGGGTACCTACCCGTTCTCGATCACCGTCACCGAGAACCTGAACCGCCAGGCAACCGGCTCTTTCAGCATCGAGGTAACCGCCCCGCTCGTCATCACCACTGCAGATACCCTGCCCCGGGGAACACGGAACTTTTCCTACAGCCAGACCATCGCCGCCAGCGGCGGGGCCAAACCATATACTTTCAGCATAATCAGCGGGACTATTCCCGGAACACTTCCCACCGGTCTGAATTTATCGCCTTCAGGGATAATAAGCGGCATTCCCACATCAGTGGGGAGCTATACTTTCATCGTGAAAGTGACCGACAAAAGCGGCCGGACCGCAACCAGGAGCTACACCATCGGCATTGTCGATCCGCTTGTCCAGACCACCGTGACCATGCCGGACGGGTCGTTGGCTGACGGGATCGTCGGCGCCCCCTACACCGCCACACTGACCGCCTCCGGCGGCTATGGCGCCTACACCTGGTTTATCTTCTCCGGAACCTTGCCGAGCGGCCTGACTTTCAACAGTTCCACCGGCGTTATCTCCGGTACGCCCTTGGTGGCCACCAGGCAAACGGTCAGCATCTCGGTTGTGGACATCGAAGGACGGAGCACTTTCAAAACCTATATCTTCAACGTCTATAACCCGCTGCAGATCCTGAACACCACCCTTCCCAACGGAAATGTCGGCTTACCCTATGTGGAAGCGGTTCTGGCTGCCGGCGGCTCCACACCGTACAGTTTCACCAAAACCAGCGGTACTCTCCCCGCCGGCCTGACGCTCAGCCCGACGACTGGTGTTATCTCCGGTACTCCCACGGTTACGGGAACCTACAGCTTTACCGCCAGGGTCACCGACAACGGCGGACGGACCGCATCGCAGATCTATTCCATCACCGTCGTCCAACCCCTGGTCCATACCACCGGACCGCTTCCGGACGGTCTGATCGGCACCCCCTACACGGCGACCCTGACCGCCACCGGCAGTGCCGGCGCCTACACCTGGAGCATCTACTCAGGATTCCTGCCGGCCGGCCTGGCACTGAACAGCTCCACCGGCGCGGTTTCCGGCACTCCGTCAGAGGCCGCACTTCAGACGGTCGTCATCGCGGTCCGGGATATGGATGGACGAATCACCCTGCGAGCCTACAACTTCAACGTCTACAACCCGTTGCAGATGTCCGTCACACCACTGCCAGACGGCTTCGTCAGTGTTCCCTATACGGAAAAGGTCCGCCGGATCGGCGGCAAACCGCCGTTTACCTTCAGCTACGTCGGAGCCTTACCGACAGGTTTGAGCCTCAACCCCGCGACTGGCAATATCACCGGAATTCCGGGTGTCAAGGGCCTCAAGAACATTGATGTCACCATCAACGACAGTCTGCTGCCCACCGTTCAGAGCATCACCCAGAGCCTCGGACTGCAGATTGTGGATGTTCTGACAATCACGACCGGCGCCAGCCTTCCTTCGGGCAGACGAGGAGTGGTCATCACCCCGATCACGATGGCTGCCAGAGGAGGGGCGTTACCCTTCACCTGGAACCTGGTCAGCGGATTGCTCCCCGACGGCATCATCATGAACGGCGTAACCGGCACACTGAGCGGCACCCCCAAAAGAACGGGTGATTTTGTGTTCACCCTGCGTTGCACCACCAGCGCTCCTCCGGCCACGGCGGACAAGCAGTTCTTCATGCGCGTCTCCGACGCCCTGGCCGTCACCACTGGCGCGCTCCCGGACGGCGCCTTGAGAAGTCCCTACATTGCCACCATGGGCTCCAGCGGCGGAATCAAGCCCCAAACCTGGGTCGTGAAAAACGGCGCCCTGCCGTCAGGGTTAAGCATCGACCCGGCAACCGGGACGATCACCGGCACTCCGACGGCGATAATCACCGGCAGTTTTACGGTCGAGGTAACCGATAGCGACACCCCTGCCCAGACTGCGTCCAAAAATTTCACCATCGATGTCAGGGACAGCCTGACCATATCTGAAAACAGCCTTAACAACGCCCGGCAGCACCAGCCCTACACCGCCAATGTTCGCGCCATACGCGGCTATCCGCCCTACACATGGCGCTTGGCAAGCGGCATCCTGCCGCCCGGCACAACCCTCACCCAGAGCCCCGGTGTCGCCACCATCGAAGGAACCGCTACAACCGGCGGCATCTACGCCTTCTCGCTGGAGGTCAGAGATAGCGGCATCCCGGTACAAACCGTCAGCCGGGCCTACACCGTCAACGTGGATCCGGTGGATGTCAGCACCACGCCAATGCCGGACAGCCGCCAGGAATTTTCCGCCACCACGCTCAAGGACGGACGGGTGCTGATTGCGGGAGGATACATCTCCGCGCCTTTGGGTGTTTCGGCGGCGGGATTCATCTATGATCCGGCCACGACCGGTTGGTCAACGGCAGGCTTGTTCAACGTGCCCCGTTACAGTCATCAGGCGGTGCTGCTGGAAGACGGCAAGGTGATGATAATGGGCGGTTGGAACGCGAGTTTTTCAGCACGCATTCAGTCAGCGGAGATATATGATCCCGCAGCAAATCTCTGGACCATTGCAGGTGACATGCTTCTGCCCCGCACAGACTTTACCGCCAGTGCGCTGCCCGGCGGCAAAGTACTGGTGACCGGCGGCCGGACCCGCCTCCCCTCAGCTACTGTGTCCACAACCACGAACAGCGTCGATCTCTACGATCCGCTCACCAGATCCTGGCAGGCGGTTCTTCCGCTGGCCACCGCACGGGATTCGCACCAGGCAACCCTTTTGACGGATGGACGGATACTGGTCACAGGAGGGCACAATGACGTTGCCAGCCTTGCAAGCGCCGAGATTTTCGACCCGGCTTCCGGAAGCTGGACTACCGTTGCTCCGATGATCTTTGCCCGGAACAGCCATCGGGCCACGCTTCTGAACGATGGGCGCGTCCTGGTGTCAGGCGGCTACAACAGCCAGACCGGCGCAATACTTAGTGCTGAGATCTATGACCCGCTGAGCCCGTCCCTTGGCTGGCAACCTGCCGGGACCATGACCTCAGGCCGTCCCTCGGTCCACGCGACCTATCGCCTTTCAACCGGCCAGGTGGTGGCAGTCGGCGGGGACATTCCGGGTACCGTGGAGAGGTTCAATTCCGCCACCGGCGCCTGGGAACAGCTGGGCATGCTCAATCCGGTCTATACCACCTGGGCGACCGCCATGCTGCAAGATGAACGCATACTCGTGCTCGGTAGCGATCAGAGTATTATTGGGACCGGCAGCAGCATGGGAACCGCCGAGCTGTTTGATCCGAAAACGGTTGTAAGCGGCGCGGCCTTCAGAACCTGGCAGCCGGTTACGATCACTCAGGTCGGAGGTAATGTTTCCTATGTCGGCCTGCCATGCAGCGGAACGGTATGCGACGTATTCTTCGAGGCAGGTTCACAGGCGCTGCTGGTCGTAAAATCAGTGGCCGACGCAACACAGGAATTCAAGGGTTGGTCCGGCGCCTGCATCGGTACCGCTGCATGCTCTCTGGCCATGACCACGGCAAGAAACGTCACCGCTACTTTTGGCCCCGACACTACACCGCCGGTCATCACCAGCTTCATTGTGCCCGCCAACATCGTTGATTCGTCCGGCACAACAACTCCTGTTGTGTCCTTCAGCGCACTCACGATAAGCGAGGGGGGCGCCATCAACGGCTACCTGTTCAAGGAAAGCGCGACTCAACCGACTGCGAGTGATCCGGGATGGTTAAGCTACAATCCGTGGGGCTTTTCATTCAGCAGTTATGGCACAAAAACCCTCTATGCATGGGTGAAGGATGGGGCCGGAAATATCTCTGTCCCGGCATCGGCGACATTCAATATTATCGATGGAACCAGGGTGGCCAGTGTCTCGGTAACTGTAATCGGAGCTGGATCGGTTGGCGGATCACCGCCAGGAATCAACGGCGCCATCAACTGCGTCGGCGGTTCGACGCTGAACTGCAGTGCGACTTATGCCGCAGGAACTCCGGTCACCCTGACTCCAATTGAAACGCCCGCCACCCAGTTCAGCGGATGGTCCGGTGGCGGATGCAGCGGTCTGGGCGCCTGTGTTGTTACACCTCTTGCCGCAACAGTAGTAACGGCAACTTTTGGTCCCAAGCCGGTGCTGACCGTGAATCTGGCCGGCAACGGCAGCGGAACAGTCACCGTATCACCGCAGAACGCCAGCAACACCCAGTTTCCCTGCCTGGGCGGCTCAACCACCACCTGCAGCGGGGCTTTCGCCGCGGGAACCCAGCTGATACTCATGCCGACCGTCAGCGGCAACTCGACCTTCGGTGGCTGGTCAGCCAACTGCACCCTGTCAGGCACTAATTGCCTTATCACCATCAACGCCAACACCACGGTTTCTGCCATTTTCAACGCACCGACCGGTTCACCGGTACAGCTTTCCGGACCTCCGGCCATGAGCTTTGCGCTCATATCCGATGCCTACAATGCTGCACCGGCAGGCGTCAACAGCACGATCAAGACACAGGGGGTTACGCTGATTGAAAACATCATCCTGAACCTGGTTGGCAGGAGCATCAACCTGATGGGTGGATTCGAACCGAGCTTCACCACCCAAACCGGCTTCACGACTGTGCAGGGAGAAGTGATTATCGAACAGGGCAACCTGACTATTGATCGTTTGATCATCAGGTAATGCAATGAAAGTGTGAGTTATAAATGAGTAAAACATGTATTGCGAGTCGTATCTGGTAAACCGCAACAGGGGGAAACCATGCGACTGGCTCCGGGAGGACCGCCATGAAGACAATAATCCGTATCTTTTTACGCTCAGCTATCCTCGCAGCGTTTCTGCTGATTAACACCATAAGCATGGCACAGGGAGCCGGTTTCAGCACGGTCGCGCCACTTACCGATTACCGCTGGAGTAACCATACGGCAACACTCCTGCAGAATGGCAAGATTCTTGTTGCGGGAGGATTCGGCAGCAACGGAATACTTTCCTCTGCAGAGCTGTACGATCCCGCGACAAACAGCTGGGCACCGGCCGGCAACCTGTCAACAGCCCGCATGCAGCATACGGCAACGCTCCTGCCCAACGGCAAAGTACTTGTGACTGGGGGAAGTGGCAGTATTGACACCATGCTTTCCTCTGCCGAGCTGTACGACCCTGCCACAAACAATTGGACACCGGCCGGCAGTCTGGCCACAGCCCGTTTTGACCATACCGCTACACTCCTGCCAAATGGCAAGGTACTGGTAGTGGCAGGCCGTTATGACAGTATCACGTTTGAAGCTTTCACCTCCGCCGAATTGTACGATCCAACTGCCAATACCTGGTCTCCCGCAGGAAATATCTCTATTGGCAGATCACGTCACACTGCCACGCTCCTGACCAATGGCAAGGTGTTTATCGCAGGAGGCAACACTACTGCTGCTACAGCAAATAATGCCGACCTTTACGACCCTGCGACCAACAACTGGACACCTGTCAACGGCGGGGCATTAACCGCCCGCAGCGGGCATACGGCAACACTCCTTGCCAACGGCAAGGTACTGGTCGCAGGCGGGACAGCAGCGACAACTCCAGCGCTGGAGGCCTATGACCCGGCAACAAACAGCTGGTCGTCAGCAGGCGTTTTCAATGTTGCCCGTGTTGATCACAGTGCCACCCTGCTTGCAAACGGAAAAGTTCTATTTACAGGAGGGGCCTCCGGAATTTCCGTTTTATCGTCGGCAGAACTGTACGACCCGGTCAGCAATGCCGTGACGTCAGTTGCAGGCGCCATGGCAACCGGCCGTTCCACTCACACAACCACGCTACTTGTCAGCGGCAAGGTGCTGATAGTCGGAGGTAATCCATCCGCAATAAATTCTGTGGAACAGTATGAATCACCTCTGTCCGGCAGTTGGCTGTCAGCCCCGCCGATGCTGAACGATCGCTATGGGCACACCGGGACTCTGCTGAATAATGGCAAGATCCTGATAGTCGGTGGCAACGGTTTCTCGGCATTCGACCTGAAGTCAGCCGAGATCTATGATCCTGCAAACAAAACCTGGGCCTCCGGCGGAACCACCAGCACTGCTCACTCATATCACTCCGCCACACTGCTTTCCAACGGCATGGTGCTGATAGCCGGCGGATATGATGCCACCGGACCGATTGCATCGACGGAACTTTACGACCCGGCAAGCAACAGCTGGACACGTGTGCAGGACATGAATACGGCCAGGCATGGCCATACTGCAACGCTGTTACAGAATGGCAAGGTCCTGGTAACTGGCGGCTACAACAATACCGGTTACCTCACAGCGGCTGAAGTTTTTGACAGCCTGACCAACACATGGTCAACAGTTGCACCGCTTGGGATTGCACGGAATTATCATACGGCCACCCTGCTGCCGGACGGCAAGGTGCTGGTTACGGGAGGATTCAACCTTGCCGGCAATCTTGCCTCGGTAGAAACCTACGATCCCGCTACCAACATCTGGGAACCCGGGTTGGATATGACATTTGCCCGAAACTCGCATACATCGACACTGCTTGCCAGCGGCAAGGTGCTTGTGGCCGGTGGAGACGAGATTTCCAACACTTCAACCGAACTTTATGATCCGGTGCTGAAAAGCTGGAGCACTGCCGGCAATATGACGTTTGGACGCTCGAAACACTCGGCCGAACTGCTCCGCTCCGGCAAGGTAATGGTCATCGGCAATGTCGCCACAACAGAAATTTATGACCCGCTGGCCAATACCTGGGCCATTGCCGATGATCTGGCCATTTCCCGCTATCGCCACACGTCTGCAATACTCGCTGACGGCTCCGTTTTTGTGGCCGGTGGTGTCGTCTCCGGCGCAGTTTATGTTACCGCTTCAGCAGAGCTGTACTCTCCTGCGATAGAGGCGCCCAACCTGGGCACGGCCCGTTCCGGTCACACGTCAACAACGCTCCCGGACGGCAGGATACTGGTCACAGGCGAAGGATTTGGCGGACCCGCACTCGCATCAGCCGAACTGTTCAATCCAGCAACAAGAGCATGGTCAGCTGCCGCCCCCATGGCCATGACCCGTTCGCACAACACCGCCACGCTACTGCTAAACGGCAAGGTATTGGTGACTGGAGGCGATCAGGCTGGCGTTCCTCTCGACTCGGCGGAGCTGTACAACCCTGCAACGGATACATGGGCAGCTGCAGCCAAAATGAGCATAGCCCGTCAGCGGCACACGGCAACTCTGCTTGCAAACGGAAAGCTATTGGTGGCGGGTGGAGGAAGCAGTGCGGCCGAACTGTATGATCCGGTGTTGAACACATGGCAGCCCGCTGGAATCCTGACCGACAACAGAAGCGACCATACCGCCACCCTGTTGCCCAACGGGAAGGTGCTGGTAGCGGGCGGCAGCGGCAGCATCAGCACCACGCCTTATTCCGCGGAACTTTATGACCCGCAAATCAACAGCTGGAGCCTGGCATCAAGCATGACCTACGACCGGTATTTCCATACCGCCACGCTGCTTCCTAATGGCAAGGTCCTGGTTGCGGGGGGGCAAAGTACGGATCGTGCTTCGGCGGAATTGTATGATCCACTTCTTGATACCTGGACACTCGCCACAAGTATGAATGCTGCCCGGCAAACCCACGCCGCTGTATTGCTTCCGAGCGGCATGGTGCTTGTTTCGGGAGGGGAGTCAGTGGTTTCGCTCGATTCGATTGAAATTTATGATCCGGCTACCAATCTCTGGTCATTTGCCGGGAAGCTGGCCGGCTCACGCCACAGTCACAGTGCAAACCTGCTTCCCGATGGCCGGTTGTTGATTGCGGGGGGATTTTATGCGGTGTATCCGTCATTCTACAACATCGCTACCACTGAAATTGTGAACACTTGGCCGGACTTACAGGAAAGTCGACGCCCGCTTGTCTCCAGCGCGGTTTATGATCCGGCGCTGCCTACGCAGCTGACTTTTACCGGGAGCCGCCTACGGGGTGATTCGGAGGCTTCTTCCGACTCCACGAACAATTCTTCCAGCGGCTATCCGCTCCTGCTGCTGCAGAGGCTCGACAATGAGCAACTTCATATCATAGCCTCCGACCCTGCACGCAACTGGACAGACATCTCCTTTGTTTCACTGCCGGTGCTGCAACTCCCGGCTGGTCATTATCGCGCAAACCTGGTAACCAACGGCATTCCGAGCGTTAGCAGGATAGTTTTGATTCACGATACCGTGCCTCCGGCCATAGTCTCTTTCACGGCGCCTTCCAATTCGGCAAGCCTGACAGCCGCTCCACTCTCTGTCACCGCTACCGACAACTCCGGTGTAACCGCCTATTGTCTATCGGAGAGCAGTGCGGCAACAGGCTGCGTCTGGTACGGTATATCTCCGGCAAACTTCACGTTTGCCAGCAATGGAGTCAAAACATTATATGCATTCGTTCGTGATGCGCACGAAAACGTATCTGTTCCCCAATCCAGGAATATCACCATCGACACTACGCTGCCGGCGATCAGCTCATTCACTGTACCGGGCGTATGGAACAGTTACCAGCTGCCGGTCAACACATTGGTTGCTTCAGACAACCTGGGCACGATTGCCGGTTATTGCATATCCGAAACAAACTCGGCCGCTTCATGCGCCTGGAGTAGCGTCAAACCGGTTTCGTTCACGCTGACCCCTGATCCGGTTCCAATCCTTGCCCCGAAAAATCTGTATGCGTTCGTCAAGGATCCGACCGGCAACATCTCACTGTCGGCCACGGTCTCGACGGTGATCGATACGGTCAAGCCCGTGGTCAACAGCTTTACCATACCGCCCACATCAGCCAGTGCCACAATCGCCGTCATTGCCTTCAGGGCAACTGACAATCTGCTGCTTGCCGGTTACTGCATAACAGAGGTAAACAATTCGGCAAATTGCCTCTGGAACATAAACCCGAATCAGGACTACACATTCCACACTTCAGGCACCAAGTTGTTACATGCCTGGGTCAAAGACACCGCTGGAAACATATCTTCACCGGTAATCGCAGTAATCAACATTACCTCCTCGACTTACCCCCTGACTTTGACCCTTGCCGGGAGCGGTGGCGGTTCTATCAACGGTGACATGAACTGTGTAACGGGTTTCGCATGCTCGGTTGTCCAATTTGTAATCGGCGCCACGATCACGCTGATACCGACTCCTGATATCAACTCTGTCTTCGACGGGTGGTCCGGCAGCTGTAGCGGAACCGGAAACTGTACCCTGACAATGCTATCACCCAATGTGGCAACAGCTACCTTTAGCCTGGCGTCGTTCATCCTGAATCAATCCAGCGGATTTTCATACATTGCACTGCAGGATGCATACAACAATGCGCTAAATGGCAATGTAATCCTGATTCAGGGGGGAACGATTCTGTCAGGGGATCTGATCATGGGCAATGCGATACTGGTAACGATCAAAGGCGGGTACAGTGCAGACTATTTGACACAAGGCAGCTATACGACATTACAGGGGAATCTTACGATTGGGCTGGGGAATCTGGTAGTGGACCGGCTCATAATCAAGTAATCAGCATTGAGCCCTGGAGCATAAAGCACTGCGGCGGGTCAGACGACCTCAATCCAATCACGCTTGCAGCAGCGGGAAGGCGTAACGCCTTCTGCGGTCAACAACATCGTTACCGCGTTGGCAACCTCGTCAGGCGTGATGGTCCGCAGGCACTCGGCATCACGCAGACAGGAAGGCGTGGTTCCGAATGTGGTACAGGGCGAGCAGGGCAATTTCCGGTTGATGACGATATGGCGCTCGCCCTGCGGCGCCCACTTCTTCGCCCTGCCCGGACCGAACAGCGACACGGTCGGCTTGCCCAGGCCGACAGCGATATGCAGCACCCCGGAATCACCGCTCACCAGCAGCGCGCTCCGATCAAGGATCGCAGCAGTAACCTCCAGACTTGTCTGGGCGACAAGGTTTAATCCCAACCCTTCGGCAACAATAGTTTCCCCCGCTTGACGGTCCTCCCGCCCTCCGACAACAACCACGCGCACACCAAAAACCGACAGCAGCTCCGCCACGCGCCGAAAACGATCAGCTCCCCAGCGACGCTCCGGAATGCTGGCACCGGGGAAAATAGTCACAAACGGCACTGTTTCGTAATCACCCAGCAGCTTCGAAGCGGTGGCGGCAACCTCTTCCGGAACGGACAGGTAACGTTCGACTGAACACCCGGCCTGAACTCCCAAAGGCTCCATCAAATTGCAAAAGCTGACCGCCTCGTAATCATCATGTGAATAACCGATCTGATGGGTAAACAGGCGGGAGCGTTCGTTGGTAGCAAAACCGATTAGTACCGGCGCACTGGTAATTCGGGCCACGACAGCCGAGAGCCGGTGCCACTGTTCGCTGTCGATTACCACATCATACCGCCCACGCACTGCTTTCAACAGGTCCGGGGAACGATCGTACAAAAGAACCCGGTCCACCGCCGGGCAGAGCCGGAACACGGCGCAGTTGCGCTGTTCCGCAAGTATGGTGATCTTGGCGGAGGGAAATTTTTCTTTGAAGGCAAGTAGAGCCGGTACCAGCAGCACCGCGTCGCCGATACCGCCGGGTCGGATGATCAGGATGGAGCGGATGTCGGCGGGAATGACAGAACTGGCGGGACGCGGCAGCAGGGAGACCGCTATTCGTCCCAGGAGGTTATCCACTGTTTTCATAAGACTGACATTCATCCGGCCAGACCGTTTAGCGTTGATTCCGGTTTTCCAGTCAGCAAGCGGTCAACCAGCTCGACCCCCTGCATGAAGGAATGATCCATATTACCGACCTCATACTTCCAGGCTCCGAAACGCCCCCTGGAATAGACCGACCTGGATTCCAGGTAGGGCTGAATCTTTGCCAGCGCCCTGTCACGCCCCAACGTAGGCACAGGATATGAGTACGGAATGTCTATCAGATAACGGCTTGCGACTCGACCCTTCACTCCGTCCTCAATCATGCCGCTGTCAGCCAATCCTCGCAGTGTAGACTCGACAATCCCGGCACTCTCCACCGGTTTATGGCTCGAATAGGTAGTTTCGCACATCAGTGAAAAATAGCGATCTGTATCGCCGTCGGGCACATTGAAGCGGGAATAGTTGTGGAAATTGGTTACGCGATAGAAGGGAGAATTGCTTTCCGGAAAATACATCCAGCACTTGGTGTCGTCACGACTGCCCTCAAAACCGAGTCCCGCGATCAACCCGCCGTTATGCACCAGGTTTCCGGCGGCCGTTGCAACAGATTCCGGAATTGCATGGCAGAGTGAAACCAGCAGGTCCAGCGGGGAGGTATTGATCAGGACATCATACTGTTCTGACCTGCCATTGGAAAAGGTCACACTCTTACGCTCCAGATCAATTCCGGTCAGCTCGTGACACAGGTGAATCCTGTCGTGCAGGGGGTTGGCGATGCCTTCGTAAATGGCGCCGGTTCCGCCAAATTTTGGAAACTTGAAAACATTGTTGGGTCCCCAGCCCAGGTCGTCGCGCCGCTCACGGACATTCCGTTCAACACGGGCCAGGTCAACCACGCTGACCCGTTCGGCGATCCAGTCCTTGCTCATCGTTTCCAGCGGCACGCCCCAGACCTTGCGGTTATAAGGTTCCATGAAATACCTGACGATGCCATGGCCGAAAACCGTGTCCATCCATTCCCGGAAATTTCGGCTGTCCGCCGGACTTCCCGAGATTGTGCGTAAGCCGTCCACACACTCCTGAAGCGCATCGTCAGGAAGGTACCTGACGTTATTCTGGAACGGGTACGGCACCCAGCGTTGCAGGATGCGAACCCAGCTTTCACGCTGATGCTCATAATACGAATCGCCCAGCGCCCCGGCCACCGCCCGGTCGAAATAGTCGTAGTGGGAGAACAACACATGGCCGCCCACGTCCCAGGTAAAACTGTTACCGTCAACAAATGAGGCTGAAAGGCCGCCCACATACGCGTTACGTTCGAACAGTTGCCAGTCGCCATGACCAAGCCGGTTGAGATGATAGGCGGCCCCCAGTCCGCAGGGACCGGCGCCGATAATCAGAATTTTCACGATTCAGACACCATTTTGAAAACTTCGTATAATTTTTGCGCCGAAGACGACCATCTGAACTGTTTCGCTCTCTCAAGGCCAGCTGACCTCAAAACCTCTGCACGTTGAGGATGATCAAGAATTTCCTGCATGGCTGCGGCAATGCTTTCAACAGAAGTGGGATCAACCAGCAAGGCTGCGTCACCGGCGATTTCTGGCATGGCAGAACAGTTTGAGGTGATGACTGGAGTACCGCATGCCATAGCCTCGATTATGGGGACTCCAAAACCTTCGTGCAGCGAGGGCAGGACAAAAGAGATGGCACCATTGTAGAGGAACGGAAGGTCATCGTCAGAAACATATTCAAGGTAACGCAACCTGGTCTCTAAAATTCCCAAATCTGCTGCAGCTTTTTTTATATCTTCAAGATAATCAGCATCCTTACAAGCGCCGGCAAGAACGAGTATAGCCTCAGTTTCAAGACGAGCGAATGCCTGTACTAGCCTTACAATATTTTTGTGTTTCAGAATACTGCCAACAAATAAAAAGTAATTACCAGATTGCAGCACATAACGATCAAGTGTCGGTTGCGTGTTTTCAATAGCATGAAATCTAAACTCATCATAACCATTATAAATTACATGAATTTTATCCGGGTTAATGCCAAATGAAACAACAATGTCCTGCTTTGTGGACTCAGAAACTGCAACCACGGCAACAGAGTGTTCCAATATATGTGGCATTTTGTATTTATAGAGCTTTGTTCTAAACCGACTAATTTCATTCCTGCAATCAGAAATAGAACTGTCAAAATGCTGGTAGTGAAGATCGTGAACCGTAATAATCTGATTCACAGATGGAAACAACAAGCCATCCTGTATGGGGAAAAAAACAAGGTCAAACATTGCCTTGGAAAGATGGCGTCTGAAAAAGGTTTGGTCCCAAATGGCCCTGAGTATATATTCTCGTTTACCAAAGAACCTATTTGATATTGCAATAGAACAAGGTGATTTTGAATAAGGAATTCCCGGAATTGTTTGAGTACTGACAACTTTAGTATTTGCATCAATACGATACAATTCCTGGGACATGTGAAGGGCAAAACGCTCAATTCCGGTATGCATGTTGGAAGTTATGGAAGTAGCATTAATCAATAACTTCATACAAATGCCAATACATAATTCATACTGTCCCAATCCAAAGATACTTCAAAATACGTAACACTTTCCTCAGATAATAGTTGAGAGTAATCCGGTAATAATCCAGATCATCAGAAATATCATGGCAGATATTTGCGTATATCTCTTCTTGGTAAAATAATTCAATCTGCTCCATGCTTGCACCCGCATTAAAATCCACCAGATATTTTTCAAGAAATCTGAATTCAAAAACTGAAAGCGCCCTCAACCAAAATTCATAATCCATTCGTATTTTGAAATTGAGATTGTAAAGTCCTACACGCTCGTAAACATCTCGCCTGACAAAACTTGCTTGATGTGAAATCATTGACTTTATTCGTAGAATGTCTGAATTCTTCAGTAGAACATCCGGTACTTTTGACGCGTCATGTTTTGCATAACCAGTAACAACCGGCGCGTCACAAAATCTGCTCACCAACTGCAGGACATCATCATCAACAAACGTATCTCCCGAATTTAGAAGCTGTAGATATTCTCCATTGGACAGAACAATCCCCTTGTTAAACGCATCGCTGATACCTCTGTCCGACTCGCTGATCCATAGATATATGAAAGCATCATATTTCTTTATAATTTCAAGCGTACCGTCCGTGGAACCGCCATCAATAACAATATACTCATAATCATCATAGTTTTGGCTGATAACACTCTTAATGGTCTTGGCAATGTTGGCAGCATCATTTTTTACAATAGTTATGATACTGAACTTTGGTTTGAATGAACTTTTTTTAACTCCGCGCTGAAAACCGATTGGATGCAACAGGTGACTATAATCATCAAATGTTGGTCCTTGGCAAAAATGTGGAGAACATCGGCAATTCAGCATTTTGATTTCCAATTATAGATAAGATCAGCGATGATCTCCAAACTAAGGCAATTAAGATTCACCCACAAGTTTGATCACTTGTTTAATAGTATTCTTGTAAAAAGGTTCATATCCTAATTTATTTCGAAATGATTGAGTGTATTCTCCGCTTTGCATGATAAAAGATATGTTACGCCCCAGATTCCCCCTGCTGTACACAGCACCCATTCCATTTTGAGTCACCAGCTTGTTCAGAAAGGGAATATCATTTATAATTAGCGGCTTATTGTGCTGGATATATTTGAAAAACTTACCCGACGACAGCCCCATGTTAAAACAGTTACAATCCGAACAATCATAAATTGCCATGCCGATGTCCGATTGCGAGACCATATAGTTCAGATCTGCCAGGCTCTTTTTTTTGATGTCAAAAACCATGTGGCCATGCCGTGCATACTTCTTAACAAGCTCATCATAGTTGGACCAACCGGACCAACCGCTGAATAAAAACGTGTACATTGGTAAGGTAGCAATTTCATCCAAAAGTTCATTGGATAACGCCCATCGTTCTATTCCGCCTATATACAGGATCAATGCATCTGCATCTTTTCGGACCTCATCAAACCAAGAAAGTTTTTCAGCCATCGGTTCGATCACATCCAAATATGAATTGGGAACTATCGAAAAAGGTTTGTTTACGATGTCAGGAAAGTAGTCGCAGAGTATTTTATAACGGAACCTGTCTTGAATTGCCAACAGATCAATATCGGATAATGCTTTTCTCAACAAAAGTCGATGAATTAGCCTAAAAAGATCCTTGCTTTCAAAGGCGTATGAGGGTATTTCCAACGAATGATGCAGATGCTTTTTGCCTAGTTTTCTACCGCTAAGTAGCCTGGCAATATAAACTGACTCCAAATCTTTTGGGTCATAGGTGATGATCAGATCATAGTGTTTTTCAATATGTGACAATCCCCAAGCTGTCGGCAACAGAAAAATTGTAGGATTGAGAGGATGAACCGTATCAATGAATTGATTGAAATCACTGCAATCTCCCGCTGTTGCGATATCATTGTCCCAACCCTGTTTTTTCCAGAGACAAAGTGCATTGTATACACTGGGAAAAGTATCGAGTCCCCTGTCGTCTGTGAGTATATGCAGGACACTAGGCATGGGTACAGACTAAGAACCAAGAATTGATTTCATCTGCTCAAGTGTTGAATAAGAATGATCCTGTCTAAACATGCCATTTTCCTTCACGAAAACAATATCTATTTGACCAAGTGCATTCTCTAAAGGGCGATTCCATCCGAGGACCATATCGAAAGCTACAAAGTCATGATTCTTCATGTAGGAGACTACATCGTAGAATTGAGGAGCCCCTTTCATGAATTGAAACATGGAAACTTCTAGAACAACCACATCGGTTTCAAGCAATACCTGTTTCGCACCTTCAAGCGCATCGAGTTCAGCGCCTTGCGTATCTACTTTTATAAGATAAGGTCCCCCAAGCTGTTTGTCCTTGAGTATGTCGTCAATCCTTACCATTTGTACCGTTACTTCATGACCATCCGCTTCAGTTCCCATGCTTTCTTTATAAAGTGACGAACCGTCAAGATGATTCTTATGAACATTGAATGTAACCTGACCAGGACTTGAGCCTGCGGCAGCCATAACATAAGAACCTTTATATCTTTTTAAAATAGACTTCAAGTCTGATTCAAATTCCTTCAAAGGCTCTACCAGCAGAAAATAAGAATCCGGAAATGTGCTGTAAAGTTCCGGTGTACCTTTGGCAACGCCAACATCTACAACCGTCTTCGGTTGAAATCCCAAATCACGCAGCAGAGAATAAGATTCGCCCAAATTGGTTCTTATTCTGTCAGTGCTATTATTGGCACCTCTGCATAATAGTTTTTTTACGGCATTTTTAATATTCACTCTGTATAAGCTCCATAGATTTATGCTGTTTATCAATGACAATGGCGCACAAGCCGCTATAGCCGCAATTCACCGATAAATCTCCAGAATAAAATGGCAGTAAATGTTTTCCCCCAGCTCAACTTTGTTCCTCAATGTGAGGAAATAGTTTTCTGCTTGAAATTTCCTGAATGCATCGCATGAGGGAGAATAATCTGTGATTTTATATCCAGTGCATGCAAATCACACTCTATTTGATCAAGTTCACCGGAGGTAGGATTATAATACTTGAGCACATCCCGTACTCGCCACTGATACCAACGCTCTTTCGCATTACCAAATTCAAAGCTTTCCTTGCACACCCCACAAAACCATAGCGTTGGATCACTTGCAAAATATCCATGTTGTCACCATCGTTTACTGATCTTTATGAATACATTTTCGATAATTTTCATTCAGCACCATCCAAAGATGGAAGCCGACCGTCCCAATAATCAGGTTTAAGTACCCAAGCCAGCAGTTCTGGCGATTCCCTGACTTGCGTCTGATGATAGGCATAGCCAGCATGATACGCTACTGCAAGATCACATCGCAAAGACGATTCCATGGCTGCAAGAGATCCTTGACCTTTTATATGGAGAGCCGTCCCCCTGGTTATCCGCGAAGCAGCCCCCCAAACTCCGCAGACAGATCTGCTGTGTAAACACTGAAAGAAGTCCTTGATACTGGTTGCCATCACAGATTCAGAGCCAACCCCCTTGGCATTGCGAATCGCAGTATAGGAATTGGATATCCCCTGGTTGTATGAGCGACGGCAGAAGTAGTCGGTTGTCATCCGGTCTGCCGGCACCCAGTGGTAGATTGATGCCATTGGGTTGTATAATGCCTTATGACCACTGGTCCGGACATATTTCGATACATGTGATTCACCGTCTCCACGAAATCGGATCAATTCCTGCGGCATTCCGTCGGGGTGGAATCCGCAGGCATCGAGAAGTACCGAACGCCTGATTGCAAGGTTACATCCGAAAATATTATACGGATTGACAGGTTTGGTATCGTCACCCAGATCAATCACGCTTAGATAACCCAAAATGCGTTCCCCTGACGAATTTGGCGACCACATGGAGTTCAACCATTCTGGCGGTTCGACCTCAAACTTGGGCAGGCATTTACCGCCCACCATGACGACCTCTTCATCATGAAAGGAATGCTCGATGGCTTGCAGCCATGTCGGAAATGCTTCAATATCGTCGTCGGCGTACACAAGAAGATTGGATTTGGCTTCTATGCAACCCTTATGACGTCCCACATGGAGACCTGGTTCAGGTTCTAGAAAATAGCGGATATTTTTTAGATTTGCTTTTAATGAATTTACCACTGCAAAAGTATTATCAGTGGATCCGTTATCAACAACAATCACTTCAAAATCTTCTTGTGAGAGCGTTTGGGCAAGCAACGACTTGAGAGCTTTTTCTAATACCACCCCGCGATTGCGTGTGGGTATAATAATAGAAAGTTTCATCTATTTGATAACGCCCCACCACATATTGGGCAGGTAATCGTAACTGCTAATCAGAGGCATTACATCTTCTTCAATTACCCGTTTTACACCTTCAGCCCAACCTGAATCATGAAACACTACTATAGAACCTGGCCGGAGAAAATGCTTATATGCCTTCCAGTCTGCTTTCACACCATCGTAGGAATGGTCTCCGTCTATAAAAAGCAGGTCCAGCGACTTTACGCACACAGCCACTTTATCGACCACAGCAGTACTAAAACCCCTGACCGGAACAATTTGATCCTTGAAGCTTGCAGTATTGTTCTGAAACTCTTGCCAGGTGTCACGATTACCTTCTGTCATGGCATCGTTATTCCATGTGTCAATGCAGTACACTTTTCCACAGCTAGACATTTTCAAAGCAGCGCCGAAACAGCAAGTAGATGCACCGATATAAGAACCAATTTCAAGAATAAATTTAGATTTTTTTGACAAGTCAAAGAGAGTGACTCGCTCTCTCGTTGTCAAATGGGAATTAATTGAGAATGCCATCCTCAGATTATTGTGAGATTTAATCAGGTATCTATCTTCAAGAAAGCTTACAATATGTCTTACTTTTTTATAAATATATGTTTGAATATTCACTTTAATCCCATTAATTTAGCAAAGCGAATTGAAGCATTTACAAACACAGACAGAAATGGATTTAGGCTGATCCGGGTTAGAATATTTAGTTTATTTACGCCTATATTGTAAAATCCCAAACATACTAACCCTTTTTTTATTTGGTTACGCATTGTCAAAAACCTTGACATCTTATCAATTGCCGGAAGAAGAGACGACCATATTTCTTCTACAGCATTGCGATCATTTAACCTTTCGTTAGTGCCATAAACTTCTTGTTTCGGATAGCAAATGGATTTATCACTCACCAATTCATGCTGAAGCGCATAATCATAATATGGTGTACCTCTTATTGGCGTAAGCTTTGAAAAAATGGAACAGGAAATGTTTTTATACTTCATGGGATACATAATACTTTTAATTGCATCATCATATGTTTCTTCAGGTGCACCTATTATTAGATATATTGAAATATCAAAACCCAATGAATCTGCTATTGATATAGCGTTATCTATTTGACTAAAAGTTTCATTTTTGTTAAAAAATTTTAGTATATTATCATTCACACTTTCGACACCCAATGTAATTGATTTAAAGTTAGCATTTTTCATGTGTTGTAATATTTCAACGGTTAAATGATCTGCCCGTACTCCATCTGCAGTGAACACAACATCGTTGTAATTAGATTCCACAATATAGGTACAAAAATCGATGACTCTTTTTTTGTTTAGCACAAATAAACTATCAGAAAAGTAAAACTGCCGATACCCTTTACCATACCAATACTCAAACTCCTCAATTAATCGATCTAGTTTGAAGGCTCGCCATTTTTCCCCCAGAAATTTCGGGGCACCACAAAATGAACAGTTGTAAACACAGCCCCTAGATGAGGCTATATTCATAGTATTCCCATATTTTTTAAGATCGAATTTTCTATACTTCGGAAATGCAATTGAATCAATGCTCAGAAATTCATATGGAATTCTCCCAGTTTGTGAATTTTTAGTAAGAATTCCTGGAATACTTTGCAAAGGAGACCCATTCAATAATTGAACTATTGCTTCCTCTCCTTCGCCTTGAATTACCATATCAATTACTGGGCACTCTTGAAAAATCTCTTGTTGTGCCGCAATTGCATGAGGTCCACCCAAAATAATAATGACATTTGGCATAGATTTGCGTATTGCTTGAAGAAGTTCGTAGTTTTTTTCAACCTCATAGCTCATTGTTCCACAGCCCACATAATGAGCCTTGCTGTCGTTGACAATTTGCACTATTTGTTCATGAGTCTGAAGATTCACATCGCAAACATCATAATCAAATCCTGCATTTTCGATTGCTTGAGCAACATAGCCTAGTCCTGTTGGTAAACTGGGGTTGCCAACCCTATAACCATTTATAAGTATAATTTTTTTCATAAATCACCTATCAGCTAAAAAGCTCGCAGCGACGTTCAACAAGAACTTCGGGATGGTCTTATTTTATGGATATGATTACGAGTAAAAACAAGATTAACAACCATCATTATGAACCGTCGTACAATCCATTTAACAAACTCCTTGATTATCGAATTATTGCATACAAGAGCCTCAAGTTCACGCCTACAGAACTTATACTGCTGATAAGCTAAACCATACTGCCCAAGCATGCTCTGACCATAAATAAACGAGAAGTTCCAACTCATAAATTCTTTAATAGTAGACGCAGGGACCTCGTACCCTGGATTAGGGTACTCACTTTTTATTCTGCCATTTTTTATGTCAGTGAGATATCTTAACCAACTGGATTCAAAAGAATATTTTTTCTCGGCCTTATCCTTGGCCCGTGCTGACATCTCATCCCTAAGATCCCTATTCTCAAGGTAGAATCTAACTTTATCTAATAATTCCTGCGGGGTTTTGAAAGTATCAATCTCGCTACCAATGTCAAAATAATCCGTCAACTCCTCACAAAATTCGGACAAAACGAATCCCCCCGACATTACAATTTCAAAAAGCCTTCCTTTGAGTTGAAAGCGACCGGATCCATCAACAGTTTTTACAAAACTGAGGCTAATCTTAGATAAATTGAAAGCAGCAATCATCTCATCTGTTGATAGCATGCCAGCAACCCAACCTCTACCAAACGCTTCAATATCGATACCGTTGTCCTTCAGGTAATTAATAAATATATCTCTATCTGCTATTCTGGCACCAACAAATACAACGTCTTTTACACACTTGAGTGTGCTCTTATCCAGATCTTTAATGATTCCATCATAGAACGTACGGCTGGGGAGGTTTGGGAAAAATTCAGGTTCTATTCCATAGGGTTTATATAGTAGTTTGCTATCAACAGACTCGTGCGTTAAATAGAAATCAAATGAATTCAAATAAAAGCGATTTGTATTCTCAAACCTCATTGAATCATCGAAAAAAACTATCATCGAATTGCAGCCAATTGCCCTCAACTCATTGATGAATGTCGGGGAGAGTTCGTAGTACAGATTAGGAACAACAAGTAGTTTTATATTATGTTTTCGCACCAAATCACGGATACTGTTTTCCATAGAGATCGGCCCATTAGACACAAAACTCGCATAGAAATCAAAAATGTGTACACTAGAAGATACGGCTCTAAATCCTTTCTCCCAGACAGCGAAATCAAAGTTGCAATGTAAATCGACATATTTGTGCAATGGGTGATTTTGCTGGTCGCTGATAGTTAAAAACAGGATTTCCATCAGTTAATGGGGCTCTCCTTTGGAGCGAATGACTAGAAATGCCGAGCTATTATACTGCAAGCGACTTCCTAACCATATCTCTTGACTGCAAAATAAACGGTTTGTCTAAAACCCAAAGTGACCCGACATAACTCACGATACCAACTATCGTCAAAGCAACAAGATCCATAATAGCCGGACGAATAAAACCAATCATTTCAATAATCCATTTTGTACCCAAAATGGCAAAAACCATAAACGATGTAGAGAGAATCATCGGTTTTCCAGTTTCCCACAAATACGTGCAGGGTACATTCAGTATTTTTACTGACATCCACACATGGATAGGCAATGAAATAAGAGTTAATCCAAGCCTTGCCACTACAAAAGCTGAAAGTCCATAAGGCGCAGCGAAAAGATACGTGAGAAGGTATAGGGGGAAGCTGATCAATGCAATTTTTGTTTGCACGTCCGGACGTCCCACAGCACGGTAAATTTCAGGATTAGCAGCCACCAGCCAACCTAAAGCCGTTTGCAATCCAATAGCACTCAAAACAATTTCAGTTCCCTGCCACTTTTCACCCAAAACAACCATTACAAGTGGTGATGCAATGCACATTATACCCGCCCCCATGGGGAGAGCCAGGGACATGATGATGCGATTTGCCTTATAGAGAAAAGATCGTAATGCCTCTTTATCACCATACATGGCTGAAAAGGCGGGATATAACATAGGATAAATAGGATTCAAAGCAAGACCAAATAAAAGATCTATAATATTCCTGCCTGTGCGATAGAAGCCAAGATCTCTGACCCCCAAGTATCGCCCGACTACAATTGCGTCACCCTGAGAAATAAACCAGCCAATAAAACTGTCCAAGACAATCCACATTCCAAAATTGGACATTTCTTGAGCTATTGCAGTATCGAAGCTGCAACATGGTCGCCAGGAACTTTTTACCCAAAGAATTATTACATTTGTAACTGAAGCTAACAATGAAGAAGCAACAAGCGCCCAAACTCCATACCCCATAAAAGCCAAAGGAATAGACACTACTGCTGGAATTGCCGCAGTAGCCAATTTGGCCCAGAACAACTGTTCGAAATTTAGATCCCTCAGAAAGAGAGATTGCTGTACCGTTGCGAGAGAGCCAATGAGGATCTGCAAACCCAATATTTGTAATACCGAGCCAGAGGCAGGGCTGTTAAAAAAAACTGCTAAGGAAGGAGCCAGTACAAAGAGAACACTATAAATAATCAAACCCAAGGAAATGTTAATCCAGAAGACAACGTTTGCAGCTTTATCTAATGGTTCCTTTGTCTGGATTAACGCCTTCTCTAAACCGGCATCCCAGAACAAAGTACAAAAGGAGATGGCAATTTGCGCAATAGCAACAACTCCGAAATCTTGGGGGGCCAGAATTCTTGCAAGGACAACGAATGTTAGAGGCGTTACAGCGCGTGAAATTACTTCCGTAAGAACAGACCACTTCATTGAACGTGTGGCCTTTACAATAACGGATTCAGATTTCATGATACGACATATGATGTTCTCGAAGCTGAAGTCCAAGAGCGTTTCAGAAAAGAAGTTTTTGCGGTTATCATTTCAACTCCAGCAGGCCCATTAATTAAAAATTATGGTAATAGCTCTAACATAAGGCTATAAATCAAATCTTAAGTTGATAACTAATTTTTAGAATGAATTCGGTGGAGTATGATATAAATATAACTTGCATAAATTCCATGCATCAATCATCCGTACCTTACTTCTCTGCCACCCAGCAGACCTTTGATTACACCAAGAAAGAAACCGATTCCAAACCTGCCCATCTCGCGGTTATAGCGCCCCGGTAACAGATACAGCGGAGCATGGCGCATGCAGTTCAGAATCACAAGAATCCACAAGACCATCGAATATCGTTTTTGCAAACCAGAAAAAGACATCCCAACCGCCATCGGTTTATTAAAGTTGCCTACCAGTAATGGCGGGTGAAAGTAGTTCAGTTCTGGAACGTTCAGGCTCTTTTTGCCGGAAAGCAGAAATCTGATCACAAACTCCACATCTTCCTGGCCGATGAAACTGCTGACAAATCCGCCAAGTTCTGTCAGCACAGTACGACGATACGCGGTACACCTGCTGGTCATGAAAAAAGGGTCATGGTAGTCATAACGCCCTTCAATAACCGAATATGAAGCGTTTCCATGTGGTACGAGAGCATCTGCAGACGGAGCAGCTTCAAAACGCGAAACCAGACTTGAGAGGAAATTATCCTGGTGAAGCACCGTGTCGTCATCCAGAAAGAGGACGTAACGTCCACGGGAATGAGCCAGCCCATAATTTCGTGAATATCCCATTCTGCCATAATTCGCATCAAGCGGCAAATAACGCACCGGAAGGAATTCCGAGAATCGATCGGCGACCTCCCGACCTTCGGCTGTCCCTCCCCTGTCCTCCACCAGAATTATTTCGAACATTTCATGCGGGAAGTCCTGTTGCTTAAGTGAATACAGAATCCCCTCCAACAACTTGATCCGCCCATAGAAATTGATTACACATGAGACAACGATCCCGTCGGCTTCCCCAGACACAGAGCAATCGCCTCTCACATCAAACGGAAACCTGCGGTAGAGTGTTTTCAGAATAGTTTCACGCATCGATAAACGCCGTCCGATTCTTAACCATATATCCCCCACCCCACCAATACCACCCACGCAAGCCCAACAATCAGTAACGGAAGATCCCTTGTCAATGATTCCGTCGGATCACCGTCTTTGCCTGATTGGATCCTTAGTATGTAACGCAGCAATCCAAAACAGGACAGCGGCACGGAATAAAGTAATACTGAAGAATGCCTGGAAATGACATACATCGTGTATGTTACAAGAACCGCGCCACCGGTCATGTAAATGGTGCCTTCCAAAAATGTCTTCGAGTAGGCGACTAGAGCCTTGCGATGGTGTTTTGCCGAGTCCCCCAAGCGCTGTTTTTCACTAAGGCGCTTGCCGGTGCTAAGAAAGACCGAGAGCAGGAAGACACTCAGAAACAGCCATTCCGATATCGGAACATCGAAGGCCACACCTCCGGCCTGCAGGCGCAGCAAAAAACCGGCAGAGATACAGAATATATCCAATAGAACAACCGATTTAAACCTGGTGCTGTAACCGATCGACAGCAAGAGGTAGGAGACCAGATATGCCAGGAAGAGTAATGATACCGACCATGCCATGACACAGGCGCAAAAGGCCAGTAAAGCGGCAAGCAGAGACGCAGACCGTAGCGGGATCCGCCCACTGGCGATTGGTCGGTTGCGCTTGTCAGGATGATGGCGGTCATTCTCCCTGTCAAGCAAATCATTGAGAATATAAGCAGCGCTGGAGGCTGAACAAAAAGAGAAAAACGGAAGAATGGCATTAGAAATAAAACCGGCGGACATGATTTCTCCACCCAGGAACGGCGGAAAAAACAGCATCAGGTTTTTCAGCCACTGAAGCGGACGAAGCAACCTCAACCATGCTTTCACAGGCAACTAGACCACGATGATATTTTTTTGGATAAACTGTTTACGGTGTTGTGCATTATCCTTCCAACGCCGCTTCTCTGGATTCTTCCAGCATGGCCTCAAGTTCGACGATCTGGGTGGCTGTGATATCAAGTACATCTGCTTCCCTGGTGGAGATCAGCACAAGATCCGGCTGATGCGTCAGTCCAAGCCCGATACGGTTACAAGCCATATTGACGAATCTCACTATAGTCAGCATCTTGTTGACGGTATCCCATTCATCGGCATGGTGATCACGTATCACATCGCAATACATGGAAGGAAAGTTCCAGTGTTGCATCAGCCGATACCCCTGCTCAACATGCATGACTTCGAAAATTTCCATGATCAGTTCATCATCAAACATCGAGTTGATCACTCCGGCCCCTACCAGACGTTCAATCGACTTCAGCAGATATAGCTTACCCACGTCGTGCAGAAGCGCGGCCAGGTAGGTTTCATCGGCAACGCCTCTCATGCCGCACGAATGGGCAAGCCACTTGGCGCCCAAAGCGCAGCCATGGCTGTGAAGCCAGAGTTCCTTCATGTAATGATCAAGGGCCGGATTGGCGGATGAGTGGACCGAAGCCTGGGATGCTGCAATAACCAGATTGATAACCTGCTGGGCTCCGAGTCTGATGACAGCCTCTTTGATTGTGGCTACCTTGGAACGTCCCATGTACATGGGAGAGTTGGCAATCTTCAGCATCTGACTGGCCAGTGACATATCCTCATTGGCCACCTGTGCGACTTCATCGACCGTAAAATCGTAATCGGACAACATCCTCTGGAGTTTCAGGGCAACCGGATGAAATATGGGCAATTCGATCGGCTGAGAAGCAAGCAATCTTCTGACCGTTTCAGGGATTGTGGTTAATGTCATAAAAACTCCTTAACACAAAATGTAAGCATAAACATTAAATCAATCCACCAACGCTGCGATCTTTTGAAAACAATCATGCCTGTACAGCTGAACGTTCAGGGCGTCAGCATCCGCAACCGCAGTTATGGCAGACCTTGCGAAATTCGTCCGCTGGCGCTATCGTTTCCGGGGCAAATGCAATGCGACGCACCGCGATCTTGATATCTTCTTGAATATCCAGGTTCTGGCTCTTGCCGATAATATGACCGATACAGTGGTTGTTATGACCTTCATCGAGAGCAGAAAGTTTTACGACATTCAGTAAATCAGCATAACTGTTGATCGTGATGGCCGCATTGCGGTTCCTGACAAGTTCAAGCTCAACACCCATCTTATTCATATCCTTGGTCAAGGTTTCATAAAAGCTCAAAAATCCGGAGCCTTCAAAATCATACATCCAGTCATTTCTGGCAAAGTTTCTTTCGAGTATTGTCATTCTGATCTGTTTTGTAGTTTTGCATTCCATTGATGAATCCTCCCGGATGATCGTCAGAATCTGGCCGGACATTCCTGATCCCAGAGGACAAAACCGTCTCCAGTAATGCCCAGAAAAGAATCAATCCGGTTTTTATAATATTCGTTCTGATCCGCTTCCTGAACCAGAAAAGCCAGTTCGTCCGCAGATATCATATGTTGACTGTGCAGATAGCTGTAAAACGAGACTATTGCCGACAAATGGCGATCCAGCATCTCCATTTCAGGATCAAGTGTATGCGTTATGAACCAGGAACCGGCAAATTTCCTGATGATGCCAGGTTGCGGACGAACCACGTTCTGGCGACCGAAATCAAGCAGGTAGTCGCGCAGGTACAAGTCAGCACTGAAAGCCATATCCGAAGCAAGCTCGACTGCCACACCGCGCTGTTGAAGATAGAGGTAGAAACGGTTGAGAAGCTGCTGACAGCGCTGATCAACCAGCAATTCTTCATCAATGGTGTCAAATTCGAAATCATCATGTTCAAACAGTATGTCAGTAGAGTGTAACTCTGTCATCAAGGCCTCTCTCAGGCTGGATTAAGTTCAAGAAGATTCCGGTGTACAAAGCGGCCGTTTTTCTGGATCAAAACACCGTCAAACCAGATTTCGCCGTCGGATAGGATCCGCACCAGGTCCCAATGCACAGCCGAGCGGTTGCCGTTGTCGCACTCGTCATAGGCCTGGCCGGGCGTAAAATGTATGGAGCCGAAGATTTTTTCGTCAAACAGGATATTGCGCATCGGTTGGCGTATTCCAGGATTGACGCCGATGGCGAATTCGCCGATATAGCGGGCTCCATCGTCGGTATCCAGGATCTTGTTGAGCGAAGCGGTCATATCGGCCCCGGCGCTGGCCCTGACGATTCTGCCGTCCTTGAACTCAAAGCGGACACCGTTGTATTCCTTACCCTGATATATGCTGGGACAGTTATAGGTAATATGCCCCTGAACGGAGTTTCTGACCGGTGCGCTGAATACCTCGCCATCAGGCATGTTCAGCCGGCCGTCGCACTTGATGCCCGGCAACCCCTCGATACTGAAACGGAGATCGGTATCGGGAGCCACTATTCTCACCTGTTTGGCAGCGTCCATCAGTTTCTTCAGTTTGTCCTGTTTCCTCGATTCAGCGTTCCAGTCAATGCAACAGGCCGAGAAAAGGTAATCCTCATACTCGTCCAGGCTCATACGGGCCTCCTGGGCGGCGGCATGGGTCGGATAGCGGGTCACGACCCAGCGGGTGTGCTTGACACGCTGGTCAACCAGTGGCCTGGTGAGCTTCTGGTAGGCAACCATGGCATCCTGGCGGGCGTTGGCCATAACCATCGAGTTGTTGCCGGCCGAGATGCCGATGTAGACCGTAAGGGTCTTGTAAAAATCGAGCTTGTACTGCGGAAAATGATTCAACTGCTGTTTATTGGCGCAGTCATAGAATTTGCGGTCAATCTCCGGAACGGAAAAAGAGTATTCGACGTATTTGGCGCCACGGGCAAGACAGAGTGAATACAGTTCCTTGACCAGTGGCATCGCTTCCAGTCCGGCGGCGCTTATCAGCACGACATCGCCTTTCTTCACCCTGGTCGAATAATCGACTAGAACTTCCGCAAACTGCCTTATTCTGGGATCATTCATTGATTAATCCTTTTGGAGCGAGTCAATACTCAGTGCATCATCAGACGTGTGACACCCAGTACCAAGCCGCTCTGGGGACCGGCCAACAGGTGCACGCCCAAATTCAGAACAGGTGAAATCACATATGAAAAAAGGTTCGTAAAAAATACCAGCACTATGATGATAATCATACCATACGGCTCGATACGACTCACGTAAGCGGCCTGGCGGTACGGCAAAAGCCCCATCAGCACGCGACCGCCGTCCAGGGGCGGCACCGGAATCATATTGAATATGGCCAGAAGCAGATTAATATAAACCGAAAAGGAGAGCATCATCACCAGCGGTTCAATCAGCATTGAAACCGGAGATGCGGATACGGCCGGATTGCCGATGGCAACTATGCCCCGCAGAAGGAAGGCAGAAACAGTCGCCAGCAGAATATTGGTGATCGGCCCGGCCGCGGCAACCCAGATCATGTCCCTTTTGGGATTCCTGAGATTCTCATACGTAACCGGCACCGGCTTGGCCCATCCAATGCCTATGAAGAATATCATCAGGGTTCCAATAATATCAATGTGTTTGATTGGGTTTAGCGTTAGTCGGCCAAGCATGCGCGCGGTCGGGTCACCAAAGCGCCAGGCAATGTATCCGTGTGATACTTCATGACAGACGATAGCAAGCATACCAGGTACAAGCATTACTGAAAGTTTTAGGAAGAAATCTTCCATGCAGATCCTCTTTATTTTACAGAATACGATCTATCTATCTACCATGAGTAAACCGGCAAAGTCAATCAAGGCCACAAATACAAAGAGGGCGGGATATCTCCCGCCCTCCTCATAAAACCTGTCAAAACAGTTTAGATATCGTAGTACAGCTCGAACTCCAGTGGTACCGGACGCATACGAACCGGATTTACCTCTGCCTCGGTTTTGTACTCGATCCACTTCTCGATGACGTCCGGTGTGAAAACGTCGCCTTTGAGCAAGAACTCGTAATCATCGGCAAGGCATTTGAGTGCCTCTTCCAGGGTACCCGGAGCGGATGGGATATCTTTGAGTTCTTCTGGTGAAAGTCCGTAAATATCCTTGTCCAGCGGCTGGCCCGGATCAATCTTGTTCTCGATACCGTCGAGCCCGGCCATCAACATTGCTGCAAAAGCCAGGTAGCCGTTGCAGGAGGGATCGGGAGTACGATATTCAATGCGCTTGGCTTTAGGGTTGCTGGAGAACATCGGGATACGAATGGATGCAGAACGGTTACGGGCTGAGTAAGCCATGTTAACCGGTGCTTCAAAGCCCGGCACCAGACGCTTGTAGGAGTTGGTGGTCGGGTTGGTGAAGGCACAGAGGGCTTTGGCGTGCTTGATGATACCGCCGATGTACCAGAGGGCCATCTGGGAGAGTCCGCCGTATTTATCACCTGCAAACAGGTTTGTGCCACTTTTCCAGATCGACTGGTGGCAATGCATACCGGAACCGTTGTCGCCGTAAAGCGGCTTTGGCATGAAAGTTACGGTCTTGCCGTTACGATTGGCGACATTTTTTATAACATACTTGAACCACTGCAGGTCATCGGCCATGTCCACAAGCGAGTTGAAACGCATATCGATCTCGGCCTGGCCACCGGTGGCAACTTCATGGTGCTGGCATTCGACACGGATACCAACCTTCTGAAGCTCCATGACCATCTCGTTACGGAGATCGTTCTGTGAATCAGTAGGAGAAACCGGGAAATAACCTTCCTTGTGACGCGGTTTGTAGCCCAGGTTGGGAAATTCTTCACGGCCGGTGTTCCAGGCGCCTTCCACCGAATCAACAGCATAGAAGGACTGATTGGAACTGGAGTCGTAGCGCACATCATCAAAGATGAAGAACTCGGCTTCAGGTCCGAAGAAAGCGGTATCGCCGATGCCGGTTGACTTGAGGTATGCTTCGGCCTTAATAGCGATATTACGCGGATCGCGTGTGTAACCTTCCTTGGTGATCGGATCAAAGATGTTGCAGATCAGCGACAGGGTCGGCACAGCTACAAAGGGATCCATCTTGGCGGATTTCGGATCGGGAACGATGATCATGTCGGAAGCGTGGATTGGCTGCCAGCCACGGATAGAAGAACCGTCAAAACCTTGTCCCTCTTCGAAGGTGTCTTCGCTGAATTCACTCATGGGCACGGAAAAGTGCTGCCAGATACCTACAAAGTCCATAAATTTGAAATCAACCATCAGTGCGCCATTTTCTTTGGCAAAATCTACTACTTGCTTCGGGGTCATCAGTTGCTCCTTTCAGGGTATGTTATACAATAATTACTATAGTGCATCTTCGCCGGCTTCACCCGTTCTGATGCGAATTACCTCTTCCACATTGGTAACAAATATCTTACCATCGCCGATTCTACCGGTTTTGGCTGATTTTTCAATAGCTTCAACAACTTGCGGCAGAATCGAATCAGATACAATTATTTCAATTTTAATCTTAGGGATAAAATCGACCACATATTCGGCACCGCGATACAGCTCGGTATGCCCTTTCTGCCGGCCAAATCCCTTGACTTCACTAATTGTAATACCCTGAATACCTATTTCATTCAGAGCTTCCTTAACCTCATCCAGCTTGAACGGCTTTATGATGGCATCGACTTTTTTCACGACTTTACCCTCCCGATACATAAATTGTGAGAGCAGGAATTATATGAATTATAAAACAAAAAGCAAGCGCAATACGCACATGTTTTACAACTTTATTTGCAAACCCCTTGCCAACTATATTTACAAAATCATGTCATTAATTCTAAATAGATACAAGATCCGAGCTGCCTGATTCAACACCAGCGCATCGACACCAAGCACAATAATTAAGCACCCAAAGACGCAAGTGCAAAAAAAACAGTCACCCGATTTCACAATCAAGCATTGATATCTTTCAACTCCCTTATGATCTCTACCTGACGCTGATTGATATAATGAGCAATCTGCTGCTGAGAATGTTTGTCAGAATGAATTTCAATAATGCAGCTAAACGGCGCACTTTCACCGGTTATCTTGACAATTGTGGCCTCCGCCTCTACCTCAACAACTGAATTGCTCTGCGAATCCGGCAGCTTGAGAACTATCCCCACATTACTGCCGGGAACCAGCCGATCCGAATCCATGACGCTCATGGCTGCCCCACCCAATGATATATCCTTTACATTACCCTTAAGGATATCGTCATCATGAACAAGGTCAACCTCCACCGGATGATCAAGCTGCACCCTGACGAACCTGCGCATATCCGAACGGATGCGGGCGTAGGCAAAATTGCACAGAATGGCCCGTTTCCTGACAGAGTTAACATAAAAGGCCTCACCAATCATGTCTTCACTATAAGGGCTTTTGGCATGAGAATAAATCAATGCCTTGCGTTCAAGACTGATCACCTTGGCCTGATACTCGTGTATCGCAAATTCGGCCATTTCATTCTCAACACTCAACAGAGTCGAATCATACGAAACAGGAATTTCCTTGTAATAATTCAAAAAAGAAAAAGTCTGGCCTATCATCCCGGAAAGAAACTGAAGAATAACCAACTTGTCTTCGTTCTCGGTGCCTCTGACGGCTTTATCGTAGTATTGGAACACTCCGTATACCCCAGGATATGATTAATTGAATTATTTCTTCAAATACAGTATATTGAAAAACTGATTTACTATCAGATATTTTACTGGACGACAAGCACAATGAAATATACCTCAAAATCATCCGGCTTATATTTTCGAGCTTTCATCCGTGCCACATTCCTGACAGCCGGATTAATGGCGTTTTTCAGCTTTTCCTTGGCACAGGCAGATATATACCGCTTTGTCACCGTAGATGGAGTTGAAACCTTCACGGACACACCCAATACTAAAGAAGCCAAGGTCGTCATCAAGGATCATTCGGTTTCCACATCCAAACGCCGCAAAAATTTAAAGAAACAAAAAATACACGACATTTCCCTCAACGAAGTAGTTGAGAGAGCAGTTACCGCATCTCTTGCGCCAAATGAAACAACCAACGATTCATTCGAGGCACGACTGCCGGATGTTGGCGGAAGCATCACATCAAAAGTAGGAATGCGAATCGATCCGATCGACGGTGTCTGGCGTCAGCACAACGGAATTGACATTGCCATCCCTACCGGCACACCCGTCAAACCGGTAGCAGCAGGAGTGGTCGTATATTCCGGTAGCCGTTCAGGTTATGGCAACACGGTATTAATAGAGCACGATAACGGTGTCATTACGCTCTACGCACACAACAGCAACCTGATGGTCACAAAAGGACAAGCGGTTACACCGGCATCCGTTCTGGCTTTATCAGGCTCAACCGGCAGATCGACCGGTCCGCACCTGCACTTTGAGGCATGGCAGTCGGGAAACAACATCACAGCGGCTTTTCTGCCCGGCAGCAACATGACGATTCCCAAATCGACTCTCGTTGCAAAAAACCAGCGTGCTCCCCGTTTCCGTAGCGAAACCCTCTCGGACGGTTCAATCCTGTTCACCAACATCCCCTGATGCTTGATCAAATCAACAAGTACACTGAAAAGTTGATTGCCGACCGCGCGGCAACTTCCGGTCTGATTGCCTTTGCTGCCCAGGATGATGTCATGATTTCCAGCGGAGAAAAACACCTTGCATCACTGGCCTCTGACATCCTCTCCCGCCTGAATTGTCTGGCTCTGGCAATAGCACGCCCTGCCCTGCCATTTGCGGAATTTCTGGTGAGAAGGGCAGCGGCGGACCAGCAGATGATTGTTCCCCGTGATACTGAAACACGAACATTTCTGCATGACATTCCAATCCTGAGAAAATCAGATCTGGACCATGATCCGGCCGGCGTCATTGCTGAAAAACTAGGCAGCCGCAAGGGAGTAATTGCAGAAGGAATCGGAATCATCGCGAATGGCGCGCTGACGGTAGAGCAGGCCTACATAAACTGGTCTTCGGTTTTCCACTCGACCTACATCAAGTACCTGGAAGATGTCCTAGAAACCGGCTTCACACTGCCGGAAGAGGAAAACTCTTTCGAAAAGTTCCGAGGTGAATGGCTTGTCGCGCTTTCGGCGCAGGGTCTTGTTTTCAGGCATGGGCCATTCAGCGACAAGAACCTGATACTGGATGAAATTGCCACGGTCGGACGCTATACCGTTCAGCGAGGTCTGGTGGACTCTTTTTTTGGAAACATATCCTATTCTGACAACGACCTGATCTACATATCCCAGACCGCATCCAGCCTGGACGAACTTCCAGGCTGTATTGATCCGGTCCCATTCGAAAACAGCTCAACCGTCGGCATCACTGCTTCCAGTGAACTGGTGGCACACCGCGGCATTTTTGAGAAAACCGGTTGCCGAGCTATTCTGCACGGACATCCCCGCTTTGCGGTTGTTATGAGCATGTTGTGCGAAGAGAGGGAAACCTGCACGATCGAAAATTGCTGGAAGGATTGCAAAATGGTCCGTTATTTGGACAAGACACCGGTGGTTGCCGGGGAAATCGGGGCGGGAGGAATTGCCAAAAACGTCCCGCCGGTGATCGGTCAATCCGGGCGGGCAATCGTCTACGGTCACGGGGTATTCAGCATCGGAATGAATGATTTCAGCGAAGCGTTTCGCGCACTGGTTGATGTGGAAAACTGGTGCCGACATGAATATTTCAGAAAATTCGATGAACGATGGAAAGCTCACACAACTCCGGCTTGATCCGTACCACGCAATCCGCTCCTTATATTTATAATCATCCCGATTACTTGCCGCTACTCCCAGCTCAAATTACTTTCAAACAACCAAACACCATCCCTTCACGACTATAAATATTTGACAATCCGCCGATAAATCTGTATTTTAAGGCGAATCTAATTGTTTTATTCTTATCTTGTCCAAACAGATATATTAATTTGTCCGAAGGCACAAGTTGCATGCATAAGAACGGCTTTTCAATTTTGGCAAGGGAAGGAATCCAAATATGAGAAAGATTTCTCTGATTATAGCAATGCTGCTAATGTCGCTTACTTTCGGCACGGTCCTTTGCCAGGCAAACATTCCTGCGCCTCCAGCCGACCAGGACCTGGGACTGTGGGACAGAACCATCAACAACATGAGTGAGGCTGACTGCAGAGGCTGTCACGGAAATGTAGTAAATGAACTGCACCACAAGTTAATTACTACCAAGAAGCTATCCTGCTTCACTTGCCACAAGCTGGATTACATCTCAGGATCCTGGCAGTTTGAACCGTTTCGGGACTGCCTGCATTGTCACAGCCAGATAGCCGGACAGGCGTCGGTTCATCATATTGGCCAGACAGCCCAGGAAGGCAACTGTGCCGCATGTCACGGCAGCCTGGTTCAGAACCGGGATGACGGGCACTATATCCCGACTTACGGCGAATCAATGGTAACTCCCAGACCTTCGGAAGGAACAGGAACAAATGGGAAGGGAGCCTGTGACTACTGTCATTCATGGGGCAACGACCTAGGTACCAGCGAACTGGTTTATGCCAACAAGGAGACCCATCATGGTACTGGTTTGGGATATGACACCAACAAGTGTACTTGGTGTCACGATTCCCAGGCCGGCGCGGGTCTCAAGATACGATCATGTGAACAGTGCCATGCGCCACAATCACTGCACAATATCCAGCTAGACACCAACAGCGACGGCAATATCATTCCGGGCGCCGAGTTGCCATACAAGGGGCATATCGGCAACAACGAGGATTGCCTCGGCTGTCACGGTGGTTCCGCCAGCCAGGTAAGCATCGGTGGAGGCAGTGGCGGTTGGTCGCTCTTTAACCCCACCAGACATCACCTGCTGGTTCAGAAAAAAGGGAAGAAATGTCTCGACTGCCATACCCTGTATCGCAATGTCCAAGGTATTTTCGTATTCAAGGATTTCCGGACCTGCTCCGCCTGTCATAGAAATGGCGGGAGGAGACCCTGAAGATATTTCGATACTCATTAGACATATTCCTTTCAGGCTACAATCCAAGCGGCTAAATACAGCTCATTTTATGGAATTAGTCTTTCCATGATTCTTGATTTGATTTGCCACCGGAAATATATAATGTTAAATTTGCAACTCTGATATTCACTTCAAAGGGGTTGCCGTGAGATTTCACAAGGCAGTACAGGTTACAACCTCTGATCAGATAAAACCTTTTTCCCATGATCCAGCGCAAACACTCCCCAGCCGTTCCCCACCCGCCTGCTGACTCACTCAAGACCCGGCTCATTCAGACTGTTGCTTTTCTGCCGTAAAACGCACAAAAGAATGCATCAAAAGATGTATCTGGCGGCATTTGCGCCTTGTAGCATAACCAGCCATGCAATCCGGAGCACCAACTAATGATCGATGTTTCATTTCGCAGAATCACGTTGGCGGTAATAATCCTTGCAGGTATCATTTTGTATTCAAACACCCTCAACTATCCTCAGTTTTTGTTTGATGGTAACATGTTTCTCCTTAACAACCCGCTCTTCAAAGACCTTGATTACTATGCCCGGCTTTTCGACATAAACGACATCAGTAGCCTGGATGAGCAGTTTGGTCTGTCTCCTGATGTAACGACAAATTTCATGATGCGACCGGTGGCATATATAACCTTCTCGTTCAATTACCTTATCAGCGGTTTTAATCCCGCCGCCTTCAGGTCGGTAAATATAACCATCCATATTCTAAATTCACTGCTTGTGTTCGCATGCATTGAACTGTTTTTGAACGTTACACAAGAGCGCACGTTTTTGAGCAGGTTTTCTAACCGATTCATACCGGCATCTTCAGCCTTTATTTTTTTGCTGCACCCGATGCAGACAGAATCGGTAACTTACATCACGCAGCGTTTTACCTCGCTTGCAGCCCTGTTTTATCTGACCACTATCTGGTTGTACCTTATCTGGACCAAGCAGGAACGGTCTGGCACGAAACGAAACTACCTCCGGTGGATATCCGTGGCCATGCTGCTGCTCGGCATGCTGGCGAGAGAATCGTTGTTTACCGCACCGTTCTTGCTTGTACTGCTGGAGTTGACCGTGCTCGGCAACAACCTCAAGACTGCTCTCAGAAGAACCGCACCGCATCTCATGCTCCTGCCGGTAATTCCAGTGATGGTCATAATGATAAGCGCCGCGCAATACAATACAGCGCCATCACTTCATGAAGCAATTAACGTCGTAAATTATGTGGATTTTCCTATCAGCCATTACGCGCTCACTCAATTGGTAATGGTAGTAAGCTATATCAGGCTCTATCTCCTGCCATACGGCCAGAATATCGATCCGAATCCGCCGCTGTACACGCTTCCGTATCAATGGCCGGTTATAATATCTGCTCTTATAATAATTTCCATGTTCGTGGGGGCGTTTTTGCTTTACCGCAAGAACAGAGTTGATATTCGCCGTGTTCTGGTATTTGTGGGGGTATGCTGGTACTTCCTGGCGTTGACTGTATCTTCCAGCTTCATACCGCTGCCCGACCTGATGGCTGAGCACCGGGCATACTTTTCATCGATAGGGTTAATAATGGCTCTAATCAGCCTGCTGGATCTGCTGCGAACTGCTCTCGGCGAAAAGAAACGGATCGGTGGCATGTTTGTGGCGGGGATAACAGTGTGGTGCGCCGTATTGATTGTACTTACATACAACCGAAATACCGTATGGAGGTCGTCACTGGACCTGTGGAGTGACGCGGTCAGAAAAAGTCCAGACAAGGACAGACCATGGTACAATCTCGGCCTTGCCTACAAAACGGCAGGCAGATCATCGGAAGCGGTGAAGTGTTTTCGGAAGGCGATCGAGCTCAATCCGGAATGGGGCAAAGCTTACGAAAGTCTTGCTGTGATGTTGTTACACCTCAAACAATTTCAGGAGGCAGTCAAAGTCAGCATTCGTGGCATTGAAGCTGATCCGGCCAATCCGGTACTATACAACAACCTTGGCATTGCATATGCCGAAATGGATCAGGACGACGCTGCCAGACAGGCTTTCTCTACAGCAATAGCATTACGGCCCGGATATGAAAATGCCATGCTTAACCTGGACCGGCTTGAATCATTTGTGGAGACCACCGCCGGCAGACGCAGATAAGATTGGCACATTTCAATCAACAGTCACATGGCCTGCAATCGTGGCTGCGATCTTTTCAGGTGTATTACGGTCGTTATTGAACAGCAGGTCGTAATGGCAAGAAGCGTGGTCGTCCTGACCAAGAAAGTCCCTGGTAAACCGATCGCGCAGACGCTGCTGCTTCTCAACAATTTTCTCGGCTTCTTCGGCAGGAATTCCCAATCTGCGGGCAATAGCGCCGACTTTGAAGGCTTGAGATCCATACAACCTGAAATGATAGGCATTTTCAAAATGGCGGGTAATGATGGCGCCACCCAGTTCCACAATGATTACATTTCCCTGCTCCGCCAGGGAGACCACATGGCGGCACAACATCCGGAAATAATCCTGGTCACTGGTCCAGCGTGGCGAAAAAGTGGCCAGCACCTCGTTAAGTATCCGGTTTTTTTCCCCCAGCCGCATCAGAATCTCTTCGGAAATGTTATGCCGGCGGGCAACTTCTTCAAGGACGGCTCTATCAATCAGTACCCATTCCTCACCGGTCTTTCGAATCAACATCTCGCGCAAGAGTTCCGCCACGGGATACCCCTCGCAACCGTACTCCCGCGAAACGGTAACACAGGGGCGAGGCTTGGGCTTGTGGCGATTCGGGCCGGCCTTCTGCTTTTGCTGACGATTGTACTCCTCCAAAGACCCGATTCTCAAATCAACCGATGGTATCAACAGATTTTCCGGCATTACTGAACGCCTCCTTACCCCTGTTCCGATTTTTAAATTAAAACTGGAAATCCGCTGAACCGGTTATAATGGTCAACGGATTTCTTTCAGAATACATAACCCTGATTTTCAGGTCATGTTCCAGATCATCATTTCAAGAATATCCTTCCAGCTCTTGCCGATTTCGTTGACGACCGTCGGCTCGAAACCGCAGTGCATCATGCACTGGGCGCAACGCGGATCCTTGCCGACCCCGTACTTTTCCCAATCGGTTTTTTCCATCATCTCACTGAAAGACGAGTAATGTTCGTCGGTGATCAGATAACAGGGCGCCTTCCAACCGCGCGGGTTACGGGTCGGATTGCCCCAGGGTGTGCACTCCAGCTTCTTTTCTCCTTTAAGAAAGCGCAGATACATGGGAGTCGAAAAGAAACGATGCTTCTTGCTCATCTCGTAGACATCGGCAAATTTGCGTTCAATATCGCGTCGTTCCAGGAACAACTTCTCTCCGACGGCCTCATACCCGAATCCGGGAGCAACCAGCAAGCCATCGACACCGATCTCTTCCAGATGAGTGAACAGCATTTCAATTTCAACCAGATCGGTTTCGTTAAAAATAGTGGTATTGGTGCAGACCCTGAAACCCAGTTTTTTTGCCTTTTTAATAGCCTCCATGCCAATTTTGAAAGCGCCCTTGCGCTCCAGAATGCGATCATGGGTTTCTTCCAGGCCGTCCATGTGGACATTGATCGTGAAATTGGGATGCGGTTTCATCGAGTCCAGCGCTTTTTCAAGCAGGATGCCGTTGGTACAGAGATAGATATGCTTGCCCCGATCCAGGACCTCTTCGATCAGCTGATAAATGTGCGGATACAGGAAAGGCTCGCCACCGGTGATTGTAACCACCGGCGCCGGACATTCATCCACCGATTTGAGGCAATCCTCCAGGCTCATCATCTCCTGGATGGTGTCGGCATACTCGCGGATCCGGCCGCAGCCGGAGCAGGCCAGATTGCACAGATGGGTAGGTTCCAGCATCAGTACCAGCGGATACTTTTCAACCTTGTTCAGCTTGTTACTGATGATGTATTTGGTCAGATCATAATTGAGACGCATCGGAAAACGCATTTGGTTTACTTCCTTTCGATTGTTACTGCCTGATCATGTTTATATTGAAGTGTTCATACCGTGACGCGATATTTATCGTTCCCACATTTCCTTTTTATCCTTGCCCAGATAGGCGCGTTTGACTTCGGCATTCTCCAGCAACTCGTCCGCCGCTCCTTCCAGGATAACCTTGCCGGTTTCCAGCACATAGCCGCGGTCAGCCAGCTTGAGAGCCGCCTTGGCGTTCTGCTCGACCAGCAGGATGGTTGTGCCGTTTTCCTGACGCAACCGCTGCAGCACCCGGAATATCTCCTGAACCACCAACGGCGCCAGCCCCATGGAGGGTTCATCCAGCAACAGCAGTTTCGGGTTGGCCATCAGGGCACGTCCAATGGCCAACATTTGCTGTTCACCGCCCGACATGGTGCCGGCCAGCTGTTTGCGTCGTTCCTCCAGGCGGGGGAACAGGGCAAAGACCTGTTCCATGTCCTTTTGGATCGCGGCCTTCCCCTCGCGGCCACGGTAGCGCAGATAGGCGCCCAGCTGCAGGTTGTCTTCAACCGAAAGCGGTTTGAAAACCTGCCTGCCTTCCGGCACCTGTGATATGCCGAGCTTGACGACCCTGTCCGGCTGCAGCGCCATCACCGGCTCCTTGCGGAACAGGATTTCACCATTCGAAGCTGGTGTCACACCAGATATGGAGTTGAGTATGGTAGTCTTACCCGCTCCATTGGCACCGATCAGGGTGACAATTTCCCCTTCGCCCAGATGCAGTGAAACGTTTTTCAGCGCATGCACCTTGCCGTAATAGGTATTGATGTTTTTAAGTCGCAGCATCAGTCGTCATCCCCCAGATAGGCTGCAATAACCTCCGGATTTTCCTGGATCTCGCGCGGAGTTCCCTCGGCCAGTTTCCGGCCCAGATTGAGAACTACGATCCGGTCGCATATATCCATTACCAGTTCCATGTCGTGCTCCACCAGAACAATCGTAATGCCCAGGTCACGGATCCGCTTGATCAGTTGAGCCAATCCCAGGGTTTCCTGGCTGTTCAGTCCGGCAGCAGGTTCGTCCATCAGGATGATGCGCGGTTCGACCGCCAATGCCCGGGCGATTTCCAGCAGGCGACCCTTGCCGAAGGGTAGGTTGGCGGCTTCAACTTCCGCCAGATCCGTGATACCGGTAAACTCAAGCCATTTCATCGAATCGTTGCGGATGCGGCGTTCCTCCGAAATGCTCCAGGGCATCTTGAGCGCACAGGACAACAGGCCGCTTGAACTTTTGGTATGCATCCCGACCATCACATTTTCATGTACGGTCATACCGCCGAAGAGTTCGATATTCTGGAATGTGCGTACCATTGCGAGCCGCGCCAGCTTCTCAGGTGGCAGTCCTGATATGTCCTTATCCTCGAAGACGACTTTACCGGAAGTCTGGGTGTAAATACCGGTGATAATATTGAAAAGCGTGGTCTTGCCGGCGCCGTTGGGACCGATCACACCGGTAATGTCACCGCGGTTGACCCGGAAAGACACATCTTCCAGAGCCGTTACACCGCCAAATATCTGGGTAATTCCGGAGACCTCAAGCATGGCCGGCGCCTCCTCTGGACTTGAATATTCTCCTGAAAAGGTCAGGGACACCCCGTACCAGCCCCCCCGGCATGAACATCACCATTACCACCAGCAAACCGCCGTAGATGATGATATCGTAATCCTGGGCAGCCCGCAGGAATTCAGGCAGCAGTGTCAACAGCGCCGCTCCCAGGAATGAGCCGTAAACGCTGCCCAGACCGCCGATCACCACCATGGTCAGCAGTTCCACGGAAAAGTTGAATCCGAATGAGGCCGGAGATATGAAAGTCATGGTGTGGGCATAGAGACTGCCGGCCAGCGATGAAATAACCGCCGAAAGCGCAAATATTTGCACCTTCAGCAGGCGGGCGTTGACACCGACTACCTGGGCCGCCACCTCGGAATCGTGCACGGCGCGCAGCGCCCGCCCGACTCGGGAGTTGGCCAGGTTGATCGCGAACAGAATCACCGCCAGCGTGATGCCCCAGATCAGGTAATAGTTCTTCACATCGGAATCGAAAACAACCCCACCCGCCTCCAGATTGGGTATGCCGGAGAGGCCGGACGGACCGCCGGTCAGGTCAATGGTTTCGTTAAACACGATATAGATGATGATACCGAGACCAAGCGTGGCCATGGCCAGATAATGCCCTTTAAGCTTCAGGACTGGAAATCCGATCAGGTAGGCCATGCAACCGACAACAATCGCCGCCACCGGCATGGCCTGCCAGGGGTTCCAGCCATAAGTGGCGGTCAGGACACCGGACAGGTAGGCTCCCAGTCCGAAGAAACCGGCGTGCCCGAGCGAGATCTGTCCGGCATATCCCAAAAGCAGATTGAGCGCAATCGCCAGCATGGTGTTGATGCCGACAAAAACCAATACATTCATCAAATAGCCCCCCTCGAACAGCAGGGGTAGCAACAACACAAAAACGGAAAAGGCAAGGAATTTCAGCAGTTCTCTTTTCATGGTATCAGACCCGCTCCGAATCGGCTTTGCCGAACAGCCCCTGCGGACGGATGAAGAGAATCAGCAGCAGTATGATGAAAGCGATGGCATCCTTGTACCCGGAAGAAATCAGGCCGGCGCCCAGTGACTCAAGCACTCCCAGCAGCAAGCCACCCACCACGGTGGCCATGCCGCTGCTCATGCCGCCGATTATGGCGGCGCAGAATCCTTTCAAGCCAAGCATGACACCGACATCGTAGGCGGTCATCGTCAGCGGGGCGACGATGATGCCGGCCACGGCACCCATGGCGGAGCTGATCATGAACGAGAATAGAACCATGCGGCGAACATCGATCCCCACCAGTCCGGCGGCGCGTCGGTTATAGGCGCAGGCGCGCATGGCCTTGCCGCTGATGGTATGGTAGAAATAAAACTTGTTGATCACGATTATCACCACCGTGATGGCAAATATCCAGAGGTGCTGCGGCAGCATGGTGGCGCCGCCGATTGCGATCGGATCATCACCACTGAACGATGGTATCGCATGGGTGTCCTTGCCCCATATCAGCATCGCCAGTCCACGGATCAAAATACTGCCTCCGATGGTGATAATAACCAGGTTGATCGGGGTCGGCTGCCTGAGCGGCCTGATGGCCAATCGCTCGAACAGCAGACCCGCCAGAGTTGATACAGCCACTGCACAGGGTATCGCGGCCCAGATCGGCAGTTTCAGCAGGTCCAGACAGGTCAGTGTCAGCAACCCGCCCAGCATGACAAACTCGCCTTGGGCGAAATTTATAATGCCGGTGGCGTTGTAGATGATTGAGAAGCCGATGCCGATCAGCGCATAGATTGCGCCGGTTGACAAACCGGAAAGTACATACTGGAGAATTTGGTCGAACTGCATTTTACCCCTGCTCTACAAACGGAGAGACACGGCGAACCGTGCCTCTCGGAAGATAATTAAAAATACTTTGAAAGCCTTTCCCTGTGAAAAGGAAAAACAGCTCTATTTTACAATAACCCAGTCTCTGTTTTTGATCTCCACCAGCACGAAGGCGTCCTTGCCCAGTCCGGCATGATCCTGGGCGCTATAGTTGAATGTGCCGCCGATTCCAAAGAAGTTCCTGGTTTTTTCCAGTTGATTCCGAATCGATGAAGGTGTATCGGCGCCGCGCTCAATGGCATTCTTCAAAAGCATGACCGCGTCCCAGGCATGCCCACCGAAATGGTCTCCTTCGGCCTTGTAGTGATTTTGATAATCCTTGACAAAGGATACGAGTGCTTTTTTCTGGGACTCGGATTTCGGCAGCAGGTCACTCACCAACACCTTTCCGGAAGGAAGCTTGACACCTTCCGCCGCATCACCGGCCAGGTCAATGAACTTCTTGGATGAGACGCCATGACTCATGAAGAGAGGGGTCTTGACGCCTAGTTGACGGGCATTTTTGGCAACCACCGCCGGTCCTGGATTGGTACCCCAGCAGATGATGGCCTGAGCGTTGGAACCTCGAATTTTGGTCAACTGGGCGGTCATGTCCGTATCCTTGGGACCATAGGTATCGTCCGAGACGATCCTGATGCCATATTTGGCCGCCTGGGCCTTCAACTGCTCGCGCCCCGAAGCGCCGAAACCGTCGGAAACGGTCAGGATAGCAACGTTGGTCTGTTTGTGTTTCTGCAGGTATTCGAAAATCCTGCCGACCGCCAGCGCGTCGTTCTGGGCGGTCTTGAACACCCATTTTTTGACCGGATCGGTGATCTTGCTGCCAGCGGAGCAGGAGATCAGCGGAACCTGTTCCTTCTCGGCCACCGGAATTACCGCCATGGTTTCACCGGTCGTACTGGGGCCGATGATGGCGACGACCTTGTCGTCCTTGATCAGTTTGGTGGCAAGCTGCACCGCCTTGGTGGCATCACCGGCAGTGTCGTATGCTACCAGTTCCAGTTTGCGCCCCCTTACACCGCCAGCCTTGTTGATTTCGTCCACCACCATTTTTGCAGTGTTACGCTCGGGCTCGCCCAGGAAGGCGGCCGGTCCGGTTACGGCAAACAGGGCTCCGATCTTGATCGGGGCCGCGGCAAATACGTTTGTGGAGAGCAGCATGGTTAGCACTGCAAACAAAAATGAAACAATGCGGGAATTCATTGGGTGTCCTCCGATAGACTTGAATTTTTAAATTACTTGATCAATGACCAGTCGCCCTTGCTGACTTTAACCATCTCAAAGGCTGACAGGTCGAGTCCGTTATGATCCTTCGAAGACATGTTGAAGATCCCCGAAATGCTGGTCAGCTTCTTGGTCTGCTCGATTCCGTTGCGGATTTTCTCGGGAGTTGTTCCACTTTTCCTGATAGCGGAAGATGCCAGCAACCAGGCATCATAGGCGTAACCGCCGAAAGTGGAGGCCTCGACGCCATGCGCCTTTCTATAGGCCTGATCATAATCCTTGAGCAGCTTGTATTGCAGGTCGTTTTTCGGCAGAACATCGTAGATGGCCAGCTTGCCTGCCGGAAGCATCACGCCTTCAGCCGCGTCGGAACCGGCCAGCTCGATGAACTTTTTGGAAGCCACGCCATGGCTCATGTAAAGCGGAATCTTGATGCCAAGCTGCTTGACGTTCTTGGTGATTACGGCCGGGCCCGGATTGGTGCCCCAGCAGATGATCACGTCCGGCTTGATGCCGCGGATCTTGGTCAACTGGGCGGTCATGTCGGTATCTTTGGGGCCGTAGACTTCGTCGGCCACGATCGCAAACCCTTTCTGCTTGGCAAGGGTCTTGATCTGCTCGCGTCCCGAGGAACCGAAGCCGTCGGTGACAGTCAGCAGCGCAATGCTCTTCTGCTTCTGCTTGGCCATGTAATTAAGGATCTTCTCGGCAGCGACATGGTCGTTTGCCGGAGTTTTGAAGACCCAACGTTTGGCCGGATCGGTGATCTTGATTCCGGCGGCACAGGAAATCAGCGGAATCTTTTCTTTTTCGGCTACCGGGATGACCGCCATCGATTCACCGGTGGTGCTGGGTCCAATGATCACGGAAACCTTGTCGTCCTTGATCAGCTTGGTGGCAAGCTGTACCGCCTTGGTGGCATCACCGGTAGTGTCGTAGATGACAGCCTCAACCTTCATACCGTTGATTCCACCCTTGCTGTTGACCTCCTTGACCAGCATTTCCAGGGTCTTCTTCTCAGGTTCGCCCAGAAAGGAAGCCGGGCCCGTCACCGAGAAAAGACCACCGATCTTGATGGTACCGGCCGCGAACGACACTGTTGCGAACATGAGACTGAAACAGAACACACCACATACCGCAAAAATCTTTTTCATTGTAACCTCCGCTTGAATGTAACTTACATGCTGTACAGACGTTCACCTTCCAGAATGTTAAAGTTCTCTGATTTCAAAACAGATATGGCTTTGTCGGTTTCATCGAAACGGAAGATTATCACGGCATTGCCGGCGCAACGCTCGACGAAGGCATACATGTACTCGACATTGATCCGTTGCCGGTCAAGCACCTGCAGAATCGATGAAAGACCGCCAGGGGTATCCGGCACTTCGACCGCGACCACTTCGGTCATGTTGACGGTGAAGCCTTTTTCCTTAAGAACGGTTTTGGCCAGATTGCCGTCATTTACAATCAGCCTCAGGATTCCGAAATCAGTGGTATCTGCCAGTGAAAGCGCACGGATATTGATGCCGGCATCCCCCAGGATGCGGGTAATTTCGGCCAGCCTTCCGGACTTGTTTTCAATGAAGATGGATATTTGTTCGACTTTCATATGTTTCCTCCTGTAGGAACAGGGCAGGCCCTGCCCGCATTGGGCGCGGCAGGCAGCGCCCCTACAACTTTCTGTTGTCGGTGACCCGTTTGGCCTTGCCTTCACTGCGCTGGATGGTTTTTGGCTCCACAAGTTTGGCGGTGCAGGTAACACCCAGCATATCCTTGATCTCTTTTTCAACCCGGCGTGACAATGCTTGCAACACCTTGATCTCGTCCGAGAAGAGCTGTTCACTGACCTCAACCTGCACCGTCAAAGTATCCAGGGTACCCTGACGATCTATAATCAGCATGTAGTGCGGTTCAATCCCCTCGATACCGACCAGGATCGCCTCGATCTGCGACGGGAAGACATTCACGCCGCGAATGATCAGCATATCGTCCGAACGTCCGCTCATGCGGGCGATGCGGGCATGGGTACGGCCACAGATGCAGGGCTCGTAGGTCAGGCTGGTGATGTCGCGGGTACGGTAACGGATCAACGGAATGCCCTGCTTGGTGATGGTGGTGATCACCAGTTCGCCCAGTTCACCTTCCGGCAGGCGCTGCCCGGTGACCGGATCGATAATCTCAGGGATGAAATGGTCCTCCCAGATATGCAGCCCCTTCTTGGCTTCGATGCACTCGATCGCGACGCCCGGTCCCATGATTTCGGACAGGCCGTAGATGTCGATCGCCGACAGGTTCAGCTTCTGCTCGATTTCGTCACGCATCGCCTCGGACCAGGGTTCGGCGCCGAAGATTCCGACCCTCAGCTTGAGCCCCTTGAAGTCCACCCCCTCGGCCTTGGCCTCCTCTGCCATGAACAGCGAATAAGACGGTGTGCAGGTCAGTACCGTTGAGCCGAAATCCTGCATGATCATGATCTGGCGCTTGGTGTTGCCGCCGGAAATCGGAATAACCGACGCGCCCAGACGCTCGGCACCGTAATGGGCGCCCAGGCCGCCGGTAAACAGGCCGTAGCCGTAGGCATTGTGGATGATGTCGCCCTTGTGGGCGCCGGCTGCCACGAACGAGCGGGCCATCAGGTCGGTCCAGGTCGAGATATCCTTCCGGGTGTATCCGACCACTGTCGGCTTGCCGGTGGTGCCGCTGGAAGCGTGAATACGGACGATGTCCTCCATCGGCGCGGCAAACAGGTCATACGGATATGAATCGCGCATATCCTGCTTTGTGGTAAACGGTAATCCCTGCAGGTCGTCAAGGCATTTCAGATCGGATGGCGAGAAGCCGGCCTTGGCAAAGGATGTCCTGTAAAACGGTACGTTGGCATTTACCCGCTCAAGCACGTTTTGAAGCCGCTTAAGCTGCAGCGCCTCCAGTGCCGGACGGGGTAGCGTCTCGAATTCCTCATCAAAAAACATACGATTGTTACCTCGAAAAATATCAATCGCGGCACACAGCCGCCAAAACCGGACTAAATTACTTCTGACTTACTAAACGCAGCAACTTCCCAGACCGGTATCGCTGGCAGGCTCCGCTACCAGACCGGCGGCAAAACTCTCCTTGGTATAGCCGTTCACAACAATATCAAGATGGCCATCATTCGGACAGAACAGGAGTCCATGGATCGGCACATCCTTGGGTATCAGCGGGTTATGCCTGATTATCTTCACCACCCGCTCCACGTTTTCCACCGGGTGCGCGAAAATACCCAGCCACTGTTTCAAATCCGGAATATGGATATCGATAATATCGGGAGAAATGCCGCGAGCGACCATATCCCTTTTGACCGATTCCGCGTCTATCGCGGCCATCCCGCAATCACGGTGTCCGATCACGAAGACTTCATCTACGCCCAGCATGAATATCCCGGCCACCAGGCTGCGGATGACCGCGCCGGACATCGGATCCACAATGGTATTGCCGGCGTTCTTGATTACCTTGGCCTCTCCCCGCTTGAGGCCCATGGCCGGTTCCAGAAAATCTACCAGCCTGGTATCCATGCAGGTAAAAATGGCCAGTTGCTTCTGCGGAGCCTTGGGAAGCGGCGGAAAAGCCTCCGGCTTCACGAAGCTTCTATTGGCGGCAATGATCAGGTCTAGTTGTGTCACTTGTAATCCCTGCCCAACTGGAATGCCTTCCTGTTCACGTCCAGCGCCTTGGAAGGCACCATCTTTTCCAGGGCCTTCATCCAGTGCTGTTCCGCAATATCCAGTTTTTTGGAAACGGCTCCCAGCAACACCGTGTTGGCGGCACGGACGTTGCCGGCGCTGCCGGCCATCTGCTGGCCGTCCAGCAGCATAAAATCGGGAAAGCTCGACCTGATGCGTTCCACAAGGCCTTCGGGGTAAAGCTCCTGCCCCATCAATACCGACGGAGGAGAAATTTTGAGGTCGTTGGCCACCACGGTGCCGCCCGGCTTCAAAAGCGGCAACGAACGGCAGGTTTCCATCAGCTCGAATCCGAACAGGATGTCCCCCTCCCCTTCAGGTACTATCGGTGAAAAGACCTGTTTGCCGTATCGAACATGGGAGACGACACTCCCGCCACGCTGTGACATGCCGTGGATCTCGCTCTTCTTGACGTCATAACCGGCCAGCATCGCCGCTTCGGAAAGTATTTCGGATGCCAGCAGGATACCCTGCCCGCCGACTCCAACCAAAAGCACGTTCGTAATCTGCTCGTTCATTATCTGCTCCCGATCGCATCAAACTTGCACAGCTGGCGGCATACATCACATCCGGTACAGAGCAGCGGATCAATGTAGGCTTTGCCCTTTTTGCTGCCGTCGCCCGCAGGTCGCCATTCAATGGCCGGACAGCCGATCTTCAGGCAGGCGCGGCAACCGGTGCATTTTTCGGATTCAACCGCATAGACCGGCCCCTTCTGGAACACATCTTCCCGCTTGATCAGCACGCAGGGCTTGTTGGTAATGATCACCGATGTCTCGGGACGCTCCATCTCCTCCGCAAGCACACGCCTGGTCTCTTCCAGGTCAAGCGGATTAACGATCCGTATATTCTTCACCCCCAGCGACTTGCAGAGCAACGGAATATTGATTGCGTTGGCCGGGTTGTCCATCAGCGTAAAGCCCGAAGCGGGATTATCCTGGCGACCGGTCATCGCGGTAATACTGTTGTCGAGAATCACCACCGTGGCCGGCGAGTTGTTATAGACCATGTCCATCAGACCGTTGATACCGGTATGCAGGAAGGTGGAATCGCCGATTACCGCCACCACCTTTTTCTTCTCTTCCGCAGAGACAACCTTGGTGACTCCGGTGGCCATGCCGATCGAAGCCCCCATGCAGACACAGGTGTCCATCGCGGAGAGCGGCGGCATGAAACCGAGCGTATAGCAGCCGATGTCGCCGGTAACGTAGGCTTTCAATTGGTTGAGCGCAAAAAACACTCCGCGGTGCGGACAGCCTGGACACATGTTTGGCGGACGGCCGGGCAGTTTCTCGGCCGGAGCAGCCTCCGGCTGCGGCAAGCAGAAGGAGCTGCGGAGACGACCGGGGGTCAGCTCGCCGCAGAGTGAAATCAATTCCTTGCCGATGGCGTTGATTCCCATGGCTCTGACCTGCTGTTCGATAAATGGGTCCAGCTCCTCGACAATGTAGAGCTTGTCAACCTGTGAGGCAAATTCACGGATCAGATCGTACGGCAGCGGGTTTACCATGCCCAGTTTGAGGGTGGAGGCGTTGGGCAGCACTTCGCGCACATACTGGTAGCAGACGCCGGAAGTGATGATGCCGATCGACCTGTCACGCAGCTCGGAACGGTTGATGGCCATGGATGAAGCGGCGGCGGAGAGTTTTTGCAGCGAGGCCTCGACCAGCGGGTGGCGAACACGGGCATTGCCCGGCAACATCACCAGCTTGGCGGGATTTTTCTCAAGCTTCGGCAGAGGCAGACCGGTGACGCGCTCTCCAAGGTCCACGATCGACTTGCCGTGGGAAATGCGGGTGCAGCTCCTGAGCATGACCGGCATGTCGTACTGCTCCGACAGCTCGAAAGCCAGCCGGGTAAATTCCTTGCATTCCAGAGAATCGGACGGCTCCAGCATCGGGACTTTTGCAAAACGGGCGTAGTTGCGGCTATCCTGCTCATTCTGGGACGAGTGCATCTCCGGGTCATCGGCCACCACCAGCACCAACCCTCCCCTGACCCCGGTATATGCAAGAGTAAAAAGCGGGTCGGCAGCCACGTTGACACCCACATGTTTCATGGTGCAGAGGGCGCGGCCGCCACCGAAGGAAGCTCCGATGGCAACTTCCAGAGCTACTTTTTCATTGGGGGCCCAGGAAGAGTTGATCTCCTTATACTTGATGGTATTTTCGAGAATCTCGGTGGAAGGAGTGCCGGGATAGGCGCAGGCCACGAGACAACCAGCTTCAAATGCGCCGCGGGCAATGGCCTCGTTGCCGGAGAGAATTTCTTTCATCAATAATTTCCTTGCAGATTACGGTGTAATGAAATTTAACAGGCTGGACACTATACTAAAAGTACCCCGAGAATGCAATTTGTTTGAGAATACCGTTGCCAGACGCCAGTCTTTTTTTATCCATATAAATTTAAATGCGCTTGCCTCAGGGTTCAAATCCGGAAATCAGACCTCATGAATATTGATAAAGATTTAGAATCCCCCCCTCTCCACTTGACAAAACGGCCGCAGGGGACAATAATCCGTCAAATCCTGTATACACTACCACGAAGGGAAGCTCATCCATGCGTATCGAAAGTGATTTCCTGGTCATCGGCAGCGGCATTGCCGGTCTGTCATTCGCCCTCCAGGCAGCCAACCACGGCAGCGTCGCCGTCGTTACCAAACGTGATATTTCTGAATCGGCAACCAAGTACGCCCAGGGCGGCATCGCCTCGGTATTTTCAACCGAAGACTCCTTTGATGCCCATGTGGAGGACACCCTGGTGGCCGGCGCCGGCATCTGCCATGAAGACGTGGTCAGAATGGTGGTGGAAGAAGGACCGCAAACTATTCGCAACCTGATCGAGTGGGGTGTAAAATTTACCACCAGCGGGGAAAAATACGACCTGACCCGCGAAGGCGGACACAGCGCCAGAAGGATCCTGCACGCCGAGGATATCACCGGTCGCGAGATCGAACGCGCCTTGGTGGAAGCGGTGCTCCAACACCCCAACATTCAGGTTTACGAACACCATATCGCCATCGACCTGATCACCTCTGCCAAGGTTGAACGGCGCAAACCGGAACGGTGCCAGGACGAAACCAATCACTGCCTGGGCGCCTATGCGCTTGATATAAACAAGGACAGGGTGATCACGTTCTCTTCCAAAATCACACTGCTGGCCAGCGGCGGCGCCGGCAAGGTTTACCTGTACACATGCAATCCGGACGTTGCGTCCGGCGACGGCGTGGCAATGGCCTACCGTGCCGGCGCCACGGTTGCCAACATGGAATTCATGCAGTTCCACCCCACCACCCTCTTTCATCCAGCGGCCAAGTCATTCCTGATCTCCGAGGCGGTGCGCGGTGAAGGCGCCATCCTGCGGCGGCGTGACGGCACGGCTTTCATGGAAAAATATCACAAGCTGAGAGACCTTGCTCCGCGCGACATAGTTGCCAGAGCCATCGATAACGAGATGAAAACAAGTGGCGACGACTGCGTTTTTCTGGACATCACCCACGAACCGGCTGATGTAGTGCGCAACCGCTTTCCAAACATCTATCAAACCTGCCTTGAGTTTGGGCTGGACATGACCAAGGAAGGGCTGCCGGTTGTGCCTGCCGCCCATTATCTTTGCGGAGGCGTTGCGGTCAACGGCAACGCTGAAACCGATCTTCCCGGACTGTATGCGATTGGCGAAGTAGCCTTCACCGGCCTGCACGGGGCCAACCGCCTGGCCAGCAACTCGCTTCTGGAAGCGGCGGTGTACGCCGGGCGAGCCTTCCGGCATTCCTGCGAAGCGGTAAAATCAATGCAACAGGACCGGCGTGATATTCCGGCCTGGGATTCCAGCACCGCCACCAACAGTGACGAGATGGTGGTTGTGTCCCAGAACTGGGATGAAATCCGCCGCACGATGTGGAACTACGTCGGCATCGTCCGCTCGGACAAGCGTTTGGCCAGGGCCATGAACCGCATCAAAATGATTCAGGGCGAGATCGAGGAATATTACTGGAATTTCAACATCACCTCGGACCTGATAGAACTGCGCAACATATCCACGGTGGCCGAACTGATCGTGTCCTGCGCCCAGATGAGGAAAGAATCGCGGGGCCTGCATTATAATATCGATTACCCTGAGCGGGATGACGTCAATGGCAAGAAGGACAGCTTTATCAAGAAAGAATTCTGAAAACAATCCGATCAGGCTGATAAATAATTGTTTTTTAGGAGAATATTAATATATAATTCCAATCAAATTTATTAATCTCACTTCAATCAAGGGGGTGCAGCATGAGAATCCTGCTCTGTTGTCTTATTTCAATCGGGTTGACCTTTTTGCTGCCTCCCTGTCATGGCAGTTGCGCCGTGATTGCCGGAACATCCCATTTCCCCGCCAGCGTGGGCAGTTCCTGGAATTTTAATACCCAAACCCTGACACCAACCGCAACCGGACAAACCATGATGTGGGGAACCGAAGCCGTCCAGGTAATGCCGAGCGGAAGCTTCCATTCCGTGATCACCCTGCCGAACGGCAACTCGGTAACATCCGACAACAACTATGTCAATCTGGGGCAGGCCATATATGTTACCGATACACAGATAACTATCATCACGGTAGACACGGCACCACTTCCGTACATTGGTACTTATTGGACAGAAACCACAACGGTCAACACATATACTCCCAGTCAGATATCCTTTCCTTCCAGCGTAATAGCCGGAACTCATGAGACTTCAACCAGCATCGGAAACACTCATCTAACCGGAATAACCCACTATACAGGTTTACCTGATATACCAATGCCGCCTTCTGACACTGTCACCACGCAGGTTGTCGACGTGACCGTCGGCCCGGCGGAAAGCGTGACTGTCCCGGCCGGAACATTCCAGGCGATCAAGATCACAAAAACCTTCACCATTACCGAAGACGGAACCACCTATCCGCCTTATACGGCCGACGAATGGTATGCAGCCGGAGTCGGCCTGGTCAAGATGAGTTCGCCCAACATGAACCGGGAGTTGACATCCTACAATGTCATTCCGGCCACGACTCAACTGCTCACCGTGACCTTCCAGGGAACCGGCGACGGTAGCGTGCACAGCTCGCCACCAGGCATAAGCTGCAGCAGCGGAACAACCTGCCCATCTACGCCCTTCAACAGTGGCGAGATTGTAACCCTGACAGCCACCGCCGATGTCAACTCGACCTTTACCGGCTGGAGCGGGGAAGGATGCTCCGGCACCGCTACCTGTGTCGTGACGATGGATGCCGCAAAAAATGTCAGCGCCGGTTTCGACCTGTTGCCGGCAAGAGTCTTCATCCTGGGAAGTCCGACCCCTTATCAACTGCTGCAGCTGGCCTATGACGCCGCGGTTGACAACGACACCCTGCAACCGCTGGCGGAAGTTTTCCTCGAAGATCCGCTCACTTTCAGACACGCTGTCAACGTTTTCCTGGCAGGCGGTTATGATACAGGTTTCCTGAACCAGTCCGGCTACACCACGATCCAGGGGCAGGTTATTTTCCAGCTCGGAAGCGTGGTGGTTGACAGGCTGGCCATCAGATAAAGAAGCCAGCAAGTCCGGACATAGGCCTGCAGGCCAGGCAATAATTAAAAGCCCTCCGCATCAGAAGAGGGCTTTTAATTATTGCCGGATGTGGTAGTATTACACACGTTATTTCATATTCGTATATATCTATAAGCAGCGGGGTCTCAGAGGGGGTACAGCATGAAGAGTTCAATAATTGCGGTTAAGGTTCTACTGGCCGGCATGGTCCTGGTGGTGTGCATGGCAGGCATGTCTTGGGGCGCCACACTGTCCGGCACCATTACCAACGCCACCAGCAAAAGCGGACGATTGTATGTGATGCTGATCGACCAGAACAGCGGGCAGTCATCCGGATATGGAACAAGCGTCGCCAATGTGGCAGCCAACGCCGTAAACGTCCCTTATACAATCAAAGGGGTCCGTCAGGGAACTTTCAGCCAGGTAAGAGCCTTTCTTGACACACGCAACACAGGATTTCCGTATGCCGCGTCACCGATCGGTTCCACCAGTCCCGCCACCCCGATAAACGTCAGCACAAGCGACATTCCGGGACTGAATTTCAGCGTTCAGGACCAGGCTGCCCAAACCGCGGCCACCCCCATCAACCTTAATGTAGCCCCAATGAACGGCGGCGCCCTGATACTCTGGGACATTCCCAAAAACAGCTCCGACATCGAAATAGCCGACACATACAATGTCTACTGGAGCACAAGCGCCAACCCGGGCCCGGGACAGACCGTGGGGGGCGGAAGCCAGACCGGCATTTCCTCCAGGGATGACGGGCACGTCTTCATTCCGCTCACGAACGGAGTCAGCTACTACTTTGCAGTGCAGGCTGTTCTGGGCGTTTCAACTGCAACCGCCACAACAGCATCACCAACGATGATCGGTTCTCCAGCCGGCGGCAACACCGTAACGGTTCACATCAATTTCACGTCTACGCCTCCGGTCGCTCCACTGCTGGCGGTACTGATCGGCAACCAGGGACCAGTTGGCGGCGCCCTGATCACATCACCGGTTCAGAATCAGACCATCAATATCGCCGGGGTACCTGACGGCAGTTACCAACTGTATGTAATATTCGATAAGAACAATAATAAAAGGTTCGATACCGGTGATGTAAATTATACCGATAGCGAATGGGTTACCCCGAGAGTTACGGTTCAGGGTGCGCCGGTGGACATGGCTCCACTGAGCATGTCTGTAAGTCGCAATCTTGAGGCATCCGTGACGACGGAGGTCCAGACCAACAGCCCGACACCTTATCAACTGGATTTCGAATTCAACGGCCAAGTCAAACGCCCGGCCCATATCGTCATCAACAGCGGCCAGCAGATGTCCGAGACCAGTATCGGGCAAAACTCGTGGGGCAGTTTCTCTCTGAATGCGCAACTGGAAGCCGCTCCACAGGTCGGCGACAGCTACAACCTGACCATCACCTACACCGACAACACATCGGAATCGTTAATCCTGACGGTTGCCAACGTAATGAACAAATCACCCAACCAGACCTATCCGATCGGCAATACCGCCCCAAGCAGCAACAACCCCCGTTTCGCCTGGAATACACTTTCCGGCGCTCCCAATTCGCCCTACATGTACCATCTGGCGCTTATGGAGGCCAATTCCTCCGGAGACTATCTCTGGGAAAAATACCTGACGCCTGATCAGGTATCGGTTCAATATGACGGACCGACCCTCTCGACCGGAAGGACGTACAACTGGGGCATCAATATGTACGACAAATACGGCAACCGTTCGACAATCTGGCAACAGTTCACGCCGCAAGCCAGCGGGCTCAGCATCACGTCCCTGGGAACCATGACGCTGCCATGCGGATCCGGAACACCTATCACCATCAACGGCAGCGGCTTCAGCAGCACACCAGGCAACAACGCGGTTTATTTCAACAACACTTTCGTCGCGGTAACACCGACCGCCGCCAGCAGTTCCCAGCTCACAGTGAATCTGCCAACATGCTCCAATGCACCCTCCACCGGGCCGATCATCGTTGCCACCAATGGCCAGACGGTAGCCTCAGCCGTCGAATTCACCCCGACCTTCACCTATAACTATTATGTAACCGATTTCACGCCCACCGTGATGTCGGGGGTACAGGTGGAGGTCGCCGACAAACCGTCCGTTCCGGCCGTGCCAAGTAACGCCAGCGGTTTATTCAGCCTGCCCGGCATCCCCACCGGTGTTCCCTACCGACTGAAACTAAGCAAGATCGGTTACATGCCGGTATACACCGCCTTCTTTATAAATTATTCCAATGTTCCGATTCCGATCGATTCAACTTATAACTTTGCCCTCGCCCAACAGTCCCATTTCACGACCTGGGGCATCCAGGCGGGCAAGGGAGTTCTCAGGGCCAGGACACGAAACGGCAGCATTGCCAGCAGCACCAATTACCTGGGAGGGGTGACGGTTTCCGCCTACAGTAACAATCACGATTCCTACAATTATTACACTGTCGCCTACACCGACCCGGCCAACACGGCAGCACTTGTGAGCGGCCCCGGCGCCAGCACTTATACTGACGGCAAATATTATGTGCTGAATGTGGAGGAGGGCGATGTTATTACCGTCAGCGGTTCAAAGACCGGTTACAACTTCCCCAACGTTCGCATCTTCGTCGGTGAAGCCGACGCCATGGGACAGACCAGTATCTACGGTATTCCGGCGGTCAGCATCTCCGGTTTCACACCGTCAAGTGCCATCCCCGGCGGTACAGTCACAATCACCGGCTCCAATTTCAGCACCAATCCCACATCCAACCAGGTCTGTTTCGGCACGCAGTGCACCACCCCATACAGCGCCACGTCAACCCAGCTGCTGGTAACGGTGCCTTGTGGCGCGCAAAATGGCCCGATCAGCGTTTCAACAGGCAGCCAAGCTGCATTCAGCAGCACCAGCTTCACTGTCCCTGCGCCCACCATCACCAGCATTTTCCCGACCCAGGGGCCGCTTAACGCCAACGTGGTGATATATGGGACCAATTTCAGCAATTGCCAGAGTAACCAGGTCAGCTTCAACTACCAGAATTCATTTAATGTGAGTTGGTTCTCTTCCAGCCAGATTTCGGCCTATGTTCCCTTCGGGGCTACAACCGGGCTGGTCAGAGTCACCACTGAGGGCGGCACGGCCACCGGTCCCACCTACACAGTGTTGCCAAACCCGGCCATCACCTCCACGTCACCTGAATCTGGACCTGCCGGCACTGTAGTGACCGTAACCGGCAGCTTCTACGAGATGAACCCCGCCATGTACCAGATCTTGGTGGACGGAATTACGGCAACGGTCAACAGCGTAACGTCCAGTGCCCTGACATTCACAATTCCGGGCGGGACCGGAAGCCTGCCACAGTATTACATCGAGTATTTTGGTGTACAATATTGGAATGCATCCTTTACCGTAACTCCCAAGCTGACCGTATCCATAACCGGAGTGGGCAACGTCAATGTAACCAGCCTTCCCACCGGCACCGTCTGCGCCGGAACCTGGTGCAGGATTTTTGACTTCAACACATCGGTGACATTGACCGCCTCGCCAAGTATCGGATCTGACTACGGCGTCTGGGGCGGCAACTGCGCCGGCGCGGCCTCGACCCCCTGCACGCTCACCATGGATGCAAACAAGTCAGTCACGGCAACCTTCACTATTCAGGATAATGCCCGTCTGAATAACGACCTCACGCCGTACGGAACCGTGCTGAGCGCCTACAACGCAGCCACGGTCAGCGGTACGGTCATAAAACTGCGCGACAAGGCATTCCCGGAAGCCCTGGATGCCGACAATGGAACCACGGTAACCCTGTCGGGCGGCTATGCCGCCGATTTCGGCACTACCCACACCGGCGTCACCTCGATTACAAGCCTGATCATAAGCCTTGGCAGCTTGACAATTGACAACCTGACAATCAAATAACGCCCGGGTTTCTAGGGATCGCAAGCGAACAAACAGAAGGGCCGTCCGATCCGGGGCGGCCCTTCTGTTTATTAAGGCGTTCACAAAAGAATAGATTAAGTTTCAAGATTGACGCGCCCGGAAAACACTGTTAAACTTTTTCCCGTATGTAACGTCGTAAATTCAAACCTTTCCAATCACAATCAGCAAAGAAACTCACAACATTATGATTCCAACCCGGGGGTATTTTATGAAAACGCGATTTTCGCTGGCAGTTCTGTTTTCACTGGCCGTACTGTACCCCCACTCTTCACAAGCATCAACCATTCAGCTTCCCAAAACCGGAATGACAACCTGCTACGATGCCGACGGGACCGTAATAGCCTGCAGCGGCACCGAACAGGATGGAGAGCTGCAACTGGGAATAGCCTGGCCGGCCCAGCGTTTCAGCGATCACGGCGATGGAACCGTCACCGACAACCTGACCGGCCTGACCTGGACCAGGGATGCCCGTACACCGGGACCGTCCCAATGCAATCCGGGTGGCAACAAAACCTGGTCGTCAGCGCTCAGCCACGTAGCCTGCATGAACTCCTATGTCTACCTTGGTTCCGCCTCCTGGCGCATGCCGAATATCAACGAGATCAGGAGCCTGGTCGATGTGACCCGGAGTTTTCCTTCACTTGCTTCGGGACACCCGTTTACTAACGTCAATGTTATTGATACAGCCTCCAACCACTTTTGGTCGTCAACCACGATGACCGGATTTCCAGGATTAGCATTCGATATCTACATGGGAAACGGCATACTGGGTAGTACAAACAAGAATGATTCTCTTCCGGTATGGCCTGTCAGAGACGGCACGGCCGGAGCGATACAGCTTCCACGGACTGGACAGACCACCTGTTATGATCCGGCATCGTTGCTTGAAACCAGCTGCGTGGGAACCGGACAGGATGGAGAGCTGCTAAAAGGAGCAAACTGGCAGAATCCGCGTTTTACCAACAACGGTACAACCATGACCGACAATCTTACCGGGTTGATGTGGCCAGCGGCGGATGTAATCAGCAATAACCCGCCACCAGAGTGCAATATCATGGATATGAAACTGACCTGGGATGACACTTTCATCAAAATGGCCTGTTTAAATACCCAAAATTACCTGGGGCATAATGACTGGCGCCTGCCCAATTTCAACGAGATGTCCAGTCTGTTCAATCGTGAGGAGCCTAGTCCCGCAAGCTGGCTGACCACAAGCCAGGGTTTTCAGTCGTTTCTTGCAGATAGTTACTGGACATCGACACCCAACATAGTCGATCCACTTCTTTTGACCGCCAGAGCAATAAATATGGCGGATGGGACCGACTTTACAGCCTCCACCAAGGGACTATATTTCGTCCCGGTAAGGGCAGGGAACTATGTCCCATCCAGCCTGTTGACACTGGCATTCAGCGGAACCGGCAGCGGTGACGTCAACAGCAACCCGGCCGGCATCAACTGCAGCAGCAGCGATCTTTCCTGTCAACCGGCCATCTTCCCCACCGGATCGACGGTAATATTGACCGCCACCCCCAGCCTGTCCGGTTTTGGAGGCTGGACAGGTTGTGACAGCGTCAACGGTACAGCATGCACGGTAACTATGAATGCGCCCAGAACTGTCACCGCCACTTTTACAACCCTGCCGCCACGCGTTATTAATCCGCGCATATCTACATCCCAGGGGTACCAGACGCTGCAATCCGCTTTTAATGCGGCGCTCAGCGCAGATACACTGAAGGCGTTGACCACAACATCACAAACCGAGTTTATCGAGAATCTCACGGTCAACGGCGGCATTCAGAGCCCTTACAATCTAACCCTTCTGGGTGGATATGAATCAACTTTCAACACCATCACGGGAGCAACGACTATACAGGGACAGCTAACCATCCAAACCGGCTCTCTGACAGTTGACAAAATAGCAATTAGATAATCTTGGGGGTAATGTGGATATTAATGAAATACGAAAACGGATTGACCTGCTGGATGATGTTCTGCTACGCATCTTCAACGAACGGGCACGCTTGGCGCTGGAAATCGGACATGCGAAAAAAGAGCTGAATCTGCCAGTTTTCGACCCGGCCCGTGAAAAACGTATCTTCAACCGAATGAAAGAGGATAATCCGGGGCCGCTGGATGACGACGCAATTATCAGGATGTTCGAGCGCGTAGTTGATGAATCACGCCGATTGGAAAGAATCATGTCACATAAAGAAGACGAATAAGGGAGAAATCTGAAAATGCTGATAATAATGAGAAAACATGCCGAAGAAGATGCGCTTGATTCAATAAAGGAGTATCTTATAACCCATGATTTTGATATTCATCAATCAACCGGCGCCAATCGCACCATCATCGGCGTCATTGGAGACACGGACACCCTCAACGACCACGAAATCGAAGCCATGCCGGGTGTAAGCCAGGTCGTCAGAATCAAAAAAGATGATTAGAAGAGGAGGTATGATGCAGGATATTTTGTTACTGGTTGGTATCGTCGTAATCTGGTTTGTGGTCAATAAATATATTCTGCCCAAAATGGGCGTCCAGACCTGAATGTCAAACACCTGCACTCCCGCGGCGCGGGAGGAAAAGAAAGACGAAGAAAAGAAATAATTCGGGCCGGGCTTATTGCCCGGCTTTTTTTCTGGACTCCACCAACTCGTCCAGCACAACCAGGTATCCATCCGGATCGAAACACCACATCTCCTTGATACCATACGGTTTTATCTCAAGGGGATAGAGTATTTCCAATCCCTCTTCCATGATGGCATCGCTTATCTCCTCGATGTCATTGACCTCGAAATGCAGCGTCACTCCGATACCGCGCGGAAACATGCTGAATCGAGTTCCCAGCATCGGATGGGACCTGATCACATCGGTCTCTTCCACAAAGACGATCGCAATTCCATCCATGTCGATCACCAGATGATCTGGAGCACCCTGCGCTGTCAGCGAACGCCTGACCGGCAAATCAAGAATACCTGCGTAAAAGGCTTCCGTAACGACTAACTGCGATACTACCAATTGGATTGAGTGACGGGAGTCATGGGGCTTCATTCAAATCCCTTGAAGAGAATTCCGGCATAACCGGAAAGACGAGACAGCCAGTTGGTATAGATTAATACACCAACCAGTACCAGGAAAATACCTGTAATTATCTCGAACAGACGTATGAATTTTTTGAATCGGTTAAACACCGACAAGAATTGGTGCATGGCCAGCGCGGATATAAAAAACGGTACACCGAGCCCCAGCGAATAAAGCAGCAACAAAACAATCCCCTGATAAACACTTTCCTTGGTGGCGGCCACGGCCAGGATAGCAGCCAGGATAGGTCCGATGCAGGGTGTCCAGCCCGCGGCAAACGCGATGCCGACCAGAAAACTGCCCACATAACCGGACGGTTTGTGTTTGATGGAAACCCTTTTTTCCCCAAGCAAAAAATTCAGCGAGATCAATCCGGTGACATGAATTCCCAGCACCACCAGCAGGACACCGCCGATTTTTCTGATAATGGTGGCATTATGACTGAGGAACGAGCCGATGTAAGTTGCGGAGGCGCCAAGCAGAACAAATACGATTGTAAATCCGCAAATGAAAAAGAATGAATGCAGGATGGTTTTCTGGCGGATGATGTGAGACGGGTGCTCCGCCTGCAGATCTGCGAATGAAAGGCCGGTGATATAGGTGATATACGACGGGATCAGCGGCAAAACACATGGAGACAGGAAAGAAAGCAAGCCGGCGATGAATGCGCCTATGTAGGTTACTTCCTGAGTATGCATCTGGAAAGCCTACTTCATCAAACCTTCGAGAAATGATGCAACTTCAGCTGAATCCCAAGCAAGCCCACCGATGATCTTCTTGACGATTACACCCTGCTTGTCAATGATGAATGATTCCGGAACACCGGTAATACCGTACAGCTTTGATGCGTTTCCGTCTGGGTCAAGATAGACCGGAAGCTTGTGCCCGCTTTCCTTCAAATAGGATTCAACATCCTGCTTGCCCCCCTCGTCAATCGAAACCGCCACCATCTGAAACGGCTTGCCGTTCATGGCGTTATTGAGTTTGACCATTGAAGGCATTTCCTCTCGGCAGGGAGGACACCAGGTAGCCCAGAAGTTCAGCAGAACCACCTTGCCCTTCAACGCGGAGAGCTTGGTTGCGGAGCCATCGGCAAGCGAAACCACAGAAATATCCGGCGCCTGGCTTTTTTCCTGAGCTACGGAAACCTTTTTAGCGGTATCAGTTTTGGTACAGGCGGTGATTGTGAAAAGCATGCAAGCTGCTGTAAGAAAGAATATCCGTCGCATGAAACCTCCGGTGTTGTTAACTTTACTGACAGGCTAAAACTACTTACTGCGGGTGACCACATAATCGGCCAGGCGCAACATCGCATCACGTACGATGCCGGCATCAAATGGCTCCAGATGGGTAACGCAGTTCGTTATGTAACGACGCGCAGCGTCGATTGTATACTCAATACCACCATATCGCTTTACCAATCCTGAAACATGACGGAATTCTTCCAGAGACATCTCATCTTTATCGATAACCGCTTCGATTGCATATTTCTCATCTTCGTTACACTGTCTCAGGGTATGAATCAGCGGCAGTGTGATTTTGCCCTCTTCCAGGTCATGCCCGATGCTTTTTCCGAACTCTTCTTCAGTGGCTATATAGTCCAGGGTATCGTCCATCAGCTGAAAAGCGATCCCCAGATCCATGCCGAAATTCGCAAGCGACTGTTGTTTCCCAGGCGACACCCCCCCCAGAACGGCGCCGGCCTCACAGGCGGCAGACATGAGTATCGCTGTCTTGGAACGCACCACGCCGATATAACGATCCTCAGCCAGGTCGAGTTCTCCGGTACAAAGCAACTGCATCACTTCGCCCTCGGCGATGATTGTGGTTGCTTCTGAGAAAATGCGCAGAATATCCAGGCTGCCGACCCCTACCATCAGGGAGAATGATTTGGAAAAGAGAAAGTCGCCGACCAGCACCGAAGCTTCGTTGCTGGTCGGCGACTTGGCGGAAGCGATTCCACGACGCAAGGTGGCGCTATCGACAACATCGTCATGCAGCAAAGTTGCCGTGTGTATGAATTCGACCACGCTGGCCAGCGGAACAGCCTTGTCTCCACTGTAACCGCACAGGCGGGCGGACAGAAGCAGAAGTGCAGGACGCACACGTTTTCCGCCGCTGGAGAGTACATACTCGCCAACCTTGCGGATCAAGGGGACGTCTGACTCCAGGTCTTTGCGGAATTGTTGTTCAACGAGAATCAATTCTTCGCCGATGATGTTAAGTGCGGACTGCATCGTTATAGTATCCTTAATGTAAATTCGCGCCATATTAATGTAATAAGTCCCATTTTGTCAAAGTAATTCTGGCATTTCCAAAGTTAGCAATGAAGCTGAGCCAGTACCAGATGCATTTTTTATAAATAAATGCTTGCGTTTTATTCTCATCACCTGTATAAGTTTGGATTCTTGGCGCTGCACTGCCTCATCGTGCAAATCAAGTCACATATGTGGTAATCAGGGGGTTGTAGCTCAGTTGGTTAGAGTGCCAGCCTGTCACGCTGGAAGTCGCGGGTTCGAGCCCCGTCAACCCCGCCATCATAGACAAGAGGCGCCGGAATTTTTCCGGCGCCTCTTGTTATTCACGCTTATATAAAAAGCAGTGGCAACAGTCAATCTTCAGGCTTCGAGCTTGAGCCGCTTGATTTTTTCCACCATGGTGGTGCGGTTGATGCCCAGTAATGTTGACGCTTTGGCTCTGTTGCCACCGGTCAGCTTCAAAGCCTGGGAGATCAGGGTCCGTTCTATTTCGCCAAGTGTCGCCACCAGGTCAACCCCCTTCTCGTTCAGATCAATCCTGACTCCGACACTGCTTCGCTTATCCCTGAGAAATCCTGCCGGCAAATCATTACTGGTAATTACGGTTCCGTCAGTCAGCGCAATGATCCGCTCGATCAGGTTCTCCAGTTCCCGGACATTTCCGGGCCAGGAATAACGTTCCAGCACCTCAAGCGCCTGCTTGTTGACACTCATCATCGTCCGCCCCATCAACTTGCAATACTTCTCCAGAAAATAACCGGCCAGCGGCATGATATCCTGCTGTCTCTCCCGCAACGGCGGAAGATGCAGCGGGATCACATTCAGGCGATAAAACAGATCCTCGCGGAATTCAGCCTGATTTACCTTCATCTCCAGATCGATATTGGTTGCAGATATGACCCTGACATGGAGCTTGACCGGCTTGTTTGAACCAACCCGCTCGACCTCCTGTTCCTGCAGCACCCGCAGCAACTTGGTCTGAAGATGCAGCGGCATGGTGCCTATCTCATCCAGGAAGATTGTGCCGTGATTAGCCGCCTCGAACTTTCCGGCCTTATCGGAGATAGCTCCGGTAAAGGCACCTTTCACATGGCCGAAAAGCTCGCTTTCCAGCAGCGACTCGGGAATTGCGCCACAGTTTACCGCTATGAACGGCTTGTCCTTGCGGTTGCCATTATAATGAAGGGCGCGGGCCACCAGCTCCTTGCCGGTTCCCGATTCACCGGTAATCAGAACGGTTGAATCGGTTTTGACGATTCGCCGCATGCGCTCGAAAACAAACTCCATCGCGGGTGAACTGCCGATGATGTTGCTGAAGTCGAAACGCCCCTGAAGCTGCTTGCGAAGGTAGACGTTTTCCGAGAGCAGCTTCTGCTTTTCCAGCGCCTTGGCAACAACTATTTTCAGCTCGTCGAAATCTATCGGTTTGGTTATGTAATCAAAAGCCCCTTCCTTCATGGCCCTGACAGCAGTCTGGGCGGAAGCGTGACCGGTGACCACAATCACTTCCGTGGCCGAGGATACCTTTCGAACACTCTGCAGGATATCAAACCCGCTCTTGTCCGGCAGAAACAGGTCTGAAACTATAATCTGGAATTGTTCCTGGGAAATGATTTCGAGCGCATCTTCGCCATTGGCCGCCGAAACAACCGAGTAGCCGACAGATTGTAAAAGGAGCGAGAGCGCCTCCCGGCCGGAGTTGTCGTCATCTATTACGAGAATTCTTATATCATCTGACATCGGATCAACCCCATGACAAGTATTGATCGGCATTAAATCGACAATTGAATCGAAAAGCAACGAGAAAAAGGCAAATAAAAACCCCGCTGGTTAGCGAGGTTTTGTCTGTACCAGATAACGAGAAATGTGCGTTAACCGATTAAGAACCGGTAACCGCCTGGATTGAGCAATAAAGACCATCCAGAAGCAGGTCCAGTTCATCAATTGAAATCACCAGGGGCGGGAAGATCACCACGGTATTTCCCAATGGCCTGGAAAAGATGCCATGTTTGCGGGCTTCAAGGCATACCCGCACACCGGTCTTCAGCTCCCAGTCGTAAGCCCGACGGGATTCTTTATCCTCAACCAGTTCAATACCGGCAGCCAGACCGCACTGACGGATATCGCCCACATGGGAGAGCGACCTGAACCGCTCCAGACGCTCTGCCAGCCGGGATATTTTGAGCTGCAGCTCTTCCAGCAGGTTATCACTCTCAAACAGTTCCAGGCTCTTCAGTGCGACGGCGCAGGCCAGCGGATTACCGGTAAATGTATGACCGTGGAAGAACGTCTTCAGCTCGGAATACTCACCCAGAAAAGCCTGATAGACCTTTGAAGTTGTAATTGTGGCCGCGATCGGCAGATAACCGGCCGCAATCCCCTTGGAAACGGCCATGATGTCCGGCACGACACCTTCATGCTGGCAGGCGAACATTGTACCGGTCCTGCCAAACCCGGTGGCCACCTCGTCGGCGATCATCAAAAGGTCATAGCGGTCGCACAGTGCGCGGACCCCCTTCAGAAATCCGGGAGGCTGGACGATCATGCCGCCGGCCCCCTGGATGAGCGGCTCTATCACCAGTCCCGCCGCATGGCCGGCCTGTTCCCGGATGATCCGTTCAAGCGCCTCCAGGCATTTCATTCCGCAGTCGCGGCTGTCTCCGCAACCCAGTTCGCAACGGTAGCAGTATGGCGACGGCGCCTGGACCGCCTCGAACATCAGCGGCTTGAACGTGGCATGGTAGATATCTATGCCGCCCACACTGACCGCGCCGAGGGTATCGCCATGATAGGCATGCCTGAAGGTGATGAAGCGGCTGCGTTCGGGCCGGCCGCGATGGGCCTGGTACTGATAGGCCATCTTGACAGCCACCTCCATCGCGGTCGAACCGTTATCGGAGTAAAAAACCCGGTCCAGACCGGGCGGAGTGATTTCAGACAGCCGGGCGGCCAGTACGATGCTCTGTTCACTGGCCAGCCCCAGCAGAGTGGAATGCTCCAACCGGTCAACCTGGTCCTTGAGCGCCTGATTCAACTCGGGCCGGCAATGGCCATGGACATTGGTCCACATGGAGGCGACTCCATCCAAGTAACGCTTGCCGTCCGTATCGATCAGCCAGCACCCCTCCCCCTTTTCGATGACGATCTGATCGTCTCGCTCCCAATCCTGCATCTGGGTGAAAGGATGCCAGACATGGTCCCGGTCCCACTTGCGTAGCTGTGCAGTCGAATACCGGCTCATAATCCCAGTTCACGCAGCACGATGGCGGTTTCCGGCTGGCCGTCCAGCCAGGCGGCCAACTCGTCAACGATTTCCATCCGGTCGGCTTCATCGCGAAGCGGCCAAATTCCCAGCACCGGCGCACCACATAGGGAGCCGATATGATGAGAGGCGCTCTTTTCGGCGGCCCCCGGATTATCCGGCATACCATTGACGATCACCCCGGCCACGTGCAACCCCATCTGCTGAGCGGCAAAACAGGTCAGCACGGTGTGGTTGATGGTCCCAAGAGCCGGACGCGCCACTACCAGCAGCGGCAGACCAAGCTCCCGCGCGAGGTCGGCAACCAGCAGCCCTCCCGACAACGGCACCATCAGCCCGCCGGCGCCTTCGACGATCACGTAATCGTGGATTGCAGCCAGACGTAGATAGCACTCCTTGATACGCGCAAAGTCAACCCGCACACCATCGATCTTGGCCGCCTCGGCCGGGGCAAGTGCTTCACGGAGACAGTAGGGCGCGACATCCTCACTGCAGACGATCCCGGCGGCCTCGCATAGCAGAAGTGCGTCATCCGATACCAAAACACCATCGACTTCACTGCAGCCACTGGTTACGGGCTTCATCACGCCGACATTTATTCCATTTACACGCAACAAGCGGGCAAGCGTGGCCGCCGTAATGGTTTTTCCGACCCCGGTATCAGTTCCGGTAATAAAAATCCCCCGCCCCGCCATCAGCTGCACCCGCATTTGGCAACGGCCAATCCCAGGTCGATCAGCATCCTGCGGTCGTCTTCAGGGTTACGGCCGGGTTTGGTCAAGTAGTTGCCGGTCATCATGCCGCTGGCGCCGGCCATGAAGATCCAGGACTGCAGTTCGCGCAGATTACGCTCACGCCCGCCGCAAACCTTGATCTGGCGGTCAGGCAGCAGAAAACGGTAGATGGCGATTGTTTTAAGACACTCCAGCGGCGTCAGGAAATCGGCATCAGCCAGGCGGGTACCCTCCACCGGGTCGAGAAAGTTGATCGGCACCGAATCCACATCCAGCTCCCGTAATGTAAGGGCCATTTCGATACGCTGCTCCATGGTCTCACCCAGGCCGAAAATGCCGCCGGAACAGACTTTCAAACCGGCTCGTTTGGCCACACGCACCGTTTCCACATCCTCTTCGTAGTCATGGGTGCTGCAAATCATTGGAAAATAGCTACGAGCGGTTTCCAGATTGTGATGATAGGTCACCATGCCGGCCTCACACAGAATACAGGCGGTCTCGTAGTCCAGGATACCGAGGGAGCAGGAGGGATTGATGTTGGTTTCATTTCTGATACGTCGCAGGGTGGAACAGATTTGATCCAACTCACTGCCCTTGCTGACGGTGGTGCCGCTGGTAATGATACCGTAGCAGGAGGAGCCGATGGATTCCGCCATCTTGGCGCAGTGCACCAGCTCATCTTCCTCCACCAGCGGATATACTGCCACGCCGGTCTGGTGATGAATCGACTGCGAACAGAAGGCGCAGTTCTCCGGGCAACGCCCCGATTTAGCGTTGATGATCGAACAGAGCGTAACCTCGGTCCCGATGAAATGCTCCCGAATACGGCCGGCCTCCGCCAGCAGCAGACAAAGATCGTTCCCCCCGGCTGAAGCCAGTTGCATCGCTTCGGAGGCCTCGATTTGCCGGCCCTGAAGAATGGCTGACGATATTTTGCGCAGATAATCATACATGAGCGGAATTTCTCCTTTGAATGGGACTGAATACCATGGACGCACACAACTTGTCAACCAAAGCACAACTACAATGGTTTACAATCTTTGGGACAATCGGCTGTAACTTTTATTTACAACCACAAAACAAACCAATACCGCACAGGGAACGGAAATATTCACTAATAGCTGTTTTTTAGAGGTTTTTTACATATATATGGTTTGGCTCATTATTTGCTATACCCCACACCAGTTCCATGTAACTACGCTTGAAAGCGCTGTTGGTCTGACAAGCCTCATATTTCTAAACATATATAGTTCGGGAGGTTGAAAATGAAACCTGCAAAGAATCCGTCACAAAGCCTGTTTATCGGATTGGTGATGTCAATCCTGTTGACAATCGCAACGGCGGGAGCTGTCTGCGCGGCGGGCACGGCCGTGCTTCCCGACTATCGCAAGCCGGTTTTGCTGCCATCTTCCCAGACCAACGCCTGGACCAACATCGTCCCCAACGCGCTGGCCGATTATTTCACCTATGTACCATTCACCACTGCTGACGCGGTCAAGCTCGGCTTCCCCAGCAGTTGCGGACGGCTTCCGGGTGATGCGGCCAGCACCGAGGACTGCTATTCAATCTCGGTCAAGAAGTTCCAGCAGCAGCTGGCTCTGCC
>Ga0209212_1000479_pt1 | contig 76885 bp, 70 predicted proteins | sample RifGroC2_FD_183996 | JGI IMG/M metagenome (GOLD analysis project Ga0209212, IMG submission 183996) | Groundwater microbial communities from Rifle, Colorado, USA - Groundwater C2 (SPAdes) (version 2) | ecosystem: Environmental > Aquatic > Deep subsurface > Groundwater | place: Rifle, Colorado...
CAAGAATCGTAGACAAATTTGTTGAGCGTAACACCACGCTCAAAATCGGGGCAGCGCCGGTCAGCTGCGCGACCGGGCACCACCTTAAACTCGACCTTTTATTGTCTTGACTATAGGGTCCACTCAACCGCCCCGTTGATTTTCGCGATGTCCGTTTTACCGTCGCCGTTGAAATCGCCAGTAATGATCCGAGCGATGTCATTCTTTGCATCGTTGACATTAGCAGATACCCAGACAGTGGGGCCTGGTATAGATGCATCGAAGCCACTGCCGTTGGAGAGGTAAATGCTTATAGGTGCGGCATTCCCCCATCCCTCGATCACCCCGATGTCGGTCTTGCCGTCGCCGTTGAAATCACCGGTCAAGACCCGAGCGATGTCGATCTTTGCGCCATCTACCCAATCAGGTACCCAGACGGTGGGGCCGGGTATCGATGCATCGAAACCGCCGCCGTTGGAAAGGTAAATGCCTATTGGTTCGGAAGTATTCAACGAATTGATTCTCGCAATGTCCGTTCTCCCATCTCCATTAAAATCCCCGATCTTCACGCGGGAGAGGTCTATTTGGGTCACCTCGGAAGAGCTGGTGCGGACCGAAAGGTCGGGACCGGGGACGTACCTGCCATTCATGTCATTATTGAACCAATTGTACTCCAGTGTAATGGGTGGTTGGCTGGTGATGCTGCTTTTGTTTGTGATGCTCCCAGTTACAGGATATATGTTCGCGTTTTTGTCAAACTTCTGGCAGGTTGTCAGCAGCCAACTGGTTGAGTACGATCCGTATTCCAGGTTGTAGGCCCACATCACCTGATTGTTGCTTTTCGCGACGATGGTCTTTAACCGCTTAGCCGTATTTACAGGGAAACCAGTGTTATACATTTTGGAGCTAAAGATGCCTGCTCCCTCAAGGTAAAATTGAATTACGTTCGTGGGTTGGGTGCTGTCGTGAGTGTTTTTTGTATAGCTTATCTCGGACGGGTAGATTTCGCCTCTATCTTTGACATAGGTTATTGAGATGTAGTTGCCGTGAGGATCTTCGATACGATCAAGGCACCATTTGTAAACGTTTTGCGGGGTGGCGGGGGCGTCCTGCCGTGAAGCAGCGGTTGCGCCGTAGGTATAGGTAGTCCCAGATTTGTCGGTAATACGCCAGTAGGCACTTCCGTCGGCTGCTGTCTTCTTTGTTATCTGGTTGAACTGTTCTTCGATGGTGGCGAGGTAGCTATTCTCTCCGACATCCACCAGATCGTGCACTGCACCAGATTTCACGATCTGGTAGCTGTTCCCGTTGAAGTTTGGGCCGAATTTGAAATCTCTGCGGATGGCCCCGAGCTCGAGTTCCCACCCTGTCCCAACCCAGCTGTCCCCATTGGTGTTGTGGTAGTTTAGCGCCAAGGCAGGCTCCATTCCTTTCCGGCCAGGCGGCACGTCTAAGGGAATTGAGTACGACATGGCTCCGGTGAAAGGATCCGGCATCCCTGTCTTGCTCCCTTGAGCTCCATCGGCCCCAATAGGCACCCTCGCGGTGCTCTTGGAATCTGCTGCCAAAGCATCCGCAATTGCGGCAAAAAGGAGAATGGAGCAAATGAATACAATCAAGTAAAAGTTGAGCCGTTTCTGTCTTTTAAAAACCACTTTTATCCCCCCGTAACAGTGTTATTGAATAAAGCCCAGGCTGTATGCAGTCCTTCGCTAGAGCAATACATGTGCCAGATTGCATAATGATTAAATGCAACTACTTCCACGAGTCTAGCTTGGCTGAACTTATTTCAGCAGTGTGAATAATTTTACAATCCTTTCTGTGCGCTTCTGAAAAAAGCACCACGATGCATGGATATAGGTCTTCGTTGTAAAAAATTTCACACTGTGCATTTTTTTACAGTTTTGAAGTAGCTCGCTGTATTCCTGTGAAGGCCAAAAACGAGCGTTATGCAAGTTTGGTAATATTATTAATATTATAAATAGTTAATATTGCACTGTCGGCGATTGTAGGCCGTGCATCACTCGTCCCAAGATTTCTGGAATGGTGCGCCTGCGGCGGATTAGCCAGGTCATTCCCTGAGACGTGCCGCAAAGGCCGCGGCACCTCTCACCCCTGCCGGGGCGCGTGGCCAGAGGCGGGCTTCGGCTCTCCCGGGCTCCCGCTGCGGTTCGCCTGGCAGCCCCCCACCACGGAGTTCGACCTAGAGCAAAAAAAAGAAGTCGCCCCGGGGAACCAGGGACGGCTTCTTTCGTGCTAGCCTTACAAAAAGAGTTTCAGACGCTTGTAAAGCTCCCTCAAAGGCTCTAGAAACCAAGCGGCAGAAGGTTGCAGGTTAAGGTATCGCTGTCCCCCTGGTAAGATCTTCCGTGTCGCACTTTGGACTGTTGACCAGAGCGGAGACCGGCCGCGTCACCATCGAGACTGCGGGATAAGGCTGGAAAGGTGGGTCAACCAGGTGCCGCCAGGATTATGAATTTTGAGCTTTGGGCCAGCCAGGAGAAATGTTCGCTCGTGTACAATCTACTCAATCCATCCTGGAGGTTTGGAAGGAGGATCATCGGGGAAATGTCGGTAGTCGAAGAATTGACAAAATGAGAAAGTTGGCGTACCAAAGGTAAGAGTTCAAGGAGAAATATGATGCAGTTTCAACAGATAGAAATCGGGATCAGGAGCCTTGACGATGCCCTGGAAAATTTCATTCAAACAGGTGAGGCAATCGAGCGTGGCGAGACTGTAGAAAAACAAGCTTCAGGCGTTTACTTCACGGACCTGGACGCTTTCAGGAAAGTCCTCACACAGAAACGGCTTGAGCTTCTCCATGTGATCCGTAAGGATAAACCCTCTTCGATTCATCAGTTGGCGCGGCTCGTTCGCCGGGACATCAAGAATGTCTCCACAGATGTGAAATACCTCTCCCAGGTTGGGCTCGTTGAATTGAAGGAAAAAAACAACTGCCTGTTCCCGACGGTAAATTACGAAAGGATCAAGTTGGATATAGCAGTGTAAGCTGCTTTGGCAGTGCCTTCTACTTTCCCGCCAGGAACTCCTGCATGAGCGCCTTGCAGTTCCACCCGGAACCCCTTGTCGCTTCCACCTGTCCTTGGACATCAGTGCCCCCCAGGCAAGGCATTGCGTCTCCGTTTAGAGGAGCAGGCGAGAAAGACGTTCGACGAAGGATCCACATCGTCGAGGAAGCTGTCCCTCTTCTCGATCCCGAGGACCATCACATGCTGCAGCAAACCGGGTATGCCAATCCGCGCTAGCCTTGGCATCCGTTAACGCCAGTGCAGAGATTCAATAAGTCAACAAAGTCAGCAACGTCCCCCGCGCCTCACCCGCGCCTCTAAAGTCAGCAACGTCCCCGCGCCTCTAGAGAATTCCCCCTGCTGAACCATGCGGTCCTGTGCGTCGTAAGTTGCCGCTAAGGAGGGGGGTGTCCTCTGCTGGCGCAAGACGGAAACGATTGGGGTGTCGCGAAAAAACGGCGGCGCCCGACATGGGGCGGGGGATCAGGAGCTGTACTGGGCCAGGAACTCCTGCATGAGCGCCTTCCTGTCGATCTTGCCGTTCGAGGTGGTGGGGAGGGAGGTGCGGTAGACGAACCGCTCGGGGACCATGTACTTCGGGAGGTGCGCGCCGCATAGGCCATCGAACTCGCTCGGCTCGATGTGGGGTCCCTCGGCCAGGGAGAGACAGGCTATAATCCTGCTCCCGGTCAGGTCGTCGGGAACGGCCAGCACGGCGGCCTGGCGCACCCGCGGATGGCTGCTCAGGACGATCTCTATCTCGTCCAGTTCCACCCGGAAACCCTTGCTCTTCACCATGTGATCTTTGCGGCCGGCAAAGACGAAGTTGCCGGCCTCGTCCAGGCGGACCAGGTCGCCGGTCCGGTACACCCGGGCGTGGGACGACGGGTTGCGCGGGTCGGCGCAGAACTGCGCCCGCGTCCTGTCGACGTCGTTCCAGTAGCCAAGCGCCACCGTGGCGCTCAGTACGTGCAGCTCCCCTTCCTGTCCGGCCCCGGACACCACCTCTCCCTTTTCGTCGACAGCGAACACCTCGAAATTCGGGAACGACTTTCCTATCGGGATCTTCCAGGCGTCGTCCGCGATGACCTCGGGGACACGGAAGCAAAGCGAGGAGTTCGCCTCGGTCTGACCGTAGATGTTGTAGAACTCGGCCCTGGGCATGAACTCCTTCAGCCTCCTCAGGTACTTTACCGGCATCAGGTCCCCGGAAAAGTGGACCAGCCGCAGTTCCGGAAGCGTCAGCCTCTCCAGCGCCCCCTGGTCCGCGAGCTTGGTGAGGACGGATGCGACCGAGTTCCAGACGGTGATCCTCTCCTGGCGCATCAGTTCCGCGAGCCTCACCGGGAAGGCCGAGAGCGCTTCGGGGATCATCACCACGGTCCCCCCGGACTTCACCGCGCAGAAGATGTCGAATACGGAGAGGTCGAAATGGAGCGGCGCGTGGTTCGCCACCCGGTCCCGCTCACCGACCGCGAAGAACGAGGCTGCCATCTCCACGAAGGTGAGCGCGTTTCGGTGGGAGATGACCACACCCTTGGGCGATCCGGTGGAGCCGGAGGTGTGGAGTATGTACGCCGGCGCAGCATCGCTCCCGCCGGAAGAGCCGGGAGGGGCGGCGCTTTCGCTGTCGAGCGCGTCCCAGCCGGTGCAGTCCATCCCGATGCCGGGGGAGGGGGGCGGAGTTCCGGCAGGGGAGATGACGACCGCCTTCTCCAGCGGCGCGGCATCCGGAGCAACGGCCAGGATGCGCTCCAGCTGTTCCCTCGAAACGATGGCCGCACGCATGCCGCAGTGCCTGATGATGGAGATGAGGCGGGCAGGGGGCGCGGCCGGGTCGAGCGGGACGTAGACACCCCCGGCCTTGAGGATGCCGAAAAGCGAGACGATGGCCTCGGGCGACTTGTTCAGCAGGATGCCGACCCGGTCTCCGTTACCCACCCCCTGCGCCAGAAGGAGCGCGCAGAGCCGGTTGCTCTTCGCCTCCAGCTCCGCGTAGGTCATCGCCCGCTCCTTGAAGACTATGGCTTCTTTCTCCGGGAGACGCGCCGCGGTATGGGAAAGGAGATGTTGCAGAAGGTACATGGCTTACCTCGCGAACTCAAAGTCCCAAGAAGGTGGCGATGATGTTTCTCTGTATCTCGGAGGTCCCGGAGTAGATCTTGCCGGCGATGGCGTCGCGCAGGTTCCTCTCGAACTCGTACTCCGCCGAGTAGCCGTAGGCGCCGTGAATCTGCAGCGCGTCGGTTGCGATCTGCACGTAGCTCTCGCTGATAAAGAGCTTTGCCATGGCCGACTCCAGCGGCGCCCTCTTCCCGGCACCCTTCAGCCCGGCCACCTTGTGCAGCATGAGCCTGGAGAGTTCGATGCGCACCTTCATGTCGGCGATCTTGTGGGAGACGGACTGATTCTTGCCGATGGCCTTGCCGAACTGCCGCCGTTCCCTGGCGTAGGCGATGCACGACTCGAGGATCTTCTCCATCGCCCCGAGATGGGCAGCGAAGAGGCAGCTCCTCTCCCATTCCATCTCGGAGTTGAATATGGCCGCCCCCGCCCCCTCCTGCCCCAGCCGGTTCTCCTCGGGGACCTCGCAATCCTGCAGGAAAACCTCGCCGAGCGGACAGGTTTTCAGCCCCATCATCTCCAGCGCGGAGCCGGTCGAGAAGCCGGGAAAACCTCTTTCCACGATGAAAGCGGACACCCCGGCGAATCCCTTCCCCTTATCGGTGACCGCGAAGACCAGGAGGAGGTCGGCTATCGGTGCGTTGGTTATGAAGGTCTTGGAGCCGTTCAGGACGTAGTGGCTCCCTTTTTTTTCGGCCCTGCACCTCATGCTGAAGGCGTCCGACCCCGCGTCCGGCTCGGTCATGGCATGCCCCCCCTTCAGGGAGCCGGAGATCAGGCCGGGAAGGTACTTGCGCTTTTGCGACTCGCTGCCGAACTTGTTGATGGGGGACTCGCAGGTCCAGATGTGCGAGTTGAGGGAGAAGATGAGCCCGCTGTCCCGGCAGGCGTAGCCGAGCCCCTCCATGGTGGCTATGCAGGTCATGGTGTCGAGGCCGAGCCCTCCGTACTCCTGCGGCATGGTGATCCCTGGAATGCCGAAGGCGGCGCACTTTTGCCAACCCGCCTCGGAAAACTCTCCCCTTCTCTCGCGCTCCCTCGATCCGGGGTTCAGCTCCCTGCGGGCGAACTCGATGGCGAGCTCCTTGAAATTCCTCTGCTCCTCGGTGAAGGTTTTTTCCATGGGATGCCTCATGTTGAAGGGGTGGCCGGCGCCGGAAACGGCGCAGGGGCTAAAGGGTCAAGCAGCACGGTGGGCAGGCCGCAGGATTGGGGAAAGTCCCTGTACATGACTCCGGCCCCTTTTAAGGGCGGTCCCTCTTGCGCGTCGCCATGCCGACCAGGGCGTAGATCATCGCCCAGGCAGCGAGGTGGGACGAGTACCCTTGCGGGTCTTGGCCGGGGTATATCTCGACGAAGTCAAGCCCGGCGATGCCGCATTCGGCAATCCGGTGCAGCGCGGGGAGCAGCTCGCCCGGGAAGAGACCGTTGAAGTCGGCGGGGCCCCCGGGGTTGTACCCGGCATCGATGCAGTCGCTGCAGATGGTGACGAAGACGTGCTTGGTCTTCTCGTGGGCGATGGCGATCGCCTCCTCGGTGATCGCCTCCATCCCCCTCTCCCTGATCTCGCGGGTAGTGATGATCCGCGCTCCCATCCCCTTGGCGTATTCGTACTGGGTGGGAGAGTTCCTCGGCCCCCTGATCCCGACATGCACGATGCTCTTCTTGCGGACCTTCGGGATCTGCGAGATCCTGTGGATAGGGCCGCAGCGGGCCAGAAGCTCGCTGCCGAACGCCTTGGCGTTGTCCAGGTGGGCGTCGAAATGGATGACCCCGATGTCACCTTCCTCCGCCTCGCTGAGCGCCCTGATGATCTCCGGGGTGAAGGAGTGGTCTCCTCCCATCACGAACGGGATGCTGCCGCTGCGGTAGATCTGGGCCATGATCCGGTGCACGTTGCCCATGGTTTCCGCCGGGTCGTTGGTATTGACCGGGACGTCCCCGATGTCCCCGAGCTTCAGGTAATCGAAAAGGTCGGTCTGGTATTCGGGGAGGAAGCCGCCGTAGCGCGCCGCTGCATGCCGAATGCTGCGCGGGGCGAGTTCGCAGCCGGTGAAGGAACCCCAGGTCACGGTTCCCTCCCAGGGCACCCCGGCGACGATGACGTCGTTTCCGGCGCTGAGCGTTCTAGCGTCGAAGACCGGGACGCCGAGGAAGGAGGGAGTGTCTCCGTACACCCTCGGCAGCGAGTTTTTCCGGTTGGGGACCATCGGGATGTCTTTGCGGTTCATCGCGTCTCCTTTTAGTCGGGCTTGGGCCCGGGTAGAGGTTTGCGTTTCAGGAACAGTTTCCTCGACAGCAGCAGACGGCTCACCCTGACCCTGGTCAACTCCCGCCAGCGCAACGTTCGATGCACCCAGAGCGCCGGGACGTTGTCGGACCAGAAGAACCCGTAGGCCTTGGTGAACCCTTGCTTCTTCAGCTCGTGAAGCGCGCCGTTTTGCAGCGCCGCGGCGATGTTACCTCCCCTGTTTCCCGGGGCGACGAACATGTCGAAGGTGTACACCTCGCCGTCCCGGCACCGGATCCCCAGCCAGCTCTCGTCGGGGTGATTCCGGCCGTCCCTGGCGGCGGTGGCGTCTGCGCACCAGATGTCGCCGGCGACCTCGTTCTCTCTCACCACGGCGTAGCCACGATAGCCGCGCTTCAGGTAGTCGGAGGTCTTCAACTCCCTGCTGCGGACCGGGTAGCTGAGGCTGCGGCGGCTTAACACGTCGGGGGTCAGTTCGACGATTTCCTCGCCCGACGGCCGGGGGAAATCGGCGGTCGGGCGCAGCTTGGAGAGGTCGATCTCGACCGGCACCGCCTCCCGGTTCAGGTAGACGGTCTCCCGCAGCAACCCTTTGAAGCTGCCGTTTCTGACCGTCTCGATGACCTGCACCACTCTCATCTTGCAGTACTGCAGCATGCGGCCTCCCTGCCGCCTCGGGAGCTATCCCTTGGCGCCCAGCTTGAGGTTCAGGAAATTGACCACTGAACCTATGCTCTCGAAATTCTCCGGAACTATCTCGGTGTCCACGATCTGTACGTCGAACTCTTTCTCCAGGTAGGCGATGAGTCTCTGGACGCCGAGGGAATCGACTATCCCTTTCTCGATCAGCGAATCGGAAGAAGAAAGGGTCGTCCCGGAATCCTGCGGCGCCATTTCCCGCTCGATGAAGCTCCTGATGGTATCTGAAAAATCGGTCATGACTCCCTCCTTAGCTGCTGTGAGATAACGGAGTGATACGGGGGACGGAAGTTCCCGAGGCGATTCTCTTTCGGAAGGCGTTGCTGCGGTGGTTTTGTCTATGCTTACCAAACAGTCGGTAACGCGACTGCTGCTGGTTCATTGGCGGGGTGTTGTGTGGCGAAAATATTAATTGTTGTTAATTTTTACCTCACCTAGTTTACATTTCGCCCCCTGACTGTCAAGCTTGCCGCCTTTACCCGTTTTCCGCCCGCCGATCGCCGCCAAGCCCGCACTTCTTCGCGTTTTTTGCTTCATAGCTTTTCGCAAAGATGGTACATTGGCGGGATGTCATGGAAAATCATCGAAAGAAGGCGCAGCGTGCTGGCCGCCGAGAGCGAGTCCCCGCACAAAAGCGGCGGCGGCAGGCTTTCCTGCTGCCTCGTCTACCCCAACCGTTACCATTCGGCCATGAGCAACCTGGGTTTCCAGGCGGTGTACGCCATGATGAACGCGCACCCCGGCGTAGTCTGCGACCGCGCCTTCCTTCCCGACCGTGAGGAACTCGACGAACTGGAGCGGACCAGGGGGACGCTCCTCTCCCTGGAAACGCAACGCCCCCTCTCCTCCTTCGACCTGATCGCCTTTTCCGTTTCGTTCGAGAGCGATTACCTCAACCTCCCCGCGATCTTCCGGCTCTCGGGCCTGGAATCCTTTGCCGGGAGCCGCTCTCCTTTGCAGCCTTTGGTTCTGGCCGGCGGCGCGGCGCTCTTCCTCAATCCCGAACCGGTCGCCCCCTTTCTGGACCTGGTCTGCATTGGCGAGGCGGAGCCGATCCTCACCCCTTTGCTTGAACTGCTGAAGGAGGGGGCGGAGTCGCGCCAGGAACTCCTTCTCAAAGCCGCCGCGCTTCCTGGTCTCTATGTCCCATCGCTCTACGAACCGCGCTACGAGGGGGACCGGCTCGTCGCCATGAACCCGCGCCCCGGCGCCCCTCCCCGCGTAGCCAGGGTGTGGGACCCGGACGTGGACGCCCGCCCAAGCGTCACCGAGATCCACACCGACGCCACCGAGTTCTCCGGGATGCACCTGGTGGAACTCTCCCGCGGCTGCCCGCGCGCCTGTCGTTTCTGCGCCGCCGGCTTCATCTACCTCCCCTACCGGGGCCGCTCGCTCGACCTGGTGCGGCGCGAGGTGATGAAGGGGGTTGAGCAGGGGCGCAAGGTGGGTCTCGTCGCCGCCGCGGTCTCCGATTATCCCGGCATCGGCGATCTCTGCGGCGAGATCGTCGCTGCTGGGGGGAAATTCTCCGTTTCCTCCTTCCGGATCGATCACCTGGACGGCGGCATGATAGAGGCGCTGAAGGCAAGCGGGCAAAAGACGGTGGCACTGGCGCCGGAAGGGGGATCGCAGAGACTCAGGGACCTGGTGAGGAAGGGGATCGACGAGGAGCAGATACTGGCCGCCTGCGACATGCTGATCAGTCACGACATCCTGAACCTGAAGCTCTACTTCATCATCGGACTGCCGACGGAGACCCAGGAGGACCTGGAGGAACTGGTCGCGCTGGTGAGCCGTATCAGGGAGCGGGTGCTGGCCGCGGCGCGCGCCAACAAGAGGCTCGGCGAGATCCAGCTCTCGGTGAACCCCTTCATTCCTAAGCCGTTCACGCCGTTCCAGTGGTGCGGCATGGAGCCGGTCAAGTCACTTGAGAAGAAGTGGAAGTTCCTGCAGAAGGCGCTGGGAAGGGTGAGCAACGTGAAGCTGCAGATGGAAAGCCCGCGCGAGGCGTACCGGCAGGCCCTCCTGTCGCGAGGGGACCGCAGGCTCGCGCGGCTCCTGGTCACGGCGGACCGCGTCGGGAGTTGGAAGGAGGCGGTGCGCGAGGAAGGCTTGGACACCGACCTCTTCGTGAACCGGGACATACCGCTGGACGAACTGCTGCCGTGGGATTTCATCGACGGTGGCGACGCGGGCCGCCTGGAGCGCGAGTACCGGCGGGCCTTTCGGGGAGAATAGCAGGAGCGGAACCTGGGGGGGCATCGAACTCTCCCTTTGGCAAGGGGGATTGAGGGGGATCTCGTTTCTTTCCTCGTTCCCAAGCTCCAGCTTGGGAACCAGATTGAGAGGGAAAAAGGCGGCAAGAGCGAAACAGAAGGGGGACAGGCACCTTATAAAAAGTAGCATGTCCCCTTTCCGGATTAAAAAAGGCGGCAAGAGCGGGGCGTTATTGCCGCCGTAGCTCTTGCCGCCCTTTTTTATCTGCCGGGAGAGACTAGTTGAAGAAGAACCTAGCCCCGACCAGCACGGAGAGGCTGGAAGGGTCGAACTCGCCGCCGTTGGGGCCATCCACGTCCGCACGGAACGATTCCACACCCTTTACCTCGGCGGTCAGCGCCATCTGCCTCGACACCATGTAGTCGGCCCCTGCGCTCAGGTGCGCGCCGATGGTGGTGTTGGTGTACCTGTTGCTCAGGTCGTTGACCAGGACGTCCAGGCCGGCGCCGGCGTAAGGGACCAGACGCTGCCTCTCCGGGAAGCGGTACTGCGCACCCATCGAGATATCGGTGACGTCAGCCCTGCCGAAGCCGGAGGTGTGGAAGGAGGATCGGGTCACGTCCATTTCCACGGCGATGTGGTCGTCCACGCCGAACATGAAGCCGAGTCCAGCGATGAATCCGGCATCCGTCTCTACGACCAGCCTCCCCAGCGAGCTGTCCATCTCGGATTCCGCCGGGTTGGTGATCCCGATTTTGCCGGTCACGGCAAACCTCCCTCTGAGGCTTTCCGCTTGGGCGTTCCCCGCCAGGGTGGCTGCAAGGAGCAGGGCCCCGGCCGAGAATAATAAGAACTTTCGCATTTGTTTTCATCCTCCAACAAAAAATCAGTGAAACTGCGGCGGCATCTTAGGCCAAAACGAGAGGCGGCACAAGCCTAAAAGCCCCTGGTAGCGGGCTCTCCGACAGGACCAGCAGGCTTTATGCCCTCAGGAGGGGGCATCGCGGCAGGAATGCCGCTCCTACTGTTGCGCTGATCCAGCTCTTTTGCCGTCGGGACACCAACTCCCCCTCGCCCTCCGGGAGAGGGTCGGGGTGAGGGCGTTTCCCGCTCTGCAATTCCTGGCGATGCGATGGTCACTTCGTGGCGCCGCCCTCACCCGGCCTTCGGCCACCCTCTCCCGGAGGGTGAGGGGATGGATGTAGCGGAGGGGGCTGGAACGGTCGCCTACTTGATAAGGTCGATGGTCGCCTTGATCGCCTTTTCGATGCCGGTGGCGGCCTCGCCTATGCTCCCTGCCAGCATGTAGGCGGGGGTCGTGACGATGAGATGATCGCTGTCGATCACGTACTGGTCCGTCGGACAGTCGACGTGTCTGCTGCCGGTGCCGTTGATCCCCTGTGCCGTCCCCTGGTCCGTGCCGATGGTGAGTTTCGGGGAGAGGTCCTTGCCCAGTGCCAGGGCGATCACGGCAGGCGCGATGCAGATGGCGCAGATAGGCTTCTTCGCCGCCGCCATCTCCTTGATGAGCCGGAGCACGTCCGGCTGCACGCTCCCGTTCGGCCCCTCGAAAGCGAAGTTGCAGAGGTTCTTGGCCGCGCCGAAACCGCCCGGGAGGACGATGGCGTCGAGATCCTTCGCGCTTGCCGTCTTGATGTCGCTGATCTCGCCCCGCGCGATGCGGGCGGATTCCACCAGCACCTTCCTCTTGGCACCGGTCTCCTGCATGGTCAGGTGGTTCACCTCGTCGAGTTCGATGTCAGGCGCGAGGCAGACAGCCTTAGCCCCGTTTCTGTCGATGGCGAGCAGTGTCAGCACCGCCTCGTGTATTTCGCTTCCGTCACGAACCCCGCAGCCAGAGAGTACCACACCGATCTTTTTCATAGCAGCTGCCTCCTGTCTTGTAGTTTGCACGTCAGATGGGATATTCTAAGCGGGATGTCTGCGCTGTGCAAGGGCTTTGTCACGAGTTATGTGTTCCACGTTCTACGTTGCTAACCGCTGTTACAACGTAGAACTTAGAACGTAGAACGTAGAACGTAGAAGTTGGAGCGCTCGATCCATGTGCACCACCCCCTACCCCGAAGTAGACGCTTCCCGCTGCACAGGCTGTGGCCGCTGCGTCTCCGCCTGCCCGGACAGGCTTTTCACGCTGGACGTCTCCGGGTTCCGCAAGCATGCGGTCCTGATTTCGCCCCATCGCTGCGACTGCTGCCTGAAATGCCTTGCCGCCTGTCCCGTCGGTGCCCTTTCATCCGACGAAACCTCGACTCCCCCCTTCTAGTGCCCGAGTGAATCGATCTCCAGCAGCTTCGGAAAGAGGCGCGTGCAGACGAGCACCACGATCATGGTGCCGACCCCGCCGATGACTACGGCGGGAACGGTCCCGAACAGGGCGGCGGTGACGCCCGACTCGAACTCGCCCAACTGGTTGGAAGTCCCGATGAACATCGAGTTCACCGCGCTGACCCGCCCGCGCATCTCGTCCGGCGTTTCGATCTGCACCAGCGAGGCTCTGATCACGACACTGACGATGTCAGCCGCGCCCAGCACCATCAGCGCAACCATCGACAGCGTGAAGGAGGTGGAAACGGCAAAGACGACCGTGGCAGCCCCGAAGATAAATACGCTGAGGAACATGGTGCGCCCGACCTTGTGGCGCAACGGGTTGCGGGCGAGGAACAGCGAGACGGCAAGGGCCCCCACGGCCGGCGCGCCCCTCAGGAGCCCGAGCCCCCACGGTCCGGTCCGGAGGATGTCCCTGGCGTACACCGGCAACAGGGCCGTGGCACCGCCCAGCAGGACGGCGAAGAGGTCGAGAGAGATCGACCCGAGGATTTCGGGGCGGCTCTTTATGAAGGAGATCCCGGCGAAAAGCGACTGTACGCTGACCGGCTCGCGCTTCGCGGGCGCGCGGCTGACCCGGATGCCTGAGATGAGGAGGCTTGCCACGAAAAACAGGATCCCTGCCACGCCGTACACGGTGGTGGGGCCGAACGCATAGAGGACCCCCCCGAGGGCCGGGCCGGCGATGCTCGCGGTCTGGTTCGCCGAGGCGGACCATGCCGAGGCGCGCGGGATCAGTGTCTGCGGCACGAGCCAGGGGACCAGGGCGAGCATGGTCGGGCCTTCGAAGGCGCGCAGGGCGCCGGCGCAGAAGATGATGGCGAGGATGGCCTCCTTGCCGAGCCAGCCCCCAAAGCTTCCTGCGGCCAGCAGGGCGAGCGCCGCCCCCTCGAACACCTGGCAGAAGGCCGCGATGCGCCTGCGGTCGTAGCGGTCGGCCGTGTGGCCTACGGCGAGCGTCAGGAGGAACATGGGGAGGAACTGGGCGAGCCCCACCAACCCGAGATAGAAGACGGAACCGGTGATGGCGTAGATCTGCCATCCGACGGCGACACCCTGCATCTGGAAGGCGATGCTGGAACAGACGCGGGCCAGCCAGAAGAGCCGGAAAGGCTTGTGGCGCAGCACCGATTGGCTTGCATCCGCTTGCTGGGGCGTGGAAGTCATATCGTCCTTGTCAGGAGACGGTGCACTATAAGAAACGATGTCGTGCCGTTGAGTTTGCCAATATCCCTTTTGTCGGCACACTTGTAAATGGCTTTTGTCTTTATTGACAAAAGAACGCTTTGTCATACTCTTCTTCGGTATGAATGAGCAACGCCGTTCAGGTCGCATCAAAGGAGGAAGGTCATGCTTTATTTCATCAAGGAGAACACCATCCACACCCACCCGGTCGCCCAGGGGTGCATTGCCGTCTACCAGCGGGAACAGCTGCGCGACACGATCCCGCGCTCGGTGGAGGAGTGTCCCTATTGCATGAAGGTGTGGCCGGGCAGGAAGGATTGAGCAGGCTACAGAGAGCTAGATGTTGCAGCCCCCCTCCCCTTGCGGGAGGGGCAGGGGGTGGGGGTAGGCGCCAACTTCGATGTAGATGGCAGCTTCACCCACCCCCCGGCCCCCTCCCGTCAAGGGAGGGGGGGCGCAGAAGGAGCCGATGTACCATCTGGATCGGCACGGGCGCATGACCAGACGAAAAACGAAAGAGGCCGCCTCCCCAAGGGGAAGCGGCCTCTCTTTTCAAATGGTGATCCCAAGGGGACTTGAACCCCTGTTACCGACGTGAAAGGCCGGTGTCCTAACCACTAGACGATGGGACCGGAATCTGCTCCCATGCGCCGAAAGGGCAGGGGGTCTGTCGCTCGGCCCAGACAAGCGACAGGGTGAAAATGGTGAGCCGCGTTGGGATCGAACCAACGACCACCTGATTAAAAGTCAGGTGCTCTACCAACTGAGCTAGCGGCTCTTAAAACTGTGCTGAAACAAAAAGCCCCGACCAACTTCGAGGGGGCTGATTTTTTTGGCGTCCCCAGCCGGATTTGAACCGGCGTCGCCGCCGTGAAAGGGCGGTGTCCTGGGCCGGGCTAGACGATGGGGACGGGTGGTGAGCCGCGTTGGGATCGAACCAACGACCACCTGATTAAAAGTCAGGTGCTCTACCAACTGAGCTAGCGGCTCAAACAGTGCAATTAAGCAAGAAGGACCTTATAGCAAATTAGAAACGAGGCGTCAACAGTTTTCTTAAAAAAGTTAGCCGCGCTCGAAAGGGTTCCTGAGCACGATGGTCTCGTCGCGTCGCGGGCCGACCGACACCAGCACGACCGGCGCGCCGGAAAGCGCCTCGATGCGCGCCACGTAATCGCGGGCGTTTTTCGGGAGATCTTCCATGCTCCTGGCGCCGGTGATGTCCTCGTTCCAGCCGGGGTACTCCTCGTAGATCGGGGTGCACAGCTCCATCACCTCGAGGCTCGCCGGGACCTCGTCCAGCACGCCGTCCTTGTACTTGTAACCGGTGCAGACCTTGACGGTCGGAAGCCCCGAGAGGACGTCGAGCTTGGTGATGGCGATGCCGGAGAGACCGTTCACCCTGACCGCGTAGCGTGCGACCAGCGCGTCGTACCAGCCGCAGCGGCGCGGACGCCCCGTGGTGGAGCCGAACTCGCGCCCTGCCTGGCGCAGCGTCTCGCCGGTCTCTTCCAGAAGCTCGGTGGGGAATGGGCCGGAGCCTACGCGGGTGGCGTACGCCTTGGAGATGCCGATCACCTCGTGGATCTCCCTCGGGGAGACGCCGCTCCCCGTGCAGGCGCCGCCGGAGCAGGTGGAGGAGGAGGTGACGTACGGGTAGGTGCCGTGGTCGACGTCGAGCAGGGTTCCCTGCGCCCCTTCGAAGAGGAGGCTCTTGCCCGCCTTGATCTCCCGGTGCAGCAGCAGCGAGGTGTCCGCCGCGTACTTCCTTAGCGTCTCCGCGTAACCCATGTACTCGTTGTAGATCTCCTCGAAGGTGAACGGCTCGTCCCCCAGGAGTTCCTTGAGGATCAGGTTCTTCTCCTCGAGCACGTCCTTCACCTTGCGGGAGAAGGCCTTCTCGTCGAGGAGGTCCATCAGGCGGATGCCGCGACGCCCGATCTTGTCCTCGTAGGCGGGCCCGATGCCGCGGCCGGTGGTCCCGATCTTCTTCGCGCCGCTCTTTCTCTCGCGGGCGATGTCGATCCTCTTGTGGTACGGCATGATGATGTGCAGCGCCTCGGAGAGGAGCAGCATCTTGTCGTCGGTCAGATAGCCGTTCGCCTTCAGCTTGGTGATCTCCATGATGAAGACCTCCGGGTCGAGCACGACGCCGTTGCCGATCACGCACCTCTTGCCGGCGTGCAGGATGCCGGACGGGATCAGGTGCAGGATGACCTTCTCGTCGCCGACCACCAGCGTGTGCCCTGCGTTGTTGCCCCCCTGGTAGCGGACCACGTCGTCGGCGAACTCCGTGTAGATGTCGACGACCTTCCCTTTGCCTTCATCGCCCCATTGGGCACCTATTACAACGACGTTAGCCATTATTTCTCCCCCTGCAGATCGAATTTCAAATCGAGTCCCTTATCGAACAACTCCTGTTTGCCGATCGCGATGCCGCGCCGGTCCGCCACCCGCACCAGGTAGACCTGGTCCTCGTTGACGTTTTCGGCGCCGATCACGAGCAGCATCCGGATGTCCATCTTTTTCGCGTAGGAAAGCGAGCTCTCGAAGTCCCGCTTGATGATGTCCCTGGCGCAGGTGAAACCATGCGCCCTCAGTTGTTGCGCCATTTCCAGCGCCTCGCGGCGCTCGTCCTTCTGGTTGAAGATGAGGAAGTCGCGGCTGATGCTCGCCTCGACGTCCGCCCTCTTCGAGATGCTCGCCAAGAGCGCCATGATGTTGAAAGCGAAGCCGGTGGCAGGCGCCGGGTAGCCGTACTTGGCGGTGAGCCCGTCGTAGCGCCCGCCGCTGCAGACCGCCTCGCCGACCCCCGGGACGAACCCTTCCAGCGTGATCCCGGTGTGGTAGTCGAGGCCGCGTATCTCGCCGAGATCCACCGTCAGGTATTCCGAGACGCCGTAGATGTCGAGGATTTCCAGCACCTGGTTCAGGTTGTCGAGCGCGCGTTTTGAACGCTCGTTGCCGGCGATCCTTCTCGCCTCTTCCAGCACCTCGCGCCCGCCGTAGAGCCTCGGCAGGAGCGCTATCTGCTCTTTCACCTCTTCGGGAACCTGCTCCGCGTCCAGGATGGAGCGCACGGCACAGACATCCTTCTTGGTGATCGCCTCCTGCAAGAGCCTCCGCACCGCGGGGGAGAGACCGGAGGCGTCCATGATGCCGCGGTAGAACTCGACCTGGCCGAGGTCGATCTTGAAGCCGGTGAAGCCGAGATCCTTCAGGACCTCGACCGCCATGGCGACCATCTCGGCGTCCGCCTCGGGGGCGTCCAGCCCGATCAACTCGACGCCGGACTGGAAGATCTCGCGGCTGCGCCCGGACTGCATCTCCGCCTGGCGCAGCACGCGCCCGTTGTAGTAGATGCGGTGGGGGAGCGGCAGCGAGTGCATCCGGGTTGCCACGATGCGCGCCACCTGCGGCGTGATGTCGGGGGGGATGGCTAGGAGCCTGCCGGTCTGGCGGTCGTCGAAGCGGAAGGTCTTGCCGCGGAGCTCGTCGCCCATGCCCAGCGCCAGCACGTCTTCGAATTCGAGCAGGGGCGTGATCATCCTCCTGAAGCCCCAGAGGTCGAAAACACGGTGGATACGGGCCGCGATGAAGGTGATCTTGTCCGCGGTTTCGGGAAGAAAATCGCTCACCCCTTTCGGGAGGGGCGCTTCAATACATGAGGGGTTGGTCACGGGTCGTCCTAAGGTCGGGCTGGCCGGTAAAACCGGCGAAAAAACGAGAAATCTTAACAGTATGGCAGGTGGAAGTCAACGATTAATTCCCCCCCCGTCATCCCCTACTCGGCCCGCAGCACCCGGACCATCGACCCGCCGCTGCCGCCCAACCCGCTCTTCTGGGTCACCTCGAGGAGCACGAGTTCCCTGGTCGCCGGGGTGTAGGCGAAGTCGGCCAGGTAGTTCTGCGTCGGCTTGCTCCTCCAGAGCTCCTCCAGCGTGGAGCCGTTCCAGGCGAAGGAGACCATGGAGTACTTGGAGTAGGAGCGGACGTTGCCCAGGACGAAGAAACCGCCGTTTTGCGGCACCAGTATCTCGCCTTTATCCGTCACGGTGATGCGCTGGTCGATGAACCTGGTCCTGAACGGCGACCCGGTCGCCCTCTCGTTTTCGGAGTCGCGGCGCTGGAAGTAGGTCTCGGAGCCGCCGAACTTGTCGCTGCTTCTCCAGAGTTCCTCGCCGCCGTCGGAGTAGACGATCAGGTAGCCGCTCTCGCTGAATGCGGTGAGGTACGATTTGCCGGTCGAGTCGCGGAACATGTTGAAGTTGTAGATGTTGGCGAAGCGCGGCATCTTGATCGCGCTGCCGAGTTTCAGTTTCCCGTCGACGAAGGACGCCTCCAGGACGTCGCCGTAGAAGTCGTCGCTGCGCCCCATCTGCTGGACGTAGAGCTGTTTCGCTCCGCCATAGGGGGCGACGGTGCGGAACATGTAGGGGATGTTGTCGGCGACGAGCTTCAGCTTGTCGTTCTCCACCGCGTAGACGCGGGAGGCGGGCGCCTCGCGGTCGAGTATGGTGACGAAGGCGAGCACCTTCCCGTCGCGGTCGGGGCCGACGGCGTCGATGCCGAGGACCTTTACCCGGTCCGGAATCGGGGCCTCGGCCAGCTGCACCAGCTTCGCGTCCTGGCGGTACAGCTTCAGGCCGTTTTCCCCGGCGACGAGGAATTCCTTCCCGCCCCAGGAGGCGAGGGCGCTGTGGACGCCGGCGATGCGCTGGCTGGTCCACCCGGGGGTCGCCTCGCGGCGCACGATCTCGGGCGAGACCGGCTTGTCCTCGCGCGAGACGGGGGGCGTCGCGCTCTGCTGGTACTTCGCCACGATCTCTCCCTTGAGCTTGGCGGAGAGTTTGCCGACGGCCGGGATCAGGGCGTCGAGACTCTCCCCCTGCTCGTAGGCGGCCGCCACTTGCTTTCCGGAGGCGGCTTTGGCGAAGGCGTCCAGGCTGAACATCTTGCCGAGCATGGTGTAGCTTCCGGACACGATGACGTCAGCTTCGGCGGGGGTGTCGACGGTGACCATGCCGTCACCGGAGAGGCGCGAGGCGAAGAGCCGCTGCAGTGTCCCCTTCAGTTCCCCGGAGTCGGCGGAGGAGACGGTGAAGTCGGCGATATAGGCGCGGATGGCGGCGGCGGAGGCGGTAAGCGGGACGAGGAGCGAGGCAAGGAGGATGAGGGTGGCAACAAGTGGTCTTTTCATGGTTGCTCCGCGTATGTTCGGGTGATTTGGGACGCCGAATTATCGCAGAGCGGACCCCTTTAGTCAAACGCTTTCGCCCCCTGTGGCAGCTGCCTTGAAGGTTCCCCCTCATCTTGCGGGAGCGGGAAGGGGGCAGCGCATTCAACCCCCTTCCCCCTCCCTTGCGGGAGCGGGAAGGGGGGGCAGGGAGGGGGCAGCGCATTCAACCCTCGCCCTCCGGGAGAGGGTGCCCGAAGGGCGGGTGAGGGCGGTGCCACGAAGCAGCTGAGTTGCAGGGGCCAGCGCCCTCACCCCAGCCCTCTCCCGGTGGGCGAGGGAGAGCCTGAGAGAGCTGAAGAAGTTGGTGACGGATAGGCCTTTCTGTAGGAGCGGCATTCCTGCCGCGATCCGCGCCCTCACCGGGGGAGGGCGCGGGTGGGAAACAAAAAAAAGCGGGCTGTCGGCCCGCCTTTTTCATGAAGTTGCCTGTGCTTACCCACGCTCAATGCCCCGGTTTCTCCATATTTTTCAGCATCTCCTGGGTCTCGGTCAATTTTTGCTGCAGCCTCTTCAGCTCTTCGGGGGAGTAAACCCGCGTCCCCTTCCTGATTTCCTTGTCCAGCCTCCGCATCCGTTGATGGATGTCGTCCACCTGCATCATGCAGTTGCGCGACGCAAGGAGGCATTCGTCCTTCTCGGCCTGGGAGTTCTGGGAGAAGGCCGGTACGGATGTCGCTGCCACCGCTGCCGCAGCCAAGAGTAAGATCGCTTTTCTCATATGGCACCCCTTTCAGTAGATCGCCATCATCACCCTAGTTGCCTCCGTGCAGTTCGATGCTCCTCAGGAGTTCCTGGGTCTCGGTGAGTTTCTGCTGCAGCTTTTTCAGCTCTTCGGGGCTGTACACCTTGGTCCCTTTTTTGATCTCCTTGTTGAGCTTTTGCATTCTCTTGTAGATGTCGTCCACCTGGGTCATGCAGTTCTTCGAAGCGAGGAGGCATTCGTCCCTCTGCTCCTTGCTTTGGGGCGGTTCTGCCAACGCCGGCATGGCAGAGGTAAGAAAGATTGCTGCAGTCAACATGAGTGCCGTTCTTTTCATGGTGTGCTCCTTTTCTAATGGGATGTAGGGTTTGAACACATGAATTAAAACACTCTTAGAATTGTTGTCAACCGCTGTTGCGCAAAGTCAGTGAAGTTTCCCTTGTTCCTTTGGTCGCGGCGCTTTGTAGAGACCGGGCGACAAACCCTGACTGCCGGATGCTGCCACAAGTGACAGCGGCGGCCTGTTTGCGATCAGTTAATGTATCTGGCGAAGGGGTGACTCCGATGAGCGGAAGGGGGGATGTCAGAAGCGGGAAGGTGATTGTCAAAGCTGGCGGAGTAGACAAAAAAACGCCGGAGAGTTTCCTCTCCGGCGTCGTTTGTGATCCGTTTTGAGATGCCCGGGTGCCCGGGACTCTCACGCCGGTCCAGTCTACTAGAAGGTGTAGTTGAACTGGATGGCGGTCAGGTACGGGTCGTCGGCGTCGGATGCGCCGCCGATCCGTGTTGCGGCGGTGGTGCTGTTCAGGCCGTCGCCAAGGAATGCGTAGGCTGCGGTGGCACTGACGGCGAGGTTGTCATACAGCTTGTAGCCGACGGTGGCGTTGACCTCGGTGCCCAGGGTGCCGTCCTCGGAGCCGCGCTCTTCTGCGGTCGCGGCGTAGCCGATGTTCGCGTTGTAGAAGACCTTCCCGGCGGTGCCTTCGTAACCGGCGAAGAGACCCATCAGGCCGCGGCCGCTGACGGTGAGGTCGGTACCGATAACGGCGGTGGAGCTGTTGATGGTCTGGCCGTTACGGATGAGGAGCCACATGTTGGAGGGGTTGTAGTAGCTGACGGCGCCGCCCGCGGCCAGCGTCTGGAACCCGCCGTAGTCTGCGGTGGTGCCGGTGGCTACGTTGTCCTCGCCGGAGAGGTACAGGGCTGCGACGTTAACGGAACCCGGGCCCGCCTTGATCTTGGCGTTGGCGCCGACCATGTATGCGGAGAGGTCGCGGGCCCCGGAGAACTCGCCGAACTGGTAGGCGGCATAAGCGTCAACTGCTGCCGGACCGAACTTCGCGGCGGCGTTGACACCCAGCATGTGGAGGTTCTCGGCGGCGATGGTGGTGCTGGCTGCAGGGAGGTCCCTCTGCACGAAGTAGTAGGAAGCGCCGACGGTGAGGTCCTTGTTGACGGCGAACTTGCCGTCAAGAACGGCCATGTCCTCGGTCTGCTTGCCGACTGCGCCGACGGCGGCGCTGTAGTCGTTGTCGTTGAAACGGAAGTAGGCGAAGGTCGGGGTGAAGGCGTCGAGCTTCTTGGAGAGCACGAGGCCGGAACCGTCAAACGCACCGAACACACCTTTGTAGGCGTCGGAGAACGGCTGCATACCGATCTTGACGTTGGCGCCGGTCAGCGGGCAGTTGAAGTCGAGGTATATGTTCTTGGTTTCCAGGGTCACCTGGTCGGCGTCGAGCCCGCCTGCGTCGTTGGTCTGGTACTTGGTGCCGGTCTGGCCGCCCCAGCGGTTGTCCAACTCGAAGTGGGTGACCAACTTCAGGTTGTCGTTGGCCTTGGCGATGTACATGATGCGTGCGCGCTGCTCGACGTAGCTGCTGGTCTTGGCGTCTTTGGCGAAGTTGAAGGTGCCGCCGCCGGTCTCTGCATTGGTCATGAACCCGAATGCGCGGTAAAGACCGTGGAACTCGTTCTCCAGCGCCATTGCCGGGACCGCCGTCGCCGCGCTCAGAGCACTGACTGCTGCGAATGCAAGGATCTTCTTTGAAAAGCTCATCGTCTACCTCCTAGGTTGGTTGTTACCCTCATTGAAAGTTACAGCTTCTGGGTTTTACATCCGCCTTGACTGCAGGCGGGGCGCACTCATTGCCATAAAAAAAACTCTCGCAGCCGGGACTGCATTAGCAGGCCGGCTTTGAGAGCATTAAGGTAATCGTGGCTGTCATGTTTTGTCTCAGCAATGATCGACTCCTGGTTTTTCGCGGGGCATTCCCGTAAATCAGCCTCTAAAGCCTTTCCCTATGAGCAAACCACTGTTATATAAATCTGTGGTCACTATATAATTATTCAAACAAATGTCAATAAAAAAAACGGAACTCATGAAAATATAAGACAAATGTAACAATCAATGACTGTCGTCATGCGCCTCGCAGAGTTCTGTGAGTACGCCGCCGCTGCTTTTAGGGTGCAGGAACGCGATGCGCGCGCCGTGGGCGCCTCCCCTGGGGGCTGCGTCGATCATCCGGGCCCCTTTCGCGGTGAGTTCGGCGATGGCCGCCTCGATGTCGGCGACGCCGTAGGCTACGTGGTGCACGCCGGGGCCGTTCTTCTCCAGGAACTTCGCCACCGGGCTGTCGGGGGAGGTCGGCTCCAGAAGTTCGATCTTCGATTCCCCGATCCCCAGAAACGCCACTTTGACCAGCTGGCTCGGGACTTCCTCGGTTCCGAAAAGCTTCATGCCGAGCGCGTCCCGGTAGAAAGGGAGCGCCTCTTCTATGGATTTTACGGCAACGCCGATATGGTTAATTTTGGTAAGCATTTAGAATCCTTTAATATTTGGCAAGACCAAATCTGACGGTGAAGATGATAGCTCAAAAAACAGCTATTGCAAGTCAATGAACGATATTTTTTGTCTATTTCGTGCGGGGCCGGCAAATTCGAGCCCGCCAGGATGTGCCATGTGTCGAGCGGGTAACTGATCTAGCGAAGATGAATTGAGCGGCTGAAACAGCAGTGACGGGACTGTTACTTGCTGCGGGAGCGGCGTCCCGGCCGCCACGTTCTGCCGGCGTGTCGGCAGGAATTCCGCTCCCGCAAGATGTTCTGTATGAGATGAATCTACCCGACCCCAAGGACGGATGGCAGATCCAGTGGCTAGAGCACCACTGTCTCCCTGTGCACGCCAAAGACTCCCCTCAAGACATTGGCGACTTCCCCCAGTGTGGCGTAGCTCTTCACCGCGTCGAGGATGAACGGCATCAGGTTGTCCGTTCCCTTCGCCGCCTGCTCCAGCGCCTTCAGCGTCGACTCGACCCTGGCGCCGTCGCGCCCCGCCTTCATCTTTGCCAGCGCCGCCTTCTGATTCACCTCGACCTCTTCCTTCACCCTCAGGAGCCCCTGCGGAGCCCCTTCCTCGACGGTGAACTTGTTCACCCCGACGATGATGGTCTCGTTTTTCTCGATGGCGCGCTGGTAGGCGTAGGCGGAATCCTGGATCTCCTTCTGCTGGAACCCGCGGGAGATCGCCTCGACGGCGCCGCCCAGGGCGTCGATCTTCTCGATGTAGGCCAAGGCCTGCGCCTCGATCTTGTCGGTGAGCGCCTCGACCATGAACGAGCCCGCCAGGGGGTCGATGGAGTCGGCGACCCCGGACTCGTAGGCGATGACCTGCTGGGTGCGGAGCGCGATCCTTACCGACTCCTCGGTCGGCAGGGCGAGCGCCTCGTCGCGGGAGTTGGTGTGCAGCGACTGGGTGCCGCCGAGGACTGCGGCCAGCGCCTGCAGGGTGACGCGCATGATGTTGTTGTCGGGCTGCTGCGCGGTGAGGGTGCAGCCTGCGGTCTGGGTGTGGAAGCGGAGCATCTGGGAGCGCGGGTCCTTCGCCTTGAAGCGCTCGCGCATGATGCGCCCCCACATGCGGCGGGCGGCGCGGAACTTGGCCACCTCCTCAAGGAGGTCGTTGTGCGCGTTGAAGAAGAAGGCCAGGCGCGGCGCGAACTCGTCGACGTCGAGCCCGGCCTTGACGGCGGCCTCGACGTAGGCGATCCCGTCGGCCAGGGTGAAGGCGACTTCCTGCACCGCCGAGGATCCGGCCTCGCGGATGTGGTACCCGGAGATGCTGATGGTGTTCCACTTGGGGACGTTGTCCTTGCAGTAGGCGAAGATGTCGGTGATGACCCGCATCGACTCCTTGGGCGGATAGATGTAGGTGCCGCGGGCCATGTACTCCTTGAGGATGTCGTTCTGGATGGTCCCGGAGATCTTGTCGGCGGAGACCCCCTGCTTCTCGGCGACGGCGATGTACATGGCGAGAAGTATGGCGGCGGTCGAGTTGATGGTCATGGAGGTGGAGACCTTGTCCAGCGGGATCCCGTCGAAGAGGATCTCCATGTCGGCCAGCGAGTCGATGGCGACCCCGACCTTGCCCACCTCGCCGCGGCTCATGGATGCGTCGGAGTCGTAGCCCATCTGGGTCGGCAGGTCGAAGGCGATGGAAAGGCCGGTCTGCCCCGCGGAGAGAAGGTACTTGTAGCGCTCGTTCGACTCGGCCGCGTTGCCGAAGCCTGCGTACTGGCGCATGGTCCAGAACCTGCCGCGGTACATGGTCGGCTGCACCCCGCGGGTGAAAGGGTACTGTCCCGGGAAACTCAACTGCTCCTCGTATCCCGGATAGTCGAATTCCGGTGCGTAGCAGCGCTCCACCTCGATGTCAGAGCTGTTGCGGAAGGATGTCCTGCGCTCCGGAGCCTTGGCGATGCTCTTCTCGGCCTGGCTCTGCCATGCCTGTTTCTTCTCGGAAATGCTCATAATGCTCTCCTGGCCATGCGAATTGGAATGTTAAGCTGCAGGTGGTTTGCGAAAGGTTTTTGTTTCCCGCCCTTTACTGCGGCTGAAAAATTATTTTTATCTTACGCCCTCATGGGGCTTTTCCCCAACAGAGGCTTTCCGTTGTTTTATTTTTACAATGACGGTCTAAAAAACATTTATGCTTTGAAAACAGCAGGTTGCAAATAAAAGCCCCGGCGACCGGTCGTATACGTGTTTTATTTTATCACCGTAAACTAAAACGCCGATATGGTCAGCAAAACGTAAAACCAATATAACATGGTGTTTTAACAACGTTTTTCCGATTTTTTAACTTGTAAAATGCGACGGACCCCAATATATTTGCAAAAACAAAATTTTGGTAGCTATTTTTTAGCCCCGCTAAAAGGGGTCACAGGAGAGTCAGATGCAATGCCCAGTGTGCAAAAACGATGAGAACCTCGGTATGGACCTTCGTTCCGGCAGCTTCAATGAAGACATCGTCGAGTGTCAGAGCTGCGGGACCATGTGGTCCGTCAATCACGGCGTCATGGCCATAGTCAAGGATCCGAACGCCGATTCCTTCCTCGAGGCCCTTTCGGCCGACAACTTCTGCTTCGCGGCGGCGTAAATCACCACCCATAAAAGACTGACCCCAGCAGCTTGGCAGTGGGGTCGGTCGGTGAGGCGAGGGCTCCGGATCAAGATATCCGGAGCCCTTTTACGTCTGTCTCGGAAACCCGCAAGCTACGGGCGCCTTAGAGGACCGCCTTCAGGTATTCCGAGGTTACCGAGCGCTTCTCTTTCTCTACCGCGTTGACGTCGACCTCGACGAACTTCTCGTCCGGGGTGACCTTGAAGAGCGGCTGCCCCTTGGAGACGATGGTGCCGTCTCCCGAGGTGACCAGCATCTTGTCGATGGTGCCTGCAAACGGCGCGTACACCTTGTTGAACATCTTCATGACCTCGATGATGTACAGCGGCTGCCCTTTCTCGAAGTGCGTCCCGTCGGCGACGAACGGGGGCATACCCGGCGCCTCCTGCCCGTAGTACATGCCGCCGCAGGCCGCGACGATCTCGTCCGCCTTGGTTGCCGGCGGCGGAACCAGGATCTTCTTCATGCGCGCCTGCAGTTCCGGGTCGGTCAGGTACTCCGGAATGGTGATCTCCAGGTCCTCCTCCACGCGCAGGTCCCAGAACTTCGTGGTCTGCCCGATCAGGAACAGCATTCCGAGCAGTTCCAGACCCGCCTCGTAGCCGAAGTGGGCGGAGCGGACCTGCTGCCAGGCGGCCGCGTCGAAGCCCCCCTGCGGCGCTTCGTTCTTCAGGATCTCGTTCAGGGTGAAGTACTCGTCGCGGGCCAGGCCGAACCTCTCGCGCAGCGTCCTGGAGAAGTGGAGCGCCTGCTGCAGGAGCTCGTTGTCGTGCCCCCAGATGATCTCGGCCGCGGGCTTGTGCGGGCGGTGGTTCATGTGCAGGTACTCGTAGGTCTCGTTCAAGACGCCTACCGGGTTCCTGAGCCAGACCACCTTGCCGTTGTCGATCCGGAAGTTCTTGGTGTTGATGCTGAGCCAGCCGGAGAGAAGGTGCGGGTCGCTCAGGAGCCTCTCGATGGGACGGGTGATCAGGGTTCCCTTCCGGTCCAAAAGGGTGGACATGTTCTTCTGTTCCTTGGCCTGAACCTCCGGCTGGTCGGCGCAGGCGTCGGTCACCATCTTGGCGTAGTGCTTCTTCATCTGCAGGAAGGCGTAGACCGGGTCGATCTTGTTGGCCACTTCCTTCAGGGTCCCGACCAGGGTGAGGTAGGGGACCACGAAGCGGGTGGTCGGCTTCGCCATCACGTTTCTTCCCAGGAACCAGTTCACCAGGCCGTAGTGGAACTCGAGGTTGGTGGCGAGGTCGGAGCCGCGCAGGGTGGTGGCCCGGAGCACCTCGGACATCTTCTCGTAGCTGGCGAGGCGGTCGTCACCCTTGGTGAGGAGCAGGGCGATGTTGGAGTCGTAGGCGCCGGCCACCATGTACTTCATGAAGATGCCGGTGTCCGGGTTGACCATGCTGATCCCCTGGTCGTCGCGGATCTCGCCGTCGATCGGCTTGGACCAGTAGCGGATCATCCCGCCTGCATGCGGGGAGAGGGAGGCGTCGGTCGCGTTGAGGCGCGCCTCGACGGCCGCGTTGCAGCGCACGAAGCGCTCCGGCTTGGGAACCCGCTTCCTGTGGCGGGCGAGGAGCGCCATCGCCTCCACCAGGCTCTCCACGATGAAGAAGTCGCTGGCGTCGTCGGGGTTCGTGAACTTGAGGGCGTAGCAGAGTTCGGTGACCCTGTGCTCCACCTGGATCCTCGTGTTCACCTCCATGAAGTAGTGGCGGTCGCGGTCGACGATGCACTCGAAGGTCGAGGCGGAGTCGAGCCCCACGGCCTTGCCGAAACGCTCCGATTCCTCTTCCATCCTCCTCAGCACCTTGAGGTCGCTCTCAAGGGCCGCCACCTCGGACTTCCTGCCGGCGGCTGCGGCCTGCTCGATGGCGGCCAGGAGCCCTTCCTGGGTCACCGAGACCTCCAGGAGCTTCTGCTCGTGCATCTGCAGGGAGCAGTCGCGGCCGCCCAGCGCGAGGCACCAGTCGCCGTTGCCGATCAGCTGGATCTCGTTGTGCCTGGTCTGCTCGATGTTGAGTTCGACCAGGACGTTCTTGTTGTCGCCGATCCCGTTCGCCTTGACCTCGTTCAGTATCTCGCGCACGAGCCCCGGGGCCTCGGCGGCCTCCTTGGCGATGGTCGCGTCGTCGGCGTTCTTCAGGTTGAGAAGTCCCGCGCCGAGGAGGCGCTGACCCTTCCCGCCGCCGCCGCCGATCGCCTTGAGACGGACGCGGCTTTGCGGGTACTTCTTGAGCATCGCGATGCACTCGGTCTCGACCTGCGCGCAGAGTTCCTCGATGGAGAAGAGGTCGATCCCCTTGCTGTAGGAGGCGTACAGTATGTGGTCGGCCAGCTCCTCCAGGGTGAGCTTCTCGTTGTTGAGGACCTGCGGGTCGCATTCGAGCCCGTCCGATTTCACCAGCGCGAGGAGCTTGTCCCGGCCCGGGTGCTTCTTCACCAGGGCACGGGCGGTGACGTTGTCGATACCGGGGGTGACGCTGACGTTCACCGAGAGCGCGGTCCTCTTCGCCTCGTCCTTCTTCCCGGCGCCGGTCTGGGTCGCGGCGCAGGGGCCGATGAAGTTGAGGCCGGCGGCCTCGATGGCGCCGACGAACTCGTCGTCCTCCGCCATGAAGCCGTACCCTGCGAAGATGGAGTCGTAGCCGTTGTCGAGGGCGATCCTGATGATCTGGTGGATGCGCTCGACGCGCTCCTCCTTGCTGGCGCCGGTGTAGTCGGGTACCCGGTGCACGCGTTTCGAGTCGGTCAGGGTCCGGAGCTCCGGAGCCAGCGCGTTCGGGTAGACGATCGAGTCCTTCTCCGAGAGGAGGATGCCGTAGTGGGTGATCCCCATCTCGTGGTAGACGTCCATCGCCTCCTTGCGGATCGGTCCGCGGCAGACGATGAGCGGTTTGAGGTCCCCGCAGGAGAACGAGCGCACCCACGCCGAAGGCGACAGGCTCAGGCGCCGATCCCTGTGGATCAGCGGGTTCTTGGTGTATTTTTCAGATGTGTGTGCCATCGCTTTAATCTCCGTTACGTTAGATGATGCCGGCGAGGGGTGGAAGCCGGCGTACCCGGTGCGGGCCTCGCGACCAGCCTGCGCACCGCCCAGTCCTGCCAGCAACTCGGGGGCCATGCCCCCCCCTGCCGCGGTTCCCAGTCCAAGGTTTGTAGTCGCCATTAGTGGAACTCCCTCTGCACGGCCTGCATCGCGCTCGGTTTGTAGTGGCGCAGGAAGAAGTTCATGTTCTCCCCGAGGACCTTCCTGAGATCGGTCGGCATGACCAGCGAGGAGATGGACCCGAGCGAAAGCGCCTCCTTCGGGTTCATGAGCTCCTTCTCGTAACGGGAGTTGAGGACGGCCTCCTCGGCCTTGAGCCAGTCGGCCGCTTCCTTCTCGGCGTCGAGCTTGGCCGCCTCCGGCTTGACCCCTGCGTCGATACGCTCCTGGGTGCCGCGCTTGACGCGCTCGATGACGGAATTCCTGATCTTCCTCATCTCGTCCTTGTAGACGAATTCCTTGCCTGCCGGACCCATGACGGCGAGCCTGGTGGTGGGAAGCGCCAGGACCAGGTCGGCGCCGGTCGGGTAGTTGTTGTAGGAGGCGTAGGCCCCACCGTAGGCGTTCCTGAGGATGAGCAGGATGCGCGGGGTCCTGATGTCGACGATGGAGTCGAGCATGGCGCGCCCCGCCTGGACGATGCCGCGTGCCTCCTGCTCGCGGCCCGGGAGGAAGCCGGTGGTGTCTTCCATGAAGATCATCGGGATGTTGTAGATGTTGCAGAAGCGGTTGAAGCGGGCGATCTTGTAGGCCGCGTCGCAGTCGATCTGGCCGGAGTCGACGGCCGAGTTGTTGGCGACGAAGCCGACGACGTTGCCGCCCAGGCGCCCGAAGGCGGTGACCACGTTCCTGGCGCGGTCGCGCTGCAGTTCGAAGTAGTCGCCGTGGTCGCAGATCTGCTGGATGATGATCGAGACGTCGAACGGGGTGTTGAATCCGGTCGGCGAGTTGAACGCCTTCTTGAGGAGCGTGTTGATCTCCCAGGTCTTTCTGTCCAGCGGGTCGCTGGTCTCCTGGTGGCGCGCCAGGATCGAGTTGTTGTCCGGGATGTAGTTGAGGAGCTGCAGCGCGGTCCTCAGCGCCCCGACCTCGTCCTCGACGGTGAGGTCGGCGACGCCCGACTGGCCGTGGACCTTGGGTCCGCCCAGGTCCTCGGGGGTGACGTCCTCGCCCAGAACGCTCTTGACGACGCCCGGGCCGGTGAGGCCGAAGAAGGTGTCCTTGGGCTGGATGACGAAGCTCCCCTGGCGCGGCAGGTAGGAACCGCCGCCCGCGTTGAAGCCGAACATGCACATGATGGAGGGGACCACGCCGCTGATCTTCCTCAAGGCGGTGAACGCCTCCGCGTAGCCGTCGAGGCCGCCGACGCCGGCGGGCACGAAGGCCCCGGCCGAGTCGTTCATGCCGATGACCGGGATCCCTTTCTCGCCCGCCATGTAGAAGAGGCGGGCCAGCTTGTTGCCGTTGGTGGCGTCCATGGAGCCCGCGCGCACGGTGAAGTCGTGCCCGTAGACGGCGACATCGCGGCCGTGGATGTTCAGGATGCCGGTGACCAGCGAGGCGCCGTCGAGGTTCTTGCCCCAGTTCTGGAACAGGATGTTCGGCTCCTCCTCGGTGAGGACGCGGATCCTCTCCCAGACGGTCATCCGCTTCTTGAAATGCTGTTTTTCGATCTGGTCGATGCTGACCGACTTGATGGGGCGCTGGATCAGGTCGTGACCAGCCTGCATCGCCTCCTCGTAGCCGCCGGTGGCGCGGGAGATCTCGCCGGGAATGTTGAATTCGACCTTCTCGCCGGCGTCGAACGGGTTCTTTAGTGAGGGCCTGATAAATGTATTAGACATAGTGCGCATCCTTCCGGTATCTGGGATTTTCCATCTGGTACAGGTTAATTGCGTTACTCATTCCATCCTCCCGTTGCGTGATTAAAAAACCGTTGTACTTTTTCGTCGGACTAAAAAACAGCTCAGTTTTTTGAGTATTAATGAAAACACATGTTCCACTTGTCAGTTATCGAAAACGTAAACCGCTGCCCGTCAAAAGGGAGATCACCGTTTTCGCGAAGCATCCCGAAAAAGCCTTGGCCGGGCCTAAGGGGGGAAGGGCAGCCGGTCTTTTCCGAGACGTATACGCTTCGGGTCGGACAGGGGGAGTTATGCTGCGATTGTCATTTTTACGTGGAGCAGGGGAGTTTCTGTAGCGGAGAAAGGCGTTCTGTTATAAAGCAGGGGAAGGACGGACCCCTGTTTTCAATGCATCCGGACGCCAGGATGTTGACGCCCCGAAACGGACTTTTGCGCTGGCCGTACTCGGGGGCCCGTTTTACAGGCTAATTAAACGAACTATCGTTTTACTAAAATTCGGGACGTACCTGTACATAAAGATTTGCTCTGCAAATGTCAATAAGAAAAAGCGTGTATACGGGTAAATGCGCGAAAGTACGAGGAGTTGTGAGAGGGTAAGAATGCGGGGGGAAGAGGGGGAGGGAGGCGGCTGACAGGGATGCCCTGTCAGCGCCTTATTTTACGCGCCAGAAGCTCGACCGTATGCAATACCCTCGTTTTATCTCCGGCCTGTTTCAGGCCGTCGGAGAGTTGCATGATGCAGCCGGGGCAGCCGGTGACCACGACATCGGCGCCGGTCGCCCTGATGGCTGCGCTCTTGCCGGCGTTGATGTCGAGGGAGCTTTCGTAGTGATAGACGTTGAAGGTGCCGCCCAGGCCGCAGCAGCGGTCGGCCCCCTCCATTTCCACCAGTTCCAGGCCGGGGGTGCCGGTCAAAAGCTCGCGCGGCTGCTTGGCTATCCCGGCGGTCCTGTGGTGGCAGGGGTCGTGGTAGGTGATGCTGAGCGGCGCTCCCGAGCCGGTCTCCTGCGGGGAGAGCCCGAGCTTTTGCAGCAGGACGGCCGCGTCCACCGTCTTGTCCGCCAGCGCCTGGAGCCGCTCTCTCAGTTCCGGGTTCCTCTTCCCGATCACTAGGGGGTAGAGCTTGTGCAGCGCGCCGCCGCAGGTGGCGCAGGCCGTCATGACGTAATCCGCCGGGTACTTCTCCAACGCGGCCAGGTTCTGCTCGGCCAGCTCCCGAACCGTGTTCAGGTCCCCCCCCGACATCCCCGGCAGGCCGCAGCACTGCTGCCCCTGCGGGATGATCACCGTGCACCCAAGGTGGCGGAAGAGCGCCAGCGTCGCCTCGCCGATCTCGGTGTAGACGAAATTGGTCATGCAGCCCACGAAGAAAACGATGGTCGGCTTTCCCGGTTCGCCCTTGATCACCTCGGGGTGCCGCTTCATGAACGGCTTTTTCGCGATCTGCGGCACGTGGCGGCTCGCCCCGAGAAACGGCATGGGGAATCGCAGCCTCAGGCCGGAGGTGGCGGGGACCTTCCTGAAGAAGATAGGGCCGAGGACGGCGGCGGCGAGGGCCCCGAGGTTCATCACCTTGCGGTGCCTGATCACCTGCCCCACCGCCTTGTGGAAGGTGGTCAGGCCGCGCTTTTGCGCCAAGGCCTCGCGCGCCGCGATGACGATCTCGTCGGTTGGGACCTGGTTCGGGCACTTGTCGACGCAGCTGCCGCACAAGAGGCACTTGGACATGGCGGCGTAGGTGCCGTCGTCCAGCGTGATGTCCCCCTTCATGAGGTGCTGGGCCAGTGCGACCTTGCCGCGGGCGGTGGCCGGTTCGCGCTGGAAGGTGCCGAAGGCGGGGCAGTTGGCGCGGCAGGCGCCGCACTTCACGCATTTCTTCATCTCGTTTGCTACCCGCTCGAGCGGGCTTGTCTGCTTCCTGGTCATGCTATGGTCTCTTTCAAACTGGCCTGGCTGCTGGGGCCAGTGGTTGGGTGACTATGGGAGTCATGGGAATCATGGGAGTTATGGGAGTTATGGGAACCCATCTCGTTGTCAATTGTCCATTGTCAATTGTCAATTGGTTTACGTCGGCAGCATCTTGCCCGGGTTCAGGATGTTGTTCGGGTCGAGGGCGCCCTTGATCGCTTTCATGGCGCGGACCTGGTCCGCGTTCAGCTCCATCGGTATGAACGGCTGCTTGGCAAGCCCCACGCCGTGCTCCCCGGACATGGTGCCGCCCAGGTCGAGCGCCGCCTGGAACACCTCCTTGATCGCCTCGTGCGCCTTCTCCAGCTCCCCCGGCACCGTCTTGTCGATCATGATGTTGACATGGATGTTGCCGTCGCCGGCATGGCCGAAGTTGACGATGGGGATGTCGTAGCGCTTCTGGATCACCTCGATGCGTCTGATCACGTCCGGCACCTTGCTCCTAGGCACCACGATGTCCTCGTTGAACTTGTCGGGATTCACATCCCTCAGAGACGGCGAAACCAGCCGGCGCACCCGCCACAGCTCCTCGCTCTCGGCCGCGTCCTTGGCGACCCTGAACTGCACCAGCCCGAGCGGCTCGATCAGCCTGTGGATCTCTCCCGCCTGCTTCTCAATCAGGTCGCGGTCGCCGTCCACCTCGATCAGGAGCACCGCCCTTCCCGTGTCCGGCATGCCGAGGTTGAAGCGGCGCTCGACGCAGGTGAGCGTCGCATGGTCCATGAACTCCAGGGTGGTCGGTATGATCTTGTTCTTGATGATGGTGGAGACCGCACGGGCGGCGCCGTCGATGGAATCGAAGACGGTCAGCATGGTCTTCTTCGCGTCGGGGTAGGGGAGAAGCCTGAAGATGATCTTGGTGATGACGCCGAGGGTCCCCTCGGAGCCGCAGATCAGCTTGGTGAGGTCGTAGCCGACCACCCCCTTGACCGTCTCGCCGCCGGTGCGGATGATCTCTCCGGTTGGAAGCACCACCTCCAGCCCCATCACGAAATCCTTGGTGACGCCGTACTTGACGGCGCGCGGGCCGCCGGCGCACTCGGCGACGTTGCCGCCAAGGGTCGAGAACTTGAGCGAGGCGGGGTCGGGGGGATAGAAGAGGCCGAGCTTCTCGACCTCGATCTGGAACGCCTCCGTCACCACCCCGGGCTCCACCTCGGCAACCAGGTTGTCCGTGTCGATCCTGAGGATCCTGTTCATCCTGGTGGTCACCAGGACGACACCGCCCCCCTTGGGAAGCGCGCCGCCGGTGAAGCCGCTGCCGGCTCCCCTAGGGAAGACCGGCAACCTCTCCTTGTTGGCGAGCTGGAGTATGCGGGAGATCTGCTCCGCGCCGTCCGGGTGCACCACGCAGTCGGGGAGGAATTCCATCTGGGTCGCGTCGTAGCCGTAGCAGATGAGATCCTGCGCCCCGGTCGCGATGTTTTCGCTTCCGACGATTTCGGTCAACTGGTTGAGAATCCGTGCCTCTAGCATCTATTATCCTTTCGTGGCTGATCTTCGTGTGCGTCGCTTGCTGGTCCTATCTCCTCCCCCCGGAGGGGGGAGGTCGGGAGGGGGGAGGTCTTTCGCTGCCAGCGCGGCTCCCCCTCCCTGACCCTCCCCCTCCGGGGGAGGGAATCATGAATATGTGCCCCTTCCCCGGAGGGGGAGGGAATTCCGTTTTATCTTACGGAGTTTGCGGCACCGGCAGCACGTTGCCGCCTTCCGGTATCACGTAGGCAGTGAATTCCGGCGGGAGCATCGGGAGTGCGAGGTCCAGCGCCTGCTGCAAACCTTCCGCAGGTATCATCCCCATCGTCTCCACCTCCTCGGCGGGGAGCCGGGAGACCAGGACGATCCGGAACCGCTCCGCCTTCTCCTTCACCGACCAGGCGGTCTGCCCGTTGATCTCGTAATGCTTCCTGAGCGCGGACTCCAGTTCGGCGCAGCTCCTGTAGCCGAACCAGTTGAAGAAGGTGGCGTTGCCGTAGCCGTCGCGGCATTCCGCCAAAAGCACCATGACGCCGCCGGGTTTCAGCGCGCGGCTCGCGTACTCCATCGACTTGTGCGCCTGGATCAGGTTGATGTCCTTCGGGAAGCCGCCGCAGGAGACGACCACGAGATCGGCCCTTTCGGCGATGGGGCGGGAGAAAGCCGCACTATAGTAATTGCATCCTTCCAGATGGGCGCTGCGCCAGTCGCCGGCAAAGGCGGCTATTATCTTCTTATCCGCGTCGAGGACGGTATTCAATATGAAGTCAGGAGGGGAGTAGGAGCACGCCTCCAGCATCGCCTCGTGCACGGGGTTTCCTACGAGGTTCCCGGTCACCGCCTTGGGATGCCTGCCGCTTCCCTCCTCCGGGTTCAGCAGGGCGAAGTGGCTTGCCATGCAGCTTCTGCGGCTGGAGACCCCGGGTAGGAGGCTCTTTCTCCCTCCGCCGAAACCGGCGAAGTAATGGAAGGTGATGGCGCCGGTCAGGATCAGCCTGTCCGCCTTGGCCACCCGCCGGTTCACCTCGACCGGGACGCCGCGGGCGGTGTCTCCCAGGTAGACCAGGGCTCCGGGGTCGTCGCAGTCGTGGTCGGTGACCTTTATCCTGCCGTACAGCTCCCCCACTATCTTCTTATGTTCAGCCTCGGTCTGCTTCCGGTGAATGCCGAGCGCGATCACTATCTCTATGTCGCGGTCCCTGATCCCGGCGGCGTTGAGCCTCGCCACCAGCATCGGGAGGTAGATGTCGCTCCCGGTGGGGCGGGTGACGTCGGAGGTGACGATGACCACCTGCTCGCCGGGAATGAAGCGCGACAGCGCCTCCCGGCAGCCGTCCAGTGCCTGCCCGATAAGTTCCGCCGGCGTCCCCTTCGCTGCCGGCGGGGTGGGGCGAAGCACGGAAATGACCCGCTCCGGCTCAAGGGGTAGGGGATAGCTTTTGTCGCCGCACTTTAGATCTGGCATGGCGGTTATGATACATATTCAAACTTCAATCCGCAACAGTTTACAGTTTGAAGGTCATTGCCGCTCATTGGCGGAGAACGGGATGTCACTCTGCCGGCGGCCTTCCCGCAGAAAAATGTTTACAGATTCAAGTGGCGCGGCTGGCCGAATCAGGGGCATCTCAAGTCGTTTCAGGGGGTGCCGGGCGTAAAATAGATTGACAAAAGCACACGTTTCCGATAACAATCACCCGTTTTTATGACTAAATTCGGAAGTCACGCCTTTCCAGGCATATCTAAATAGGAGGAATTTTTTAATGGAACAGTATGCAGTAGTGTTCGCCCTGGCCTGCGCCGCGGCGGCAGTAGCCTACGGGCTCTTCTCGGCCCAGTGGATCCTGGCGCTCCCCCAGGGGAACGAGCGGATGCGGCAGATCGCCGCAGCTATCCAGGAAGGTGCAGGGGCCTACATGAAGCGCCAGTACACGATCATCGCCATGGTTGGTGCGGTCATGTTTGTTGCCCTCTTTGCAACCCTTGGCTGGAAAACCGCCGTCGGCTTCCTGGTCGGTGCGCTCTTCTCCGGGCTCACCGGGTTCATCGGCATGTTCGTTTCGGTACGCGCCAACGTGAGGACCACCGAGGCGGCCAAATCCGGCATCCACAAGGCACTCAACGTCGCGTTCAAGGGCGGCGCCATCACCGGCATGCTGGTGGTCGGTCTCGGCCTTCTGGGCGTCGCGGGTTACTACATGGTACTCCTCAACCTCATGCCGGGCGAGCCCACCAAGGACGTGGTCAGCCAGCTGGTCGGCCTTGGCTTCGGCGGCTCGCTGATCTCCATCTTCGCACGTCTGGGCGGCGGCATCTTCACCAAGGGCGCTGACGTCGGCGCCGACCTGGTGGGCAAGGTCGAGGCCGGTATCCCCGAGGACGATCCGCGCAACCCGGCCGTCATCGCGGACAACGTGGGCGACAACGTCGGCGACTGCGCAGGCATGGCAGCCGACCTCTTCGAGACCTACGCCGTCACCCTGATCGCCGCCATGCTCCTGGGCGCCATCACCTTCACCAACAGCGCTGCGGTCAGCTACCCGCTGATCCTGGGCGGCATCTCGATCATCGCCTCCATCATCGGCACCTACTTCGTGAAGCTCGGCTCCAGCGGCAAGATCATGGGTGCCCTCTACAAGGGCCTCATCGTTTCCGGCGTCATCGCCTGCATCGCGTTCTACTTCGTCACCGTGAGCATGTTCCCGGAGGGGCTGACCAACGCTGCCGGCCAGGGCTTCTCCGCGGCGAACATCTTCATCTCCTCGCTGGTGGGTCTCGCCGTTACCGGCGCCATCTTCTGGATCACCGAGTACTACACCTCCACCGAGTACGGCCCGGTCAAGCACATCGCCCAGGCATCCACCACCGGTCACGGCACCAACGTCATCGCAGGTCTCGGCGTCTCGATGAAGTCCACCGCGGCTCCGGTCATCGTGATCGCGGCAGGCATCATCGTCTCCTTCCAGTGCGCGGGCGTTTACGGCATCGCAATCGCCGCAGTCTCCATGCTCTCCCTTACCGGCATCGTCGTCGCCATGGACGCCTACGGCCCGATCACCGACAACGCCGGCGGCATCGCCGAGATGGCGGAGCTGGACGACTCCGTCCGCGCCGTCACCGACCCGCTCGACGCAGTCGGCAACACCACCAAGGCTGTCACCAAGGGGTACGCCATCGGTTCCGCAGGTCTGGCCGCCGTCATCCTCTTCACCGCATACGTCGACGAGTTGAACCACGCGCTGCTCATCGCAGGCAAGGATATCCTCCGTTTCGACCTCTCCGACCCCTACATCATCGTCGGCCTCTTCATCGGCGGCATGCTGCCGTACTACTTCGCGGCACTTTGCATGGAAGCAGTCGGCAAGGCCGGCGGCGCGGTCGTCGACGAGGTTCGTCGCCAGTTCCGCACCATCAAGGGGATCATGGAAGGCACCGGCAAGCCGGACTACGCCGCCTGCGTCGACATCGTCACCAAGACCGCTCTGAAAGAGATGGTTATCCCGGGTCTCATCCCGATCCTGATTCCGATCATCGTCGGCTTCACCCTGGGCCCCAAGGCCCTCGGGGGGGTCATCGTCGGCTCCATCGTCACCGGTATCTTCGTCGCTATCTCCATGACCACCGGCGGCGGCGCATGGGACAACGCGAAGAAGTACATCGAGGACGGCTACCACGGCGGCAAAGGTAGCGACGCCCACAAGGCTGCGGTTACCGGCGACACCGTCGGCGACCCGTACAAGGACACCGCCGGCCCGGCGGTCAACCCGATGATCAAGATCATCAACATCGTCTCGCTGCTCATCGTTCCGCTGCTGAACAAGATGTAGCAAGAGGCTTCGGCTGAAACACGAAAAGGCGCTCCGGAATTCCGGGGCGCCTTTTTGTTGTCTTGCCCTCTCCCTCCGGGAGAGGGTGGCCGGAGGCCGGGTGAGGGCGCTGCTACGAAGTGAGATGGTTGCCCATTGCAACGCCCTCACCCCGACCCTCTCCCGGAGGGCGAGGGAGAGATTGCGGGAGAGGGTGGCCGGAGGCCGGGTGAGGGCGCTGCTACGAAGTGAGATGGTTGCCCATTGCGACGCCCTCACCCCGACCCTCTCCCGGAGGGCGAGGGAGAGATTGCGGGAGAGGGTGGCAGGAGGCCGGGAGAGGGCGCTGCTACGAAGTGAGATGGTTGCCCATTTCGACGCCCTCACCCCGACCCTCTCCCGGAGGGCGAGGGAGAGCTGGCGGAAGAGGGGTTATGCCTGGATCTGGGGGCCATCCCCATGAGGGTGAGGGGCGGGAAGGGGGACTCTCTTCCCGCGGCGCGGACTCTTCGCCGTACGCTCCTCGACCACCTGCCGGAACCTCTCGTCGCCGAGCTTTCTCCGCATCCCCTCCAGATAGAGCCGCTCGTACTTCTCGGCGGCGTCCTCCCAGGTGAACCTCTTCTCCATCGCGTTCTGCCTGAGCGCCTTTATTCCTTCCGGGTCGTGGTACCAGGTGTGGACCGCCCAGCCGACGGTGTCGAAGAGGGCTCCCGCGTCGAGGTTCCAGAACTTGAATCCGTCGCCGGTGCGCTTCGCGGCATCGTAATTGCGCACCGAGTCGTCCAACCCTCCCGTGGCGCGCACGATGGGGAGGGTGCCGTAGCGCATGCTGTACATCTGGTTCAGGCCGCACGGCTCGAAGGCGGAAGGCATCAGGAAGAAGTCGCACCCCCCCTCTATCTGGTGCGCAAGCGCGTTGTCGTAGCCGATGCGGCAGGCAAAGCGGTCCCGTCCCTTGGCGGCCATCCCCCCGAAGAAGAAGTGGGCCCACGGCTCGCCGGCGCCAAGGAGCACGATCTGGACGTCCAGCTCCAGAAGCCGCGGCAGCGCCTCGGCCAGGACGTCGATTCCCTTCTGCTTCACCAGGCGCGACACCATCCCGATCAGCGGCACGTCCTCCCGCTCGGGAAGCCCCAGGGCCCGCTGCAACTCCCGCTTGCAGACCGCCTTCCCGGCCATCTCCTTCGCGCTGTAATTGGCGGGGAGGTGCGGGTCGCTTTCGGGGTTCCACTCCTGGTAGTCCACCCCGTTCAGGATTCCCGACAGCGAGCCCGACCGCTCGCGGACCACACCTTCCAGCCCCCAGCCGTACTCCGGCGTCTGGATCTCCCTGGCGTACCCTTCGCTCACCGTGTTGAGAAGCGTGGCGTGGTAGATGCCCCCCTTGAGCAGGTTCACCTGGTCGTCCATCTCCAGCTCCAGGAAAGTGAAGTGTCCCCAGCCGATGCCAAGGACGTCCATCGCCCCCTCGTAGAAGCTCCCCTGGTGCTGCATGTTGTGAATGGTGAGAAGCGACGCGGCATGGGAGAGGTGGTGGTCGTGGCGGTACCAGGTGTTCATCAGAACCGGCACGGCGGCGGTGTGCCAGTCGTGGGCGTGCACCAGGTCGGGGGTGAACTGGATCATCTTGCAGAGCTCAAGCCCCGCCTTGGAGAGGAAGATGAAGCGGTTGTCGTTGTCGATATATCCCTTGTTGTCCTTTTCGTAGAGCGAATCGCGGCCGTAGAACTCCTCGTGCTCGAGGAAGTAGATCGGGACGTCGCTCCCCGGGATCCTTCCTTCCAGAACGCCGCAGTACATGTCGCCGATAATCCCCATCGGCACGACCAGCGCGCCCGGGAGTTGACGCAGCTGGTAACGCTGGCGGTCAACCTTGTAGTAGCGGGGCATGACCACGCGGACGTCGTGTCCGCGCCCCTCGAGGAACTTGGGCAGCGCTCCGACCACGTCGGCAAGGCCTCCCTCCTTGGCGAATGGAACGGCTTCGGACGCTGTGATGAGGATGTTCAGGCGCATATCAATCGGCTCTCCTGTCTCTTATATGATCGGCAAGGACTCACCAAAAATACCATGCGAAATGTGAGGCGCAATGAATCGGTGCTAATTATCGACCCGGAGCGACGACCAAGGCGGCCCGGCCGGCGGGATCAGGTCATGCGGTGCAGGGTCTCCACCCGTTGCACCACGGGGGGATGGCTGTAGTAGAACCAGGCGTACAGCGGGTGGGGGTGCAGGTTCGCCAGGTTTTCGGTGGAGAGCTTCACCAGGGCCGAAGCGAGTGCGTGCGGCGCGCCCGAAAGATCGGCGGCGAAGCGGTCGGCTTCCCACTCGTTCCTGCGCGACAGCCATGACGAAAGAGGGGCCAGAGGGAAAGAGACGATGGAGAGCAGGAAGCTGACCATGAGGATCTGGGCGACGAACGATGCATCGGCGAGTCCGAAGAGACCGGGGAGCCCGCCCCAGGCGACCAGCAGGTGCACCAGGTAGAAAAGGAGCAGGGCCGCCCCCTCCATCACCGCCAGCCGCTTCCAGATGTGCCCCTTCTTCCAGTGCCCCGCCTCGTGGGCGAGGATGGCCAGCAGCTCCGGGCGCTCCATCTGTTTCAGCAGCGTGTCGTACAGGACGATCCTTTTCACCCTCCCGATGCCGGTGAAATAGGCGTTGGAATGGAGGCTGCGGCGCGAGGCGTCCATCTGCATGACACCCTTGACCCTGATCCCCGCCCTTTCCAGCATGCGCTGGATCTCTTCCTCCAGCTCCGGATCCCCGAGCGGGGTGAACTTGGAGAAAAGCGGTTCGATGAGGTACGGCGAGATGTACATCATGGTGATGGAGAAAAGGAAGAAGAAGCCCCACACCCAGAACCACCAGAAATCGGGGGAGTTCTGCACCAGCAGCAGCGCCGCGGAGGTCAAGAGCGCCAGGAGGAGCGCCGAGATGAGGTTCGACTTGCAGAAGTCGGAGATCCAGAGCCCGGCGGTCATGGTGTTGAAACCGTACCGTTTCTCGACGCGGAAGGTCGAATAGAGCGAGAACGGGATCTCCAGTACGTTCTGCGCCAGGGTGAGTATCAGCAGGAAAAGAACGCCGCGGATGACGAAGGAGCCGGAGAGGGAGGCGATCCGGTTGTCGTACCAGGGGAGCAGGGGGGTGAACATGAAGGCGAGGAGCAGGAAGCTGTCGTAGATCGACTCGATGAGGCCGACCCTGCTCTGGTCCATGGTGTAGCGCGCCGACTTCGCCAGCGCCTCGGCGTCAATCGACCCGGCAAAGGGTTCGGGGACCGTGGCGCCGTGCTCGCGCAGGTGCCGCAGGTTCAGGTAGCGCAGCAGGTAGGCCGCGGCGAAACGGGCCAGGAAGGCCGCTATCAGGAGAGTGGTCATGGCTTTCCTCTGTCGGGCGGTGGGGAAACGGGAGCTGCGCATGCCGGAGTAAAAAAGGCCCCCCGACTCTGCGGAGGGCCTTTGTCTGCGTTATGCCGGGGAGACCTACTTCTTGAGGCTCCCTTTTTCCAGGATGACGCCGTACTTGTAGCCGCCGCCGAAGTCCTTGTCCTTGGCGATGGTGCCGGAGAAGGTTACCACCTGTCCCACCTCGGGGAGTTCCGACGAGGTGACCACCAGGTCGTGATCCTTCTTCTTCTCGCTGCCGGTGCCGTCCTGGAGGTGGATCCAGTTCCTGTTCATGATCCCGGAGGCTACCTTGACCACCTCGCCGCTCACAACGACCTGCTTGCCGTTCAGCGCGCCGCGCTTGGCGAAGATCTCGGATACGGTGTAGGCGTTGGGACCGTCGGCCTTCTCCACCTTGATGCTCTTTCCGGCCGCACTGGCTGCTCCGGTGCTGCCGGGAGATTTCGCCTTAGCCGCAACCGGCTTGGCGGCGACCTCGGGAGCCCCACAGAACAGTATGGAGTCGAACTTGCGGTTCAGCGCCTTGCTCTGGAACCCGGGCATCTCCATGCAGTTGGTGAAGGAGAGCGTGTCACCCACGCGGGTTTCCAGGGCGGGGAAGGCGACCCAGGTTTTCTTGCCGTCCTTCTCGATGTTGGCGTAGGTGTACCCTCCGCCGTTCATGGTCTCGACTACCTTTCCCGCCGGGTTCGCGTTGACGGGGGCGGCGGCAGCGGCAGCGGGGGCCGCCGTCTTCTTTGGCTGCGCCTCCGCAGGTTTCACATCCTTCTGCTTGACGTCCTTGCTCGCTTCGACGGAACTGTCCGCTTTTTCAGGGGCTTTGGGTGCGTCTGCGCAGTGCCCGGCAACGGGCAACGCCAGCGTGAGTAGGACCGACATGATAGTTGAATAACGCTTCATCAAAAACTCCCCGCTACGTGATGCCGCCTGCGCGGCGCAAAACCCGAAGCCTTGCGTCGCGTAAGATAGCAGCTTTGGCCCGGAATTACAACTTAGTTAGTGTCGGCTTATCCAGCCTCCCCTTTTTTCCTTATCGCCAGCGAGTCTCCGGCGGTCGAGAGATCGACCTCGACGGTGTCGCCCGGGGCGAATTTCCCCTCCAGCAGCATGAGGGCCAGCGGGTCCTGGATCTTCCTCTGCAGGGCCCGTTTGAGCGGACGTGCCCCGTAGGCGGGGTCGTATCCCTCGCGCGCCAGGTATGCGCGCGCCTGTTCCGACACCTCCATCACGATGTTCTTGTCCGCAAGCCTCCTGGTGAGGGACTGCAGCTGTATGGCCACTATCTCCTTGATCCTTTCCAGCGGCAGCGCGTGGTAGATCACGATCTCGTCGACTCGGTTCAGGAACTCGGGCTTGAAGCTCTCCCTCAGCGTTTCCATGACCTCGCTCTGCATCTTGGCGTAGTCGGTGGCGCCGTACTGCTGGATCCACTGAGAGCCCAGGTTGCTGGTCATGATGATGACGGAGTTCTTGAAGTCGACGGTCCTTCCCTGCCCGTCGGTGAGCCTGCCGTCGTCCAGGATCTGCAGGAAGACGTTGAACACCTCCGGGTGGGCCTTTTCGATCTCGTCGAACAGCACGATGCAGTATGGCCGGCGCCGCACCGCCTCGGTCAGCTGCCCCCCCTCCTCGTAGCCGACGTACCCCGGGGGGGCTCCGATGAGTCGCGCCACCGTGTGCTTCTCCTGGTACTCGCTCATGTCGATCCGGACGATGGCCTGGTCGTCGTCGAAGAGGAAGGAGGCGAGGGCGCGCGCCGTCTCGGTCTTGCCGACGCCGGTCGGCCCGAGGAAGATGAAGGAGCCGATCGGGCGGTTGGGGTCGGAGAGGCCGCTTCTGGCGCGACGCACCGCGTTCGCCACTAGGGTGAGCGCCTCGTCCTGCCCTACCACCCGGCTTTTCAGCCGTTCTTCCATCCGGACCAGCTTGTCCGACTCGCTCTCCAGCATCCGGTTCACCGGGATGCCGGTCCACTTGGCGACGATCTCGGCCACCATCTCGGCGTCCACCTCCTCGGGAAGCATCTTCCCTTCCTTCTGGATCGCCCCGAGGGTCTGCCTTTTCTCCTCCATGTCCTTCTCCATGGCGGGGATGTCGCCGTAGCGCAGCTTCGCCGTGAGGCTCAGGTTCCCTTCGCGCTCCGCCCTCTTGGCCTCCTCTTTTTTCTCCTCGACGCGCTGCTTCAGTTCGCCGATCTCCTTCAGGATGCCGGTTTCCTTGCGCCAGTGGACATGAAGCTTCGCCGATTCCTCCTTGAGGCTCGCCAGGTCGTCCTCAAGTTTCTTCAGGCGCTCCTTCGCGTTCGGGTCCTGGTCCCGGAGCATCGCCTGCCTCTCGATCTCGAGCTGGATGATGCGGCGGTCGATCTCGTCGATCTCGGTCGGCTTGGAATCGATCTCGATGCGCAGCCTGGAGGCCGCCTCGTCGATCAGGTCGATCGCCTTGTCCGGGAGGAAGCGGTCCGTTATGTACCGGTCCGAAAGGGTGGCGGCCGCGATGATGGCGCCGTCCTTGATACGTATCTTGTGGTAGTTCTCGTACCTTTCCTTGAGCCCCCTGAGGATAGAGATGGTCTCCTCGACGCTCGGCTCCCCTGCGTAGACCTGCTGGAAACGGCGCTCGAGGGCCGCGTCTTTCTCGATGTGCTTGCGGTATTCGGAAAGGGTGGTGGCGCCGATGCAGTGCAGCTCTCCGCGGGCGAGGGCGGGCTTCAGCATGTTGGAGGCGTCCATCGCCCCCTCGGCCGCGCCGGCGCCGACCAGGGTGTGCATCTCGTCGATGAAGAGGATGATCTTTCCTTCCGAGCGCGCCACCTCCTTGATGACCGCCTTGAGGCGCTCCTCGAACTCGCCGCGGTACTTGGCGCCGGCCACCAGCGCCCCCATGTCCAGCGCCAGCACCAACTTGTCCTTCAGCGTCTCCGGGACGTCCCCGGAAACTATCCGTTGCGCCAGCCCCTCGGCTATCGCCGTCTTGCCGACGCCAGGCTCTCCGATCAGCACCGGGTTGTTCTTGGTGCGGCGCGAAAGCACCTGGAGCACCCTGCGGATCTCGTCGTCGCGGCCGATGACCGGGTCGAGTTTCCCCTGGCGCGCCATGTCGGTGAGGTCGCGGCAGTACTTCGCCAGCGCCTGGTACTTCTGTTCCGGGTCCTGTTCGTTGACCGCCTCGCCCCCCCTGAGTTCCTTGAGGGCGGAGAGGATGCCGCTGCGGGTGACGCCGTTTTGGCTCAGGAGCCTGCCGCTCGGCGTGTCGGACGCGGCGGTGAGCGCGAGGAGCAGGTGCTCGGTCGAGACGAACGAGTCGTGCATGGTGTCCGCCTCTTTCTGGGCCTGGTCGACGATGCGGTTGAGCGCTCCGGAGAAGGCGAGCTGCGCTGCGCCGGTCACTTTCGGCAGGCGCTTCAGCACCTCGTCCACGCTCTCCCGCAGCCTCGCCAGGGGCGCTCCTATTTTTTTAAGGAGGTCCGGGACGAACCCTCCTTCCTGGTCGATCAGCGCCAAAAGCAGGTACTCCGCCTCCACACTCCCGGCGGACGCGGACGCGGCTTTCTCGTAGGCCGTGGTCAGGGCTTCCTGCGTCTTGACGGTCATTTTTTCGGGTCGTATCATGGTCTCGCCTCCTAAAGCTCTTATTAGAAGATAGGGAGGCAGTGGAGGACTGTCAAGGTAGGGGCGCTTTTTAGGCCGTACCACCCTTCAACGCCCCTTCCGCGGACCGAGGACTTGACACGGCGGCGACCATATATATTCTTTACGCCATTATCGGAGGCTAATTTTGTGGAGAGCCTGGAGCGTTAACATACGGGAGTGAAGGAGGTGGCGATGCTACGAAGGATAAAGCGTGACTATCGAAAACTTGCCCCGGGGAAATTCTTCTCTTTCAACCAGAACGTGAAGCACTGTCTGATTGGTAATCCGAACTTTCCGGAAGCCGTCTGGGGGGCACATCTCGCGGTTCTGCAACAGTATTTTGAAAAGATGGACAGACATTTCTTGGTCTTCCGCCTGGCGGCTAATGGCGACCGACTGCAGATCCGCGAGCGGGACAAGCTCACGGAGGAGATTGTCGTGCTCCTGGATGAGATCGCCTCGGTCCTGGAAGCCTTGTCCGTGCGGAATCCCGATGCGCTTTTCACCACCGGGTTCTCAGTCACCCAAGAACGCAGAAGCCACAACAGGACCAAGTTACCCCTGACAGCCCCTCCCGATTTCAGCGTTGTTAATACCGGAGAACGAGGGAAGGCCATAGGTAGCGCCACCACGATGCCGGGCGTGTTTAACAGTGAGATTCATATCAACAGGAAGGACCCCTCTGTTGAGGAAGACTGGTTCCACAAGTTGATCGATCCCGACGCATCGAACATGGTCATGGAGAACTTGGAAGCGGGGAACACCTTCTTCCGAATGAGGTTCCATGGTCCTGATGGCCATGGTCCCTGGTCCGCAATCACGAGCGTAACGATCACCTGATCCGTCAGTAAACGGTATTGAGTGGAGGGTGCCACCAGAGCACCCTCTACTTCTTCTTATTTCGGTCCCGGCAGCGTTCCCCTGTCTCATCCGGGTTCCTCTTCTCGCCTTCACTTCCTCCTGGAGCTTTTTCCCCGAAAGGAGGAGCTTCATTCCTGCCACAAGGTAACCCAAGCATTCCGGACAGCCCCCCATGAGGACCGCGCAGCCGAGATGTCGAGCTTGGTGGTCGCGATGATGAAGTTGACTGTCACGATATCGAGCTTCGCACTTGCTATAGCGAACCTCATCACCGCTATACCGAACTTGGGCATCGCTATACCGAGCTTCGGCATCGCCATACCGAAGTTAGGTATCGTTATGTCGAGCTTGGGCATCGTTATGTCGAACTTGGGCATCGCCATACCCACCTTCTGTATCGTGATGCCGAACTTCGTCATCGTTATACCGAGCTTGGGCATCGCCATACCCACCTTGGGCATCGCCATACCCACCTTGGGCATCGTCATACCGAACTTGGGCATCGCCATACCGAGCTTCGGCATGGCTATACCGAGCTTCGGCATCGCTATACCGAGCTTAGGCATCGTGATACCGACCCGCGATATCGAGCTTCGTAGCCACGATACCGAGCTTCGTACTCGCGATGGCGAGGGGGAGGGTCGGTGTGGGAATGGGACTAACCAGCTTGAACCTCCATCGCCGCTGTGCGGCAAAACTTGTGGTGTGCGACAAGATATGGCATTATCCGCAGGGGAATCTACGGCCAAAGGCTGACTCTATTAAGCGCAATCAGAGTCGCTGGGGAAATATGCAGGGGGCAAGGTTGGCAAAGTTCACTTTCAACGAAAAGGGATATGGGGTCGAAAACGATTCCGAAATTGCTGCCGATGACGATCTGCATCTGGACGGAGATGGGCTGGATGATTTCCCGAAGCTCGATGACGATCCCGATGAGGATCCGGATGACGATGCGGATGACGAGGAGGTCTGGACAGGCGAGGATCTATCGAAACCCTTTGTTCCTGCGCCCGGTTGTGCCGTTAGCTTCTTCCTTGACAACAAACGCCATCACGCCCTTTGTCTCGCGGTAATTGATGACGAGTTGCTCCTGGAGCATAAAGGCGCCAGCCGCTGCTTGCTCTTTGTCGGGAAGATAACCGAGATCGTGCCGCGCATCCGGCGTGGGGTCGTTTCAGCCACCATAACCGTTGGTGCGCTGAAGCCCTGCCGATACCGGGCCGTGCCCAAAAGATGGCTCCAGGAAATGGTCAGGAACGGGCAGTCATGGAAAGGAGTTGAGGGCGGGGGGAGGGTGGCCCCGTCTCCGGGTGAACTGCTGAATGGACAGATGGAACTGTTTTGAGAAGTGATACGCGCGGGGAAGGGTCTCCTCCCCCGCGCGACCTCGGACGCTATTTTACCTTCCTGATCCAGCCGAACTTGTCTTCGACCTTGCCGGTCTGAATCCCGGTCAGCGTGTCGTAAAGGGTCTGGGTGTGCCTGCCGACGCCGCCGTCGCCCACCTGGACCGACTCACCGGCGTAGGAGAGCGTCCCTACCGGGGTGACCACCGCCGCCGTGCCGCTGCCGAACGCCTCCGTGATCTTCCCGCTCTTCAGGTCTTTCATCAGGTCGTTCACATCGAGCCGGCGCTCCTCGATCTTGAGGTTCATCGATTTCGCCAGGGTCAACACGGAGTCGCGGGTGATGCCGTGCAGGATGGTCCCCTCGAGCGGCGCGGTGACGATGGTGTCGCCGTAGGCGAAGAACATGTTCATCGAACCGACTTCCTCGATGTAACGCTTATGCACGCCGTCCAGCCAGAGCACCTGGTCGAAACCTTTCTTCTTGGCCTCGAGCCCCGCCTTCAGCGAACCTGCATAGTTGCCTCCGGTCTTGGCTTCCCCGGTGCCGCCGGGGACGGCGCGCACGTACTTGTCCTCCACCATGATGCTGACGGGGTTGAAGCCTTTCGCGTAGTAGGCGCCGACCGGGGAGAGTATCACGTAGAAATAGTAGTGGTCGGAGGGCTTGATGCCGACGTGGGGCTCCATCGCGATCATCGTGGGCCGGATGTACAGCGAGGTCCCTTCCGCCTTCGGGATCCAGTCGCGCTCCAGGGAGACCAGCTGCTCGATCCCCTGCACGAAAAGCTCCTCGGGGACCTCGGGCATGCAGAGCCGTTCGGCCGAGTGGTTGAAGCGGCGGGCGTTCATCTCGGGACGGAACAGCGCGACGGTGCCGTCCTTCCACTTGTAGGCTTTCAGCCCCTCGAAGATCTCCTGGGCGTAGTGCAGAACCATCGCCGCCGGGTCGATCTGGAACGGCTCGTTCTTCTTGATGCGGCCATCGACCCACCCCTGTCCGGCCTTCCATTCGACCAGCAGCATGTAATCGGTAAATTTCGTGCCGAACCCGAGCTGCGACTCGTCGGTGTACTTGGCCTTTTTCTCCCCCTCGCTCACAGGTACAATCTTGATCTCCATGTAGCAGAACCTCCGGATTTTCGGCGCCAGGCGTCGCTATTGTTAGATCTTTTCGTTTACCACAATTCCGCACGCAGGGGCAAGCAATTTAACCCGCCGCAACCCCCTGATCCCGCCGGGGATATTTCGTCCACCCCCTTGATTTTTTGTGGTGCAGTTGCTATATTGTTAGCGCTCGGAAGTGTAGAGTGCTAACAGGCAGCAGGCAAACTGGCACTCCGGAGAGACGGAACATGACCTATACCATGCCGGTACCAATAGATAGCCTTACGCTGTACCTCGCTGAGATCAACCGCTTCCCGCTTCTTTCGGCGGACGAGGAGTTGACCCTGGCGTGCAGGTTCCGCGACGGGGGGGACCTGGAGGCGGCCCACAAGCTGATCACCGGGAACCTCAGATTCGTGGTGAAGATAGCCGGTGAGTACCGCTCCTACGGCATGAAGATGCTGGACCTGATCCAGGAAGGGAATGTCGGCCTGATGATGGCGGTCCGCAAATTCGACCCGTCGAAAGGGGTGCGGCTCATCTCCTACGCGGTATGGTGGATCAGGGCGTACATTCAAAACCACATTATCTCCGCCTGGAGCCTCCTGAAGATCGGGACCACCCAGGCGCAGAGGAAGCTGTTCTTCAAGCTGAACCAGGCGAAGCAGGCCATCATCAACATGACCGGCGAGGGGGACCTCCACGCGGCCGCCATCTCGCTCGACGTGAAGGACGCCGAGGCGCAGGAGATGGAGCAGCGCCTGAGGGGGGAACTCTCTCTCGATGTCGAGATGTTCGAAGGGGAGGGGGGCGGTGGAACCTTCCTGGAAAGCATTCCGGACCTGCGCGAGAACCAGGAGGAACTCCTGGCCGAACGGCAGGAGGCCAGGCGCCTGGAGCAGGGGGTGGCGAGCGCGCTCGAGCACCTGAACGAGAAGGAGCGCTTCGTCATCGAGCGCAGGGTCACCTCGGACACCCCGATGACGCTGCAGGAAATCGCCGACCACTTCACCATCTCCAGGGAGAGGGTGCGCCAGATCGAGGAGGGGGCGCTCAAGAAGATGAAACGCTTCCTGACCCCGCTGGTCCTCGAACTCGAGGGAGCCTGACAAAAAAACAAAAGCCATCGCAGCATGACAAGGGGCGCTTCCATCGGGAGCGCCCCTCGTCGTTTCCATTGGCTGCCGGCATCGACTCCTTCTAAATCTTTTCGATCTTCGCCTTGCCGCGCAGTTCCGAGACGAAGTCCGAGACGAGCTTCAGGGTCTTCTCCTTTTGCAGGTAGGACTGTATCCGCGCCTTCGCCCCATCGTAACTCTCGGCGCGGGCCTCCTTTTTCTCCGTCAGCTTGATGATGTGATAACCGAATCGGGTCTCCACCACGTCGCTTATCTTCCCCGGCTTCAGCGCGAAGGCGGCCTTTTCGAAGACGGGGTCCATCTTCCCCTTGCCGAAGGCGCCGAGATCCCCGCCCCGTACCTTGCTGGGGCAGTTGGAGTTGGTGCCGGCGAGTACGCCGAAATCCTCACCCTCCTTCACCCTCTTCAGCAGGCCCTGCGCCTTTTCCCGTGCCTTATCCTTCTCCTCGGCGCCTGCGTTCTCCGTTATCCCGATCAGTATGTGGCTCGCCCTCACCATCTCGCCCAACTGAAACTTGTCCTTGTTTGCCTCGTAGAACTGCTTGGCCTCCGCATCCGACACGGCCGCCTTGGGCACGAAGTTCTTTTCGACGAAGTTGCTGATGACCACATCCTTGCGGATCAGCTCCTGCAGGTCCTGCAAGGTGAGCCCCATATCCTTGAGCGACTTTTGGAACTCCTCGTCGTTTCTTTTGGTGGCGCGCGACTGGGCAAGCTTTTGCGCCACCTGCCGGTCCAGATCCTTTATCTCCATCTTCCCCGCTGCCTGGTACAGGAGTTCCGCGGACACGAGCTGGTCCAGGGCCTCCTGGCTTGCCTGCCGCATCGCTTCCGGGGTCGGCGGCTGGGCGGTCTGCCCTTGTTCCAGGAGCGCCATGACGGCGCGGTTCACATCTCCCCGGGTGATGATCGTTCCATTCACCTTCTGAACGACATCCTTGGGGGAGCCCTGCTCGTTCGAGAGCGAGGCTTGTTGCGGGGTCTCTTTCGAGGAGTTGCAGGCGGGTATGGCGAAAAGCAGCAGTGCGGCGACGGCGGCTGGCGCAATCCTCTTGTTCACGGCGAGCATCAATTATCCTCCGGTGCGAAGTGTGGTCGTGCAAATGACCCACGTTGCAACAGCAAAAGCTGTACCCGACTGTGAACAGTTTTGAGGGCGGCGGAATTTCGCTCACTTATGGCGAGGCTGCGTCGGAAGGCAGGTGCTATTAGGGGGGGAGGGGGCGGGAGTCGGTGCAAATCACCCAGCAGGCAAGGTCCGGGGACGGGTGAAATGGCCCTCCTGCCCGTGTCGATCCTCTGGGTTTTCTTATGCCTTGAACTTGCTTTCGGTCCCGGCCCGCAGGCGTGCGATGTTCTCGTGGTGCCTGAAGATGACCAGGGCTGCGATGGCGAGCGACATGACGATCAGTTCCGGCCCCCCCTGGACCAGCCAGACCAGGACCGGGATCAGCGCGGCGGCGGTGATGGAGGCGAGGGAGACGTAGCGCCACTTGTAGAGGACGACGGCGAAGATGACCACGCCGAAAAGGACCGCCAGCCAGGAGGTGCCGAGGAAGACGCCCAGCGCCGTTGCCACACCCTTTCCCCCCTTGAAGCCGAGGAATACCGTGTAGACGTGCCCCAGGAAGGCGGCAAGACCGATGGCTGCGATCCAGACAGGCGGAAGGGCGAGCGACTTGGCGACCAGCACCGGGATCAGCCCCTTCAGGCAGTCGCCGATGAGGGTCAGGATCCCCACCTTTCTTCCCATGGTGCGGTAGACGTTGGTGGCGCCGATATTGCCGCTGCCGGTCTCCCTGATGTTGACCCCCATGCTTCTGGCGAGGAGCAGGCCGGTCGGTACGGAACCGAGCAGGTACGCGCATATGAGGAGGGCTGTTTCTTGCAAAATGATCTCCCTGATGCTTAATGAAAATATCGGCGCATCCTACAGTATTTCAGGCGAAACTGCAAGCCGCGGCAGGAATTCGGTAGCGATTGGGGGCTTCACCGGAGGCGAAGGTGGGGCAGGGAAGGGTGAAGGGAGTCAGGGCGCTGCCGTCGTTGCATCCTTTTTCTCGAACCGGAGCACCAGCGCCGTCATGGCGAGGAACAGGACGTCCCTCCCCAGGGCGAGCCATGGGGAGGTCTTCGCCCCCCCCTGCCGGAAGCAGCCGCAGTCGATGTCCAGCCCGCGCGCTATGGCCGAAGCGAGAGCGGCTATAAAGAGGAGATTCATCGCCGCGATGATCAGTGCCGCGGTTTTTACCCGCCAGCGGCAGACAAGGAGCATGCCGCAGATCAGTTCAAGGAAGGGGAGCACCGCGGCCGCAAGGTAGCTCCCGAAGTAGGGGAGTATCCGGTACGCAGCCACGCTCCCCGCGAAGGCGGCAGGGTCGGCGATCTTCGGAAGGGCGGCGTAGATGAAGACGGCGCCAAGGGATATTCTGACGGCTGCCGGGAGGTATCGCTTCAGGAGGCTCATTTTCCCCCCTTTGCCACGGGGTGGCCCGCGTCGCGCCATTCCGGGAGCCCTCCCTCAAAGACGTACACCGAGCTGTACCCGGCCTGGATCAGGAGTTTCCCGAGTTCCATGCTGTCGTGGCAGGAGAAACCGTTGCAGTAGGCGATGATGGTGGCGCCAGCCGGAAACCTTCCCCTAAGCGACGCCGACTTCCCGCGCGCCTCTTCGAGCGGGAGCGTGAGCGCGCCCGCTATGTGTTCCTCGGCATAGCTTGCGCTGCTTCTCGCGTCAACGAGCAGAGCCTGCCCCGCGTCACTCAGCTCTTTCACCTGGGCGAGCCCGATCGGCATCGGCAACACCGCTCCCTGCTGGGCCACCTCCACCTGCTGCGTCGGCTCGCCCTTCCAGGCTCCCGTCAGCAGGGTCCTGTTCCAGGAAAGGCCGAGCACGGTGGATATGGCCACTATGACAACTGCTTCCGCAGCAGTGCCAAGCCAGCTGTTCTTTAGCATGATCACTTCGACTCTCGCCACCCCGGCCTGAGCAAGAAAGCCGGGGGATCGTTTTGAGTGGGAAAAGAGCCCTGCCGCCGCGACAGGGGTGACGGCGCAAGCGCCACCTGTCAGATGTTACGCAAAAGAAGCGATAAGGTCAACTGGGGGGGACGAAGGGGAACTCCCTAGAAACCGTGCTCGGGGGGGTAGATGTCGTGTTCTTCAAGCCACTGCCCGGCCCGGCCGGTGAGGAGTTCCTCCCTGATCGCCTGGAAACGTTCCAGCTCCTCCGGGTAGAAGGAGAGGATCTCGTTCAGCCTGCCGTGCGAGTGCCTTCCGGTGAAGGTGCGGGCCAGCATCGCCTTCAGGCTTTCGTTGGTGATCCCTTGTATGAAGGTGTGCACAAACTGGCGCTCGGCGCCGTAGTCGAAGGGGGGGATTTCCAGGTAGCGCTCGTCCAGGGAATCCACCTCGTCCCAGAAGTTCTCGTCGTCGTATTCCGCCGGGACGGAGAAGACCTCGCCGGTCTCGCGGTCCAGGAAGTAGATCAGATCGCTGTCGCCGTTCTCGAAGGCCTCCATCAGGTCTTCCCAGACGATTTCCAGGTTACGCATGGCGTGCATCGGTACCTCTTTGAAGCAAGGTTGAGGTTGAGATCAAAATTAAGATAAAGATAAAGATAAAGATAAAGATAAAGATAAAGATAAAGATAAAGATAAAGGGGACCGGGGCGGTGTCTCTTTTCCCGCAGGGGGCGCCATTGTCGCTGTTCCCTTTACCAACAGGCTATTTTTGTATATATTGCGCAAATGCGCAAGATCTTCATCGCCGATGCCCACCTCAGGAACCCGGAAGACCCCAATTACCGGACCCTGGTCCGTTTCCTGGAAACGCTTCCGGCAGACACGGACACGCTCTTTCTTCTGGGCGACCTGTTCGAGTTCTGGATCGGGAACCCCAAACCTGTCTACAGCCATTACAGGGAGATCATCGACTGCCTGAAGGGGGTGAGGGGGCGCGGCGTGCGCATCGTCTACTTCGAGGGGAACCACGATTTCCACCTGGAGCGCTTCTTCGAGGAGCAAGTGCAGGCCGAGGTGCACGACAGGGGAGCCGTTGTCGAGATCGGTTCCCAAAAGGTGTACCTTTGCCACGGGGACCAGATCAACCGGGAGGATTACCGCTACCGTGCGTGGCGACTGGCCCTGCGCAACCCGGTCACCAGGGCGCTCGTCCCGTTCTTCTCGCGGCGTATTGCCGCCAGGGCGGCCGAGACGCTTTCCAGGCGCTCAGGCAGGCGGCATGACTACCGTGGCAAGCGCTGGGACTACCGTGTCATCCTGGAGCGGTTCGCCGGCGAGAAGTTCGCGTCGGGTTGCGACGTGGTGATCACCGGGCATTACCATCTCCCGATCCTGAAGAAGGAAAAGGGGCGCCTCTTCATCTCGCTCGGGGACTGGATCACCCAGTTTTCCTACGCGCAGTGGCTGGACGGCGAGATCACCCTGGAGACCTTCGACTAGGGCTGCTCCATCCCGAAGAGCCTCAGGTACCTCGCCACCCTCTCCTCAAGGGTCGGCGCCGCTATGCTCCTGCAGATCTCGTCCGGCCGGTACCCGCGGCAGACGGCGGGGCGCTCCGGGTAGATGCCGCATTCAAGCGACTCGGTAAGGTGCCGGCACCTTGCCCCCGCCTTCTTGGCCAGGGTGCTGATGTCCGGCGCCACGCAGCAGGTCCCGCATCCCGAACACTCCATAAAAAACCCCTACCTGAAGAAAGCCTCCAGCGCCTGCTCTCCCACCGAAGTCGCCTTGATGCGCCACTTGTTCTCGTTGATGACGAGCGCGGCCAGCGCTATCTGCGGGTCCTCCATCGGGGCGTAGGCGGCAAACCAGCTGTAGTGGCCGGCCGGGTCGGTCCCGTCGATGGAGCCGGTCTTCGCCGCGATGCTGACCGAGGCGAGCATGCGCCTTCCCCTGCGGTCGTGGAACGCCCTGCGCGAGGTGCCGGTTTGCACCGTGGAGGCGAGCATGTGCGCCAGCGCCGAGGCGGTCTGCGGCGTCATGACGGTCCTAAGCGGCTGCGGCTTCTGCGTGTAGACCACGTTCCCCTTGGCGTCGTGGATCTCCTGCGCAAGGGAGGGGGTCATCATCACCCCGCCGTTGGCTACGGCGGCCATGATGGCGGCCGCGTGGAACGGCGACGCTTTCACCTCGCGGTTGAGCCCCGCCCCCATGAGCATCAGCTCGTCGATGGTCCCGGGGAGTGGGGCCGTGCTGGCGGCGATGGGAGAGCCGGGGAAGAGGCTCTGGTTGAAGCCGTACCTCTGGGCGTACAAAAGGAGCGGGTCGCGTCCCACCACCTCGCCGGCGAGCCTGCCGTAGACCGGGTTGACGGACTTCCCCATGGCGACGGAGAGGGGCATCTGCTGGTTGCCGCGGCCGGGCCTCACCCGCCAGTACTTAGGGTTCTCGGAGGTGAGCCTGCCGTTGAAGGCGAAGGGGGTGTCGGGGGATACCTTCTTCTCCTCCAGCGCAGCGGTGGCGGTGACGATCTTGAAGAGCGACGCCATCGGGTAGAGGTTGTAGTTGGCTTTCTGCTCCCACCCCGGCTGGACGGACGAGTGGGAGACCGTGGCGAGGATGCGGCCGGTCTTGGGCTCGATGGCGACGAACATCCCGTAGGGGACCCTGTAGTCGGCAAGCACCTTCTCGACCTTTCGCTGCAGTTCCTCGTTGATGGCGTACACCACCTTCCCGCCCTGCGGCAGCGGTGCGCTGTAGCTTCCCCCCTGCGCCTGGGCACGGGGGTAGGCCTCGGTGGCGAGACGGAACGCGGCGCCGTTGTCGAGGTTGACGAGCGATACCGCCGCCGGGGCCGCCTTCGCAGCGGGAATGGAGTGCTTGGCGCGGGGGGAACCGAACAGGGAGATGATCGGGTAGGCGGCGAGCAAAAGTGCAATGACCGGGAGTACCAACTTGAGCCGCCTTTTCCGGGGCTTGGTCTCCTCTATCTGCTTGAAGGCGTTGCGGCCTTCCTCCGCTTTTGCCCTGCCGAATCGTCTGCGTCGCTTCTGTTTGTCTATATGTTTGAAATCTTGCATAACCCGCTTCACGTCGTCAGTTTAATCGGGCCACTATATGTCATCTGGTCACTCTTTGTCAACGGCGGGGGGACTGTTTTCTTGGCAGGCGAGGTCCCTGATGGTGACCCCTGAAAGGGCGGAGGAAAAGCAGCGCTCGACCTGCACCAGGATCTCCGCAGCCTGCTCCTCTCCCTCGATGGAACTGGAGGCGCCGCGGTTTCTGAAGCAGAGGAGGACCTCGGCGACCTCCACCCGGCCCATGTCCCTGGCAGGGTAGTAGCTCCCGCTCCCGTCGGCGGCCTGGACGATGAACCCCCCTTCGCTGAGGTGATCGAGCGTGCTCCGGATGATGCGCGAGGACATGCCGAGCTTCATCGCCAGGTGCAGCTCGCCCCACCCGGGCTTGCCCAGGTAATACGCCTCCGCTATGTGCCGCAGCAGCGCCAGCGCCACCAGCTCCTGGAAACCGTGGCTTATCTCCCTGCCGCGGATGTCCCTGCGGAACGTGGCCCGGTTCTGGTGCGCCGCCACCACCTCCATCCCGAAGAGGACGATGGTCCAGCTGACGAAGATCCAGACCATCAGGATGGGGAGTGCGGCCAGGGTGCCGTAGATCGCGTTGTAGTTGCCGGCCCCCACCTGGAAATTGATATAGGCCCACTGGGCGAACTCCCAGAGGGTGCCGGCCAGGACGGCGCCGATCATGGCCGAGGGGTAGCGGACCCGCGTGTTGGGGATGAATATGTAGAGAAGGAAGATGGCGACCCAGACGCTCACGTAGGGGGTGAACCGGAGCACGAAGAGGAAGAGGTCGCCGATATAGGTCCTCTCCATCATCCACTCGATGAGCCACTTGCTCTGCAACGTGGTGGTGATGCTGGTGGCGGCCAGAAGCAGGAGAGGCCCGCTCACCAGGACGCTCAGGTAGTCGCTGAACTTGCGGTAGAAGGTTCGCGTCTCGTGAACCCCCCAGATCGCGTTGAACGCCTCCTCGACGCTCCCGAGCATGCTGATGGCGGTGAAGATGAGCGCCGCGAGGCCGATGGCGCCGACGGAACCCATGTTGGTGTTGCCGATGTAGGAGATGACCCGGTTCACCACCTCTTCCGAACCGGCCGTCACCTGCGCGAGGATCAAGGGGGCGAGCCGGTTCTGCGCGCCGAGCCCCTTCAGCACGGAGAAGGCGAGCGCCAGGAGCGGGACGAAGGAGAGGAGCGTGGTGAAGGAGAGGGCGGTCGCGCGCAAGAGCGTGTTGTTGGCCATGAAGTTGGAGCAGACGAAGCCCAGAAACTGCGCGAGCCGCAACAGCTTCCCCTTGGCGCCGCCGACGGCGGAGGGGTCGTGCTCCCATATGGACCGGGGGGAGAATAGTTTCTTCTGTTTAGAGCTGTTCATACGCCTGGTGCACCGATCGCTAAAAAGCCCACCGTAGTGGGCTTTGGGGGGTCGTTTACCCGTTACATCTCTGCCTTTTGCTTCTCTCTTTCCCGCTCCATCGCCTCTTTGCCCGCCTCTATGGCGGAGGTGATGATGTTCTTCTTCTCGAGCACGACTTCCTTCCCCTCCTCGTAGCTCTCCCTGATCTTTTCCTGCGCTTCATTAGCGTATTCCTTGATCTTGTCGACCGCGTCGTCGGCCAGATCCTTGATCTTGCCGCGCATTTCCTCGCCGGTCTTAGGAGCCAAGAGGAGCGCCGCTCCGATGCCTACGGCGGCGCCGGCAAGGAAGGAGAGGAGCATGGTACCGGTTCCGATATCTTTATCTTTGGACATATTGTCACCCCCTAAATTTGAGTCTCATTATTCTATCAGCAATATATTTCCCCGCAACCTTGGCGCCGGTCATCCAGACGGAAGAGTTGCCGGCGATGTCCGATGCGATCCCAATGACTTTGTTGATCATGCGGATGTTGTGCCCGGCATGGCCGAGTTCGTCCAAGAGCATGGTGAGACCCTCGGCCTTGGCGGCGGCGGTGCTCGTCACCACCTGAACGTCGGCCACCGTCTCCCGCATCTCCTCGATGAGCGGCTTCACTTCCTTCTGGAGCATGTCGGCCGCGTTTCGAAGCGATTCGGCCGTTTTTCTCAGCTCCGAAAGGACCGGGATGATGAACATTGCCAGTACCACGAGTGTTACCGCCGTCACTGCCGAGGTTATCTGTAGTAAGAGCATGCAATCCTCCTGGTGTTACCGCTGACTGGACTTTGAGTGGCTGCAGGGTGCTTCGGAAGGGGCAAAAGGATCGGGGAGGCCGGCGACTTGCCGGCCTCCCCGGTTGCTGCGGGAATCGCTATTTCTTGACGGGCGCCTTCTTGGCCGCGGCCGGTGCCGGCGCCGGTGCGGCGGCCGGTTTGGCTGCTGCCGGCTCGCTCCAGCGGTTCAGGTCGTGGGCGATGCTGTGGCACTCGCCGCATTTCGGGAACTTCGCCATGATGGCGGCCGGGTGCGGTTTCACGTGGCACTGGGTGCACTGCGGCACCATCTTGTGCTTGGCCTGGTGGCAGTAGACGCAGGCGAGCTTGCTGTGTTTCGCGGTGCTTGCGGTCAGCAGGTTGAACGCCTTCTTGTGGCAGGCGGCGCAGAACTTGGAAGGCGTGTCAGCCTTGTAGCTCACGTCGGCCGGCTTGTGGGCCTGGTGGCAGACCTTGCAGTCCTTCTGCACGATCTCGGCGGAGTGGGACTTGTGGCACTGGGTGCAGTCCGGGATCCTGCCGTGTACGTTGTGGCAGAACGAGCAGTTGAGGGCGGAGTGCTTGCTCTTGAAGCTGCGCAGCTGCTCGATCTGGCCGGTGTGGCAGGTGAGGCACGGATCGGTCACGTTGTTGCCGAACTTTATGTTCTTCGGAGTATGGGGGTTGGTGTGGCAGCCGAGGCAGCCCTGGAGCTTGAAGTGCGGCTTCCCTTCGTGGCACTGGCCGCACTGCGGGATCGGTTTTTTCACCTTAGGCGGATGGCCGACGTGGCAGTCCTGGCAGGTGACCTCGGTCTTGTGCTTGCCGCCGGCTGCTGCGATATCTTTCGGCGGCTGCTCGTGGCACTTCACGCAGTCAGCGCTGGTCAGTGTTGCTGCAGGCTGTGCAGGGTCGGCAGCTACTGCCGTTCCGACACACGCGAACAGCGCGAACGCCGAGATAAGGTTGAAAATTCTTGCTACTCTCATTGCCCCCTCCTTAGTATTAAACCAGAGTTAATTATAAGCATGGATTTATATAACGTCTTGAGGTGAATTGTCAAGGGATTAGGCGGTGTGCGGGCTGTTTGATCGACGATCCGAAGCTGTGATATCCGGTGGTGATAGAGGAGGAAGGCTGAATCAGCCGATGAGCTACTGTGTCTGGAAGAGCAAGGCGATGAACATGTCCATAGTCGGCGTCGAAATAACTGCAGCGGCCGGGAACTCTTTCCAGTTCCTATGCGCTCGATCCGACAGAGAGTTTCCGCTCCAGCAAGCGTGACAGCGAGGTGAACGCGTAGCAGATGACGAAGTACACGGCGGCGATGAATATGAATATTTCCGTGGGATAGGCCATGGTCCTGTTGTTTATCTGCGTGCCGACATGGGTGAGTTCCGAGACGCCGACGATGAATGCGAGAGAGGTGTCCTTGATGAGGGAGACGAACTGGTTCACGAAGGAGGGGATCATGTTCCTCAGCCCCTGGGGGAGCACGATGTAGATCATCGCCTGCCAATGCTTGAGGCCGGTGGAAAGCGCCGCTTCCGTCTGCCCCCTGGGGATACCCTCGATGCCGGCCCGTACGATCTGGGACATGTAGGCGGAGGTGAAGAGGGTGAGCCCGAAGATGACGGTCCTGCTTTCGGGGACGGTCCTGCCGAGGAGCGCTGGGAGGAGGAAGTACATCCAGAAGATGACCATCAAAAGCGGCAAGCCACGGACGGCGTTGATGAAGACGACGCTCGGCCAGCGGACCCAGCGCTTCTTGGAGATGCTCAGGAGCCCGAGGATGAGCCCCCCGAACATGGAAAGGATGCAGGAGACCACGGCGAGGTACAGGGTGAGCCCGAGCCCCCCCAGCGGCCCCTTGGGGTAGCGGCCGATCATGAAGTAGGTGAAGTTGTCGGCGATGACCTGGAAATTGAGGAACTCGTCCATGCTACCCTGCCTTCTGCGGGTTCAGCACCCGCCTGTCGTAGACATGCACGGCCCAGGTGATGCTCACCGAAATGACCAGGTACACGAGGGTCGCCGCGGTGAACGCCTCGAACCCCTTGAAGGTGTAACTCTCCACCTGGCGCGCCTGGTAGGTGAGTTCCATGACGCCGATGGTCATGGCGAGCGAGGAGTTCTTGGCCAGGTTCAGGAACTGGTTCACCAGGGGAGGAACGGTGATCCTGACCGCCTGCGGCAGGATTATGTACTGCATCGAGCGGAGGAAGGAAAAGCCGGCGCTTCTGGCCGCCTCCATCTGCTCCTTGGGGATGGAGAGGATGCCGGAGCGGATGTCCTCCGCGATGAAGGCCGAGGTGTAGATGGTAAGGGCGATGACCGCGGCGGCGAACTCGAAGTTGGTGCTATTCAGCCAGTCGTTGACGGCAGTGGGAAGGATCTTGTAGGAGCCGAAGTACCAGAAGAAGATCTGCACGAGGAGCGGCGTGTTGCGGAAGAACTCGAGGTACGCCGAGGCGATGAAGCGGATCGGCTTGATGTGGCTCATGCGCATGACCGCGATCAACAGGCCGAGGAGGAAGGCGAGCACGATCGACACGGAGGAGAGCTCCAGGGTGATCTTGAGCCCGGAGACCAGCCAGTCGAAGTACTTTCCCGAGGTGACGATGGACCAGTCGAAATGGTATTTGAGCACGAAAGCCTCTTGGAAGCAGATGAAGACTAAGACAAAGGTTGAGAAATAACTCAGTCCTTGATCCATCCGCTCACTTGCTGAGAGGTTGAGGCAAAGGAGTAAAGCTCCTCTGCCTCAACCTCAACCTTTATCTTTATCTTTATCTTTATCTGTTTCTCTACTTGTCCGCCGTGATCTTGAAGGTCCGCTTCAGCGGGGTTGCGGTTTTCGGCCCGAACCACTTGTCGAAGATCTTCTTCGCCTCGCCGCTCTTCTCCATCTCGAGCAGGGTCTTGTTGACGAAGGCCACGAAGTTCTTGTCGTCCTTGCGCATGCCGAGACCGTACGGCTCCTCGGAGATCTGCAGGTTCGGGATCTCGAACTTGTTCTTGTTGGGGGCCTTGCCGAGGATGCCGGCGAGGATGGACTCGTCCGTGGTCACCGCGGCTACCTTACCCTGCTGCAGGGCGAGGAAGGCCTGCGGGTAGTCGTCGAAGGAGAGGACGGTCGCGGTCGGGATCGCCTTCGCCACGTTCTGCTCCGAGGTGGAACCCTTGGCTGTGCCGATCTTCTTCCCTTCCAGGTCCTTCAGGCTCTTTACCTTACCCTTGTTGGTGATGAACTTCTGGCCGGTGAGGAAGTAGGTGTGGCTGAAGTCGATCTGCTTGGCGCGCTCGGGATTCTTGGTCATGGTCGCGGCGATGATGTCGATGTTCCCTTCCATCAGCTGCGGCATCCTGCTGGCCGAGGTTACCGGTTTCAGTTCCACCTTCACGTTCAACTTCTTCGCTATCGCCTTCACGAAGTCGATGTCGTACCCAACAATCTCGCGGGTTTTCTCGTCGATGTAGCCGAAGGGCGGCAGGGAATCCTTGACACCCGCCACCAGCACCCCTTTCTTCTTCACGTCGGCCAGGGTGTCGCCGGCCAGCGCGGCATGCGCCATGGATCCAACCAGAGCTACTGCAGCAAGAAGCGTCATCAGTTTTTTCATCGGTACTCCTCCTTGGTTGATGGTGTGCACATAAAAACCAGTTCTATGTTCTACGTTCTATGTTCTACGTTGAATCTTGTACCTTGTGTATTAATGAAGAAAGTCGGAGCGGATTATACCAGATCTGCGCGCAACTGCATCCGGCCCAACTGAAAAAAGCTGAACCGGAAGCAGGGAACGGAGTTGCCGCACAACTGGAATCTAGCAACGTAGAACGTAGAACATAGAACGTAGAACGGATTCTGATTCTTAGTGCATGGGAGAGAGGAGCTGTTTGAGGAACTGCTGGGCTCTTTCGTGCTGGGGATGCAGGAAAAACTGCTCCGGAGGCGCCACCTCGAGGATCTGGCCCTGGTCCATGAAGACGACCCGGTGCGCCACCTCGCGGGCAAACCCCATCTCGTGGGTGACCACGACCATGGTCATGCCGCTTTTGGCGAGTTTCTGCATGACGTCGAGCACTTCGCCTATCATCTCGGGATCCAGCGCCGAGGTGGGTTCGTCGAAGAGCATGATGCGCGGCTTCATGGCCAGGGCGCGCGCGATGGCGACGCGCTGCTGCTGCCCCCCGGAGAGCTGGGTCGGATAGGCGTCGCGCTTTTCGGCAAGCCCCACCCTTTCCAGGAGCGCCATGGCCTGCTGCTGCGCCTGCGCCTTCGGGGTGTTGCGGATCTTTATGGGGGCCAGGGTGATGTTGGAGAGTACCGAGAGGTGGGGGTACAGGTTGAACTGCTGGAACACGAAGCCGATCTCGGCCCGCAGCTTGTTGATGTCCGTCTTCTTGTCGGAGAGGTTCATCCCGTCCACGAGGAGCGTCCCCTCGTTGATCGGCTCCAGCTGGTTGATGGTCCTGATCAGGGTCGACTTGCCGCTGCCGGAAGGGCCGCATACCACGACCACCTCACCCGGCTTCACGTGCAGGTTGATATCGTTCAGTACGTGCAGCTTCTTGAACCACTTGTGTACGCCGTTGAATTCGATCATCGCGTCACCCCTGCACTGTTCACGCCTGCTGTTAGAATGCGGTCATGCGTGCATATTAAAGGAACAAACGAAGCAAATGCAACTCATACTTTCGTCTAGCAAAACTTTGTTTTGAAAACTCACATCATGGCGGGGTGGGCCAGCGTCCCGTGTATCGGGATGCTGAAGGCGCCGGGGGAGGTCTGGTACTTGGTGAGGAGCAGGAAAACGAACTTCTGGCGCTCCAGGAATACCGGCTTGGGCATCATCTCCAGGGCGAGGTTCAGCGGGGATGCGCCGATCGGGGTGGTCAGCCCCGTTTCCCCCTTCAGCCGGACGTAGATGCCGTCGCCGTCCAGGGTGAAGCTTTTCAGGACCGCTTTGCCGTTTGCAATGGTGAGGGCGCCGCGCACCTCGCGGTAGGCGGCATCGGGCAGAGGCATCTGGCCGATCTTCACCCCTGCGATCTCGGCGGCACGGACCTCCAGCTGCAGCTCCCCCGTGCCGACACCTTTCCTGGTAGCGAGCTTGCCGTTCACCCGGAGTTCCCCCCGGATCCTTGCCTCCGCCACGGAGCTGAAGAACGGGATCTCTTCCAGGCGGATGCCACGTCCCTGCACGCTCCACCCCCCGTTCTTCCCCGGCTCGAAGTCACCTTCCAGGCCCCCTGCCCCGATTCTCCCCCGGTAGGCGAACCTCGTCCTGCCGGTCAGAAGCGGCAGCAGCTCCAGCCGGACCGTGACGTCCCGCAGCTTGATCAGCTCCCCCTTCTCCGACGAGAGCGCGACAGCATCCGACTTGAGCCCCACCGGGAAGCTCTTCCCGAACCCGGTGCACTCCAGGGTGTAACCGGCGTTCTCGGCGACCCGCGTCAGTACACCCTTGATGGCGTAATTGGGGGTGAACAGGAGGGTGAGCAGCAGGAAACAGAGGATGGCGGCGGGGATGCCGCAGGCGAGGTAGAGGGCGCGCCCTTTCATCGAGTCCCCGCCGGTGCGGGCTTCAGGAGCGCGATGGTCAGGACGATATCGAGCTTGGACGGGTCGTCGAACCTCTGCTTGATGAGCGCCTTCTTCACGGTCATCGGCCTGGCCCCTTTCTCCAGACGATGGATCAGGTTCACCACCTCGTTGGCGCTCAACCCTTCCATCCGGACCTCTGCAGCGTCCTCCACGTACCCCGGGACGTCTTCACCCTTTACCGGCTTGATCTGGCTGCCGCGCCCCTTGATCCCGATCTCCTCGATGACCTTGGCGGGCGAGTCGTCCGGCTTGGTGGCGACCAGCCTGTTGGCCAGGCGCTGCGCCCCCGCGTTGGCCTGCTGGTAGCGGATCTTCAGCCGCATCATCTCGGCGATGTCCGCCTCGCGGGCGGTACGCTTCCGCTCCAGGGCGGTGATCCTGCTGTTGACGGCGGAAAGGACGATCACGATCAGCAGGAGCACTGAGATCGCTATCCCGATGCGCTGCCTGGTGCGGCTGTCTAGCCCCTGCAGCGCGGCCATGATTTCTTCCCTCTTCATCGGGCCACCCCCTTGACCTTGCCGCGCAGGGTGAAGGTCACGCTCCCGTCGGGGCGGGACTTGGTCTCGCTCACCTCTGCCCCGTCGAGAACGGCGGCAGTGCGTGCCTTGAAGTCGTTGGCCGCCTGGGCGCTCTTGGCCTCTCCCTTGAGCCTGACCTCGGAGCCGTCGAACTCCGTCTCGTAGATCCCGGCCACGTCGTCACCCTTGGCCTCGGCCAGCTCCTTGAGGAGCTTCAGGACGTTGCTGGAGGTTTTAGCCCCCTCCAGCCGCTTGATCTCGGAGCGCAGTTCCGACACCTCGTCCACCGCCTTCTTCCGGCTGGGGAAGACCTCCTTGTAGATGCCTGCGATGGAGCGGTCGAGCGAGGTGAGGTCGCGCTTCGCGAGGTAGTAGCGGACCCCGCTTTCGGCGAAGATGAGGAGCACCAGCGCGGCGGCGAGGATCATGCTGATCCTGAGCCTGCGGTAGAGCTTCTCGGTCCCCGCCGTGTAGGCGAGCGCGCCGCGGCGGAGGTTGATGGCCGAGCCGTCCGCAACCGCGGCCGCGACGGCATAGGCCCCCGCCAGGTCGTGTGCCGCATGTGCATCGTCGCCGAAGGCCTCCGCCAGCCCGCGGTTCGCGGGGACGGCTCCACCCTGCGAGCCGGAGGCATGGGAGATCACCTTTCCCAGCTGCATCCCGCGTCCAAGCTCGACGGCGGCCACCGTCCTCTCCAGTTCCTCCGGTCCGGACCCCAGCGGGAACGCCCGGAAGTAGAGCGGCTTTCCGTCGCGGTAGACGGCTAACGCCTCGCCGTCCGTCACCGCCACGGTCCCTGCCTCGGGAGCGAGCTGGTTCCAGTGGAAAAGCGAGGCGGTGACGAACTCGGGCTCCAGCCCCGCCTCCTTCAAAAGCTCTACCTGTCCGGCCAGCTCCTTGACGCGCCCCCAGACGGCCAGGCTCTTCCCGTCCACAAGTGGCAGGGCGTCGAAGGCAAGCTCGTCCGTGTCGAGCGCCGTTTCCCCCTTGAGTTCAAGCGGGAGGAGTACCCTCACCTTCGACCGGTCCGTGATCGGGAGTTCCAGTTCGCGCATGAACAGCATGGCAGGCGGGAGGGCGAGGGCGACACTGTGCTCGCCGGTGCAAAGCGAGCTTTCCTTGAGGATCCGGGAGAGTTCCCCCTCCTCCCCCGACAGCGGGTGCCGCTCCGCGGAGAGGAAGCTCACACTTCCCTTCCTGGCCCTGAAGCCGGCAAGGACCAACTCGGTCCTCTTCAGCTGTACGATCAATATATCCATCAATATTCTCTCCAATAAAGCACGACCGGGGCGGCCGTTCCCCCCGCCATGCGGACCACGGCCTCGGCCACGCTGATGCTCTCTCCCACTTTCCCCTCTGCGCGTATCCGGTACACGTTCCCCAGGTAGCCGATCTTCGTCGAGATGAGCGGCGAGATCGTGTCCATCCCGGTTATCGCGTTCAGGTCCCCAATGCTCTTGATCGGGCGGGTCTTCCGGTAGTCGATGATCCTCTGCACGAGGTCGTCGGTAAGCTTCTCGTCCAGGGCTGCGATGACGTCCCGATCCGCCGTGTTGATGTTGATGGGGGTGGCAGCCTCGGTGTCGTTGATCCTGCCGTACACGGTGACCAGCGGCCTCAGCTTGGTAAGGACCTCCGGGGTGTATCCCTTGGCCATGAGGAGTTCGTCGACCGTCTCCAGCCTCTTGTTCTTGGCGGCGTAGGGGAGCTTGAGCGTCCCGTAGTAGTTGGTCTCCGCTCCGCCCGGCATCGGCGTGTCGTTCTCGTCAACCCAGTCCATCAGCGAGTCCGCGAGTTCAAGGGGGAGCTTGAGCCTGGTGAAGAGCCGCTTCGCCATCGGCGTGTAGACCGGGTCCGGTGTCCCGTTCGACGAGGTCGCCGTGTTGAGGTTGAGCTTGCCGCTCTCCTCTTCGATGGCGATCGTTACCGTCCCCTCTCCCGCGTCGAACGACTGCGGCTTGGCCCAAGACTCCTGAAGAGAGCTGTACTGCTCCCCCAGTCTCGACATGCTGGAAAACTGCAACAGCTTGATGCCCCCCTCGATCCCCGATTCCGCCAGGATACCGGCCTGCTGGGCCGCGACGAAGTTGTGGCTGTGCGAGGTGTCGACGTACACCTCGTTCACGAACTCGACCAGGAGAGCCACGAGGAGGGCGGTCACGACCAGCGTTATCACCAGGGCGAAGCCCTTTTCCCCTCTCATGGTGAGAGCCTCTGTGAGGCGATGGTGCTGAAGCTCTCTCCTCCCTTCATGGTCACCGTGACCCTCACCTTCTTCGGGAGGAAGCCGTTCAGCGCCGTGTCCCAGCTCTTCACCCACTTGCCGCCGTCCCAGCATTCCACCAGGAACCCGTCGATCCGGTCGATGAGCGGATAGGGAACCGACTTGACGCTCTTGTCCAGGTACGGGTCGCGCGACTCCCTCGCCAGGGTCATCTGCTCGTCCTTCTCCAGCACCGAGTAGCGCACCACCGTCACGTCCGAGGCGGGGGCCGGGTCGATCCGGGGGGGCGCCAGAGTGGTGAACTGCAAAAGCGAAGAGGGCTTGCCGAAGCTGTCCCGGTCCTCGACCACGAAGTGGAGCCTCTCGTTCTTCTTGTTGAAGAAGGCGGACGAGAGTTCGTCGTGCAGCTTGGCCATGGTGGTCGAGAGTTCGCGGCGCTCTTCTATCCTCACTCCACCCTTGTCCCGCGCCGACACCACGGAAAAGTAGGTGCCGTACAGGGCGGCGCTCAGGACCACCAGGAGCGTGAGCGCGATCAGGAGCTCTATCAGGGTGAAACCGCGGTTATTGCGCATTTTGCGGGGCATATTTCACAAGCGAGAGCTTGCTCTTGTCGTCGTTCCAGGAAACGGTCAGGCGGATCCGGTTCAGCCCGGGTACCTCGGGCATAGCGGCGATCTCGCGCTCCCACTTGTGGCCGGGATGCCCCGGAGCGAAATCCCCCTTGGTCTCCGTTTTCTTGGCGAACTCCGGGTCGTCCAGCTTGGCGCGCCCCAACAGCACGGCGGTCGTTTCCTCGGCGTCACGTCCCACGATGGAGAGGTGGTAGTTGACCGATGAGATCACGGTGAGGAGCACTCCCGACATGATGGCGAGCGCGATCAGCACTTCGAGGAGGGTGAACCCTTTCACGAGGTGACCTCCTGGTACCCTTCGAGCACCTTGACCTTGCCGCCGGAGGGGTAGGCGATGATGGTGAAATGCTTTTCCCCGCCCTTAAGGTGGATGGTGATGCCGTCGCTGCTCCCCCCCGGGCCGAACGGGATCGCCACCTCTCCCTCGGTGACCAGGCCTAGCCGCGGCAGCGTCACGTCCTCGATGACGATCCCCTCTTCGACCAGCCTTCGGCTCATGAACTGCTCTCCCGGCTGCAGTTCCTCCCCGCCGGCGGAGAGCTGCGAGATCCTGGTCGAGTTTTCGGAGAGGTTCAGGTGCAGGCGGAACACCTTCTTGGTGATGATCGCCTGGTCGTTCAGGAACCTGATGCCGCTGGCGAGGTTGCGTGCCGAGTTCTTGAGCCGCGTCGCTTCCGGAGCCGGGAGGCGCGGGATGACCAGCGCCGCCGTCATCGCGACGATGACGATGACCACCATCATCTCGATGAGGGTGAACCCCGCCTGGCCGTAGCTCCTCCCTCTATTTCGTGCCCTTACAGCCACCAGCTTCTTTCCCCGTAGCGCCAACTCTCCCTCGCCCTCCGGGAGAGGGTCGGGGTGAGGGCGTTGCTATTATCGCCTGCCTGCCTGGGAACGACGCCCTCACCCCCGGCCCCTCTCCCAAAGGGCGAGGGGAGCCATTGTCGACGCCGCCAGCAAAGCTGCCTATTTCAGATTCCAGCTTTCGATGTCGGCGTTTTTTCCTTCGCCGCCGCGCGTGCCGTCGGCCCCGAAAGAGTAGAGGTCGTAGTCGCCGTGCTCACCGGGGGAGAGGTAGACGTAGTCGGCGCCCCACGGGTCCTTCGGGATGTTCTTGTTCTCCAGGTACCCTTCAGCCTTGTAGTTGTTGGGGATCTTGCCGGTGGTCGGCTTGGCCACCAGCGCCTGCAGTCCCTGCTCGGTGCTCGGGAAGTTGCCGGAGTCGAGTTTGTAGAGCTTGAGCGCCGTCTCGATGTTCCTTATCTGCACCTTGGCGTCGGCTACCTTCGCGTCGTCGCTCCTGCCGATGATCTTCGGCCCGACGAGGACGGCCAGAAGGCTCAGGATGACGATGACCACCATCAGCTCGATGAGGGTGAAGCCGCGGCTTTCTTTCAACGTTTTGAACATGCGTGACCTCTCTATTTAGGTTTAGTTCATGGGCTCGAGATTGAGCAATGTCCTAATGCTGTGCCTCACATCACTGCAGAGTACATAGGCCTTTCCCGCCAAAGCCTTGTCAGCGCTTTCACCGGGATAACGAAAATCTATGGCAAAAGCGTTCAGCAAATGAAGCGAGGGCCGTATTGTTTCAAGAAACGGATAAGCGGGAGTGATTTTATCCAACAGCCCAGAGAGGTTGTGCGTTCTCCCAAATTCCATCTCGTTTTCCTGTAACACAGCTTTCAGGTACTTCTCGACACACTGCTGAGTATGAAAACAAACTGCGTCGTAATTAGGGGATTTGCGTGCCCGGAACTCTCTGCCGGCGGTAGCGAAATCGCCTTCTGCCTTGGCAATCCACTCTTCAGTGAGAGGCTTCATAGATGACCCTCCCTTTCTGGATTACCTCTTGAAGGAAAAAATCGTGCAGCGCCAGGCGGGTAGCCAACTGTTCCGGAGTCCTTACAAGGAGGTCGAGCGGAACAGTGGGGTGCAAGGTCTCCAGGATCTCCATCGACTTGTAAATCGGCCGCCCCTCGAACGGAAGAATCACCAACAAATCCAGATCCGAGTCTTCACTCGGGTTGCCGTACGCGTACGAACCGAAAAGGATGATCTTTTCCGGCTTGTAGTTCTCCGCGATGCTGGCAGTTATTTCATCTATCTGTTGCTGTGTAATCATGGGACTCACTCAGTTTCTCGTTGTCTCGACAGCGGAACTTGCTACTTCACCAACTGGTTCAGCTGGAAAATCGGGAGCAGCACGGCGAGGACCACGACCCCGACGCAAAGCCCCATGGCGAGCACGAGGAGCGGCTCCAGAAGCGCCATGGAGCGGGTGACGCTGGCGTTGAACTCCTTCTCGAAGGCCTCCCCGGCCTTGATCAGCATCCGGTCCAGCTCGCCGCTCTTCTCGCCTACCGCCGTCATGTGGACGAGCAGCGGAGGAAAGAGCGGACTCGACTTGAGCGCCGCGGAAAGGCTTCCCCCCTGGATCAGGGCCTCCCGCGCCTCGGCCAGGAATCCCTTGTACTCCCGGTTCACCACCGCCTCGCCGGTGATCTCCATCGCCTTGATGATCGGGACGCCGCTGGCCAGAAGGAGGCCGAGCACCTTGGCGAAGCGCGACAGTATCAGCCGCTGCCAGAGGGTTCCCAAAAGGGGGAGCTTGAGGAGGAGACGGTCCCTCTTCTTCAAGAGCTCTTCGTGCCTGGAGAGGTTCTTCCACAGGGCCACGAACCCGGCAGCAGCCAGGAGGAGCGCCCACCACCCCTTGCGGACCATGGTGCTGATCTTGATCAGCGCCACCGTGATGAAGGGGAGGGTGGCCTTGCTTTCCTGGAACACGGTGACGATCTTGGGGACCACGAAGGCAAGCAGGAACAGCATGACCCCTGTGCCGACGAAGACCATCAGTATGGGGTAGGCGAGGGCGGTGGTGACCCGGCTTCTCACCTCGGCCTGGTCCTCCTGGAACCCGGCCAGTCGCTCCAGCACCACCTCGAGCGCGCCGCTCGCCTCGCCGGCCGCGACCATCCCGACGTAGCTGTCGGAGAAGACGGCCGGCTCGGCCGCAAGCGACTGGGCCAGTCCCTGACCTTCGGCCAGCCGGTCGCGTACCCTGCCGAGCACGCGCTTCAGTTCGCCGGGAGCCTCCTGCTCCCAGAGGGTTGCCACCGCCTCGTAGACCGGGACGGCGCTCCCGAGAAGCGTGGCGAGCCTCCTGGTCGCAAGGGAGAGGTCGGGGACGCTGACGCGGGACTTCATGAGACCTTTGCCGCCGCCTTCCTGGGCGGGGGCGATCTCCTTGGCGTAGAGCCCCTTCTGCTTCAGATGGATCCTTGCCTCGCTCTCGCTTGCCGCGTCGAGCGTCCCGGATACATCGGCCCCCTTCTGGTTGAACGCGCTATAACGAAAGGTCGGCATAGTCGTCCTGGGTCACCCTCAGGACCTCCTCGATGGTGGTGATCCCCTGGGCCGCCTTGTCGAGGCCGTCCTCGCGCAGCGTGCGCATCCCCTTGGAGACGGCGTACTCCTTGATCGCCCCGGAGGAGGACTGACGGATGATCATGGAGCAGAGTTCGGCGTCGATGGGGAGCAGTTCGTAGATCCCGACCCGCCCGATGGTCCCCAGGTTGAAGCACTTCTCGCAGCCGCGCCCGCGGTACAGAAGGGGGGGAAGCTCGATGCCGGGATAGCGGCGATCCGGCGTGTACGACTCCTTGCAGTGCGGGCAGATGACCCGGACCAGCCGCTGCGCCAGCACCGCCGAGAGCGAGGAGGCGACCATGAACGGCTCGATCCCCATGTCGACCAGGCGGGTGACGGCCGTGGCGGCGTCGTTGGTGTGCAGGGTGGAGAGGACCAGGTGGCCGGTGAGGGAGGCCTGCATGGCGATCTCGGCCGTCTCCGCGTCGCGGATCTCGCCGATCATGACGATGTCCGGGTCCTGCCTCAGGATGGAGCGGAGCCCGTTGGCGAAGGTGAGCTCGATCTTGGGATTGACCTGGATCTGCCCCACCCCCTTCAGCTGGTACTCGATCGGGTCCTCCACCGTGATGATGTTCTTCTCCGGGGAGTTGATCTGGGAGAGCGCCGCGTAGAGCGTGGTGGTCTTGCCGCTGCCGGTGGGGCCGGTGACCAGGATGATGCCGCTGGTGCGGGCCAAAAGCCGCTCCATGAGGAGGTCGTTCTTGTCCGAAAGGCCGATCTCCTTCAGGCTCAGCACGCCGCGCTGCTTGTCCAGAATCCTCAGCACCACCCGCTCCCCGAAGAAGGTCGGGATCAGCGAGACGCGGATGTCCACGTCGCGCCCCGCCACCTTGACGCGGATGCGGCCGTCCTGCGGCAGCCTCTTCTCGGCGATGTTCAGCCCGGCCATGATCTTCACGCGGGAGGTGAGCGCCTCCTGGATCACCTTGGGGGGGGAGAGCATCTTGTACAGGAGCCCGTCGATCCGGAAGCGGACCTCCAGCTCCCTCTCGAACGGCTCGATGTGGATGTCGCTCGCCCGCTCCTTCACCGCCTGGAACAGGATCGAGTTCAAAAGCCTAATCACCGGCGCCTCGTCGGTCAGCTCCATCAGGTCGCGCGGCTCGTTGAACGAGGTGGCGAGCGTGGAGAGTTCCTCACCCTCCAGCTCCTCCACGACCTCCTGGGCCGATCCGGAAAGCCGCGAGTAGAGCCGGTTCACCGCGTCCAGGAGCACCGGGCGGGGGACCGCCACGATGGAGATCGGCAGCGAGAAGAGCCCGGCCATCTCGTCCACGGCGAGGAGGTTCGTGGGATCGGCGCTGGCGGCGACGATGCGCCCTTGCTCCTCGTGCAGCGGCAGGAGCAGGTTGTTGCGGGCGAAGTTGAGCGGGACCCGGTTCACCAGCGAGCCGTTCACCTTCGAGTCGTCGATCTCCGCCTGGAACGGTATCCCGAGGCGCTGCGCCACCTTTTCTATGTCGATTGTTTCTGCCATGGTCTCTGTCAACTCTTGTGCTGGATACGCCACTCTTCCGCCATTACGGGATGGGGGCTTACGGCTTGTCGGTAACCGACTGCGGCTTTTCCTTGAGCGCCTGCTCCAGGTTGATCGGGCCGGTGGCCTTCACCGCCTCGCTGAAACTGTTGCGCTGGTTCACCGACACCTCCGCCATGTCGCGCGCGTCCTTGATGATGCGCGGGGTGAGCATGATCAGGAGGTTGGTTTTCTCGCGCCTGGTGCTCTTGCTCTTGAAGAGCCATCCGAGCCCCGGGATGTCTCCCAGAAGCGGTATCTTGCGCTCGGTCACCTGGTCCGTATCCTGAATCAGCCCACCGATGATGACCGTGTCCGTGTTCTTCACCACCACCGAGGTCTTGGCCGAGCGCTTGGTGCTGCCGAGGTTGGGGTTGGCAGCGGTCCCGCCGAAGTCCTTTACGGCGGAGATCTCCTGGTAGATGTCGAGCTTGATGTATTCTCCCTCGCTGATCTGCGGCTTGATTTTCAGGATGATACCGGTGTCCTTCCTCTCGATGGACTGCTGCGACAACCCCGTCGAGGTGAGGTTGGTGCCGGAGACGAACGGGACGTTTTCGCCCACGAAGATCTCGGCCTCCTTGTTGTCGCTGGTCATGATGTTCGGCGTGGAGAGCACGTTGAGCGCCCCGTTGCTCTGCAGCGCCTGCAGCACGGCGGGGAAGGCCGCCACACTGGCCAGGTCGGTCACCGAGATCCCCGCCGCGGTGAGTGCCGTGATGGTGCTGGTGAGGTTCGCCATGGTGCCGAAGGGGTCGAAGGTGCCGACGGTGGCGACGGTGCCGTTGGAGGCACCGGCGATGGCCCCCCACTGCAGCCCGAGTTCCTTGGCCTTGTTGACGGATACCTCGGCGATCATCGCCTGCACGAACACCTGGCGGCTGCGGCGGTCGAGCTTCTGGATCACCTGCAGGAGGTTCTGGTAGTCGGTGGGGGATGCCATGATGACCAGCGAGTTGGTCGACTTGTCCGGGGTGATGCTGATCTTACCCCCTTCGAAGACCGCCTGCTGCGGCGCCGTCGTTCCGGCGCCGGGAGCGGCGGGGGCCGCGCCGGTCCCCTTGACCAGCCCGTCCAGCACCTTGGCGACCTCGGCAGCCTCCGCGTTCTCCAGGTAGTAGACGTTCACCTTGCTGCTGGTGGTGGGGGGGACGACGTCCACCAGCGAGATCAGCTTCTTGATGTCCTGCTTGTCCTTGTCGCTGCCGAAGATGATCAGCGCGTTCAGCCTGCTGTCGGCGACGATGATGGAACCCGCCGGCGCGGCCGGTTGCCCGGGCTTCGCGGCGGATTTCCCGCCCAGCCAGTCCTTCACGAGGGTGGCGACGCTGTCGGCTGCCGCGTTCTTCAGGAAGACCAGTTCCGCCCCCTCGCGCACCTGGTCCGTGTCGATGTACTTCAGGATCCCGAGTATCTTCTGGATGTTGAGCGCCGAGTCGACCACGAGGATCATGTTGGCCGCCCCGAAGGCCGATATCTGCCCGTCCTTGGAAACCAGCGGCTGCAGGAAGGTGACCGCGTCCTGGGGAGGGATGTGCTCCAGCTGGATCACCCGCGCCTGGTAGGTGTCGTTCACCACCGCCTTCTCGTTCTCGCCGAGGACCCTCATGCCGGACTGCTTAGCCGTCCCGGTCGGAACGATCTTCAGCACCTTTCCCGCCTGGACCACGGTGAACCCCTTCAGTTCCAGGACGGAGGTGAAGACGTTGTACGCCTCCTCGTTGGAGAGCTTGGCCGGGGAGAACACCGAAATCTTTCCCTTCACCCGGTCGTCCATGATGAAGTTCTTACCGGTGAGGTCGCTGATGAACTTCACCATGGTGGCGATGTCGACATCGGTGAAGTTCAGCACCACCCCCTTGGCCAGCACCAGGGTCGGGACGGCAACTAGGAACATGAGCATGGCTATGATGCGCGCAACTCGGTTTTTCAATGCAACCTCCGGGAGGCAGATTAAGGCAAAGATAAAGATAAAGATTAGGATCGAACAAAACCAGTGTTTATGTCTTTCAGCGTTACAACTATCTTGTTAATTTCGGTGTACAGGCCTGAAAGGGCATCGTTAAGGGAATCAGCATCTTCAGATTTAATATACCCAACTCTTTTAGAGTATTCGATGTGGCTCTGTGTTTCGGTCAAAGAACCGCGGGCGTGGTAGTAAAAATTAACCTTGTCAAGAAGATGCTTCCTTCCAAAGGCCTCGGCAATGTTGGCAGATATGCTTAAAGCCGATCTTCTTATCTGGGAGGTTAAGCCGTAATCTTCCTTTTTAGGGAGATGTTCTGTCAAAGAAAAAACCTGCTCAGCGATCGCCATCGCTTCTTGCCAAACGGGCATGTCCTTGAAGCTACGGTACATCGCTTTCTTCTGGTGTCAGCAAGATCTCTTTATCTTTATCTTTATCTTTATCTTTATCTCACCTGATGTCGTAATTAAAAGTAGTAGGCTGCCCGTCGCGGATCAGGTCGAGCTTGATCCTGCTCTGACCCTTGAGCGACGCGAAGGACTGGATCGCCTTGTCCGGAGAGTCGATCGGGAAGTCGTTGATCCTCAAGAGGACGTCCCCGTTCCTGATCCCTATGGTCCCGAAGATCCCCTGCGGCTTCACCTCCGAGGCCCTGAACCCCTCGACTTTCCCGTCCTTCAGGCTCGGCAGCAGCCGGGCGTCGGTCATCGCCTGCCCGATGTTGTCCAGCGCCGCGTTCAGCGCGCGCTGGTCCACCACGTAGTTACCCGCGCCGGTCGGGGCGGCGAGACCTCCCTGCTGCGGCTGGGGAGGCGCCGCGGTCTGCGCCTGGGCCTCCGCCGCGGCGCTCGGCGTCAGGATCTTCACCCTCTTCCCGCCGACCACGATCTCGGCCACGTCCTTCTTGACCGAGACCAGCGGCCCCGCGGAGAAGACCGTCTCGCCGAGTCTGAAGACCCGCTCCTCGTGGGTCGATCCCTTCAGCACCAGCGCGAATGTTTCCCGGAAGGAACCGACTGCCGTCCCGAGGAGGGTCAGGTCGCCCAGTGACGGCGCCGGGGGAGCCGCGGCCTGTCCCTTGGCGGCTGCAGCGCCCTGTATCGGCGACAGTTTCCCCTGGGTCGCCTTGCCGAAAAGACCCCGCTCCAGGATCGGCGCAAAGCTCATCAGGTCCTGGGCATCGACGGCCGGAACGGCTGTTGCCGTCGGCGGTTTCTGCCCCTGCCTGGGATAGAGCCCGGAGATCTTGAAACTGATTAAATCGGCGGCAATAAGTGCGGTCACTGCGATGACCGCCAGGCTTAAAGCTGTATTGAGGGGGAGAATCCACCGCGGCATGAAAGACCCTTATCTGCGAGGTAGTTGGAACCGTCCGAATATATTAGATGCTCCTGAGTTATGCAACAAAAAAGGGGGTAAAAACCACCCTCCGACCCCTTCTCTTTACAGCCTTTTGCCGCTGCTCCGCCCGGCTTTCCAGGGGGGGACCGGGGCCTCTGCTCCTTCCCCAGCCGGGGGGTGTCGAAGCGGCTGCCGCTATAATGAACGATCCCCATTAGCGCAGGCCGGCGGCTCAGCCCCGGGTTGCGAGCAAAAGCTGTGCCGCGCCGCCTGGAGGGGCGGAACGCTCCATTGTAGCAAATGGAGCACCCGTTTACAAACGCAGGGAAAACCAATGAAAATGGGGTGCGCTGCCGTTTGATCGTGTCGTTGCGGCGCCGGGAGCAAGCCCCGACGAGTGGCGCCTGCTTTTTGACTCTGACAGATAATTGACGCCGGAGGCGGCGGTTGAACCTGACTTCCCTGCTGTGCTATACTCGGCCGTCCAGCCTATTCCAGGAGCCGCCCATGCCCCCTATCGTCGTCACCGCGTCAACCATGTTGGAACTCTCCCTGCTGGTAAAGGGGACCTCTGCCGTCGCCGAAAGCGGGGCGGGCCATCTGCGGCTTTTCCGCGGTTCACTCGGGGGCGGGGAGATCGTCCTGGCGCTCACCGGCATAGGGAAGGTCAACGCGGCCTGCGCCGCAACGCTTCTGCTGGAGCGCTTCTCTCCACGCTTGCTGGTCAACACCGGCTGTGGCGGCGCCTTCCCCGGGTGCGGCCTCTCCGTTGGGGACCTTGCCGTGGCCGACAGCGAGTGCTTTGCCGACGAGGGGGTGCAGGCCCCCGGCGGCTGGCAGGGGCTCGACCTGATCGGCATCCCGCTGTTCGAAGGGAGGGGGGAGCGGATCTTCAACACGGTGCCGCTTCCCGGGGAGCCGGCCCGGCGGGCGCTGGAGTCGGCGAGGGACAACGGTTTCAGGACCGAACTCGGCCCCTTCCTCACCGTATCCACCTGCAGCGGGACCGACGCGCAGGCTAAGGAACTGCTCAGCCGCTTCCCCGGGATCTGCGAGAACATGGAGGGGGCGGCCATGGCGCAGGTGGCGCTCATCTACGGGGTGCCGCTTTTGGAAGTGCGCGGCATCAGCAACATGGTCGAGGAGCGGGACCTGTCGCGCTGGGACATAAGGGGCGCCGTCGGCGAGGCGCAGCGCTTCCTGCTTTCCTACCTGGAAAATCTCCCCGCCTCATAGCAGTCTCCCTCCTTTGGAAAAGGGGGACTTCTGATCATCTGTCAGTGGAAGATCATCTCTAGGCAAATATTAATTTACATGTCTGGTCTTGCACAACGATGACTGCAGTAGTATATTGTCAGATCCTTAACGTTTGATACTTAAAGCTTTCTGAATCGCCGCTGAGCCAGTGCGCCGGATGGTATGACAGAGAAGGGAGTAGTCCTCACACAATGGAAGCGGTTCAGACTGAAGACATTGAGCAGAAAAATATGCGGTTCCTCTCGCTGGGCTTTTCCCCCTGTCCCAACGATACGTTCATCTTCGATGCCCTGATCCACGGCCGCGTGGGCTGCCCGGGGCTCGCCTTCACCGAAAGGCTGGAGGACGTGGAGACGCTGAACCGCTTGGCCCTTGCCGGCACGCTCGACGTCTCCAAGGTTTCGTATCACCTGCTGGGGCACATCCTCAAGGATTACCAGTTGCTCAGAAGCGGCGGCGCGCTCGGGCGCGGCTGCGGCCCGCTTCTGGTGGCTCGCGAGCCTCTCGATCCGTCAAAGCTTTCCGGTCTGAAGATAGCCCTTCCGGGGCGGTACACCACGGCGGCTCTGCTGCTCAGGCTCTTCAATCCGTCGCTTTCCGACTTCGTATATCTTCCCTTCGACAAGATCATGGCCGCCGTGGCGGACGGCTCGGTCGGGGCCGGGGTCATCATCCACGAATCCCGCTTCACCTTCGCTTCCTACGGCCTCACCAAGGTCCTCGATCTCGGGGAGTGGTGGGAGCGGGAGACGGGGCACCCGATCCCGCTCGGTGGCATCGCGGCGCGGCGCTCCCTCGGTAGGGAGACCCTCCTTGCGCTGGAACACGAGATCTCCCGGAGCGTCGCCTACGCCTTCGACCACCCGGCCGAGGCCCGCCCGTACATACGCGCCCACTCGCAGGAGATGAGCGACGAGGTGTGCGACGCCCACATCGGGCTTTATGTGAACGATTTTTCCCGGGGACTCGGCAGCGAAGGGGAGGCTGCCGTCAGGTTCCTGCTCGGCCGCGCGGCGGAGTCGGGGATCATCCCGCCGCTTTGCGAGCCGCTCCTGGTTTCCTGACCGTCCTGCCGCAAGTCTTCAAGTTTTTCTGCTTCGCTGCCGAAGCGTGCAAACAGGTACCGTAGCATTCTGGAGGTCTTAGGATGTTCAAGCTGTTAGATTGGAAGCGGCATCTACTGGTCGCTGCCGGGTTCGTACTTCTTTTCTGGATTGGCGACGCCGCTATCGACGCGCTCCTTTTCGGGAAGAAGCCGTTCCTGCAGCAGTTCTCCAGCCCCTCCCCGTACGAGGTCTGGATGCGG
>Ga0209212_1000483_pt1 | contig 76657 bp, 73 predicted proteins | sample RifGroC2_FD_183996 | JGI IMG/M metagenome (GOLD analysis project Ga0209212, IMG submission 183996) | Groundwater microbial communities from Rifle, Colorado, USA - Groundwater C2 (SPAdes) (version 2) | ecosystem: Environmental > Aquatic > Deep subsurface > Groundwater | place: Rifle, Colorado...
ACCTGGCCTACGCGCGGCCGGTCACCTCCCGGTCCGGCGTGGGGCTCAACTTCAAATATATAACCAGCCGCATAGCCGGCGAGACAGCCAATGGCTGGGCTGTGGACGCGGGCTGCCAGTATAGAACTCCGGTGAAAGGCCTTGGCCTCGGGTTTGCGGTGCAGAATCTCGGGCCTAAGATGAAATTTCTGGATGAAGGCTCCGCCCTGCCGCTGACCGCCAGCGCCGGCGCGGGCTATATGCTTCTGGATAATGTCCTGCTTTCGCTGGATTTAAGCAGGCAGGTGAATGAAAAGAAGACCGTTTTCAGTTTCGGTAGCGAATACGCCGTGGTCAACAGTCTTTTCTTGCGCGCCGGCTATCTGGCCAGTGCCGCCACAAGCGTCACCGGAATAGCTGATGCCGGCGGGTTCAAGGCCGGCTTCGGCCTGAAACTGAGGGGTTTCAGTCTCGACTACGCCGTGACGCCGTTCGGCGATATAGGCAAGGCGCACAGGCTAAGCCTGGGGGCCGGATTCTGACGATGAACAAGATTATCTTTTCCTGGCTTTTGCTTCTTTGCGGCGTTCTACCCGCTTTCGCCCAGGAACAGGCTCCCCCACTGGACCCCGCTTTCGGCATAAAGCCGTTCGCCATGGATGATTTGTGGATAATAGACGTTAAACAAACCACGGACGGCGGTTTCTACGTGGCCGGTGCCTGGGAAGGTATTGCCCGGCTTGACGCGGCCGGCAATAAACTATGGAGCGCGCCGTATACCGACACCGGCAATTACGTGGATATGCCAGGCAGCATAGCCGTGGACGACGCGGATAACGTGTATGCTGGGATCTACGAATACCCCGCCGGGAAAATAATAAAATATGACCCAGCAGGCAACCAGGTCAAAACATATGCGGTCGACGACGTAATCTTTGGTGTGGTATTCAATAAAGAGCTGAACCGGCTATACGCGGTAACGGGCGGCGGCATAATTTTAATGCTCGACAGCGACCTGAATTTCATTTCCAGCGCAGCCTGCGGTGAGCCGGGCTCGGTAGTGTGGGCCGAAGGCGGCATAGGCCTGGATACGGCCGGCAACGTATATATAAGCGGCTGGTCCGCAATTGGTACAACCCGCAGGCTTATCGGGTTGAAATATACCGCTGCCCTGACCCCGCTGTGGGAGTATAGCGAACCTATAGGCAGTAATCCTTTTACCGCCGGCGAGGTTATCCCCGAAGGCGGGATGTATTTGATTAGGGAGTACCGCGGCAGCGAGCCTAAACTGCTGAATATCTCCGGCGACGGCGTAAAACTCTGGGAGACGGTAGTGCCGGAAGACTACCACTACTATAAAGGCGTGGACAAGGCCGGCAACTTTTACGGCGCCACCTGGGACGAGAACAACGACTGGGCCGTTACCGTCGGCAAGTACGCTTATGAGAACGGCGCCGTGCTGTGGAGCCTGCCGGAGCTCTTCTCGGGCGAGACGGACGATATCCTGGCGGACGCGCAGGATAGGTTGTACACGTTCGGTTCGCTGATGGACCCTGTCGGCGACGACGAGCTTTTTGTTGCCCGCTATGGCGGCGACGGCGTTGCCCCCGCGGCGGTTTCGGACCTGGCGGTTACGGTCGTCTCGAGTGATTCAATAACCCTTTCCTGGACCGCGCCCGGCGACGACAGCAATGACGGAACAGCCGCCGCCTACGACCTGCGCTACACTACGGCGGGGGGCATAACCGCCGATGAGGTTTTTAACGCCGCGGCGCGGGCGCAGGGCGTTCCCGCCCCGCAAGCCGCCGGCACCGCCGAAACATTCACTATAATAGGTCTCATGCCCGGCACGTCTTACTACTTCGGTCTTAAAACAGCCGACGAAGCCGGCAACGCAAGCGGGCTGTCGAATTCGCCGGCAGGAATGATTTTACTGGTTGATACAACGGCCCCAGTTGCGGTTACTAACCTTGCGGCGACCAATGTTACAACCAATTCAATAACGCTCTCCTGGACCGCTCCCGGAGATGACGGGATTATCGGTACGGCACAAGACTATGATGTCCGCTACGCAACGGCGGGTGTTATAGCATCAACCGCAGATTTCAGTTCCGCAACGCAGGTTCAGGCTGAGCCAGCCCCTAAAATAGCCGGTAGTGCTGAAACATTCATTGTAACGGGCCTAATGCCCGGCACAACCTACTTTTTTGGGATAAAGACAGCCGATGAAGCCGGCAATGTCTCCGGTCTTTCAAATTGCGTTTCGGCTCAAACATGCGTGGAAGTCCCAGGTGTGCCGAACTGGAAGCAGTTTGATGATGGCACAAACAATTGGTGGGACGATATTTATGACCATACAAACAACCTGATAAAGAAATCCGGTTGCGCTTTAACCGCTGTGGCGCAGGTAATCACAAATCAGGGGTTTAGTAAAAACCCAGGAGAACTTAATGATTTGCTGAATAATGCTCCGAATGGTTTTACTGTTGACGGTCTTGTTAATCCTGATGTCGTAAAAATCAAGGCGAATCTGGGATATGGAGTATATAAGGATAGCAAGGAAAGTAGAATGATTACGCAACTACAAAATGGAAATCCTGTAATGTTGCATTTGTGGAGCTTAAAGGAACGGGAAAGCGGGGAAAGACCCTCACATTTTGTTGTCGTAGTTGGAAAATGTGGAGACACCATTTACATAAATGACCCAGGACATTCTAGTATTTATACTGGCCGGCCGACTTTAAGTCAATATTTAAACAAATTGCCGGTTGATTTGCGTCAGATTCGTGATATCCGTTATTACAAAAAGAAATAGTCGGGAGTGGAAATGAAAAGAACGAAAATATTTATTACACTTGGATTTCTGGCATGCATTATGTCGTATTGCTCTGCTGGTACTGGAGTCGGTTTAATCGTGTTGAGAATTCATAATGAAACTACCGGATATTTTGACACGCCTGCAGAAATTCTTGTTACTGATTCTCAAGGCAGAAGAACAGGATATAGTCTGATTGCGCCGTTTGACAATTCTGAACAATTAAACATGTTTGAGGAAATTCCTGGTGCCATATATAGTCAGGAAGGAGTTGGGGCATCCTCTGATGAGGATCCCTACGCAGTTGATGACAGCGGGTTTTCTAATTCCAGAGAGTTGAGATTGCAAGAGGCTGTTCAAGATAAGTACACATTGCAAATTATAGGCAGGAAAACGGGGAAATATTCATTGGATGGGACCTTTGAGAAAACTGATGGAAGCTATCAGAGCCTGGAAGATTTGTATGGGTTTATCGTCCAGGGACAAACCACCACTATGAATATAGAATACAGCCCCGTCCCCGGCACTCCCGCTCCGGTTATAACCAAAACCGTAACCTTTAACGCTTTGCGCCAGGATTTAACAGTAGCGCAGCAACTTAAACAGATTGGTGACGATAGATTTGTCAGAAGCTTGGTTGGAAATATTGACCTAACCGAGAAGCTCGCCGGCGTCTGCGATAGGCGCAAAGGCAAAAAAGGTAAGGGCTGCCAGCCCGCTGTCGCCGTCCTGAAGCTCTTTATCAAGCGCCTGGAACTCGCCAACCGCAAGTGCGACAACCCCGCCGACTGCGATGAAGAGCGCGAATGGGCAGCCTTCCGCAAAGAGCACGGTAAAGACTCCGATTTCAAAGACTTCTGGCGGGAGTGGGACCGCGACGACTGGCACAAGCACAAGAAGCAGTCCAAGCGCTTCATAGCCGACGAGGCCCTAAAAATAATCAGCGAAGACGCCGGCTGGCTGATAAAATCCCTCGGCGGTGAAATTGGAGACGGCCACGAGACCAGGGCAAAGGCGAAATAAGACAGGGCCCGCGTCCGCACGTTTATAGATATTTGACAATCAAGGCTCCCTTGCCTTCCAGCCTCCTGAGTCCCACGCGGCAGAGGCTGCGCCAGAGCGGGGAGCGATCTGACCAAGTGATTCCTGCAGTTTTAGGGTCGGTTTCGGAATGAAAGGCTAAGCGCCGGCATAAACTACTAGCCGCAGGGCCGTATCGTCAAATCCTCATCGTACTGCTGAATATCTCCGATGCCGGCGTAAAACTCTGGGAGACGGTAGTGCCGGAAGACTACCACTACTATAAAGGCGTGGACAAGGCCGGCAACTTTTACGGCGCCACCTGGGCCGAAGAGAACGACTGGGCCGTTACCGTCGGCAAGTACGCTTATGAGAACGGCGCCGTGCTGTGGAGCCTGCCGGAGCTCTTCTCGGGCGAGACGGACGATATCCTGGCGGACGCGCAGGATAGGTTGTACACGTTCGGTTCGCTGATGGACCCTGTCGGCGACGACGAGCTTTTTGTTGCCCGCTATGGCGGCGACGGCGTTGCCCCCGCGGCGGTTTCGGACCTGGCGGTTACGGTCGTCTCGAGTGATTCAATAACCCTTTCCTGGACCGCGCCCGGCGACGACAGCAATGACGGAACAGCCGCCGCCTACGACCTGCGCTACACTACGGCCGGGGCCATGACCGCCGACGAAGCCTTCAACGCCGCGGCGCGGGCGCAGGGCGTTCCCGCCCCGCAAGCCGCCGGCACCGCCGAAACATTCACTATAATAGGTCTCATGCCCGGCACGACCTATTTCTTCGCCATAAAGACAGCCGACGAGGCGGGCAATGTCAGCGGGCTGTCGAACTCGCCGCAGGTGGTAACGACGTCTGTTCCCAAGGATAAGTATGAGCTTTCCGGGTCGACTGTCCCTGTGATAGTCCCCGTAAACGCCTGGAGCGCGCCGCTGGCGAGCCTGGTGAACATCTTCGGGAGCACGATCCCGGCGCGGGAGATAGGCGTGGATTTCACAATCTCCACGTACCCAGCAGGCGCAGCGGGGTTCTTTCTATCCAAGTCCAGTGAAGCCACAAACCCGCAGGGCCAGGCCGACGTGTTGCTGCGGTTGGGCGACATCCCGGCCGAATACGGCGTGACTGCCACCTGCAACACCTGCGAGGCATCCGCCAGCTCGGTCACCTTCACCTGTTGCGGCAAATTGCCGAACGACGATTTTAAACAGTCCTCTCCCACTTGGGTGACGGAACCTTATAATAACCAAAGCCTCACCTACACTAAGACAATAGGACAGGTTGGTTGTGCTTTGACATCGCTGGCGACACTTGTAAATCACTACAGTTCTATTTATCCAGAGCTACAGATTTCAAGCACCAATCCAAAAGATTTGAACACAAAACTCAAGACGGATGGGTTCGGTGTTACACATGATGTCGATTTTGGAAAAGTTTCTTCTACAAAGATCTCAAATAGTAAGCTAGTATACATTAGCACCAGTTCTAAAAATTATGCCCTGCCTATTACCAATGCTTCAGTAATTGAAATTACTCTCTCTTTAATGAATTATTTGAGCAAAAAAGAGCCAATAATTGTCAGGGTTTATAGAAGTAAACTGGTATATATTTCTGCTCAGAATGCATACGTAAAGAAAGAATGGCGGCACTTCATGTTGGTTGTCGGTAAATGTGGGGATAAATTTATAGTTTCCGATCCTGGGTCGCAAACAAGGCAAACAATTGGAGTATCGGATAGTGTTGTCATTGACCCAGCAACAGAAGATACTATTGGGCCAATAGACGGTATTCGGAGGATTTCCAGGAAGTAACAGGATATATCATGCGCCTAATATTATGTCTGGTTTTACAATGTTTATTTTCCGTGCCCTTGTTCGCGCAAAATCTGCATTTCGATGCTTCAGCAGGTACGGATTCGGAAGATATTGGGATTCATTTTGTGGTAACGGATCCGGCTAACAGAAGAACCGGTTTTCTGCCGACGCCTGGTGAAATTCCTGAACCGTTAAGCATTGCGAATTTGCAGGAGGTACCAGATGCGTCATATTTAACAAACCGATTGGGAAGTGAGGATGGGGATGTGGATTTCGAAGGAATACAGTTTTACTCCAGTCCTATTGTTGTAGGCACATATACGGTTTCTGTGTATGGGATATCGGATTGTAAATACACGATGAGGCTCGATATATATAAAAACCGTGACGAATTACTCCCAGTAGAGTTTAGTGGTTTTGTGAGTAATGGATCGATAGTGCCGTATGCTATATTTATTGATCCAGCAAAACCTATCTTGCCAGAGCCAATAGTAATCAAAGCAGTCACCTTCAACACTTTGAAACAGAATTTAAATGTGGCATGGAAACTAAATCAGATAGGCGAAGATAAATTCCTCCGGAGTCTTACCAAGAACATCGACCTGGCCGAGAAGCTCGCCGGCGTCTGCGACAGGCGCAAAGGCAAAAAAGATAAGGGCTGCCAGCCCGCTGTCGCTGTCTTGAAGCTCTTTATCAAGCGCCTGGAACTCGCCAACCGCAAATGCGACAACCCCGCGGACTGCGACGAAGAGCGCGAATGGACCGCCTTCCGCGAGGAGCACGGCAAAGACGCCGATTTCAAAGACTTCTGGCGGGAGTGGGACCGCGACGACTGGCATAAGCACAAAAAAAGCAGCAAGCGTTTCGCCACCGATGAAGCCCTTAAGATAATCAGCGAAGACGCCGGCTGGCTGATAAAATCCCTCGGCGGCGCGGTCGAAGACAATCGCGACAAAGGTAAAAAAGATTAACGCTATTTGACAATTTCGCCCCCTGCCGCCGGTCCTGTAAGCCCCGCGCGGCAAGGATCTCGCAGAGCAGGGGGCACGCGGTGTGTGCCTTGGCGTAAACCACCTCGGCCCAGGCCTCCATCGAGGGACGCGGCGCCAACCGCGAGGCCACCGGCTCCTTCCAGGCTTCCGACACCGCCGTAAACCTGGCCTATGCCCGGCAACGTATATATAAGCGGCTGGTCCGCAATTGGTACAACCCGCAGGCTTATCGGGTTGAAATATACCGCTGCCCTGACCCCGCTGTGGGAGTATAGCGAACCTATAGGCAGTAATCCTTTTACCGCCGGCGAGGTTATCCCCGAAGGCGGGATGTATTTGATAAGGGAGGGCCGCGGCAGCGACCCTAAATTGTTGAGGATCTCCGGCGACGGCGTAAAGCTCTGGGAGACGGTAGTCCCGGAGGACTACCACTACTATAAAGGCGTAGACAAGGCCGGCAACTTTTACGGCGCCACCTGGGCCGAAGAGAACGACTGGGCCGTTACCGTCGGCAAGTACGCTTATGAGAACGGCGCCGTGCTGTGGAGCCTGCCGGAGCTCTTCTCGGGCGAGACGGACGATATCCTGGCGGACGCGCAGGGCCGGCTGTACACGTTCGGTTCGCTGATGGACCCTGTCGGCGACGACGAGCTTTTTGTGGCCCGCTATGGCGGCGACACCGTTGCACCCGCGGCGGTTTCGGACCTGGCGGTTACGGTCGTCTCGAGTGATTCAATAACCCTTTCCTGGACCGCGCCCGGCGACGACAGCAATGACGGGACAGCCGCCGCTTACGACCTGCGCTACACTACGGCGGGGGCCATGACCGCCGATGAAGCCTTCAACGCCGCGGCGCGGGCGCAGGGCGTTACCGTCCCGCAGGCCGCCGGCACCGCCGAAACATTCACTATAATAGGTCTCATGCCCGGCACGACCTATTTCTTCGCCATAAAGACAGCCGACGCGGCCGGGAATATCAGCGGGCTGTCGAACTCGCCGGCAGGAATGATTTTACTGGTTGATACAACGGCCTCTGCGGCCGTTACCGACCTTGCTGCGACCGCTGTTTCAAGCAATACAGTAACGCTCGCCTGGACGGCTCCGGGCGATGACGGTATTGTCGGCACGGCTTCAAGTTACGATATAAGGTATACAACAGCGGGCGTTATAGCATCAACCGCAGATTACAACTTCGCCACGCAGGCTCAGGGCGAGCCTGCCCCCCAAATCGCCGGCAGCACGGAAACTTTCACCGTCACCGGCCTTGCGCCGGGCACGACTTATTTCTTCGGGATAAGAACAGCCGATGAAGCCGGGAACATATCCGGTCTTTCAAATTGTGTTTTCACTGGAACATGTGTTGAAGTCACCGGCGTGCCCAACTGGAAGCAGTTTAGAGACGGTACAAACACCTGGTGGGACGATGACTATGACCATACAACCAAAAAAATCAGCACCTTAGGCTGTTTTTTAACCGCCGCGGCGCAGGTTGCTAAAAAACATGGATTCAATACAGATCCAGGGAAATTGAATGCGATGCTGAAAAAAACGGCAGGCGGGTTTGATGGAAAAAATCTGGATCCTGAAGTTATGGTGGCCACAATCACCGCGCAGGGAATAGCCTTAAATTATAAGCGTGTGTATGGTACAAATGCCAAACTTATGTCCTTATTAGAGGACAGTTTGCATAGCGGGGAACCGGTTATCTTGCAACTTTATAGTGCATCTATAGTAGGCGGATCTCACTTTGTGGTCGCTACAAAGAAATGCAACAACACAATTTCCATAAATGACCCAGGCCACAACAATAGTGTAACGACCCTCGATCAGTATTTTAGCCTAATAACGAATGGGAATCCTAAAACAATTAGGAGCATCCGTAAAATTATGAAAAGGGCATCATTATGAGAAATAATTACAGATTTGCCAGTCTGATTGTTCTGGCTTTAATTACCATAAATACCCCAAGTATATGGGCGGAGGATGATAGTAGTATAACTATCCGGATTCATAATTCATCAGATACGGCAAAAGATACCCCAGCGGAAGTTGTACTGATTGACCCACAAGGCCGCAGAACAGGATTCGATGCCTCTGCGCCTTTTAACGATGCGGCGGGGATTACTGAAGTGCATGAGATTCCTAATTCCGGTTACTCCATTGAGGGGATAGCTGATAACACCGGTGGGGGAGAAGACGAACCCTTTTATAGAGAGCTATATGTCCCAGAACCACTCCCCGGAAAATACACACTCCAAATTATTGGAAGACAAACCGGCGGCTATGCTCTGTCTGGTGGTTTTTACGATTCAAACCACAGTGGTCAACACTATGATGCTTCTGGATTTATTGCGGCAGGGCAAACAGTGATAATAGACATGGAATACTCCCCCACGCCAGGTGCCCCAGCTCCGATTATAACTGAGACTATCACCTTTGACGTGCTGCGTAACGATGTCGCCGTCGCCCGGCAGCTTAACCAGCTCGGCGACGACAAGTTCGCCCGCAGTCTTATCAAGAACATCGACCTGGCCGAGAAACTCGCCGGGGTCTGCGATAAACGCCGCCGCGGGAAGGACAAGCTCTGCCAGCCCGCCATCGCCGTCCTCAAGCTGTTCATCAAGCGCCTGGAACTCGCCAACCGCAAATGCGACAACCCCGCTGACTGCGACGAAGAGCGCGAATGGTCCGCCTTCCGCAAAGAGCACGGCCGCGATGACGACTATAAAGACTTCTTCCGCGATTGGGACCGCGACGACTGGCACAAACACAAAAAGAACTGCAAGCGTTTCGTGACCGACGAGGCTCTAAAAATAATCAGCGAAGACGCCGGCTGGCTGATAAAGTCGCTCGGCGGCTCGGTTGAAGACGAGCTCGGTAAGCCCGGCCGCGGCAAGCACGATTAACGCTATTTGACAATTTAGCCCCCTGCCGCCGGTCCGGTAAGCCCCATGAGGCACAGACCGCGCAGAGTAGGGGGAGCCCCTATCCAACTAATCTTGGCACTGCCAATTGTGGCTTCCGGATTTACTAGAATTCCCTTATGTCCCATCCAGCCGTTTACGCCCACCGCTGCGGCCTGGCCGCAGGCCCCGAGAATACCGTGGCCGCGGCGCGCGCCGCGCTGGCCGACGGCGCCTCGGCCGTGGAATGCGACATACGCCGCACGGCTGACGGGCAGTTCGTGGCCTTCCACGACGCGGGCACCGGCCGCCTCTGCGGCCGCGACTGGAAGATAGCGGCCACCGCCTGGCCCCACCTCAAGACCCTGCGCGTGCAGGGCGAGCCTGTCGCTCACCTGGACGATTTCCTGAACCTGATGATACTGCGGCCCGGCAGCGATTTCTATTTCGAGCTGGCGCTGGAGCGGCCCTCAGACGCGGCCGACCTGGCGCGGCAGATAGCCCGCGCCGGCGTGCAGAACCGGGCCTACCTGCTGGCCTTCTCGCACCGGACGGCTTTCCTGGACGCGGCGCTGGAGGCGGTGCCCGGCATAGGCGCGGCTGTGATGCCGCTGTACCCTTCCAACATGCTGCGCACGGCGCTCAAGGCCGGCGCCTCCAAGGTCTGCGCGGGCTGGGTAAACTGGCCGCTGGCGAAGCAGCTTTTTTATTTCGGCGCCGCGGCCTGCGACTTCAAGGCGCAGGCAGACGCCGCCGCGGCCGAAGGCGTGGAAATATCTGCAGGCATAGCCAACAGCCCGCGCGACGTGCGGCGGCTGGTCGAACTGGGCGCGCGCGCGGTGTGGACCGACGACGTGCGCATGGCGCTCAAATACCTCTGATATGGCTAAAAAAATAGTGGCGATAGACGGCGGCTACCGGCGCGGCGGCACCATAGAGCAGGCCGTGGAGGCCGCGGCCGGCGCGGCGCGGGACGGCGGGGCCGAAGTGCAGGTGTTCAGGCTGGCCGAGCGGAAAGTGGAGTTCTGCAACAACTGCCGGGCCTGCATGCAGGAGCCCGGCCCGGCGCGCGGCGCCTGCCCGATAAACGACGACATGGGGCCCATGCTCAATGCCATGGAGGCGGCCGACGGCCTGATCCTGGCCGCCCCGGTGAACTGCTTCAACGTGAACGCCCTCACCCGCCGTTTCCTGGAGCGCCTGTCGCCTTACGCCTACTGGCCCTGGGGAGCCAAGGGGCCCGTAATGCGCCTCAGGTTCGGCGCTAAAAAAGCCGTGCTGATAACCTCCTCCGCCATGCCCTCTTTCTTCGGACGGCTGTTCACCGGCGCCCTGCGCGCCTTGAAATTAATCGCGGCCGCCTTCGGGGCCAGGACCGCCGGCACGCTGTTCATCGGCCTGTCCTCCATGGAGCCCAAGCCCGCGCTGCCGCCGCGCGACAGGCGGCTGGCTGAAAACCTGGGCCGCGTATTGCTAAAATAGACGGACATGTTCAAGAAAATACTCCTGGTCGACGACGACAGCCTGGTGCTGAATTCCACCCGCCGGTTCCTCGAGGACCGCGGCTTCAAGGTGTCGGCCGCCGACAACGGCGCCGAGGCCGTGGCGCTGGCCCGCGAGTCCAGGCCGGACCTGGTCATCACCGACGCGCAGATGAAAGGCCTGGACGGCTTCACGCTGTGCCGGGCTATCAAGGAGACGGACGGCTTCGAGCGGGTGCCGGTGATCATCATCTCCGGCAGCAAGGTCAGCGAGGAGGACATCCTGGCCGGCTATAACCGCGGCGCCGACGACTATATCCTCAAACCCTTTTCCTTCCCGGTGCTGCTGGCCAAGATCAAGGCGGTGCTCAAGCGCTACGAGGGCGTGGCGGAGAAGACGGAGAAGATCAGCAAGCTGGGCATGGTGATAGACCCCGCCGGCCGCACCGTCACGCTGGCGGGCGCCGTGGTGAACCTGACCCGTAAGGAATTCGACCTGCTGATGGCGCTGATCACCGAGGAGGGCCGGCTGCTCTCCATTCCCTATCTGCTGGAGACCGTCTGGGGCTACGACCCGGCCAGCTACAACGACCCGCATACGGTGGGCGTGCACGTCTCTTCGCTGCGCAAGAAGCTCGGCGCGGAAATAGGCGCGCGCATCACCAGCGTGACCGGCCACGGATATAAATTGGAATAACCAGCGGTGGGTGCAGGGCGGACCGGAACGCAAAACCGCCGTCTCGCACACCGTGCTCGCGGCTGCCCGTCTCGGCCCTCGCGCTATGCAAGCTCGGGCCTCCGACAGGCTTTTGCTAACCCGGTCCGCCCCGCGCCCTAATAGATTATTTCTTTCGGGCAGATTTGATGATTATTTGACGATTTATTGCTTAGGGCTTTAACCCCTGCTGCTAAACTATTTTAGCGGAGCAGGAGGGGTTATGAAAGATCTCGATACCGCGGTAAAACTTACTCTGACCGCCGCCTTCGCGGCCCTGCTCGCCGCCCCGCCCGTCCTCGCCGCCGAGGACGTCTACAAGAAGATGGCGAACGATTTCGCCAAATACTCGACCAACAAGAAAGTAAAGAACCTCGCCGTCATCGGCTTCGCCCGCAAGGCCCGCACGTCGCGCGAGGAGAGCGATTACGTTTCGGAAAAACTGCTGTCCTGCCTGGTGGCCTCGGGCAAGGTGAACCTGCTGGAGCGTTCGCAGCTGGGCCGGGTGCTGGAGGAACGCAAGCTGGCCGCGGCCGGCGTGGCGGCCGAGGGCGCCGAGGCGGGCCGCAAGATAGATCCCAGCGACGCCATCATAGTGGGCACCATCTTCGGCACCAAGGAACACCTCAAGATAATAGCGAGGATGATAGATCCGCTGACCGGGGCGGTGCTGCATACCGTGGAGGCGCAGACCGAGCGCCAGTGGGACATGGTGGAGGACAGCCAGGGCTTCGAGTTCGACGTGCCGGACATGCGCGTGATCGCCGAGATGTTCGACGAGGAGGAGATCAAGCCGGAGCTGGTGGCCTTCCGCGACGCGCCCGCCGGCCTGAACACGGCCAGCTGCAACGCCCGCCGGGCCAGGCTGGCCGCCATGCAGAGCGCGGCGCTCGAGGCCAAGGCCAAGTACTGGGCCGGCCAGATGCGCGACCCCAAGTTCAGCAGTTCGGGCCTGCGCCGCAACCCCGGGGGGGAAATTAAGGACCAGGCCGACCGCAGGAAGTTCTACGCGATGCTGCAGACGCTGCACCGCGCGCCGGCGGCGCCGCGCCTGTCGGTGACGGAGATGAACGCGGTGATAAGGCTGATGCAGGAGGAGGAGAATATCTCCGACGACTGCGGCCTGCACTGAGGCGCCTAAATCCTGGTGAGTTTTTCCAGCAGGTCGCGGATCTCGTCTATGCCGAACGGCTTTATCAGGAAGCCGTCCGCCTGCACGCCAGGCGCCAGCGGCGCCTTGATGTCGGAGACCGAACCGGTGATGGCCACTATCTTCATGGCGGGACAGGCCTGTCGCGCGCGCTTTATCACCTCTTCGCCGCGCAGGTCGGGCATTTTCAGGTCGCAGACCATGGCGTCGAAAGCGCCGGGCACGGCCAGGCGCAGCGCCTCGGCCCCGTTGGCGGCCTCGGTGACGGCCCAGCCGCGGCCGGCCAGCGCGCGCCGCACGTAATTGCGCACCAGTTCCTCGTCGTCCACGATCAGCGCTTTCCTGTTCATAAGGCGGGCAGGTTTATGGTGAAGGCGGCGCCGCCGCCCGGCCGGTTGGCGGCCCGGATGCCGCCGTTATGCCTGTTGATGATGCCCAGGCAGACCGAGAGGCCCAGGCCGGTGCCTTTGCCCACGGCCTTGGTGGTGAAGAAAGGGTCGAAGAGGCGGCCCGCTATCTCCGGGCTGATGCCGGCGCCGGTGTCCGAGACCGCGGCGGCCACGGCCGGCCGGCCGCCGGCGCCGTCTAGCGAGGTGGAGACCGTCAGCTCGCCGCCTTCGGGCATGGCGTCGCGAGCGTTGGTGAACAGGTTCAGGAACACCTGCATCAGTTGCTGGAAGTCGGCGTTCACCATGGGCAGGCCCGGGGCCAGCTGCCGGTTTATTTTGATGCGCTGCAGCTCCATCTGCCGGGCGCAGAGCGTCAGCGTTTCCTCCACTACCTCGTTGAGGCTGACCGGCTCCAGATGCGCCTTCTCCTGCCGCGAGAACGAGAGCAGCGAGACTATGATCTTCTTGCACCTGAACACGGCCTTCTCTATGTCCTTGAGGTCGGCGTAGTTCTGGCCGGCCTTGTCGGTATTCTCCATCACCAGCTGCGTCAGGCCCAGGATGCCGGAAAGCGGGTTGTTGATCTCGTGCGCCAGGCCGCCGGCCAGCTGGCCCAGCGCCGACATTTTTTCGGCCTGTATCAGCTGGCCCTGTGTCTCCTGCAGCTGGCGGTACAGGCTCGAGTTGCGCAGCGCCAGGCCCACCAGCGAGGCGAAGATCCTGGCGCGCTGCAGGTCGTCCTCGGTGAAATAGGCTTCGTCCTCCAGCCTGCTGATGGCTATGAGGCCCACCGGCTTGTTGTCCTCGCGCAGCGGCAGGAACAGGGAGGATTTAAGTTTATCCAGCCCCGCTATGCCGGCGAAGCGTCTGTCGCCGGCGGGATTCTCGGACAGCACGGCCGACTTGGAGGTTTCCCCGGGGGCGTCCATTATCCGCGAGCACATCTCCAGGCGGGACGCGGCCGCGCCGGGGTCCTCCAGGCCTTCGGAGACGGCGATGTAGGGGTTGCCGTCCCGGCCCGGCAGGACGAGCAGCGACTCTTCGGCCTTGAGGATGCGCGTGACGGAATCTATGATGACGCGCAGCTGCTCCTCCGGTCTCACCGTGGAGAAGATGGCCCGGGTGATGTCGTTGAACTTGCGCTTTTCCAGCGCGCGCTCCACCACCTTCAGCAGTTCCTTTATCTCGAAGGGCTTGTGCAGGTAGTCGAAGGCGCCCTTGCGCAAACTTTCTATGGCCGTGCCCATGGTGCCGTGGCCGGTGGCTATGATGACCTCTATCTCGGGGTCCAGTTTCTTCATCTCGCCGAGCGCGGTGATGCCGTCCATGCCCGGCATCTGTATGTCCATGATGGCCAGGTCGAACTTGCCGGCGCCCACCCTGGCAACCCCCTGCTCGCCGTCCATCGCCGTCTGCACGGCGTAGCCGTACAGCTGCAGCGCCGAGGAGATCATCTCCGCTATCTGCGGTTCGTCGTCCACCACAAGGATGTTGGCTTTGGAGGTCATGCTTTGCCAATTGTATAAAAATAAGCCCGCCGCTGTGGCGCCCTTGCGGGCTAAACTGAAGGAGGCGCGGGGGCGGCTCTGCCAGGCAGCCCGCGCGCTTTAACTGTTACGCCCGGAGCCGATGGAGTTGCTTCGTCAGAAGCTGCCCGGCGGAGCGCCCGTTGCGGGGAGCCCGCAGGCCTGAACCGGGCGGGCGCAAAATGTTAGAATTAACGGACGGCGCCGCCGCTATGGCGGCGCGGGGGACTTAAACGAAAAACTGTCGGTACCGGAGACTCTCATGACTTCTGCCAGCTATGATCTGGAAGATCTTGACGCCATAATTTTCGACCTCGGCGGCGTTATACTGAATCTGGAGTACGAGCGGACCATCACGGAATTCAAAAAGGACCTCCCGGCCCTGGACGCCTCCGTGTTCTACGGGAAGGAAGCCCAGCTTCCTTTTTATTCCGAGTACGAAATAGGCCGGATCTCCACCGCGGACCTGGTTTCCAGGTTCAACGTCCACCACGGCTCCTCGTTCAGCGGCGACCTTTTTAAAACCTGCTGGAACGCGATGATCCTGGATTTCCCTCCGCGGCGGATAGCGCTGCTGCAGCGACTGCGGGCCTCGGGGAAACGGGTTTTCCTTTTAAGCAACATCAACGAGCTCCACGACCTCGCCGTGGAGGAAAGCTACGCCAGGCTGGGCCATCCGGAAAAATTCCACGACCTGTTCGACAAGGTGTATTATTCGTACCAGGTCGGGCGCAGGAAACCGAACGCCGATATTTTCGAGCTGGTGCTGTCCGAAAACCGCCTGCGGCCGGACCGCTGTCTTTTTATAGACGACAGCGCGCACCACGTGCTCGGGGCTAAAAAAACCGGCCTTCACGCCGTCCACCTGCAGAAGCCCGAAACCATACTGGATCTCCCCGTGTTCAAGGTTTTACAGAAATGAAGCCGCTCAAGATCGCGCTGCTCCTGCTCTTCTGCCTGGCCGCGTGGCAGCTCCCTGCGGAGGCCGCCGCGGGCGCGTTCCGGGTCTATCTCGTCTTCAGTTACTCCCCCGGCATGTGGGACGAGCAGGGCAGGCGGGGCGTGGAGCTCGCGCTCAGGAACCAGAACATAACGGACTTTGAGACGAAAGTTTATAACTACAACTACGTCGAGAAGAGGAAATACCGGACCGAAGAGCTGAAGAAAATAACCGCGGAGATAGCCGGCTTCAGGCCGGACCTGATCATCGTTTTCGACGACGAAGCTTCGGAGGACCTGATCCCGGACCTGAACAGGCTCGATATCCCTATCGTGGCGACCGGGATAAACCGGGAGCTCAAGGACCTTTCCTGGTTCAAGCCGGAGGGCGCGGCGGACAGGAACTTCACCGGGGTGCTGGAACGCTACCCGTTCGAGCAGCCCCTGAAATTCCTAAAGAAGATCAACCCGGAGATCAGCGAAATAACCATCCTCACCAGCGAGAACGTCTCCTCCTCGGTCATCGTCGAGCAGTTCATCAGGCAGTTCCGCAAGTCCGGCGGCGCTTCTTCCGGGATCAGGCTGAAAGAAGTCATCAAGTCCCGGGACTGGGAGCGCTGGCAGGCCGCCATCAGGTCCCACAGGGGCGTGAACGAAGCCTTTTGGATCCTGGTCCCGTGGGACGTCTACGGCAAGGACGGCAAGGAAGTGCCGCTCAACGAGATAGGCGAATTCTACCAGCGCGAAAGCAGGATCCCGGAACTTGGGATCGTGAACGCGAACCACATGATAGGCCTCCTGGCCTGTTTCTCCGTAAATTCGGAAGACCTGGGCTACCAGGCGGCGGCCGCCGGCATCCAGGCCATAAAGAACAAGCGCAGTCTGTCCCGCGTCCCTTTCGCCAAAGTCGAGACCGTCCGGCTTATCATCAACAAGAAAAGGGCGGACACGCTCCATTACAAGATCCCTATCGGTTTTTTAGAGTTCGCCGAAATAGAGAAAAAGATCCCGCTGAGCTATCTCCGGTAGGAGCGCCGCCCGGGAGCTTTCCCGGCCGGCCCGCGGTGACGGGCACGCTATGAACAAACGATTCCTCCTGACGGTGGTGTTGAGCTCCCTCCTCCCGGTTCTCGCTGCCTGCGTGATAATTTACAGGACCTCCCTTAACAGCGCGCAGCGGGCCATAATAGGCTCGCTGACGCTGGAGGCCGAATATAAAGCCAAGGAGATCCACGGCTACCTCTCCCTCAAAAAGCAGACGCAGGCCATACTTTCCGAACTGGGGATGTTCTCGGTGGCGGTGGAATACCAGCGGTTCGAGGGCTTGACGCTCTTCTTCAACTCCATGATGAAGAATGAAAGGGGCTACGCCGGGGTCTGTTTTCTGGACAAGGCCCTGCGGATACAGGCCTGCAACGAGGTCTCCGGGGACGGGAAATACCTGGTCAACAACCGCGCGGAACTCGCGGGCTATCTCTCCGGCCTGGATTTTAAAAGCCGGCAGCCCTGGCAGTTCGTAAAGACCGGCGCCGGGCTTACCCCCGTGGTGATCTCCAGGGTGGTCAGCGAGGGCAAAGGCCATATCGGCTACCTGGCGGTGCTGCTGAACCGGACCGCCCTGGACGAGCTGCTGGCGGCCTTCTCCGAAAAATACGAGCGCATCAACGGGGTACCGCTGCAATACCTCGCGGCCGTCAAGATCGGGGAGAGCTACGTCACCTTGAACCATTCCCCCGGTTTCGTCCAGCCATCCCCGTTTTCCGAGGCCGGCAAAGACGGCCAGGCGGACTCCGGCGGGCTGCTGAGCGTCTGGAACACTTACGAAGAGGCCGGCGGCGTCAGGACCTTCTTTCAGGCAAAGAGCAGCGCTTTGTTTTCCAGGCTGCGCCTGCTGCGCGTCCTCTTCTGGGTCGTGGTCCCGCTCTTCCTGGCCGGCGTGGCCGTTTTAATAGTCTACGTGGCCAAAACTTCCTTCCGCTCCATCGAACTCCTGCTGGGCAAGATGGAGGAACTCTCCAAGGGGAACTACAGCAGGATAGAGCAGGGCCGGCTGCCGCACGACAAATATATAAACTACGCCAACTCGCTGATCGACAGGCTCCTGGAGTACAAAGAGGCCGTACAGCTGGCCGCGGTGGGCAAGCAGGCCGCGCAGGTGGCGCACGACATCCGCTCGCCGCTGGCGGCCCTGGACGCGGCGCTTAAGAACACGCCCCAGCTCCCGGAAAGCAAGCGCGTGATGCTGCGGCACGCGGTCAACCGCATACGGGACATCGCCAATAATCTTCTCGAAAAGACCCGCCAGCAGGCCAAGCCCTCCGCCGGAGGCCCGGAAAGCCCACTGGAGCTCTACCTGCTTTCCTGCATTCTGGACCCTGTGGTCACGGAAAAAAGACTGCAGTTCGAGTCGCGGCCCGGAGTACATATAGATCTTGAACTGACCCCGGAGTCCTACGGTCTGTTCGCCAGGATCCAGCCGGTAGAATTCAAGCGCATGCTCTCCAACCTGGTCAACAACGCCGTAGAGGCCCTGGGAGAGAGCGGCTCCGTGAACGTGGGGCTGCTGCATCTGGACGGAAGCGTCCTTTTGACCGTCTCCGATAACGGCAAAGGCATCCCGCCGGAGATCCTGCCGAAGCTGGGGCAAAGGGGCGAAACTCATGGCAAGCCCGGCGGCTCCGGCCTGGGCCTGTTCCATGCCAAAACCACGGCCGAGAACTGGGGCGGCAGCCTGGCTATCGTTTCGGAAGAAGGCAAAGGGACAACCGTTACCATCTCGCTCCCCAGGGCGGCTGCCCCGGACGGGTTCGAGCCTGAATTGCGACTTTACCCGGGCAGGCCCGTAGTGGTGCTCGACGACGACGAGACCATCCACCAGGTCTGGCAGTCCCGGCTGGAAGCCGAACGCGCCGGTGAGCAGGGGATAGAAGTGCTGCATTTCAGCGAACCGGGAACGCTGCGTGCCTGGATCGGGAAGGAGCCCGCCAAAGCCGGCAGCGCCGTTTATCTTTTCGATTATGAACTCCTGGGCTGCAGGGAAACGGGGCTGAGCCTGGCGCAGGAATTAGGTATCGCGGCCAGGGTCGTGCTGGTGACCAGCCGTTACGACGAACGACCCATCGCCGAAGAGGCCCGGCGCTTAAAGATCCGGATGATCCCCAAAAGCCTGGCCGGCCTGGCGCCTATTTCCATTAAGGCCCGGCCGAAGACCGCCCCCGCGGTGCTGATAGACGACGATTCACTGGTGCGACTGAACTGGACGCTGGCCGCGCAAAGCGCCGGCGTCAGCCTTAAGACGTTCTCGGAACCCGCCGAGTTCCTGGCCGGCCTGGCGGCCTTCCCTGAGAACACTCCCATCTACATAGACGCCGAACTGGGCGGGGGGATAAAAGGCGATAATATAGCCGAGGAGCTGCGAAAAAAAGGTTTTACCGAGATCTGCCTGGCTACCGGGCATCCCCCGGAGAATTTCTCGCACGTGCCCTGGCTTAAAGTTATCGGTAAAAATCCGCCTTGGTCTGATCCCGACTGAACCCGGCCGCCGGCTGAATATAATTCCGTCCGTTACTTTTCCCGGTAAGGGCCGCTCGCTCATTTTGCCGCTGTACTGTATTCCTTCCGCCCGCCCCTGCGTTGTATTTAAAAAATCGCGCCGCTTGCCGGATCTCGGCTGCGCTACATGATGAAAGGAAACGTTTACTATATGTAAAGTATACTTGACACAATGTATGGTTTGATGTATACTATTTCCGTGGTCAAAATAAACAGGAAGAAGGGGAGAGGGGAAAAATGGAAAAGAAAATAGCGGTAATGCAGCGGGTCATGGGGGGGCTGATAATCCTCCTGGTGCTTTCAGATATGCTGATGAAAGGCGCGTATCTGCTGGCCGGTTTCGTGGCTCTGGTCATAGCGGTCGTGCTGTTCGCCCGCCGCAAAGCCGAATATAAAGCGGACGAGCGGGACATACAGATACACCTGCTGGCCTGCTACGGCTCGCTCATGGCTACCCTGTGCTTTACTTTCATCATGCAGCGCTTCGGGGCGGCGGGCAGCCTGGCCTACGGCAACGTGCAGACCGTGCTGGTGCTCTCGCTGGTCTTCTTCGTCGGTATCTTCAGGAAGGTCTGGAACTGATATGGAAAATAAAATTAGACTGATGCGCAAGGCGGCAGCCGGGCTGATGTTCTCCGCCGCGGGCCTGAGCGTGTGGCTGCGGGACGGCTACGCGGCCCTGATAGCCGTGGGCGTCGCCGTCCTGATAGCGCTTTCCCTGCGCAAAAAGAAGGAGTCGGACGAGCGGGATATACAGGTGGAGATGCTCAGCAATTATGTGGCGCTGGCGGCGGTAATGGCCTTCGCTCTCGTCATGCAGGCGGTCACGCAGGGCGACCCGGCCGTAGCGCAGGCCTACAGCTACATGCTGTACGTTTTCATCGTGTCCTGGGCCGCCTCAACTTTGGTCTTCAGGAAGTCCTGGAACTGATATGGAGAAACTCAAGAACCGGCTGCGCGTGCTGCGCGCGGAGAAGGACATCTCGCAGGAGGTGCTGGCCAAGGCCGTCGGGGTTTCCCGGCAGACGGTGGTGGCCATCGAGGGGGACGACTATTCTCCCTCCGTAACCCTGGCGCTCAGAATCGCCGCCTACTTCGGCAAGCGGCTGGAAGAAGTGTTCTACCTGGAGAAGTAAACGGGTGGCCGCCTTTCCTAAATTAAAAAGCCCCTTGCGGGGCTTTTTAACTTTCTTCGGAGTGGACTACGCTATCCTGCGCCGCTACGGACACTGCGCCGATTTTTCCGCATCATTCTGGCGGGGCGGACTTCGCTTCCCGCTTTTACTTCGGACGCTGCGCCAATTTTTTCCGCAGGAAAAAATCTGGCGGAGAGGGAGGGATTCGAACCCTCGAAGGTTTGACCCTTACAGGTTTTCGAGACCTGCTGTTTCAACCGCTCACACACCTCTCCGTCTGATACCGCGCCCTCCGCGCTTGCGCGCTTCGGGACTTCGTCCGGACCTCAAGAGGAACCCGGTCCGGCGCTTTACAAGGAGGGCTCTGCCCTCCGTTTCATCGTCGCTTGCTTCCTGCGCTTCGCTTGGTCGCTGCGCTGAACCACCCGAAGATGAAATTTACCTTATTCAATCGGTATGGCACAAATAGCGCAAGCCCGCGCGCTTATTAAATCCAAAGATCTGGCGGAAGGAGTGGGATTCGAACCCACGGTACGGATTAACCGTACACCGGTTTTCAAGACCGGCGCCTTAAACCGCTCGGCCATCCTTCCCTGCCGGCTACAGCGCCTTACTAGAATGATATAATATAAAATTATATAACGCTGTTAAAAGCGGGGTTTAATTAATGGGCAAACTTTTCGGCACTGACGGCATACGCGGCATCACCTGGGATTATCCCTTTACACCCGATTTCATACGCAAAATAGGCTACGCGGCCTCCCTGGTGCTGCCCAAGTATAAGAAGAAGGGGCATGCCGGCAAGCCGGTGGTGCTCATAGGCATGGATTCCCGCGCCTCCGGCCGGCTGATAAAGAAGTACCTGGTGGAGGGCCTGGGCGCGAGCAAGTTCAAGGTGGTTGACCTCGGCATCATCCCCACCCCGGCCGTTTCCTACCTGGTCAAGCGCGAGAACGCCGACTTCGGCATCGTCATCTCGGCCAGCCACAACCCGCCGGAGTTCAACGGCATCAAGTTCTTCTCCAGCGACGGCCTCAAGCTCAACGACGCCATCGAGAACAAGATCGAGAAGCTGCTGCTCGGCAAGACGCCGCTCAAGTTCCGCCCGTCGCACCCCGGCCTGCACAAGAAAGATTTTACGCGCGACTACGAGGATTTCCTCAAGTGCACGCTGCCCCCGGGCTTCAGCCTGAAGGGGCTGAAGATCCTGCTCGACTGCGCCAACGGCGCCGCCTACAAGATAGCGCCGCGCGTGTTCCGCGACCTGGGCGCCAAGGTGAAGGTGATAGGCGACAAGCCCGACGGCAAAAATATCAACATGGGCTGCGGCGCCCTGCATACCGAAAAGATGGCCGCCGCCGCCGCTAAATGGGGCGCGTTCTGCGGCATCAGCTTCGACGGCGACGCCGACCGCTGCATGTTCGCCGACGAGAAGGGCTACCAGCTCGACGGGGACGACGTGATAGCCATGGCCGCCCCGTACATGAAGGCGCGCGGCCGCCTCACCAATAACGGCGTGTCGCTCACCTTCATGTCCAACTGCGGCCTGCTTAAATACCTGCGCGACCAGGGGATAAGCGTGGCCGAAGTGCCGGTGGGCGACAAGAACGTCACCGACGCCATGGAGAGGGGAGACCTGAAGCTGGGCGGCGAGACCAGCGGTCATATCATTTTCCGCGAGTTCGCCCCCACGGGCGACGGCATACTGACCGCGCTGCAGACGCTGGCCGCCGTGCGCGACATGGGCAAGCCTTTCAGCTGGTTCCGCCGGCACTGGAGCCGCTATCCCCAGGTGGTGGAGAAGGTGAAGGTGTCCAGCAAGCCCGACTTCGGGGCGGTGCCCGGCTTCAGCGAAAAACTCTCAAAGCTGGAAGGCGGCCTGAAGGGCAACGGGCGCATCTTCATCCGCTATTCCGGTACAGAGCCGCTGCTGCGCCTGCTGGTGGAAGGCGAGAGCCGCGGCAAAATAAAGGCCATCGCCGACGACCTGCTGGAGCATTACCGCAGGCATTCCGGCGCCGTGGCGGCGCGTTGATTTTTGGGAAGATTTACCGGAGGATACAATGAGAAACGTTAAACTCGGTGTGAACATCGACCACGTGGCCACGCTGCGCCAGGCGCGCGGCGAGCAGAACCCCGACACGGTGGAAGCCGCGCGCGTGGTCTACGGCTCCGGAGGCGACCTGGTGGTGATGCACCTGCGCCAGGACCGGCGCCACATACAGGATTCCGATATAGAGCGGGTCCGCCATGAGGTGAAGGGCCTGATCCACCTGGAGATGGCCGCCGTCCCCGAGATGGAGAAGCTGGCGCTGCGCTTCCGCCCCGATTCCGTCTGCCTGGTGCCCGAGTCCCCGAAGGAACTCACCACGCAGGGCGGCATGAAGCTCGACGGCAAGAACCCCGCGCTCGAGAAGATCATAAAGAACCTGTCCAAGTCCGGCATAGAGGTCAGCGTGTTCGCAGACCCGGAGCCGGGCGCCATCCGCGCCGCCCACAACATGGGCGCCGACAGCATAGAGCTGTGCACCAAGAACTACGCCGCCTGCTGGGGCAAGAAGCTGCAGGCCAAGGAGCTCGAAAAGCTGCAGCTGGCCGGCTTTCTCGTGAAGGAACTGGGCATGGAGCTGCACGCCGGCCATGGCCTGGACTACTACAACGTGGCCCCGGTGGCCCGCATCGAAGGCATGGACTGCCTCAACATCGGCTTCGCCATCGTCTCCCGCGCCATGTTCGTCGGCCTCAAGAGCGCCGTGGCCGAGATGAAGCGCCTGATACAGTAAGCGCCGCCCCGGAACGCAGAACACCGGCGCCCGCGCCCCGCTGTTCTGCGTTCTGTCTTGTAACCCCTGGAAGGAACGACTGAACTATGTGCGGAATAACCGGCTATATCGGCGACAATAAGACCACGGACATCCTGATAGACGGGCTCAAGCGGCTCGAGTACCGCGGCTACGACTCCTGCGGCATCGCTGTGGTGGACGCGAAGAACGAGCTCTACCTGAAGCGCGTCAGCGGCCGCGTGGACGCTCTGGACAAGCTGGTGGCCGGCGACCCGGCCAAGGGCCCCAAGTCCGGCGTCGGCCATACCCGCTGGGCCACGCACGGCGCGCCGTCCGAGGACAACGCCCACCCGCATACCGACTGCACCGGGCGCGTGGTGGTGGTGCACAACGGCATCATAGAGAATTATCTGGACCTCAAGGAAAAACTGCTGGCCGGCGGCCATAAGTTCAAATCCGAGACCGACACCGAGGTCATCGCCCATCTGATGGAGGAGAAGCTCAAGAGCCTGCACGTGCAGGAGAAGGCCGTGCGCGCCGAAATGCTGGAGCCGGTCTTCTTCGAGGCCTTCCGCCGCACCGTGGCCGAACTGAAGGGCTCTTTCGCCCTCTCGATGGTCTGGGCCAACTGCCCCGGCATGCTGCTGGCCGCGCGCATGCACAGCCCGCTGGTGATAGGGCTGGGCAAAGGCGAGAACTTCATAGCTTCCGACGTGTCGGCTTTCCTGAAGTACACCAAGCGCGTGGTCTTCCTCAACGACGGCGAGATGGCCGCGGTGCGCAAGGACGGCGTGGATTACTACGACTTCAAAGGCAAGAAGACCGCCGCCAAGGACCCCGTCACCATACAGTGGGACTCCACGATGGCCGAGAAGGGCGGGTACAAGCACTTCATGCTCAAGGAGATCCACGAGCAGGCCGAGAGCGTTGAGAATACGCTGCGCGGGCGCCTGCTGCCGCTGGGCGGCGACATCCTCAAGGCCGAGACCGGCCTGACCACCGCCGCGATGAAAGGCTTCGCCGCGCTGCAGTTCGTGGCCTGCGGCACCGCCTACCACGCCTGCCTCGTCGGGCGCTTCCTGTTCGAGAATTTCGGCATCCCGGCCCACGCCGACGTGGCCAGCGAGTTCACCGACCGCGCGAAATTGATGCACAAGGACACGCTGGTGGTGGCCATCTCGCAGTCAGGCGAGACCGCCGACACGCTGTTCGCCGTGCGCGAGGCCAAGGCCGCCGGCGCCAAGGTGCTGGCCATCACCAATACCGTCGGGTCCACGCTCACGCGCGAGGCCGACTACGTGCTGCACACCCATTGCGGTCCCGAGATCGGCGTGGCTTCCACCAAGGCCTTCCTGGGCCAGCTGGCCGCCATCTACCTGCTGGCGGGCCATTTCGCCGCGGCCCGCGGCGTCCTGAGTTCCAAAGAAGCGCGCAGCTACGCCGAGGACCTGCTCAAGGTGCCCCGCCTGATAGAGGAGACGCTGGCCGGCGAGAAGGAGATCGCCAAGGTGGCCGAAGCCTTCGCCGCCAGCGAGCATTTCCTGTTCATCTCGCGCCACATCAATTACCCCATCGCCCTGGAAGGCGCGCTGAAGATCAAGGAGATCTCCTACGTGCACGCCGAGGGCTACGCCGCCGGCGAGATGAAGCACGGCCCGATAGCGATCATTTACAAGGGCATGCCGCTGCTGGCCGTGGCCCCCACCGGCCGCACGCTGGAGCTGATGGCCGGCAACGTGGAAGAGGCCAAAGCCCGCGGCGCCGACGTGGTGGCCATAGTGGACGCCGCCTCCCGCAAGACCGTGAAAGCCAACCGCTACATAGTGCTGCCCGACGCGCCCGAGCTGTTCACCCCGCTGCTGACGGTGATACCGCTGCAGATCTTCGCCTATTACGTGGCGCTGGCCAAGAAATGCGATATCGACAAGCCGCGCAACCTGGCCAAGAGCGTGACGGTGCGCTGATGCCCTCGAAGCCCCGCAAGCAGCCGCCGGCCGTGGCCGGCCTGGGCGTGGACCTGGCCGAGGTGGCCAGGATAAAGCGCCTGGCCGCCAAGCCGGCTTTCCTCAAGCGGGTCTTCACCCTCGGCGAGCTGGCCTACGCCGGGAAAAGCAAGAACAGGTTCGAGCGCCTGGCCGCGCGCTTCGCGGTTAAAGAGGCCGTCATCAAGGCCCTCGACGAGACTTCGCTGCCGCTCAACGCCATAGAGGTGGAGAATACCGAGAGCGGACGCCCCCGCGTGGGCGTGCGCGGCCGGCCCGGCCTGCAGTTGATGGTTTCCATCTCGCACACAGCCACTTACGCCGTGGCCGCCGTGATAGCTTTTAAAGCCTGAAATGAAAGCAAAAGTCCTTACCAGGTCTTATTTGGCCGACCAGCTGCCTCCGAGGCCGCGCCATGCCCATAAGGGGGATTTCGGCCGGATACTGGTTGTGGCCGGTTCGCGCGGCATGGCCGGCGCGGCCATACTTTCGGCCCGCGCGGCGCTCAAGGCCGGCGCCGGCCTGGTCACCGTGGCCTGCCCCGCCGGTATACAGAAAACCATAGCCTGCGCCCTGCCCGAGGCCATGACCTTCGCCGCCTGTGCCGGGGATACTTTTACTGCCGCGGCGGCCGCACGGGTGGCCGCCTTCGCCCGGGTTAAAAAAATGGACGTCCTGCTTGTGGGCCCCGGCCTGGGCGCTTCCGCGGGCGCCCGCTCTTTCGCCCTTAAACTGCTGGCCGCGCTGGACCTGCCGGCGGTAGTGGACGCCGACGCGCTCAACGCGCTGGCCGCCGGGCCCAGGCCGTTAAAACTGAAAACCGGATCTTCCATCATAACGCCGCATCCCGGCGAGGCCGCCAGGCTGCTGGGAAAAAAGATAGCCGACCGCCCGGCCGCGGCCGCGGCCCTGGCCGCGCTCACCGGTAGTACCGCCGTGCTCAAAGGCCCGGGCACGCTGGTCTGCGGCGCGGGGAAACTTTACAAGAATATCAGCGGAGGACCGGAACTGGCCAAGGGCGGTTCCGGCGACGTGCTGGCGGGCCTGACGGCCGGCTTCTACGCGCAGAACGGCCTGGCCCGCGGCTTTACGCCGGAGACGGCGGCCGGCAGCGCGGCGCTGGCCGTCTTCCTGCACGGCCTGTGCGGCAGTCTGGCCGCTAAAAAATATACCGAACGCTGCGTGCTGGCGGGGGAACTGCTGGATTTCCTGCCGGCGGCGCTGGGGTGTCTGTGAAAAAGAAAAAGACCGGCGGCGAAGCCAGGCTGATAGAGCATATCGAGAAAACTTTCCGGTTCCCGTCGGACCGGCGGCTGCTGCTCGGCCCCGGCGACGACTGCGCCGTGCTGCGCCACGGCGCGGGCCGGGACCTGGTGATCACCACCGACGAGATGGTGGAGGGGACCCATTACCTGGCGCGCTTCGCAACGCCGGAGGACATAGCCCGCAAACTCATGCGCATCAACCTCAGCGATCTCGCCTCCATGGGCGACGTGCAGCCGGTCTCCTGCGTGGTCGGCTCCGGACTGCGCAAGGACATCCCGCCCGACTTCACCCGGCGCTTCATGAAGGCGCTCAAGGCCGAGGCCCTGCGCTACGGCATCTCCATAGCCGGGGGCAACCTGGCCGGCGCGCGCGAGAACCATTTTTACATGACGGTCTGGGGCGAGGCGGGCACTACGCCCATGGTGACGCGCTACGGCGCCAGGCCGGGAGACCTGCTGTTCAACGTCGGCCCGCTGGGGCAGGCCGCCGCCGGCCTGGAACTGCTTATGAAGGGCGGCGCCGCTCCGAAAAAGTTCCCCGGCCTCATAAAGGCTTTCTGGCGGCCGGAGCCGCAGCTGGCCGCCGGCGCGCTGCTGGGCGGCAGGCGGCTGGCCACGGCCATGCTGGACAATTCCGACGGGCTGGCCCGCAGCGCTGCGATAATTTCCGAACTGTCCGGCTGCCGCGTGATAGTGAGCGTGGGCGAGGGAGCCTGCGCGCCGGAGCTGCGCGCCTGCAGCGCCAGCGCCGGCCGGCCGTGGCGGCATTATGCCGTGAACGGCGGCGAGGATTACGGCCTGGTCTTTACCGCTCCGGAGAAGAACCTGGGCGCGATAAAGAAACTGCTGCCGGCCGCTTATGTGGTGGGCAGGGTGGAGAAGGGCGCCGGGGCCGTGATAGAGAATTTCAATGGCAAGGTCAAAAGCTTCGAGCATTTTTAGATTCAAAAGCTCCTGCCCGGCCGACACCGCGCGGCTGGCGGGGCTGTTCGCCCGCGTCCTGCGCGGCGGGGACGCGCTGTTCCTCGAGGGGCCCATAGGCTCCGGCAAAACTTTCTTCGTCCGCGAGCTGGCCCTGGCGCTGGGCGCGCGGCGGCTGCCGGTCAGCGCCAGCTTCAACCTGATGCGCGCTTACGGCGGGCGGCTGAAGCTCTACCACTTCGACCTGTTCCGCGCCGGCGAGGCCGATATGGAAAATATCGGCCTCGACGAGTACCTCGGCCGGACCGACGGCATCACCGCCGTGGAATGGCCCGAGGCGGCCGGCGAACTGGGCGCGCGCGGCGCCATAAAGATAGGATTCTCGCTGACCGGCGGCGACAGCCGCCTGATAAGCGTCTCCGCCGGGGCGGACAACTCGGTCCAGCTGGAGAAGATAGAGGCTTTATGGCTGAAAAAATAATCCTCGGCCTGTGCACCTCGGGCTCGCGCCTGAAGGCGGCCGTTTACGACGGAAAAAAATTCCTCGGCGCGCAGAAAAAGGTTTTCAACCAGGAGCTGGAACTGTTCCCCATGGTCAAGCGCCTGCTGGCCAAGGCAGGCACCGGCCTGCGCGGCGTGGAGGCGGTCTGCGCGGCGCGCGGCCCGGGGCGTTTCACCGGCATCAGGATCTCGCTGACGCTGGCCGCCTCGCTCAAGGCCATGGCCGGCGCGGCCGTGCATACGGCCACCCTCTTCGAAATACTGGCGCTGCAGGCCGCCGAGAGCCGGGATTTCAGGAGATGGTCGCCGTCCGGCGGCCGCCTGGCCGTGCTGCTGCACGCCTTCAAGGACGAATATTTCTGCCAGTTCTTCGCCGCCGCGCCGGGCGCCAGGCCCGCGCCCGAGGGGGAGCCGGTGTGGTTGAAGGCCGAAGAGGCTAAGAAACTCCTGGCCGCCGGCGGAGGACCGCTTTACGCCGTGGCCGACGCGGAGGAAGATCCCGGAGTCTACGCGCTGGTACCGCCCGCCGCCGCCCGGGCCCCTGCTTCTGTTTCCAAGATCATCCCGGCCTATATCATCAAGGCCGCGCTGGCCTATAAGAACCGCAGCCTTAAACCGCTGTACCTCAAGCCGGCCAAGTACGAGCTGGAGAACAATATCAGCTACGGGCCGGGCCGGCGGCTGAAAAAATAATGCTGATACGCCGGGCCAGGCCTTCGGATTACCCCGCTTTCGCCGAGATAGAGGCGCAGCATCCCGGCTACCCCGCCTGGGGAGAGAAGGGCTTCGCCGCCGAGGAGAGCAACCGCAACTCGGTGACGCTGGCGGCGGAGCTGGACGGGGCCGTGGCCGGTTTTATAAATTTCTGGATACTGCGGCCGCAGGTGCAGCTCAACACCCTGGCCGTGGGCAAGGCCTATCTCCGGCGCGGCGCGGCTTCGGCCCTGCTGGGCAAACTGCTGGAGTACGCCGCCAAGAACCTCTGCCGCGAGGTGGACCTGGAGGTCAACGAGCGCAACGCCGGAGCGATAGCGCTGTACAGGGCCCGCGGTTTCGAGCTGGTCGGCAAAAGGCCGAAGTTCTATAATAACACCGACGCGGCCCTGCTGCTGAGAAGGACGCTGCCCGTAAAGGACTGACATGAAGAAGCTCATCTGTTCCGTTCTGCTGTTCGCCTGCTGCCGCGCCGCCGCCTCCGCGGCCGCCGACAAGGAAGCCTACCTGCACTTCATGAACGGCATGGTGCTGGAACGCAAGGGCAGTTACGACCTGGCGCTGCAGGAATACCGCCGCACCATGGCCATCGATCCCGAATCGGTCTTCGTCTACAAGCAGGCGCTGAACCTGGCGCTGCACATCGGCAAAGTGGAGGAAGCCGCGCAGTGGGCCGAGTACGTGGTCAAGGCCGACTCCGCCACCGCCGACAACTGGGTGCTTTACGGCAATGTGCGCTGGGCCAAGGGCGACCTGGAAGGCGCGCGCTCGGCCTACGAGAAGGGCGTGGAACTGGACCCCGCCGCCCACGAGGGCATCTACCAGCTGGCCAGCCTGTGGAGCTCGCGCAACCCGGAAAAGTCCATCGGTTACCTGGGCAAATATCTGGAGCTGCGGCCCGAAGATTCCGCGGAGGTGTACTACCAGATGGCCGTGCTGCATAATATGAAGGGCAACGCCGCCGGCGTGGAGGAGAGCCTGCTCAAGTCCAAGGCCGCCGACCCCTACTACCCGCAGCCGCGCTACATGCTGGGCGATTTTTACGAGGCCCGCAGCGCCACCGCCGCCGCGCTGGCGGAATACCTGGAGCTGACCGAACTGGAGCCGCGCAACAAGGACCTCTACAACCACATCGGCAGCATCTACACCTCGCCCGCCGCCGTCAATCTCGACGAGGCGGAGAAATATTTCCTGAAGACCTACGCGCTGGACAGGACGGACCCGGTAGCCTGCTACTGGCTGTCCATCATCAGCGAGCAGCGCCGGGATTTCCCGGCGGCCGCCGCCTTCCTGGAAGGTTCGGCCGCCCTGAAGGAGGATCCCGACGCCGTGCTGCGCCTGGCCTACTATTACACGCAGGCCGGCGGCTACAAGCGGGCCATCGGCATGCTGGAGAAGGCCGCGATGAAGTGGCCGGACAACACCGAGATAGCCTATTTCCTGGCGCTCGGTTACGACGATACCGGCAAGGCGAAGAAAGCCGTGGAGCTGCTCAAGGGCATCATCCGCCGCAGCCCCGACAATACCGAAGCCCGCATGCAGTGCGCGGTGATCAGCGAGCGCGAGGGCGATATGGCCACGGCCGAGGAGCATTTCCGCTACCTGCTGGCCAAGAAGCCCGACAATTCCAACGCGCTCAATTACCTGGGCTACTCGCTGGCCGACCGCGGCCTGAAGCTGGAGGAGGCGCAGGGCTTTATCGAGAGGGCCGTGGCGCTGGAGCCGGCCAACGGGGCCTTCCTGGACTCGCTGGCCTGGGTGCGCTACAGGCGCGGCGATAACGCCGGAGCGCTGGAGGCCATACGCCGGGCCGTGGCGGCCGTGCACGACGACCCGGTGATCTGGGCGCACGCGGGAGACATTTACGCGGCGGCCGGCAGCTACCCCGCCGCCTGGACGGCCTGGAAATATTCCTGGCTGCTGGAGCAGCCTGAGAAGCGCGGCAAGGCCGCGGCGCGGCTCAGGGAGCTGGCTGGCAAATTGCCCGCCGGCTCGCTGCCGGCGCTGGCGCAGGCCTACCTTAGAACTTTCAGCCCGGCCGGCATGGAGTTCTCCTCCTTCGCCAAGGTGGAAGGCAAGGTGCGCGGCAAGACGGTGAAGTTCGACGCCATAGTGCATTTCTCGCCGCCCGGCGATTTCAGCCTGACGGTGATGGGCCCGCTGATGGTGCCGCTGTGGAAGGCCAAGACCAGCGGCGGCGTGATGGAGATGGACGAAGTGGCCCTGAAGGGCCTGGACGCGGGCGCTTTCAGCTACTGGGCCTCGCTGATAACCGGCGAGCTGCGTGGCTGGTTCGCCGGCGACCATTTGCCCGCCGTCCCCCCGGACCTCGACGGCGCCTGCTACGCGGCCGGCCCGCGCGAGGTGTGCCTGGACAAGGCGCTGGCCTGGCCCGAGCAGATCCGCAACTCGGCCGAGAAGCGGCTGGTCTTCAAGCCCGGAAATTATTTCCTGCGCGGGCTCTACCTGTTCCCGCAGACTTTCGAGTTCAAGCTGCCGCTGGTCTCGCTGAAGGTCACGCTGGACGGCCGGCAGATGAACTTCGACGGCGTGAACGCGCTCAACCTGCCGCAATAACATGGTTAAGATAGCGGCCCGAGCCAAGCTGAACCTGTTCCTGGAAGTCACCCGGCGCCGGCCGGACGGCTATCACGACCTGGCCACGCTGTTCGCCCGCGTCGGGCTGGCCGACGCGCTGACGCTGCGGAGGTCCGCCGCGCCCGGGATAGCCCTGAAGGTGGAGGGCGGCCCCGCCCTCGGAAAGCCTCAGGACAACATCGTCTACAAGGCAGCGGAAAAATTCTTCGCCGCTTTCGGGATCAGCCCCGCCGTGGAGATAAAGCTCAAAAAGAACATACCGGTAGGCGCCGGCCTTGGCGGCGGCTCCTCCGACGGCGCGGCCGCGCTGCTGGGGCTGGCCAAACTTTATCGTACGCCCCGTTCCGCCTTCCCGCGGCTGATGAAAATAGCCGCGGCCATAGGTTCGGATGTGCCTTTCTTTATGCTGGACGAAGTGCTGGCCGAAGGCCGCGGGCGGGGGGAGAAACTGAAACCCCTTAAGCCGGCCGGCCGCCTGCCGCACATCGTGCTGGTATACCCGGGGGTGCCGGTCTATACTAAGGATGTTTACGGCAACCTGAAGCTGGGGGCCGCGCCGGAGATAAAGGCCAGGCTCAGGGAATTCAGCGAGCTCTGTTCCTTTATGAAGAAAGGCGCCTTTGTGCCCGGCCAGTCCGGCCGGCTGTTCAACCGCCTGGAGGACCCGGTGCTGCCGCGGCATAAGGCCGTGCGGCTGGCCAGGGAAAGGCTGGCCGGCCTGGGGGCCGACGCCGTCCTGATGTCGGGTTCCGGGGCCTGCGTGTTCGGCCTGTGCCGGGGCAGGGCCAAAGCGGCGCTTATAGCCAAAGCTATGGGGCGTATAAAAGGTTACAGGGTTTTCTTGACCAAGTTTTGCTGATTTTTGCTAGAATTCAGACTAGTAATAGTAACGCTGCCTTGAGTAGTACGCAACTGCAGGGGTGTACGGGGGGGCGGACAACATGTGGGGGGGGTTCGTATGATGGAAATCACCGAAGTGAGGATACATCTCAGGAACGAGGCCAGGCTTAAGGCATTCGCTACTGTGACCTTTGACAACGCGTTCGTGGTGCACAATATGAAGGTCGTGAACGGTAATAACGGCCTTATTGTCTGCATGCCGTCCAGGAAGATCAAGGACGGCACGTACAAGGACATAGCGCACCCGATCAATAACGAGTTCCGCGGCCGTCTGGAGCAGCTCATTCTCAAGGAATACGAGAATGAGAATGCCAAGGCCGGGCCGATGGCGACTCCTACCCAAACCGAAGGCTTCTAAAGCCCCGAGACGGAAAAAGCACCCTTCCCGTTCTCGCGGGAGGGGTCTTTGTGCTGTATAAGTTTTATTCCCGGGTGGTGTAACGGTAGCACAACCGACTTTGACTCGGTTAGACATGGTTCAAATCCATGCCCGGGAGCCAATCTTGAGGACGTCTAGGGGACGCTGCTTCCTATCTTCCTAAACCGCTGCCGCTGACCAGGGGAGAGGTTGCATTAGGAAGATAGGAAGCAGCGTCCCCTCTGTAAATTGATGAAGAAAGTTGAGAAGAAGAAATCCTGGACGGTTTATGTGGTGCGCTGCGCCAATGGTTCGCTGTATACGGGGATAACCAACGATTTGGCGGGGCGCATTGCCGACCATAATGCGGGGCGGGGGGCGAAGTATACGGCGGCTTTCGGGCCGGTGACGCTGGCCTGGAAGCGGAGGAAGAAGGACCGGTCGGCGGCCTCTAAGCTGGAGGCGGCGATCAAGAAGCTGCCTCGGGCGGAGAAGGACGGCCTGTTGGCCGGCAGGAGAGATATATGAACGAGAAAAAGCTGAAGGCCGTAAATTCCGTTTCCGACATACCGAAGAACTTGCGGGCCACGCCTTTCGGCGAGCTGCTGCGCTATCACAACCTGGGCGAGCCGTTCAGGAAGTACGACAAGGCCAGGCTGGTGGTCTGCATGTGCATGGACAACCGCAAACAGCTGCGCCTGCCGGAGAATTTCGCCTACAAGCTGCGCACCGGCGGCGGCAATATCCGCCACAGCGAGTTCAAGGTTTCCTACGCCATCGGCATAGGCGGCGTGCGGCACGTGGCCATGATAGCGCACGACAACTGCGGCATGTCCAGCCTGATAGACCGGCGCGGAGCCTTCATAAAGGGCATGGTGAAGAACGCCGGCTGGACGGCCAAGCGGGCCTCCGAATATTTCGCTTCTTACGCGCCCCTCTTCGAGATAGGGGACGAGACGGAGTTCGTGCTGGCCGAGGCTTGCCGGCTGAACCACAAGTACCCCAAGGTCAAGGTCCTCCCGCTGTTCTACCGGCTGGACGACAACAAGCTGTACCTGATCGGGAAATAGCCGGGGAGGGGACGTTCATTCCTAATTCCTAATTCGGTTTTGCGCTTGGCAGGCTGGTTGTTTCGGATGAATTTGTAATTAGGAATTAGGAATGAACGTCCCCTTTTTTATAGAATTTAGTGGTAGTCCTTCCGTTCCTTAATTCTCGGTTATTTACGGTAACTATGCCAAAGAATAAAAATTTCGCGGCGGTGGTACTGGCGGCCGGCCTCGGCACCAGGATGAAGTCCGACCTGCCGAAGGTGCTTCATTATCTGGGCGATATGTCGCTGGCCGAGCGCGCGATACGCAAAATAGCGCTGCTGGGCCCGGAAAAGATCATCGTGATCACCGGGCACAAGGCCGAGCTGGTGGAGGCGGAACTTTCCAAAAAGCTCTCCCCCGAGACTGTGGCCAAGACCGTCTTTATACGGCAGAAGCTGCTGAAGGGCAGCGGCCGGGCGGTGCAGGAGGCTATGGGCCTGATCCGCCGCCACGACCACGCCATGATACTCTGCGGCGACGCCCCGCTGTTCCGCGCCGAGACCGCCCGCAAGATGCTGGGCTTCTATTTCCGCTCCGGGCACGACTGCCTGGTGATGACCGCCGACCTGGAGAACCCCGGCTCCTACGGCCGCATCAAGCGCAACCACGCCGGGGACGTGGCCGCCATCGTGGAGGCCGCCGACGCGGACGAGTGGGAGAAGGCCATAAAAGAGGTCAACTCCGGCACCTATTTCTTCAGCGTGAAGGCCCTCGAGAAGGCCATCCGCAACCTCAAAAAGAAAGGCTCCAAGGGCGAGTATTACCTGACCGACGCGGTGGAGAACATCATAGCCGCCGGCGGCCGGGCCGCCGCGTTCAAACTCTCGGACGCCACCGAGATGACAGGCATAAATTCCCGCGCCGACCTCGCCGCCGCCTACGCCATGCTGACCGCCCGCAAGGCCGCCGACCTGATGGCCGACGGCGTTACCGTGGTGGACCCCGCCAACACCTATATCGAAGAGAGCGTCGTGATAGGCCGCGACACCGTGATACACCCCGGCGTCTTCATCAAGGGCGACACCGTGATCGGCAAGGGCTGCAAGATAGGCCCGGCCGGCGTGATAGACGGCTGCCGCATAGACGACGGCGCGGTGGTGAAGTACTCCTGCGCCCTGGAGAACAGCCGCGTGCGCGAGGGCGCCATCGTGGGCCCCTTCGCCCGCCTGCGCCCGCTCTCCGACATCGGCCCGGCGGCCGAGATAGGCAATTTCGCGGAGGTCAAGAAATCCCGCATCGGCCGCGGCTCCAAGATGCACCACCACAGCTACGTCGGCGACACCGACATGGGCGACAAGGTGAACATCGGCGCCGGCACGATAACCTGCAACTACGACGGCGTGAACAAGAACAAGACGGTGATAGGGGCCGGCGCTTTCATCGGCTCCAATACCAATTTGGTGGCCCCGGTGAACATAGGCCCAGGAGCGTACACGGCCGCCGGTTCCACGATAACGGAAAACGTCCCGGGCGGGACCCTAGGCATAGCGCGCGCCCGGCAGGTGGTTAAGCGGTTGAAAAAAAGGACCAAATGACTCCCGACATGAGGAAGAGGGGCAACTTCAAGGTTTTCAGCGGCAACGCCAACCCGGCGCTGGCCAAAAAGATCTGCGACATCCTCGGTGTACCGCTCTCCGAGGCCAACGTCAACCGCTTCGCCGACGGCGAGATAGACGTGCGCATACTCGAGAGCGTGCGCGGCGAGGACTGCTACGTCATACAGCCCACCTGCAACCCCGTCAACGACAACCTGATGGAGCTGCTGATCTTCATGGACGCCCTGCGCCGCGCCTCGGCCGGCCGCATAACGGCCGTGGTCCCTTATTACGGCTACGCCCGCGCCGATCGCAAGCCGGCCCCCCGCGTGGCCATCACCGCCAAGCTCGTGGCCAACCTCATCACCGAGGCCGGCGCCAGCCGCGTCATCACGCTGGACCTGCACGCCGCGCAGATCCAGGGCTTTTTCGACATTCCGCTGGACCACCTGTACTCGCGCCCGGCCATCCTGGAGTATATCCGCAACCGCAATTTCGAGAACACCGTGGTGGTCTCGCCCGATGTGGGCAGCGTGGAGCGCGCGCGCTCCTTCGCCAAGCGCCTGGACATGGGCCTGGTCATCATCGACAAGCGCCGGCCCCGACCCAACGAGGCCGTGGTGTACAACATCATCGGCGACGTGAAGGGCAAGACCTGCTTTATCTTCGACGACCTGGTGGACACCGCCGGCACCCTGTGCCAGGTGGCGCAGAGCATAAAAGAGCACGGCGCGGCCAAGATCATAGCGGCCGCCACGCACGGCGTGCTCTCCCGGGACGCCATAGAGAGGATAGATAAATCCCCTATAGAAGAGCTGATTTTGAGCGATACGATTCCCGTAAATGCCTCAAAAAGTGCTAAAATAAAGATAGTATCCGTGGCCCCCATCCTTGCGGAGGCCATTAAGCGCAATCACATGGGCGAGTCCATAAGCGAACTTTTCAAGTGAGAGCCGCGGGATGTAATTCAGCAGGAGGAGCAGTACTATGCAACAGACGATTCTTTCAGCCGAGATGCGTGACAGGGCCGGGCAGCGCGGGCAGCTTAGCGCCTTCAGGGCCGGCGGCCGCATTCCCGCCGTTATATACGGCCTGGACAAAGCCCCGGTCAACGTGACCGTGGACGAGAAGGGCATGATCGCCCTCATCCGCTCCAACCCCAACGCCATCATCACTATAAAGTACCAGGGCGGCGAGGACGTGGTCATCATAAAGGCCACCCAGCGCCATCCGGTCAGCGACAAGTACCGCCATTTCGACTTCCAGCGCATCTCCCTGACCGAGAAGATCAAGGTCAAGGTGCACCTGAAGCTCGTCGGCGAGTGCGTCGGCTCCAAGGTGGAAGGCGGCCTCGTGGAACACACGATGCGCGAACTGAACATCTCCTGCCTGCCTACCGAGATCCCGCACGAGATCGAGCTGGATATTACCGATCTGCACCTCAACCACTCCCTGCGCGTCAAGGACGTTAAGCCCGGCAAGGCCGAGCTGCTCGACGACGCCAACCTGATCGTGGTCAGCGTGACCGCGCCGAAGGAAGAGAAGGTCGAGGAGCCCGTGGCCGGAGCCGGTGAGCCGGAAGTCGTGGCCGCGAAGGGCAAGAAGGAAGAGGGCGCCGAGGGCGCCGCTCCCGCCGCCGGCGCGAAACCCGCGCCCGGCGCCAAGCCCGCCGCCGGCGCGCCCGCCGGAGACAAGAAAGCGGAACCCAAGAAGTAACGGGAGTCCGCGGCACGGGAGCAGAAGTTGGACTTTTAACGTTCGGCTTCTGCTCCCTGTTTTTTATGCGGCCGCCACCCAGGCGGCCGCGAGAGGGGCCAGGTGAAAGACCGCTTAAGATTGGCCGCGCTGCTGGGAAACCCGGGGCCGGAATACGAGAGGACCAGGCACAATATCGGCTTTATGCTGGCCGACCTGGCCGCCTCGCGCCTGGCGCCGGGCGAGCGCTGGCGGGACTGGAAGGGGCTGGGGCTGTACGTGGCTTTCGAAATGGGCGGGGAGAACTGCTTCCTGCTCAAGCCGCAGACCTACATGAATCTCTCCGGCCAGGCGGTGGCTAGCCTCGGGGGGTTCTACAAGATCCCGCCCGCGGCCATCCTGGCCGGCTACGACGACCTGGCGCTGCCCTTCGGCAAGCTGCGGCTGCGTAAGGACGGCTCGGCCGGCTCGCACAACGGCATGGCCTCCGTGATCTCCGCCGTGGGCCCGGCCTGCCCGCGCCTGCGCCTGGGCATAGGCCCCCGGCCCGCGCATATAGAGGGCAAGAATTTCGTTCTGTCGAAGTTTTCTAAAGAAGAGGGGGGGCGGCTGCCGGAGTTCCTCGACCGGGCCTGCGACGCGCTTGAAGCGGCGTTCCGGGACGGGGTAGAGACGGCGATGAACCGCTACAATCATGACGGCGATAAATCCGTACATTAAGATATTCTTCGGCCTGGTCTTCCTGCTGCTGGGCCTCGGCTACATCTACAGGCCGGGCATCATCGAGCGCGTAAACAAGATCATCAGGGAAACATTCCTCAACGACTCGTACGTGGCGCTGCACCGCAAGAACTGGGGGTTCCTGCTGCTGCTGATAGGCTGCGTGCTGCTCTACATGGGCATGGCCCGCATCTGGGGCTGGTAACCGGGGAGGCATAGGTCTAAAGGCCCAGCCGGGCCTGCTCCTAATGCCCCTTGGCTTTTTGCCGGGTTGTTGTAGAATATAGCGGGGGGAAATCCAAAATCATTTTTGTTTTTCCCGTGAGTCTAATAGGGGGTAAGCTATGGGTGGGGGGACTATGACCTGGGAAGAGATAGATAAGAAATACGAGCAGGAAGCCAAGACGGAGAAGCCCGGACGGCGGGCGCCGAAGCTGGAGAAGAACTGGGACAACCTGATGAAGTCCACGGACAAACTGGTATGGCTCTTTTCGCTCTCCAACGGCGGCAGAACCCAATACAAAAAATAGCGGGCGGCCGCTTCAACCAGAACGGGGCGCTGAAAGGCGCCCCGGTTTATTTTACGGTGCTGTCGAGGCGGACCTGGATGTCCTTGCTGATGAAGTAGGCGCGTTCCGGGCGCTCGCCGCGCAGGTCGCCCTTACGGAAGGAGCCCAGCTGGCCGTGCGTGTTCAGCGCCGCTTCCAGGTATACCCTGGTGGTCAGCAGGTCGGGCATGATCAGGCTGGAGGGGGTCAGAGCGAACTCGGCCGGGAAGCGGGGGTTGATGATCTTGGCTACCGCCACCGGCACGCCCCGCTCGTTGCGGGCTATTACGAAGAGCATGCCGTTGGCCCCGGGCAGGGCCCCGGCCACTTCCCCGGCCAGGGTCACGGAACCGGAAACCTTGAAAAAATATTTCAGCGCCGCCTGGTAGCCGAAGCGCCACCCCGCGAGTACCACCGCGGCCACCAGGGCCGTCCAGAAAAACCTTTTCAGCATATGGAGATTTTACAAAAATAGCGGGCCGCCGCAGGAGGCAAAAGCGGCCCCCGGGCCCGAAACATTCATTTAATAATCATTTAACATTCCCTTTATTGCTAAAGAGGGCCCGGTATATTAGACTTTAAGTAGTAAAAAGGCCGCTTGATGGGCAAAGCCCCTGATGCGGCACCTGCGCAGGCAATGGGAAAACTATGGCAAACGAATACGGCGAACTCGAACAGCTTGTTAACGACGTGACCAGCCTGGACACGGCGCGCATGACCCTGCGCTGGGCGCTGGAACGGCTGCAGAACATCGAGAAAGAAAAGGCCGACCTCAAGAAGAACCTGACGCTGGCCGAAGAGACCGCCAAGCGGCTGCAGCTCAAAGAGAGCTCGCTGCGCGACGCCTACGATTCCCGCAACAAGACCATCGAGGAGAAAGAGGATTTTTACACCAAGCTGGAAGCCACGATGTCCCTGCTGGGCGAGGGCAAGCTGGACATACAGCAGCTGCTCAAGAAAGAGGCCAAGCTGGATTCGCTGCGCCGCAGCCTGGAGACCGAGTACCAGGAGAAGTTCGAGGAGCTGGACCGCAGCCAGCGCGCCATCATGGAGCGCTGGAACGCCCGCCTGCTGGACGTGGAGAGCCAGTACGCCGGCCGCCTGAGCGAGGCCCAGAAAAAATACGATTCGCTGCGCGCCGAGCTGGACGCCGAGCACCAGGGGCGCCTGACCGCCCTGCAGGCCTCTTTCAAGGCCAAGGAGAAGGAATTCGGCGAGCGGCTGGCGCTGCTCGAGGGCAACGTGCGCAGCTCCGAGGAGCGGGTGGAGACCCGCCGCCGCGAACTGGAGGCCGAGTACCTCTCCAAGAAGCGCGAGACCGAGGAGAATTACCGCAAGCTGCGCTCCATGCTGGAGACCGGCCTGGAGGAGAAGATCCGCGCCGCCGATTCCGACCACGCCGCCCAGGTTTCCTCGCTGGAGGCCTCCTGGCAGGCCGAGCGTTCGCGCCTGCTGGAAGAGCAGCGCGTGCGCGAGGAGCAGTTCCTCGCGGCCCAGGACCGCATTAAGGAGATAGAGAACAATCTGGCCGCCCAGCAGGAGAAACATCACTCCGAGCTGCTGAAGCTGATCTCCGAGAAGGAGACCGCCTTCCGCGCCCAGCTCGCCGAGCTGGAGAAGGAGAAGGCCGCCAAGGAGAACAGCGTGCGCGAGCTGTCCGCCGCGCTGGAGAAGCGGGCCGCCGGCTGGGAGGCCGAAAAGGCCGCCCTGCGCGCCGACTTCGACGCCCGCGCTGCGGCCATGGAGGCCGCGTTCCGTGAGCGCGAGGCCGGTTTTGAGCGGGATTACACCGTCCGCAAAGAGTCCATCGCCTCGGCCATGTCCGCCGAGCGGGGCGAGCTGGAAAGAAACCTGGAAAACCGCATGGCCCGGGAGCGGGCCGTGATGGCCGCCGAACGCGCAAGCATGGCCGAAGCCAAAGGGCACTTCGAGGCCGCGCTGGCCGCAGCTTCGGATAAAATAAAAGAACTTGAGAATAATATCTCTTCCCTGAAAGAGGACCACCGCGGAGAGATCATGGCGCGCGTGAGCGCCGCCGAGGCCTCCTTCCGGGAGAAACTTGCCGCCTTCGAGACCGAGCGGCGGGCTTATAACGATTCAATAAAGAAGATGGAGGAGGAACTGCGCGCCAGGGACGCGGCCTCCGCCGCCGACAGGCAGCGCCTGGACTCAGAGGCCGCCGCGAGGGCGTCGGTCTACGAGGCCGAACTGGGCGCTATGGCCGCCCGCCTGGAGGCCGCCGCCAGGGAAGCCGCCGTGGAGCGCGAGAGGCATGGCGCCGAACTGGCCCGCGTCTCCGCCGAAGCCGCCGCTAAATTCGAGGAGCGCTCGGCCGAACTGAAGGCCGGCTACGAGGCGATGACCGCCAGGATCAAGGCCGACTCCGAGACCGCGATAGAGGCTTTCAAGGCGTCTTTCTCCGCCTCGTCCGACGCGGACAGCAAGAACCGCGACGCCGAGCGGGCGCGCCTGGAGCGGACGCTGGAGCAGCTCTCCGGGCAGTTCCGCGACGCGCAGGTGGAGATCGTGGAACTCAATACCCGGCTGCGCAAGGCCGCCGAGGACGCGGGCGCCAGGGAAGCCGCCCTGACCGGCGAGGTCATAGCGGCCAAGGCCTCTTTCGACCGCGAGCTCTCCGCCAGGGTTAAGGAGGCCGTGCTCGCCCAGACTGCCGCCCTGGTAGAGGCCATGGAAGCCATGAAGGTTGAGAAAGCCGGACTGGCCGATTCGCTGCAGACCAAGCACGAGGAACTGCAGCGCCTTAAAGAAGATTCGCAGCGCTCCCGCAGCGACCTGGAAGCCAGGATACTGGCGGATTTCACGCGCGCCGAGGAAGACAGGCGCGTGGAACTGGAAGGTTCTTACGCCGCGCGCCAGGCCGCGCTGGAGGACGATTTCCGCGCCCGCCGCGCCGCGCTCGAGGCCGAGATAGGGCTGCAGCGCGACCGCCTTACCGAGGAGAACGCCGCGCTGAAGAGCGCCCTGGAGAAGATCGGCGCCGCCGCGGCTTCCGCCAACGCCAGGTCGGCCGAACTGGCCGAGAAACTGCTGGCCGCCGAGAAGAATTACCACTCCGAGAAGCTCGGCATGCAGACGGAGCACGTGCGCGAGGCAGAGGCCTCCATCAGCGAGGCCGTGGCCGCCGCGGTAGAGGTGACGGAACAGCGCCTGCGCCACGCGCAGGACGAGCTGGCTAAGGCCCGCAAGGAGGCCCTCGAGGAAGCTGGCTCCATGGAAGCCGAGTTCGCCGCCGAGAAGGACCGCCTGCTCGAGGAAATGGACCGCCGCGACCGCTACATAGAGAGCGCCGAGGCCAAGATGCAGGAACTGGAGCGCGAGATGCTGCGCTACCGCCAGGACTCTTCCAGCGAGCTGATGCGCAATATCTCCGAGCAGGACAAGCGGTTCCGCGACGCGGCCGCCGAGGAGAAAGCCCGCACAGAGGCGCGCGTGAAGCAGCTCGAGGAGCTGCTGGAAGCCAAGGAGAAGCTGCTGGGCGACAGCGACAGGTTCTGCCGCCAGAAGCAGCTGGAACTGGACAAGACGCACGCCGAGCTGAACCAGCGCCTGAGCAAGTTCAACGACGAGCTCTACGCGCAGAAGCAGGCGCTCAGCGAGAAGGAGCAGAATCTCAGCGACTACAGGCTGAAACTGGAAAAGGAATATTCCATCAAGGCCGGCGAGCTGGAGCAGATGAAGGCGGAACTGACCCGCGCCATCATGGACTATAAGGGCAGGAAATGATCATGGAAAAAGAACGCGCCATACAATGCGTGCCGGTGGAGCTGATGGAGCGCCTCAAGGACCTGGCCGCCCGCCTCTGGGAGAGCAAAAGCCCGGCCTCGGTGCACCTGACCGCCATCCTCGAGGAGTTCGAGCCCGACGTGAAATCGCTCGGGCAGCTCGTCAAGGAATACGACGAGGACTATGCCGAGCGCCTGCAGGCCGGCCACGACAAATACGAGCAGAAAGAGGGCCGGCTGAAGAAAGAGATAGAGGACCTGAAGGCCCGCCTGGCCAAATCCGAGGCCGCCCGCGGCGAAGCGCTCAAGCGCCTGGAGGAATTCCGCTCCGTTCTGTCGGACCGCGAGACGCTGCTGGCCGAGCTGAAGATGCGCACCGCCGAGCAGGAAGGCGAGCTGAATTCCAAGTACGTGACCCGCATGCAGGAGCTCTACGAGAAAGTCAGCAAAAAGGAGCTGGACCTGCTGCTGCGCTGGGAGGACAAGAACAGGGCGCTGGAGGCGCGGAGCCAGGAGTTCGAAGGCGAGCGCGCCGCCAGGGAGCGGCAGCTGAAACTCCGCGAAAAAGCCCTGGAAGAAGAATTTAACGCCCGCAAAAGCGAGCTGATACGGACTTTCGACCGCATCCGCGAAGGTCTCGAAGCCAGGGAAAAAGGACTGGCCGCGCGCGAGGCGCAGCAGCCGGCCAAAGGCGGCGGCATATGAGCGGCACCAAAGATCTGAAGGACTTGCTGGAGCGCCTGAAAGGCGAGGTGGGGCCGCTGCCCGGGGACAGGCTGTCCGAAGGCCGGTTTCCCGAGGCGGGCCAGTCAGAGCCGTCCGGCCGGCCGCCGGCTTATCGGCCGGGTACCGGTCCCGGCCCGGCGCCGGCGGGGTTGCGGCGCGAGGGGATGAACAGGCCGTACAGGCTTCCCGAGACCCGGCCCGAAGCGGCAGACAAGCTGTCCGGCACCGCCTGGGCAGAGATAAAGGAAACCATACTGTTCGGTATGCTGGGTTCGCTGACGGCCGCGCTGGGCGGCGTGCTGGCCGGCCTCGAATACCTGGTCATAGCCGGCATCGCCATCTTTTCGCTCTTCTCGCTGGTCATGGCCTTCGCCATATTCCGGCTGGTACTGAATTCACAGCGCCCGGCGCAGGAATCTATAGGCCTGGCCGAGCGGGTGGACGCGCTTTCAAAACGGGTGGAAGTGCTCAGTTCGAGGGCCGTATCGGGCGGAGCGTACCCCCAGCCCCAGTCCGGAGGCGCCGGGGACCGCGAGCTGGAGCAGAAAGTGGACGAACTGCGCATCCTGGTAAAAAGCCTGTCCAAGGCCGTGGAAGGCGGAAATAAATAAGATAATAACCGCAAATATATATATAATTTGACTATGAAAATCATATCCATAGCCCTGTCCGCCCTGCTGCTGCTGGGCTCGGTGCCCGCCTCGGCCCTGGAAGCGGCCGCCGCGGAGAAGGAATATTTCATAGAGGCCGGAGACGTTATCAGCGTCAACGTCTTCCCCGCGCAGGAATTTTCCAAAGAGGTCACGGTGCAGCCCGACGGCAACATAGAGATACCGCTGCTCGGCTCCATGCGGGCGCAGGGCATAAAGCCCGGCGAGCTGGAGAAGATGCTCACCGCCAAGTTCTCCAAGTACGTCTCCAACCCGTCCATCACGCTCAACGTGCGCAGGTTCTCGTTCAACAGGGTGGCGTTGATAGGCCAGGTGAAGTCGCCCGGCTATCATGAATTCCGCGAGGGCATGCGCCTGCTGGACCTGGTGGCGCTGGCCGGCGGCACCGCCGACTACTCGCGCGACGCCAAGGTGCGCATCTACCGCAAGCTCAAGGACGGGGACAAGGTTACCGAGGTGGTACTAAAGGCCAACCTCGAGGACGTTTTCGAAGGCAAGATGGAGAGCAATATCCCGCTCGTCACCGGCGACATCGTCTATATCCCGCGCAAGCCCTACTCGGCCGCCGCGCGCTGGGTCACCGACAACGTGGTGCCGTGGGCTACCCTTTTCGTCTTCGCGATAACCGCCGGCCTGGTGGCAAGGAATAACGACTAATGGAATCCGAACTGACGCTGTACGATTACTGGCGCATCATCAACCGCCGCAAATGGGTGGCGCTGCTGGTCTTCGCCGTCACGATCTTCTCCACGATGTTCTACACCCGGCTGCAGCCGACGGTGTACCGCAGCCAGTCGCTCATCAAGATAAAGCCGCCGGCCTCCTACGCCAAGATGCCGGGCGCCGACCTGATGGATTACGACCCGTGGAGCGCCGTGGCCACGGAACTCAAAGTGATAACCTCGTCGGAGATCTCCGAGCGCGCCGCCGCCAAGCTGGGCCTGCCCTCCGGAGCCGCTTCGATAAACGAGGTGTCCCGCTCCTACAAGGTGGAACGCCTGCAGGAATCCAACCTGATAGCCCTTTACGCCTTCAGCAGCGACCCGGAGCGCGCCGCGAACATCGCGACGGCCGTGATAGACGCCTACAAGGAATTCGACCTGGAGCAGAAGAGCCTGCAGGCCCGCAAGACGCTGCAGGACATCTCGTCGCGCAAGGACGAGGTGGAGGAGAACCTGCGCTCGCTGGAGCGGCAGAAGCAGAATTTCGTGGAGCGCAACCCGCGGACCGGCCTGGGCTCCGCGCTGGCCAACCAGCTGGCCGACCTGGAGATACGCAAGCGCCAGATGCTGGAGAAGTACACGCCCAACCATCCCGACGTGCTGAGCCTGGACCAGCGCATCGACGTGGTGCAGTCCAAGCTGGAGGAGATCCCCGCGCAGGAAGTGCAGTTGGCCCGCATCAGCCGCGAGCTGCGCATGCAGGAGGACCTCTACACCACGCTGAACAAGCAGTACGAGGAAGCCAAGCTGGGCGTCTCGTCCATAGTCTCTTTCGTCAGCGTGGTCAACAAGCCGGTGCCGGACCAGGCGCCGGTGTCGCCCAACCGCGCCCTGAACATGATGGCCGGCTCCGTGCTGGGCGTGTTCCTGGCCGTGGTGCTGGTGTTCCTGCTGGAGAACCTCGACGTCTCCATCTCCACCATCGAGGACATCGAGAATTTCATCAAACTGCCGGTGCTGGGCATCATCCCCAACATCCTCAGCGAGAAACACCTGGATAACTGGCTGACGCAGGTGTTCAAGAAGGAGCGCTACACGGTGGACGCTTTCCGCAGCGTGCTCGTGGTCAACCGCCGCTACGCCACCGGCATCATAGAGTCCTACCACACCCTGCGCACCAACATCATGTCGCAGCTCAACACCAAGGAGAGCGTCTCGCTGGTGTTCAGCTCCGCCGGCGCCGCGGAGGGCAAGACCCTCACCGCCGTCAACTTCGCCCTGGCCAGCGCGCACTCGGGCATGCGTACGCTGCTCATTGACGCCGACCTGCGGCGCCCGGCCATCAACCAGATCTTCGGCACGCGCAAAGAGCCGGGCCTCAGCGACGTGCTGACCGGCCGCAGCGAGTGGCGCGACGTAGTGCTGGAGAGCGCCGACTTCATCATGGGCGGCCTGGACTACGACCAGCTGATGCGCTTTCCCGGCATAGAGAACCTCAAGATCCTCAACTGCGGCACCCAGCCCGATAACGTTATAGACATCCTGGACTCGGCCAACTGGCGCGAGCTGATGCCCGACCTGAAGAGCGAGTTCGACCTGATCATCTTCGACGCGCCGCCGGTGCTGCTGTTCGCCGACTCGCTGATGCTCGCCAAGCACGCCTCCGACGGCGTGGTGCTGGTCTACAAGGCCGGCAAGATCGCACGCGGCGCGCTCAAGCGCGCCAAGGAGCAGATCGGCGGGGCCAACGCCCGCATGGTGGGCGTAGTCCTCAACGGCGTGCGCGCCTCCGAGATGGGCCCGCAGTACGGCAACTATTATTACGATTACAAGAACTACGTGAGCCGCTGACGGCCCGCGGCTCCGCTCCCGCGACACTACATGCAGGTAATACTGGTCCTCATAGCGCTGGTGGTAGCAGCCTTCGCCGGCCACCTGGCCGGCGGCGGTGCCAACGTGGCCCCGGCGCTGGCCCTGGGCGCCGCTTTTGTTTCCATCCTGCTGGCTTTCCTTTCCCCGAAATCGGGCCTTACGGTGCTGGTGTTCGCCATGCTGCTGTCGCCGGAGATCAACCTGGCCGGCCTCTCGGGCACCAGCCGCGACATTGTTCTGCGTTACGACGACATCATCCTGATAGTCCTGTTCCTCTCCTGGTTCGCCAAGACGGCCATCCTAAAGGACAAGCCGCTGGTCTTTCGCAGCCCGGTGCAGAACCCTATCCTCCTCTACACGATGGTCTGCGTGCTCTCCACCGCCTTCGCGGTGCTGGGCGGCAAGGTGCGGTGGGAAGTCTCCATCTTCTATGTGCTGAAATACGTGGAGTACTTCCTGCTGTATTTCATGACTTTCAATATCATCGAGAGCAAGGATGACGTGCGGCGCTACCTCAAATACGGGGCTATAGTGGCGGCCATAGTAACGGTCTATGCGGTCTGGTACTATCTGAATGCCGGCGCCGGGGCCCGCGCCACCACCCCTTTCGAGGTGCCGCTGGGCAAACCGGATGAATCCGAGCCGGCCTCCCTGGGCGGCTACTATATACTGGTCTTCGGCCTGATCTTCGGCGTGATCTCGGAAATGCCGGTGCGCAGCTTCGCCTGGTCCTTCGCGGCGATGGTGGCCATGATGCCGGCCTTCGTCTTCACCCTGTCCCGCTCTTCCTATATCGGCCTGGCTTTTTCCGCGGCCGCGGCCGTATTGCTGTCTAAAAAAAGAAAACTTTTCCTGACAGGGGTCTTCCTAGCCGGCATGGCCGCTCTGGTTATGACCCCGTTTTTGGCGGAGCGCGCCAAGGAGAGGGTAGAGATCACCTATAGCGGCGTTTACGCTACCAATACGTTCCAGACCCCGTTCGGCGAGATACGCCTGGAGGAATCCGCGGCCATGCGCGTGCGGGCCTGGCAGCGCAGCGTATTCTACTGGCTGCCAAAGAACATCCTTATCGGCAACGGCGTGACGGGCACGGGCCTGGTGGACGCCCAGCTGCCGCTGGTGATCGGAGAGACCGGCGTGATCGGTTTCCTGCTGTGGATATGGATGATCTATGTCTGCTTTAAAGTAGCCTGGCGGCTCTACCGCGGCAGTCAGGAGCCGTTCGTCAGGGCTATCTCGATCGGGTATATTATAGGACTCATCGGGCTCCTGTTCCAGTCTACGGGGGTCAATACTTTCATCATCGTCCGCATCATGGAGCCCTTCTGGTTCCTTACCGCCGTAGTCATGAAGATGGCCCAAATGGAGGAGCTGGTTGCCAAAAGCTCCTGATGGTTCCCGCGAAGACGCGCTGCCGCTGGCGGCCGCCGTTCTTTGCGCCGCCGCGTTGCGAGTCGCCTTTTACAGCGGCCTGACCGGTTATGACGAGTTCGCTTATGCCAGGATAGCCGCCGACATTTCCGAAGGCGTGTTCAGGCTGGGGGACGCCTCCGGTTATTACGGCTTTAGATATCTCGTAACTTATCCGGCCGCGCTCTTTCACAAACTCCTCGGGCAGGGGGTTTATGCCGCCGCGGCCTGGCCATTCCTCTGTTCGCTCTGCAACACGGTCCTCGCTTATTTCATTGGACGGGAACTTTTTGATCGCCGCGCCGGGGTCATCTCCGCGTTCCTGCAGGCTTTCCTGCCGCTGAGCGTGGTGCACGGGACAATGCTCTATCCCGAGGAGATACTGACCTTGTGGACAGGGCTTGCGGCCCTGCTTTTTCTCAAGGGTTCCAAAAAGGGGGGCAGTTGGGGCGGTGCCGGCCTTCTGGCGCTTTCCGGCCTTGCCGCGGGATTCGGCTGGCATACCAGGCTCAACTCCGCTATTATGCTGCTGGTCTTTGCGGCCTGGCTGATAAAGTTGCGGCCTCGCCCGGCCCACCTGGCCGTAGCGGCGGGATTTGCCGCCGCCCTTGTCCCGGACTGGATTGCTGGCGCCGCGCTGGCGGGCAGTCCGCTGTTCAGCCTGCATTCGCAACTGACTAAACTCGCGGCCGACACGGCGGTTTACCCGGAGGGCCACCTGGTTTACCTGCGTGGCCTGCTGGGGCTGGACCTGTACGGGCTCGCATTGTTCGGAGTCAGTTTTTATCTGTTTGCGGCAGCGGTGATAGGCTTCGCTATGAAGAAGCGGCTGGCACAGATCTGGCTGCCGCTGGCTTGGTTCGCCGTGGTTTTCGCCTATCTGGAATTCGGCCCCGCGTCCCTGTCACCGTATAAGCCTGTGCATAAGCAGCTGCGTTTCCTTTCCATGGCCATGTTCCCGGGCCTGGCCGTGGCTGGCGCTTATCTCTCTGAATTGCGCCGCGGGCTAGCCTGGCCAGTGCTGGGATTCGCGCTGGCCGCTTCCTTTATCGGCGCGCGGGAAATGAGCGCCTACCAGACGCGTGAGGCTGCGCCGCTGCGGTTAGCTGGCGACTATCTGGAAAAGCGCGCGCCGGCCGGTGTTTACGCTGACGGTGCCTGGGCGCAATTCCTTGGATACAGTATGCGAAAACCTAATAAACCTTATTATCATCAGCGGGATAAAACTGATTTCCTTCAGCCATATAATGAAGCGATAAAGATTAAAAATCTTTCCGGGCGCTGCGTGATCGAGGCGCATCCGCCAGGCATTATGGCGCTGACTGCCCCGTCTTCTAATCTTGTGACAGCCGCCTCCATAGGAGGCTCTGCCGTGATATATTGTTTTAAGTGAAGATTCAGGCGAATGATTGGTTCTCGATTCAGTTTGCAGCTCAAAAATAAAAATCCACTCTTTTTGTTATCATAGAGCAGGGCCGAAGCGGCACTCGGTAAAATGCGGAAATATCAAATACTTACATGAATAATACGCGGAAGATATAAACATGAAACTACCGGCCCGCAGGTGTTCTTGCTGTCCTGTGTTCATTCAGTCTTGGTTGGATAGAATGATCGCCTCACCCCTCCTGTCCAGGCTGGCTGTCGGTACGTTCTGGTCACTTGCCGGCCTTGTAGCGTCGCGCCTTTGCGGCCTGCTGGCTTCAGTGTTGATCGCCCGGGTTCTCGGTGGAAGAGGTTTTGGAGAATTAAGCATCATACAGGGCACTGTCGGGATGTTTTCAGTTTTCGCCGGGTTCGGTTTGGGCATGACAGTCACGAAACATATCGCAGAGTTCAGGCACGGAGATCCGGAACGAGCCGGCAGACTTATAGGGCTTTGTTCCTCGGTTTCGGTGCTGACGGGCGCGCTGATGTCCATGCTGCTTGTCTTTCTCTCCGATCACATCGCATCGCGCGTCTTGAGCGCGCCGCACCTGTCCGGACTTTTGTCCATTTCGGCTCCGCTGCTGCTTCTCGGAGCTTGGTCAGGGGTGCAGGTGGGCGCCCTATCCGGGCTCGAAGCCTTTAAGCGTATAGCAAAGATCAATCTGGCTACCGGCCTGCTGAATTTCCCGCTGATGGTCGGAGGTGTGCTGCTCGGGGGGTTGACAGGTGCTGTGGTCGGGTTGTTGTTTGTAGGTCTGGCTGGCTGCTTGATCGGAAGTTGGGTGCTGCGTAGCGAATTGCGCGCGGCAGGGATAAATGTCCGCTATTCCGGATTTCATAAGGACGCGTGGATATTGTGGAAATTTACATTGCCATCGCTGCTCAGCGGACTCATGGTGTCCCCGGTGGCATGGGCTTGCAGCGCCATGCTGGCAAATCAGCCTGACGGATACTCGGAGCTTGGTGTCTTCAATGCTGCGAATCAATGGAGGCTGCTCTCGCTGTCGGTTCCTGCGATACTGATGCAGGTAACTCTGCCGATCATGGCTGGCGGCGGGGCGGGGATAAGCGGAAAAGACCGTCGGAACCAGCTACTCCATACACTGAAGATAAACTTTGCGATCGGCAGCCTGTTGATGGTAGTGTTTTCATTGTTCAGTCCGTTTATCATGGGATGGTATGGAGATGGTTTCAGGGGCCGCTGGGGGGTTTTTATCGTGGCTCAGGCCGTTACGTTCATGCAGGCGCTGCAGTCCCCGGTTGTGGCATACTGGACGGCTCAGGGAGAGATGTGGGAGAATTTTATGGCTAACGCTCTCTGGGGGGGGGCGGTAATATTTTTCAGTTGGATCTGTATAGGTAAGGGAGCGCTTGGGTTGATGTATGGTCTGTTCGGCGGGTTCGCCATTTTTGGAGTACTAATTCTGATTAAACTGCAGTCTGTTTTAAGGAAAGATAATGCTGTGTCCATTATGCGGATCTGACGCGGTACTCGTGCATGCGGGACTTGCCGGGTATCAGGCCCCGGCCCGCTTCGACGTCTATGACTGCGGCTTATGCGGAGCTGAATTCTCATGGCCTATGTCCGGAGGAGAGGCTATCTATGAAAGGATATACAGGAGCATAAAAAGTATCCCCGGGTATTCAAGATATTTATCTTATGCCGAGAATGTGGCGAAACAGGCTTCACCGCTAGATTATCTTGCAAATAAGGAAGAGTCGTATTGGGCCACGGCGGTCACCCTTAGGGCTTTACGGGAGCGCTCTGGAAGACAGCTGAAAGTGTTGGATGTCGGGAGTGGGATGGGATATCTGACTTATGCGCTGCACCGTGATGGCTTTGACGTAAAGGGGGTAGACGTATCCCGCAAAGCTGTTGAAACGGCAGAATCCAGGTTCGGACGACTGTTCGTATGTTCTTCCCTTGAAGACCTGTTGCATGAAGGCCCTGGGTTCGACGTCGTTATCCTCAACCAACTGGTTGAGCATGTCGTTGATGTGCGGAGCCTGCTGGAGAATGCCGTGAAGGTTGCATCGCCTTCTGGCAGGATATTGGTCACTACTCCCAACAGGTCCTTTTCTCGCAACGGCGCGGTTTGGGAAACAGATCTTCCTCCGGTGCATTACTGGTGGTTTTCAGAGAGATCTTTAGAGTATATCTCCGGACACCTTGGGTGCGATTTGGAACTCTTTGATTTTTCCGGTTTTTACTCTGCGCATTATGTGCGGGAGAACCGCGCCATATTCCCTTCCGCGAATGCAAGGCGGCATTTCCTTGATTCAAATGGTGAACCGTGCATTAAGCTCCAACCACCGCCAATGGACTGGTGGCTGGAGCGCCTCGCCGAGAAGGTTGGCGGCGCGGGGGGGTATCGTACGGTTAGAGAGTCTTTGACCGGTGAGCGTCGCATATCGGGGAAACGAGGGAGAGTATCTTGCGCGATCCTTACCAAGGGGGTGGGCAAGTGAGCGCCTGGGAAGCCAAGGTGTGCGCCGTAATTCTTAATCTCTGCTCTGTTGCGGAACTCCGCTCCTGCCTTGCGGCATTGGATAAATGCGGGTATGGCAATCTGGAAATAATCGTTGTCCGCAACGGCCCCTTCGTCCAGGAACTGGAGGACTCGCTTCGGAAGGTTACTGCCCGCCTGGCCGGCGTAATATTCACAGGCTCTAACCTCGGGTTCGCTGCGGGCAATAACCCGGGTATAAAAGAAGCGTTCGCGCGCGGCGCCGACTACATCTTTCTGCTGAACGACGATGCCGAGCTTGTGCCCGGGGCGCTGCAAACACTTGTCTCGGCCGCGCTGGAGCATCCGGAGGCCGGAATAGTTGGGCCCCGCATCTTTTACTCTTCTTCGCCGCGACGGATATGGTTTTCCGGGGCAACTTTTAATCCAATTAACGCTTCTTTCTCTTTCTATTCGGCCGGCCAGGAAATTGCGAGCCGTTCAGGATCTGATCTCCTGCCAACGGATTTCATTAGCGGCTGTGCTCTTCTCTTTGGTCGGGGCTTCATGGAAAAAGTGGGGCTGATGGATGAGCGGTATTTCCTGTACTGGGAAGATGCGGACTGGGGGCTGCGCGCTATCCGGGCTGGTTATCGGCCCCTGGTAGTTACTGCAGCTACGGTCTTTCACCGAGTTTCATTGTCAGGCGGCGGCGAGAATTCACCGCTAAAAATATATCATAAGACGCGAGCCCAGCTGCTTTTCGCGTCCAGACACGCCCCCTCCGCGCCGCCCCGTCTTTTATATGGCTTCGCTAAGGATATCCTATGGTTGCTGCTCAGGATCGGTACTCCGGATAATTTTACCAGAGCGCGCGCATACGCGGCGGGGATTGCCGATTATCTCCTGGGTAAAACAGGTCCCGGCCCGGACTTTATATGGAAAAAATGAGCCGCCTGTACAGCACAGTGTTCGCCTTGCGGCCGCAGTTGCGGACGCTGCTGCTCTCGCTTGTAATAGTATCCAGTATGCTCTTTTATCTCTACTACGGCATTTACAAGCCGCTTTCGCAAAACTTCGACGTACAGGGCCTGGATTTTTATCGGGGGTACATGGCAGCCGCTAACCTGCTGGATGGGCGTTCGATATACGATATCCCGGCCTGGTTCAACCGCTATTCCTACTTCCCTCTTTCCGTGGTGATATATCTGCCTTTCAGCCGCCTTCCGGTGTATGAGGCTTCACTGGCGTGGTTCGCGCTGTCTCATGGGCTGGTATTAGCTTCTTTTTTTATAGTGTACAAGCTAGGGGCTACGCAGGGTAAACTGCTTTCAGCCGCCGCAGCCTCAGCCGCAGTCTTTCTTTCAATGCCGCTTTACCAAACTCTGCAAACCGGGAATATTAACATCCTGATATTTTCTGGGCTGTGCCTGGCTTATCTGCTAATGGCGAAGAATCGGCCTGGATTGTTGCCCGCGTTGCTGGCTGTCTTTGCTTCCATTAAACTGGCTCCGGCGGCGCTCGCGGCCGTATACCTTAGGCGCAAGGATGTGCGCGGCTTAATAGTCTTTGTTCTGACAAGCCTGGCGTTGGCGTGCGCTTCGCTTGTAATATTCGGTTTGCATGAAAACCTGCAGTACCTAAAGCAGTTTCCGGAACTGAGTAAGTATTCCCATTTTTTTCACGGAATGTCGTTGACGTTTGTTTCCGGTCTTTTCTTGGGTGGAAATCAGCTATATCTGATATTGCCTGCCAGCCTGGCGTTATTCGCCTTTTTGGTCTGGTTCTGGTTCCGCAAGGCTGGAGCATATCCCGCCGCGGCAAACGGTCCTGCCATGGCCGTAGATTTTTTCATGGCAACGCTGGTCATGACGCTTACCGCCCCCTCCATTTGGCTGATGTACGGAGCTCTTTTCACTGTGCCGTTCTATGCTGTGATCCATTCACTGCTGTCGGGGCGCAAGGGCTTCAAAGCCGTGCCTGTTTTCGTGCTGGCCTTTATTTTGAATAGTTTCTGGGAAATATTCTACTACCAAGTTCCACTGCCTTTTGCTAATCTAACCCTGCGCCAAATCTGGCTACAGAGGGAAATCTGGCCTATGTTGGCCCGGGGATTCTTCTCCCTGCATTTCCTGTCCGCACTTGCACTTTTTTTCTGGGCCGGGGCGAATTACGGGGAACTGCTCAAGGTTTTCTCTGAGATATTCGGTGCGGAGTCTGAAAGGAAAGATTTGATATGAGGGGTCCTTTTCCAACGCTGGCTGAGATACGCTCCGCACACGCGGGCAGGGCGGATTATGAACGCTTTCTGCTGGCGAACACGTATTTATTCAGGCCGCTCTCCTATCATATGACTTGGATTGCGATACGGATCGGCCTGTCCTCTGAAACGGTTTCCTGGCTTTCCGGGGCTACCGCGGCGGCAGGCCTGGCCTGCTTATTCCTGCCCTTAGCTGCTCGGCCGTGGTGCGGCATAGCCTTATTGACGCTTTTCAATCTTTTGGACTGCGTGGACGGGGACATCTCCAGGGTAATGCGGACGCGGAATCCTTATGGCCGGTTCCTCGACTCGATAATGGGTTTTGCCGACATGCTTTTCTGGTCCGCGGTCGGCGTACTCGCCTGGCGTACGCCCTCGCTGCGCCTTCTTGAATATGTTTCCGGCGCGGCGTGGCTTTGGGTGGGCGGCGCCGCTGCTTTCCTGTCGGTTTACGCCGCGTACCTTGAGAGCCTCTTCGATGTGTCACTGCGGCAGCACTGGGAAAAGCTCCGTGGTTTAGACGGCGCGCCGCAGCGTGGTCCGCTCGAGGGGAGAGATAAGCCCTTGCGGCTGGCGCTTATATTGATCGCCAATCTCCGTGTCAGGGAAACGCATTACATCCTCTTTCTGGCCGCCTGTTTTGGCGGGGCGCTGGACCTGCTGCTGTCATTCTTCCTGGTCTTAAACGGCTCGCTGGTGCTGGCGCTGCTCTTCGTCTACTGCGGCCGCGGCGCCGCCGTGCGTGCTGCCGGAATCGGCACGGAGAAACCGTGAAAATCGGCGTCTTAATCCCCACATATAACCGCCGTGAGACCTTGCTTCGCACGATCCGAGCCATCCTTGACCAGGAATATCCGCTGACAGACCTTACATTGACCGTTTTGGATGATGCCGGCTCCGACTGTTCCTGCGCGGTGCTGGAACCGCTTCGTGCGGAGGCATTGGCGCGTGGGATGACTGGTTTTACCCTGCTGCGCAACAGCGCGAACAAGGGCATCGCGTATAACCGCTTCAGGCTTACGAAAGAGTCAGGCCCGGCCGAGGCTTTGCTCTATCTCGATGACGACGTTTATGTTCAGAAAGACACGATCGCCGGTCTTGTGGGCTGTCTGGCCAGGAATCCCGGTTGCGCTCTGGTCGGGCCAAGGCTGGTTTACGCCTCCGATCCGGACCGAACCGCTCATTGCGCGAATTTCATAGGACGATGGGACGGGCGGTATTCGGAGACGGATCCGGACGAAGAGATGGATTGCGATTGGCTGAATTCCAGTTGTTTTCTGGCTAGAGCCGCTGCCGCGGCCGTGGTAACTCACGCGGAATTGTTTTATACGGCGCACGAGGAGGTGGATTTCTGCCTGCAATTGAAAAAGGCCGGGTGGCGCGTGAGGTACTGCCCCTCGGTCAAAGCCGCCCACGACCTTCCGCTTTCCGGCGGCAGCAGGCGCGGCCGTCTCTACTACCTGTACCGTAATAAATTGCTTCTTTTTGAAAGGAATTTCCCGCCGGTCAGGAGATTGACCGCCAGTATAGTAACCGTGTTTTTGGGCCTGCCTCTGTATTTCCTCGAATCTATAAAGACGAACCGAGGGGTCAACCTGAAAGAACTGAGGCTTATTCTAAAAGCCGTCTTCGACGGACTTATCGGCCGCGGTGGTCCCCTGTCGAGCTGATCTTGCGGTAAGGAGTCTTTCGCTGGCCTCAATGTACCTTCCTACCACCACCTTCTTGTCAAATATTTTAACGGCCTTAGCCCTGCCAGTGCGGCCGAAATCAGCGCGAAGCGCGGAGTCTCCGGCCAAACGTAAGAGCGGGCCTGCGATAGACGCCGCATCCCCTGGCTCGGAGAAATAGCCGCTCTCTGCGTCGTCGATGGTCGAGGCTGTGCCGCCGGTCCTGGATATTATGCACGGCAGCGCGCAGGCCATCGCCTCCGCGTTTACGATGCCGAACCCTTCCGCCCGGGTGGTCGGGTTGAGGTATATGTCTGCCGCGTTGTAGAAGTAAGGCATACCGCTGTTGGGAAGCAGGCCTAAGAACCTGACTCTTCCGGATAGGCCCGCGCGTGTTGCAATGTTCTCCAGTCCCGGCCTTTCCGGGCCGTCTCCAGCCATCAGTAGCAGCGCTCCTGGATTTTGTGCGGCCAGTTCGGCAAAAGCGGTAAGTCCGATGTGCATTCCTTTTTGCCTGTGCATTACCCCTGCCATCAATATAACCACGGATTCCGGAGCTATTCCTAATTCCTTGCGGGCCCGGCGGCGCAACTCCGGGTCAGGATGGAAGTGGGAGCAATCCACCGGGTTGTACATGACCTCCGTCTTCCCGCGGCTGTCCGGGAGTTCGCTCTCAAAAGCCTCGGCAGTTTCCCGGCTCACAGCCGCAATCAGATCTGAATCCCTTGCCATCGCGCGGAACCAGGGGATGTAATAGAAAAGAAGCTGTGCCGCATAGAACGTCAGGAAATAAGCAAGATCGGCAGGCCCGGACAGAGCTTTGTAATGACTGGAAAGCTCTCCCCTTATGGCCAACCCGTTTGCGATAGAGATCAGCGGGGCGCGGTCTTTTGGAGGGAGTCTGGCATAAGACAGACCGGAGAAATTCTCGGCCCAGACTACGTCAATCTTTTTCTCCGCGCGGAGCCTGGCAATGGCCGCGGCACTCTCCCGGTACCAGGGCTCTACCCAGTGTCTTGTCATGGAGTGGTGCGTTCCGGACAGATATCTAACTTCGTATCCGTCTTTCATTTCCCTCTCGAGGCCGGCGGGGCTGGCGGAGGTGAGAACAAGGACCGAGTGTCCCAGCCGCGAGGCTTCCGCCGCGAGCGCTTCCGCCTGTATTTCCGTTCCGCCCAGGGTGTGCGCGGTTGTTGATGTGCTAAGAATGCAGATCTTCATGTCAAAGAAAAGTGTCTGCGCCTTCTTCCATAGCCCAGGGCGCTGGCGCAACTGCCGTCTTCCTGAGTAGGTAGAACGTGCCAGCTGCCAGCGGCGGCGCCAGTGCGGCGGCCCAGTCATCCATCGGCCAGGGCAGGGGGTATAACGAGGCTCCAGTGCAGGCCTCGAGGGATACGGCGGGATTCGACAGCAGGAAACGCAGGAAGGCTTTGTGAGCGAAACATCGCAGGTGGGGGCCGGCCAGGTGATTACATACCGGCTGACCGCCGAAAAGAAGCAGGATGCGGTTGTGCAACGCGGCCACGTTCGGCACTCCAATGAGCAGGCGCCCGCCTTTGCGCAGCACCCTGACCGACTCGTTCATCGGCAGGAACATGTTCTTTAGGTGCTCAAGGACCTGGTTACAGACGACAAGGTCGAAGGAACCGGCTTCCCAGGGGAAACTGTCGGTTTCCAGGTTCAAGACCGAAATCGGGAAAGGAAGCCCCTTTTCAAGATAAGCGCTCTTCGCTTCGATGCCATGCACGGCGTTCAGACTTATGCCCAGGGAGTTGGCGTACAGCGCTGTTCTGCCTCCGTCTGCACACCCCACGTCCAACAAATTCCCGCCTTTGGGGAGGCGCGCCAACAGCCGCAATATCGCGGCATTGTTTCTCTCTCCTTCCAGATCGGTCCTGAGCAATTTGTTAAGAAGCATCCTGTACTCCGCCGGCATCTTTCAAAAGGAATACCAGATTATCGGCGAACAAGGCGGGGCAAATTCCGCTCAAAAGAAGGACTCCCGTGCTCGTCCTGATGCCGGCGACCCTGAATCCTAACCATTCCGACCATCGGCGGAAATCACGTAACGTCCAGAAGCGCAGATGCTCTCCGGGATGCAGCATCCATTGAACCGGGAAACGGCCGAAAAGAAGGCGCAATCTGTGTATGTAATGACCCGAGTTGGGTATGGAAACTATCAGGCCTTTCCTGAAATGCCCGTGAATTTTACGGAGCAGGTCTTCAGGTCGCGCTATGTGCTCTATCACTTCCGAGATCAGGATATAATCGTATACCCCTGATATCTCGAATCCGGCCGCAGTAATATCTGCCGCGCGGGCTTTGACCCCCCGGTTGGTCGCGGCCCGTACAGCGGCTTCGGAAATGTCTACCCCTTCTCCTGAAACGCTTTTTTTCTCGGCGAGATATTTAAGGGCGAAGCCATCGCCGCACCCGATGTCCAGAAGGGACGTCCCTGGTTCTATCAAACTGGAGAAGACGTCGTAGCGCGCTGTCCACGAGGATTCTCCTCGTGCTGTCCAGTAGTCGGCGTAGTCCATAGAGGAGATCTTGGCCGCAGGGTAGGTGAAGATGTCTCTGAAAAGAGAGAACGGCTTTTTCAGGTAGTATGCCGCCATATTCGTCATGCCTTGATTTTATAACCTTTAGGCTGTAAAAGCCAGCCGGTGTTTTTGCTCTCAGACACGCTTCGCGAAAATATATAATTGTCTTTCGGTCGAATGAAGGACAAGACGCTTTTGCGACTTGCTCAGCGGTCATGCTACGGCTGACCGCCCGCTGAACGGCTGTCGGGGGAAACGCTATGAAGCGCAGAATAAAACTGCTTTTCGTCATAGAGAACTCGTGCTACGGCGGCGGGGAGAAGACCTTCTCGCTGCTGCTGCGCGGCCTGCCCAAGGAAGAGTTCGGGCTGTACTGCGCGGCCCGGCCGGAGGGCCGCTTCTACGACGAGGTCAAGGACCACTGCCGCTTCCTTCCGCTGGACCTCTCGTGCGGCCTGGACCTGCGCAATATCGGGCGGCTGAAGAAGCTGATGGCCGAGAACGGCATAGACGTAGCGCACAGCCAGGGCGCCAGGGCCGATTTCTACTGTGCCCTGGCGGCGGCAAAGGCCGGCGTGCGCGCGGTGTCCACAGTGGCTATGCCGGTGGACGGTTTCGACGTGGGTTTCCTGCGCAAGAAACTTTACCTGGCGCTGAACGCGGCCGCCGAGAAGCGCACGCACTCTTTTATAACGGTGGCCGGTTATATCAAGGACCTGCTGGTGCACAAACATGCCGTGCCGGCCGGACGCGTGGATGTGATCCCGAACCCGGCCGTACTCGACGGCGGGGCGGGCTTCGACGCGTCCCGCGTCATAAACGAGCTGGGCCTGCGCGGTCATATAGTGCTGGCTGCCCTGGGCAGGCTGGAGAACCAGAAGGGTTTTGACATACTTCTGGAAGCTCTGCCGCTGCTGGCCAAGTCCCGCCCCGAGCTGTTCGAAAAGATCAAATGCGTGATAGCCGGCTCCGGGTCGCTGGAAGCCGACCTGCGCCGCCGGGCCGCGCCGCTGGGGGATAAAGTGGTTTTCACCGGTTTCCGCAGCGACGTGCGCGATTTCCTGGCGGCCGCCGACGTGTTCGTGCTGCCGTCGCGCGCCGAAGGCCAGCCGCTGGCCCTGCTGGAGGCCATGGCCATCGGCAAGCCGGTGCTGGCGGCCGACCTGCCCGGCGTGACGGAGATAGTGACGGACGGGACGAACGGCGCCCTGTTCAAGTCAGGTGATCCGGCCGCGCTGGCCGAGCGGCTGGCCGCGCTGCTCTCCGACCCCGCCGGCGCCTGTCGTATGGGTGCCAAGGCCTCCGAAACCGCGTCCAGGTTCACGCTCGACAACTTCATCGAGGGGCATGCGGCTTTCTACCATAAGGTGTTCCCGGAGGCCCAGCGCTGATGTGCGGCATCTGCGGCTTCGCCGGCGATAAGAACGAAGGCCTGCTGAGGGCGATGGCGGGCTCGCTGCGGCACCGCGGGCCGGACGAGGACGGTTTTTTTACCGACGAAGAGCGTGTGTCTCTGGGCATGCGGCGGCTGAAGGTGATAGACCTGGCCACCGGGTCGCAGCCGGTCTTCAACGAGGACCGCTCCGTGGCCGTGGTGTTCAACGGCGAGATATACAATTACAGGGAACTGCGCGCCGAGCTGCAGGCGCAGGGCCACCGCTTCTCCACCAACACGGACACCGAGGTGCTGGCGCATCTCTACGAGCGGCACGGCGACGATTTCCCCAGATTCCTGCGCGGCATGTTCGCCTTCGCGCTGTGGGACACCAAAGAGCGCAAACTGCTGCTGGGCCGCGACCAGTTCGGCATCAAGCCGCTCTATTACGCGCAGGCCGGCGGCAAGTTCTATTTCGCCTCGGAGCTCAAAGCGCTGCGCCTGGCGCCCGGCGTCTGCGGGGAGCTGGACCCGCTGGCCATAGACCGCTATTTCACCTATCTCTATATACCGGCGCCGCTGACCATCTACCGAGGCGTCAAGAAACTGGAGCCCGGCTGCGTTCTGGTCCTGCGCAACGGCACGGCCTCCGTGGAAAAATACTGGGAACTAACCCCGACGGACAGCGCGGGGAAGCCCGAAGAATACCTGCTGGAGAATATCAGGGACCTGCTTTCTAAAAGCGTCAAGGAGCAGCTGGTCAGCGACGTGCCGCTGGGGCTGCTGCTGTCGGGCGGCGTGGATTCCGTTTCTATCTTGTCCTACATGGCCGAACATGCCGGCGCAGGGGTAAAGGCCTTCACGGCCGGCTTCGGCGGCGGAGACTTCGACGAGACCGGCGCGGCCGCGGTTGCGGCGAAGCGTTACGGGGCCGAGCATTTTATAATTCCGGTAAAGGCCGACATCGGCGCGGTGATAACCAAACTCGCCGGCCATTTCGACGAACCATTCGCCGACTCCTCGGCGCTGGCCAATTATCTGGTGACCAGGGAGGCCCGCGCGCATGTGACGGTGGCGCTGGCCGGTATCGGCGGCGACGAACTGTTCGGCGGCTACCCGCGGCATCTGGGGGCCAGGCTGCTGCCCGGCTATCTGAAAGTGCCCGGCGCGCTGCGCCGGCTGGCCGGCTCTGCCGCCTCGCTGTTGCCCGAGAGCCGCTCCTCCTTCAACCTGCCGGGCCGCGTAAAGCGCTTTCTCAATTCCGGCGCTTCCGATTTTGGCGGCGGCTATAATTCCTGGATCTCCTATCTCACCGCCGCCGAGAAAAAAGAATTTTACTCCGGCCGCCTGTACGCCGAGACCTCCGGCGGTTCCGGCGCGCTGCCCGGCCTGCCCGGCGGCCCGGACGGCATTTTCAAGTTCGAGCTGGGCTCCTACCTGCCCGACGACCTGCTCTGCCTGGCGGACCGCGCCTCGATGGCCAACTCGCTGGAAATGCGCGTGCCTTTTCTGGACACGCGCCTGGTAGAATTCATGGCCGGCATACCGCTGGCGGCTAAGACCCGCGGCTTCAGGCTTAAGCATTTACTGAAGAAAGCCTTGGCCGGTCGCCTGCCTCCGGAGATACTGGGCGGCGCCAAGCGCGGCTTCCAGGTGCCGCTGGCCGGCTGGCAGGCTAATGAACTTAAAGATTTCACGGCCGCCGCCCTCAGCCCCGAGGCTGTAAAAAGGGGCGGCGTGCTGTCGCCCGAAGGCGCGGCGAAAATGCTGGCCGAACACGCTTCCGGCCGGCGCAACCTCTATGACCGCGTCTACGCCGCCTCGGTCTTCCACCTGTGGCTGGAGCATACCCGGCACAATCCGCCGGCCGTCATCTCCGGCGCGTGGAGCGTGAGGGGAAAACGCAGGATACTGCTGGTGAACATGGCGGGCCTGGGCGACATCGTTATGATGACGCCAGCCGTGCGCGCGTTGCGCTCGGCCTATCCGGACGCGTCGCTGGAGCTGCTGACCATAGACCGCTCCAGGGAGCTGGCCGAAGGCATAGCCGGCATAGACAAGATATACGCCGTGCCGATACAGTACCGCTGGGCCGGCCCGGGGGCGCTGTATAAATTCCTCGGGACGCTGCTGGCGCTGCGCGGCGAGCGCTTCGACGCGCTGGTGAATTTCAGCCTGGTCTCGTCGTTCGGCGGCCTGGTGAAGGCCGGCCTGATAAACAAGCTGGTCAAGCCGGGCCTTTCGGCCTGCCGCGCCCTGAAGGGCCTGGGCGCCGCCGGCACTTTCACTTTTTACGAAGAGGTCGTGGAGAAGAAAAGCGAGGTGGAGCTGACCGCCAGGCTGCTGGGCCCGCTGGGGCTGGAGCCGCGGGACCTGACCATCAGCTGGACGCCCGGCTTCGAAGAGAAGCGGGCCGTGCTCAAGGACTTGGCCGCGCGCGGCCTGTCCGGCAAGCCGGTGATAGGCCTGAACCCCGGCGCTTTTCGCCCGTCTCGCCGCTGGCCGGCAGAGAAATGGAAAGCATTGGCCGGGCTGCTGTTGGAGAAGTATCCCGGCGCGCTGCTGGTGGTGACCGGCTCGGCCGGGGAGCAGGAACTGGCCGCCGGCCTGAAGATCTCGGAGCGGGTATTCCCGGCCGCCGGGCTTTATTCCGCGCGCGAGAGCGCCGCGCTTTATGCCCTGATGGACGTTTTCATCACTAACGATACCGGCCCCATGCACCTGGCGGCAGCCGCGGGCACCAAGACCGTGTGCATCTTCGGGCCCGGCGACCACTGGCGCTTCTCGCCCTCGGTGCCGGCCGAGCGTCTGCGCGTTCTGCGCAAGGACGTGCCCGGCTGCGAGGTGCCCTGCTACAAATTCGACTGCGCCAATCCCGCCTGCCTCGATGCCGTAACGCCGGCCGACGCCCTGGCGGCGGCCTCGGAGCTGCTGGGATGAGCGCTTGCCCGGTATGCGGCGGAAAGACCGCCGCCGCGGCACTGCCCGGCCTGCTGACCTGCGCCGATTGCGGCCTGACCTATTCCACCGAGAAGCATATGCCGGTACCGGTTTATGCCCCCGGCCTGGAGCAGGATATTTATGTTTCGGCCAAGACAAAACTGTTTAAGACGGCCCTGGACTGGCTGGACTCCGCGCTGCCGGGACGGGGCAGGCTGCTGGACCTGGGCTGCGCCGGCGGCGAACTGCTGCGGGCCGCGGCCGCGCGGGGCTGGCGGGGTGAGGGCGTAGAGATAGACGCCCGCCTGGCGGACCTCGCCGCGGGAAGCGGCTGCGCCGTGCACCGCCGGCCTGTGGAGGAGTGCGGGCTGGACGGCGGCGCCTGCGAGGCCGTGACGGCGTTCGAGGTTTTCAGCCAGATGGCCGCGCCGGCCGCGGCCGCGGCTGAAATATTCAGGCTCCTCAAACCTGGCGGCGCCGTTTACATGCGAGAATTCAACGCCGGCTTCCATCTGGCGCTGCTGCGGCTGCAGCGGGGCGGACTCTTTAAGTTTCTTGGCCTGAGGCCGGCTGTACTGCACGACTTCAATTTTACGCCGCGCAGCCTGCGCGCGCTGCTGGAGGGCGCCGGGTTCCGGGAGGTGCGGATAAGCAACTCCCCGCCCACCTCCGGCGACCCGTACCGCACCGGCGGCCGTCTGGGTGGTTTTTCTACGGGCCTCCTTAAATTTCTATACTATAACCTGGCGCAGGCGCTTTGGTTCTTAAGTTCCGGGCGCGTCTACGCCGGTTCCTCGCTGATAGTGACGGCGCGCAAATGATAGCAGCCATACATCAACTGCAGTACTGGCCCGGGCTCCGCTTCTTCGCGAAGATGCGGCAGGCCGATCTTTTCATTTATCTCGACGACGTGCAGTACGAGAAACGCGAGTTCCAGAACCGCAACCGCATCCGCACGCCGCGCGGCTGGCAGTACCTGACGGCCCCCGTGATCTCCAAGGGGCGCTTCTCCCAGAAGATCAACGAGGTGGAATTGGAAGCCACGAGCGACTGGGCGGCGGACCACCTGCAGGCCATAAAGCTGAATTACGCGCGCGCGCCTTTTTTTAAGGAGCACCTGCCGGCGCTGGAAGAACTCTATTCGCGCGATTACCGGTTGCTGTCCGACCTGGCCATGGCTACCATGGATTTCCTGAAGGACGGCTTCAAGATCGCGACTCCGGTGCGATTTTCGTCGGAGTTCAAGGTGGAGGAAGCCTCCAGCGCCCGCCTGGCGCGGCTCTGCGCCGCGGCCGGAGCGAGTGAATACCTGTCCGGCGCCGGGGCCAAGGCCTACCTGGACCCCGGAGTTTTCAGTTACGCGGGGATAAAGCTGGCCTGGCAGGATTTCAAGCCGCGGGAATACACGCAGGCTTTCCCCGGTTTCGAACCGGATATGAGCGCGCTGGACCTGCTGCTGAACTGCGGGCCGCGTTCCGCGGAATGGATATAAAATTATGAACCCTTACATAGCTGCCGCAGTGGCGGAAATGGACAAAGTCAGCGTCTCCAGGTTCGAACACCCGGGTTCCTGGGCCATGGACCCCACCTCCTGCCGTTTCCTGGCCGCCTTTACCCGCGCCCTGGGCGCCAAACGGGTGCTGGAATTCGGCTCCGGCTTCTCTACGCTGATGATGGCCAGGGAAATAGCCACGCAGGAGGGCAATTACCTGCTCTCCGTGGACGACTCGGCGAAATACACCGGGCTGGCCCGCGAGGCCTTCGAAACCTCCGAGTGCCCGGCCAAGGTGGAATTCCGCACCGCCCCGCTGAAGCTGAAGCTGTACGGCCCGCGGCTGCTGCTGGGCTATACTTTGCCCAAAGGCCTGCTGGAGGCCCTCGGTCCTTTCGACCTGGTGCTGATAGACGCGCCGCACCACGACTATGGCCGCGAGTCGGTCTTCTACGACGCTTTCGCGGCCGTAGCCCCCGGCGGCTATCTGGTGCTGGACGACGCCAACCGCGCCGACATGGAGAAGGAGTACGTGCGCGCCTGGCTCGACAGTTACGGCGACGCCATAGACCCAATCATGCTCGAAGGCATAGGCAACGGCCTCTGCGTGATAGAGAAAGTGGACGACTGCGAGCCCAGGTATTCCCGCCGCGGCCTGCTGAAGACAGCCCTCAAAACTGCCCGCAATTACAGCCGCTATCTCTCCCGCCAGGAAGAGTGACCCTGGGCCCTTTGTCCCCGGGGGTAGGCCCTTTAATTGATCTTTAGGGTCCCATTGGCCCTTTTAGACTTGCGCCCCGCGCGCTAGACTATAGGCATGGTACATAAAACCCTCGTTTACGAGCTCAAGATCTTCAACGCCATCTTCATAACCATCTTCGCCATTTTCCTCGCCTGTTTCGCGGACCTCAGCTACGGCCAGCAAGCCATGGGCCAGCTCGGCGGCTACGCCGGCTCCGACAATTTGCGCGCGGCGCCCGCCGCCTCCGCCCCATCCGCCGTGCAGCTGCCTAAAGAGGACAAAACCCTGCTCGTGAACGCTTTCAAGGAGCGCCTGGTAAAACAGGTGACCTCCAACTGGAACCACCCTTCCCGCGTGGACGACGCCATAGTGAAGGAACTGGGTCAGGCCTACTCTGAGGGAGTGCTGGAGCCGGTCATAGTGGCCGTGCTCAGCGACCCGCGCCTGGAACGCTTTTTCCCCGCCGGGGCCAAGATGCCCCCCGAGGAAGCGGCCCGCATGTTCTCCATGTACGTGGGCGCCGAACTCGAATCCAACGGCCACGTGGCCGGCATAGCCCCGATAGAGGGCTGGGACGCCCTGACCGCGCGCCACCTGGCGCTGACCAGGCCCGGCGCCCCCGTTTCCGCTGGCCAGGCCTTCCTCGCCGGCGTGGCGGCCGTGCAGCAGACCCCCTTCTCTTCCGGCAACCTTATTAAACCCCTGATCAACGGCCCCGCCTCCTTCGGCAAACGCGCCGAACTGATCCGCGCCGCCAGGCGCAGCGTGTACCTGACCACCTGGGCTTTCTATGACGACGAGACCGGCCACCACACGGCCGACCTGCTGATACAGAAGAAGCGCGAGGGCCTGGACGTGCGCCTTATGATAGACAAGGACACCGCCGGCCTCTACGACAAGGGCGTGCTGGGCAAGATGGAAAAGGCCGGCATCCCGGTGCTGCGCTACCAGCCCCGCTCCAAGAATTACCACGAGTTCCATTCCAAGATCCTGATCACCGACGGCAAGTACGCCATCCTGGGCGGCATGAACATCGGCAACGAGTATTCCCACATGGCCGGCGACGAGATCTGGCGCGACACCGATGTGCTGGTGCAGGGCCCCGCCCTGAAGGACGCCATGCGCTTCTTCGCCCAGGCCTGGAACGCCCAGGCCGCCGAGGACGGCCTGGCGCTGCGCGCCGACGCCTCCGCCTATGACGCCGCCCCGGCCGGTTCAGCCGACGCCTCCATAGTGTGGAACACCCCCGGCAACGACCCTTACATCCTGCTGTCGATGCTGCGGGCCATGTACGGTGCCAAGGAGCGCATCAACATAGAGAACGCCATCTTCGTGATGATGCCCTCCGTGAAGCAGGCCCTCCTGGACGCCAGGGCCCGCGGCGTGGAAGTGAATATCCTGTCGAACTCGCTCGAGACCATAGGCGACAAGATCATGGGCGCGATGATACTGGGCGAGTTCCCCGACCTGATGAAGGCCGGCGTGAACGTGTACCTGAAAGAGGGCGGCCTGAGCCGGCGCCTGCACTCCAAGTTCATGACGGTGGACGGCGCCTACGGCACCATAGGCTCCTTCAACCTGCAGCCCCGCTCCATCCGCTACGTCATGGAGATAGCCGTGAACTTCTCCGACAGGCAGGCCGTGGGCGAGCTGGACGCCGCCTTCCGCGGCGACATAGCGGCCGCCAAGCACGCCAGGAAGGTGAAAGACCTGCAGATCCCGGCCATGCCGATCAAGGGCCTGATACACAAACTGATGTTCAACCAGCTGTAAGCCGGCCCCGTAAAGCGAAAAAGCCCGCCCGCCGCGGGCTTTTTCTTTTGCCGGGACTTAAAACTCCGCGGCCGTTTTTGTATACTTCTGCTATGAAGAAAAAATCTTCGATGACCACTAAGAAATTCTTCGACTTGATGCGCATCCGCAACGCGCGCAACGCCGCGGCCGTGGACGCGCGCATCCACAAGGCCTGCGCCGCCGAGCTGACCGTGGTGTCCTGCGACTCCTCCGGTTTCTCCAGGAAGACGCACGAGCACGGCATCATAGAGTTCATGGACAACATGACCAAGTGCCACGACGGGCTGGAGAGGATAGTGGCCCGCCACGGCGGCATAACCCTTTCCGACAAGGCCGACAACCTGATGCTGATCTTCCCCGAGCCGGTCAAGGCCGTAGCCTGCGGCATAGACATGCACCGCTGGCTCAAGAAGCGCAACGTGGGCCTGCCGGAGCACAAGAAATACAATATCTGCGTGGGCGTGCACCACGGCAGCCTGCTGCGCTTCGCCGACGACGCCTACGGCCCTGCCGTGAACGTCTCTTTCAAACTGGGCGAGGACATAGCCGGCAAGGACGACCTGCTGGTCACCGGCCAGGTCAACGAGATGCTGAAGAAGAAGTTCCGCACCGACTATTCCAAGCACGTGACCATAGGCGGCGCCAGCTTCGACGTTTACAAGGTGAAATACCGCTAGGCCGCCGGGCGTGAAAAAGCCCCGCTCCGGCGGGGCTTTTTCTTTTACGCCCTCAGCTCCCTCTCCCTCTCCATCGCCGCGGCGAAGGCTGGCCAGAACGGATCGTTTACCGGGTGCGGCAGGTCCCGCTGCCGGCCGGCCTCCGTGACCTTTATGCCGCGCGACTTGTCCGTAACCTCCCCGATCACGGCGGCGGCTATGTTCCTGGCGGCCAGGCGCGAGAGCAGCGCGGGCACCGCGCCCGGCTTGGCCGTTATGATCAGCGTGCCTTCGCTGATGGCCGAGTAGGGGTCCATGCCGAAACGCTCGCAGAGCCGCGCCGCGGCGTGCTCGATCATTATCGCGTCCCGGTCCACGGCCATGCCGGTGCCGGAGGCCCGGGCTATCTCGTAGAGCCCGCCCCAGATGCCGCACTCGGTGGCGTCGTGCATGGAGGTCACGCCGGCGGCGCGGGCGTTGCCGTCCGCGGCGGTCAGCGCGTCCTCCACGGTGCTCATCCGGTAGAACATCTTCTCCAGGTCGCGCAGCGCGGCGGCGCCCAGTTCCGCTTCCACCAGCCGCGGGCAGGCCGCGGCGAACAGGCCGCAGGTCTCTATGGCGGCGCCCTTGGTCACTATCACCCGGTCGCCGGGCCTCGCCATCTTCGTCGTCACGTATTTGTCCTCGTCGCCGAGGGCCGTCATCACCGCGCCGCCCACCATGGGGTAATTGCAGCCGGCGTAGCGGGCGGTGTGGCCGGTCACCACGCTGACGCCGTACTTCAGGCATTCGCGGTGCACGGTCTCCCACATGAGTTCCAGCTCCTCTCTCTTTATGGAGAGGGGGAGGTTAAGGTCCACGGCCAAATGCGAGGGCCGCAGGCCCGTGGTAGTGATGTCCGAGGCCAGGATATGGAAGGCGAACCAGGCCGCCCGCTCCCAGCCGTATTCCGGCACTATGAAGAACGGGTCGGCCGTCATGGCCAGCACCCGGCCCGGCGCCACGCGCACCACGCCGCAGTCCACGCCGTGCATGGGCCCGGCCAGGATGTCCGGTGACGGCGCGCCGAGGCGCGGGTAGATGAGGCCGTCGAACACGGCGGGGTCGATCTTGCCGAGGGGAAGTTCTGCTGTAGTCGTCATTTTGTTCTCCTTTCGAATTCTTTCACCGCGGCGGCCACGCGGCCGCGCGCGAACACCGAGCTTACCACCGAGACCAGGTCGGCCCCGGCGGCGTATACCGACGGCGCGTTGGCGGCCGTGATGCCGCCTATGGCCACCAGCGGCACCTTCAGCCGCCGCCGCGCCTCCCCGAAGACCGAGAGCGGCACTATCGCCTCTTTCGGTTTGGTGGGGGATTTAAAGCAAGCGCCGAAAGAGACATAGTCCGCGCCGGCGCGCTGCATTCTGACGGCGAGGTCTATGTCGCCGTAGCAGCTTACGCCAATGATTGCCCGCCGGCCTAGCCGCGTGCGGGCCTCCTCCACCGTGGCGTCGTCGCGGCCTATATGCACGCCGTCGGCGCCTATCAGCGCGGCCAGCTCCGGGGCGTCGTTGATGACGAGTTTAGCGCCGTGGGCGTGCGCGGCCAGCACGGCAGCCCGCGCCAGCTCCAGCCGGTCGCGCAGACGGCTCGCCTTCTCGCGCAGCTGTATGATGCCCGCCCCGGCCGCCGCGGCTTCGGCCACTTTCCGGACGAAGTCCTTGCGGCGCAGCAATTTCTCGTCGGTGATCACGTAGAGGCCGCTAGGCAGCTTTTGCATGCGTCCTCCAGTGGTGGTTAAGCGGGCCGTGGCCGCCGCCGAGCGGCAGCGCGTGCTTTATGGCGCCGGCTACGTAAGTTACCGCCTCCTCTACGGCCTCGCGCGGCTTAAGTCCCAGCGCGAGCCCGGAGGTGATGGCGGCCGACAGGGTGCAGCCGGTGCCGTGCGTGTTGCGGGTGTTCACGCGGGGGGAGCGCAGCACCGTGAAGACGCGCCCGTCGTAAAGCAGGTCCTCGCAGACCGGGCCGGCCAGGTGGCCGCCTTTGATCAGCACATAGGCGGGGCCCAGGGCGCGTATGGCGCGCGCGGCTTTCTTCGCCCCGGCCAGGTCCGCTACCCTGACCCCGGAGAGGCGCTCGGCCTCCGGCGCGTTGGGGGTGACCAACAGGGCCAGCGGCAGCAGGTGCTTTATCAGCGCGCCAGCGGCGCGGGGTTCGAGCAGAGCGTGGCCGCTCTTGGCGTACATCACCGGATCCACCACCAAATTCTTCACCCGGTGAGCCTTAAGGCGGGAGGCTATGGCCTTTATTGCCGGGGCCGAGCCCAGCATGCCGGTCTTCACGGCGCCGGCCCCTATGTCCTCCAAAACGGCGTCTATCTGTTCCGCCACCACCGGCGGCGGCACGGACAATACGCCGCGCACGCCCAGCGTGTTCTGCACGGTCACGGCGGTCAGCGCAGACATGCCGTAGACGCCGAAGGCCGAGAAGGTCTTGAGGTCGGCCTGCGCGCCGGCGCCGCCGCCGGGGTCCGAGCCCGCTATGGTAAGCGCGCGGGCCGTCATGCGGCCACCTTCCGGCCCAGCCGGCGGGACTGCCGCATGGAGCAGAACTCGGGACCGCACATGTTGCAGAACTTCTTCTTCTGGCCGTCGCCGCGGTAGCAGCGCGCCCGCCGCGGGTCCAGCGACAGCGAGAATTGTTTTTCCCAGTCGAAGGCGTAGCGGGCCTTGGACATGGCATGGTCTCGCTCTATGGCGCCGGGCCGGCCGCGGGCGATGTCGGCCGCATGGGCGGCTATCTTGGACGCTATTATTCCCTGCCGCACGTCCTCCAGCCCCGGCAGGCCCAGGTGCTCTTTGGGGGTGACATAGCAGAGGAAAGACGCCCCCGCCCAGGCGGCCAACGCCCCGCCTATGGCGGAGTTGATGTGATCATAACCGGCGGCGATGTCGGTGACGAGCGGGCCCAGTACATAGAACGGCGCGCCATGGCAGACCTTGTGCGCGCGCTCTACGTTCATGAACACCTTGTCCAGAGGCACGTGGCCGGGGCCTTCCACCATCACCTGCACGCCCGCGGCGCGTGACCTTTTTACGAGCTTGCCGAGAACGTCCAGTTCGGCGAACTGCGCTGCGTCGCACGCGTCGGCGAGCGACCCGGGCCTCAGCCCATCGCCCAGGCTGAAGGTAACGTCGTATTTACGGAAGATGGCGCAGAGGTCGCCGAAGCGCTCGTAGAGCGGGTTCTCGGCTTTATTGAGCTCCATCCAGCGCGCCAGCGCCGCCCCGCCGCGCGACACTATGCCGGTGGTGCGGCCCCTAACCAGCGGCAGATGCCGGCGCAGCAGCCCGGCGTGCACCGTCATGAAGTCCACGCCCGCCTCGGCGTGCTCTTCTATTACCTCCAGCAGCAGTTCCGGCGTCAGGCGCTTTACCCCGCCGGCGCGTTTCAGGGCGTCGTACATCGGCACCGTGCCCACCGGCATGGGGCTGCGCTTTATGATCTCTTTCCTTATCTTCGGCAGGTCGCCGCCGGTGGACAGGTCCATCACGGCGTCGGCGCCCAGCTCGGCCGCGAGCGCGAGCTTCTTAAGTTCCTGCTTCAGCCCCGAGTCCAGGCCGGAGGTGCCCAGGTTCACGTTGATCTTGCAGTTGAAGGCGCGGCCTATGGCGGCGGGGAACAGGTTTTTATGGTTGATGTTGGCCGGCACCACTGCCCGGCCGGCGGCTACTTCTTTCAGCAACAGGCCTGCCTCGGCGCCCTCGCGCGCGGCGGCTTGTACTATTTCAGGTGTGAGTGCGCCCTTGCGGGCTGACTGGAGTTGCGTCATTTTGTCCTTTATGAGAGGAAAAATGACAAAAAAATGCCGGCTGCGCGGTTGCAGTCGGCAATAGTTGTGACCCTTTCATTTTCCCTCCGCCGGTATTACCCGGATCAAGTTTTAAGGGTCTTCCGGCAATACCGGAACTCTCAGCCTGGTAACAACCAAGCTCCCCGCGTCCCAAAGGGACAAGATTATTCTAACAAAATAAGAACGCCCCGTTGCCGGGGCGTTCCTTTTGCCTTGAGGAAGAGCTTACTCTATGATCTCGGGCTGTATGTTGGTGTTCACTTCGGGGGCGCGCAGGCCGATGGTCCCGAAAGCGCCGCCCAGGGCGTTGAAGCCGTTGGTGATGATGGCCTGGCTGGGCATCACTATGTTCTGGCTGGGCACTATGATCGCCGAGGGGGCGGCCGCGGCGTAAGGCTTAACGGCGATGAACTGCTCCCAGGGGGTCAGCGGCCAGCCGGTGCCGGTCTCGTAGCTGTTCTCGGTGGGGTTCAGTCCGACGGCCTCGTAGAGGTACTCGGTATAGCCCACGCAGTCGAAATCCTTGGGCCCCTTCTGCGAGAAGTGGGTGTCGCTGTAGTGCAGGCCCTTTTTGCCCATCGCTATACCGAGCTGGGCGATGCGCTCGCGCTGCGCCGCGGTAGGCTTCCTCGCGGTGGTGCGGTTACCGTAGTAAGGGTACATGAAGTGGTGGGTGAAGTTGCTCCAGGAATCAATGTTGCGCACGCCGCCCGGCTTGAAGTTGTCCGGCACGCAGTCCGCTATGATCAGCTTTATCTTGCCGTCCTTGACCTCGGTGCCCACGAACAGGCCGGCGTGGCCTATGGGCAGGTCGGGGCTGACCCAGCCGCTGATGGTGCCGGTGATGCCGCCGGTGTAGATCAGATCGGCCTTCTCTATGCCGACCTTGGCGGAGCGCTGCAGGTTGATGACGGTGGATGGGTAGCCTATCTTCTCCAGCATTTCGAAAGCCGCCGCGCGGACCACCTCGGTCTCGCGGGCGTCGGCCGCTATGTCGAAGAGGTAGGGGCCGGCTTTGGTGTTGCTCTTGAGCTTGCCCATGCTGATGAGCAGGTTGATCTTCAGGACGTCGTCCGACTGGGAGTAGAACTTGGTCAGCTTGGCCATCAGGCGGGGGTCGCCGATCTGGCCCAGGGACCAGATGGAGTCTATGGCCTTCAGGCGGGCCTTGAGGTTGTCCTCGTAGGGGCCTTTGTTAGCCGAGCCGGCGGACTGGTAATTTTCGATGTTGGCCAGGAGTTCTTCCACCGCGGCCTCGCGGGTTTCGGCGCTGCCGCCCTGGTCCAGGGCCTGCTCCATTAAAAGGGTCGTTTCCGATTTGGGCTGGCTGTCCGCGGGAACCGTCCCGTTGGCATAGGCCTGCGCCGTAAAGCAGAAGAGCGCCGATATCAGAGCAAGGTTTTTGATGGTGCCGTTCATTCACTCCCTCCTTGGGGTTCGCTACACCTATAGTTTATCAGAGGGGGCAAAAACGGCAAGGTTCACCGGGCCCAGAGGCCCGGGGTTAAATGGGCTAGTCCCGTCTGGGCCCTTTGGGTATGGGGACGTTCTTAACTATTGGACTATTGAGAAAAAGCGGAATTACTTTTTTAGGGGGGTGTGCAGGTCAAATAGTCCAATAGTTAAGAACGTCCCCTAAGTGTGATTATGGGGATCTCGGCGGGGGCCAGCCAGCGCAGGGGGGGGCCCCAGGTGCCGGCGCCGGAAGTTACGTAGAAATAACTGCCGCCTACTTTATATAAACCGTAAAAATATTTATAAACGAGGCGCGTGAAGATATGGAAGGGGAAGATCTGACCCCTGTGGGTGTGGCCGGAGAAGCCCAGGTAGTCCCCGGTAGCGGCTATCTCCCTGTAGAATACCGGCTGGTGGGAGAGCAGTATGGTGAATTTTCCGTCCTTGTGTTTGTTCAGTATGCCGGTGACGTCCTCGCGGGTGAGGTGTTCCGTATGTATGTCGCCCAAGCCTATCAGGCGCAGGTCGCCCAGGTCATAAGCCTCGTTCTTGAGCAGCTTGATGCCGAAGGCAGCATAGCAGTCCATGGCATTGCCCAGGCCATAATAGTACTCGTGGTTGCCCAGGGCGCCGAAAACGCCGAGCCGCGGCTTGATCCTGGCCGTCAGCTCGCCGATCTCATCGCGGCAGGTTATGCCGGGATCTATCAGGTCGCCGGTGATAAGCAGCAGGTCCGGCCGGGCGGCGTTTATGCGGTCGGCTATGGCCGCGTACTGGCGCAGCTTGAAATTGGAGTCAACGTGCATATCCGAGATCTGGGCTATGCGCAGGCCGTCCAGGGCGGGAGGCAGGTCCGTTATCGTCACGGTGACCTCTTTAATGTCCGGTGTCTTGTGGCCGCCGTACAGCGCCCAGCCGACAATAATGGCCAGCAGCGTCAGTGTGGCGCAGGCGAAAGGGAGAGTTCTGAACCAGGCGTACCGGCGCAGCAGCAGCGCGGCCAGGTCGGAGCAGGCGAAGACCAGCGCGGCCAGGAAGATGATACCCATCCAGGCATAGCCGGCGGCGTATACTTGCTCCAGCGCGCCGCCGTGGAAGGCGCGCTTGAGGAACATGATGAAGGGGGAGAACAGGGCCAGGCCCAGCAGCGCCAAACGCAGCCACTTCGCGGCCGCCGGGGCCAGGGTGAAAGCCCGGGCCAGCCAGTTGGCGGCGTAAAAATGCATGGACACGTAGGAGGCCACCATGACGATGAAGATGGGAAGGAAATGGTAGGTTTTCATGTTTGAGTCCCGGGGCCGCCCAGGGACAAATTATATAATTTAGCCGATGACCATTACCCCGCTGGGCGCTATCTGGCTGACCGTCTGCATAAATTCTTTCATGCCCGTAATTGGTTATCTTGCCGCTGGCCGCATCTCGCCGCCGCTGTTCGCGCTGTGCGGTTCGGCGCTGGGTTTCGCCTGTTTCCTGCCCTGGGCACTGAAGAACGGGGCTTTTTCGGTATATTTCCGGCGCGACCTGTGGCCGCGTCTTTTCGCGGTGGGCTTCTTCGGCAGCGCGCTGCCCATAGCCGCGCTGGTGCTGGCGCTGCGCTACACCACGCCGGCCAACGCCGCTATTCTGGGCCAGGTGGAAGCCGTTTACACGGTGATACTGTCCAGGCTTTTCCTACGGGAGAAGATCTCCCTTAGCCAGCTGTTCGGCACCTCGCTGGTGCTGGCCGGCACCCTGCTGATAGCTTTCAAGGAGCGGTTCACCATGCGCTGGACCGGCGACCTGATAGTGCTGGCCGTGCCGCTGATGTACCAGGTCTCGCATTTGTTCAGCAAAAAACTCCCCAGGGACCTGGACCACGTTTTCGTGGCTTCGGCCCGCACCCTGTTCGCCACGCTGGGCATATTGCCGGTCTTCCTGCTGGGCTTCTTCGTGCCGGTGGCGTCGTTCGAACCCAGCCTGGAACTGCTGGGGATAATGCTGGCCTGGGGCCTGGTGCTGACCGCCCTGAACAATGTGCTCTGGTACAAGGCCATACTCAACATGGACCTGAGCAAGGCTACGGCCATCGTATTGTCCTACCCGGTGCTGACCGCGCTGCTTTCCCATTCCCTCGGTATAGAAAAGATACAGGCCTATCAGTTGACAGGCCTGGGCCTCGCGCTCGCCGGCGCTTACTGGGTAACGCTGCTGGTCAGGCGGCAGGACGCCGCCTAGCAGCCCGGGTCACTCTTTCCCATGCAGGTGATCCAGGTCCTCCCGGGTCAGCAGCTTGGAAAGCCGCAGGGCGCCTACCGTCCTGCGCAATTGCTCCAGGTCCCGGGGGCCGATAACCAGGAAGTCGGCGCGCGGATGGGCCAGGACATAGGCGTTGAGGAGCTGGTCCACCGTGTAATCCGTGCCGTGCGCCGTGTTGAAGCTCTCGATAAAAGCGGCCGCCCTGTTGAACCTTTTTTCGTTCGCCTCATGGAAGATGGCCTCGAAGGCGTGGCCCCAGTAGCGGTCCCCCGCGTCCCGGCGCTCCCTGGCGTCCCGCCGCGCCTCCGCCCAGCCGCGGCGGATGATGCTGAAGCCGCCCAGCGGGGAATACGGCATGAGCTTGATGCCGGGCTGGAAGGCCGGGTCCGCCATTTCTTCATGCCGTACCTGCACGCCGCCTGAGTGGGTAGTGACCGAACTCATCTCAAGCAATGAAAAATACGGGCTGTTCACTGCCGGCCGCGGTAGTCCCGGATCCAGATCAGCGGCGGCAAGAGCTTCTGCGACGCGCGCCGTTTCCCAGTTAGAGACGCCCAGCATGCCGTAACTGTTCCTTAGTTCCGGCCGGGCAAGCGCCGCCAGGATGGTCCCGGCCGGGGTGGCCTGCCTTGCCGTCTTTTTGAAATTCTCAAAGTCGGCGTCGTCGCGGTGCAGCAGGTAGATGGCGATGTTCCCGTTCAGCTGGCGGGAGGAAGTGTCTAGTTCTTCCCGGACGCCGGCGGCGATCTCGGCGCTGCTGCCTTTGAGACGGCTTGAATAGGTGCCCGGCCCCAGGTCCCGCGGGAAACCGCCTTTGGATATCACATAGAGACCGGTACGCCCGGCGCGCAGCCATTCGCCCAGGCGGTATTCTATGCGCTCGGCGTAGATAGGGGAGGTGTCGAAGGCGTTGATACCGAGCCGCACGGCCTCGTCGAGGATCTCGACCGTTTTCGCGTTCTCCATCTTGCCCAGGTGATCGGTGCCCATCACCAGCCGGGACAGCTCCAGGCAATGGCTGGGCCTGTCGCAAACCTCGGCGTACTCCATACCCGGCGCCCGGGCGGCCGGCGCCAGCCTACCGGTACCGCAGGCGGAGAAAACAAGAGGCAGCGCCAGCGCTAGAAAGATCCTGTTGAGGGACATAATGTCTTATCCTTTGATGACTAACAGCGGGCGGAAGCGGGCCACTTTTTTGGCTATGCCGGCGCCGGCCATTACGCCTACCACGTTCTCCACGTCCTTATAGGCTTCGGGCATCTCTTCGGAGAGCGTCTCGCGGCCGGAGGCCCGCACCCAGACGCCTTTAGCCGCCAGCTCGTCGGCTATGCGGCGGCCGCGCGCGCGGCGGGTGGCCTCGCCGCGGCTCATCAGCCGCCCCGCCCCGTGGCAGGCCGAACCGAAAGTCTCCCGCATCGCTTTGGCCGTGCCGGCCAGCAGGTAGGAGCAGCGGCCCATGTCGCCGGGGATGATCACCGGCTGGCCGACAGCGGCATAGTCGGCCGGCAACTCCGGGTGGCCCGGGCCGAAGGCGCGCGTGGCGCCCTTGCGGTGCACTATCAGGTTGACCTTTTTGCCGTCCAGCTCATGCTCCTCCAGCTTGGCTATGTTGTGGGCCACGTCGTAGACCAGGCGCAGGTCGAGCCTGGCTTCGCCCAGCCCGAACGCTTTTTCGAAAATTTCCCGGGTCAGCCCCGTCAGGGCCTGGCGGTTGGCCCAGGCGTAGTTGGCCGCTGCCTGCATGGCGCCGAAATATAATTGGCCCTCGGTGCTGCGGAAGGGGGCGGCGGCCAGCTGCGGGTCGGCCAGCGGTATGGCGTAGCGGCCGGAGGCGGCGCGCATCGCCTCTATGGAATCGGTACAGACCTGGTGGCCGAAGCCGCGCGAACCGGTATGCAGCATCACGGTCAGCTGGCCCTTGAACAAGCCGTAGGCGCGCGCGGCCTCCTCGTCGTAGATGTCCGTGACTTCCTGCACTTCCAGGAAATGGTTGCCCGAGCCCAGCGTGCCGAGCTGGCCGCGGCCGCGTTCCATGGCCCGGTTGCTGACGGCGCGCGGGTCGGCCCCGGGCAGGGCCCCGCCGGATTCGGCGTGGGCCAGGTCTTCAAGCCGGCCCAGGCCCTGACTCACCGCCCAGGCCGCGCCCTCTATCAGCGGCGCGTCCTGCTCGCGGCGGTTAAGCCGCAGGCCGCCTCCTGCGCCCACGCCGGCGGGAATGCCGGCATAAAGCTTATGCGCGAGATCTTCCAGGTTCTTGGCCGCGGCTTTGGCTTCCAGCGAGGAGGCCAGCAGGCGCACGCCGCAATTGATGTCGTAGCCCACGCCGCCCGGCGAGATGACGCCGTCCCTGGCGCAGAAAGCTGCCACGCCGCCTATGGGAAAACCGTAGCCGGAATGGATGTCGGGCATGGCCAGCGCCGGGCCGGCCAGGCCGGGCAGCGTGGCGGTATTGGCGGCCTGCTCCAGCGCGCCGGCCTCGATGTCCCGCGCTATGGCCTCGTCGGCATAGACGATCACGCGGCCGTTCATGCCGGGTTTATAAGTGGAGGGGATCTCCAGGCGGTAAGGGTCCAGTCTTTTTACGCGCGGGTCCATTAAATATCCAATACTATGGCGGCCCGCCACAGCCCGCCGGCGCGCTCGATCTTGAGTCCGTGGTAGGTGGCGGCTTTTACC